>Ga0207752_1000116_pt1 | contig 35252 bp, 31 predicted proteins | sample Pon2CUnioCityCA_6_FD_187272 | JGI IMG/M metagenome (GOLD analysis project Ga0207752, IMG submission 187272) | Marine sediment microbial community from Union City, CA, USA - Pond 2C Sediment 2 (SPAdes) | ecosystem: Environmental > Aquatic > Marine > Intertidal zone > Salt pond sediment ... | reverse complement strand
AAGCGCTGATCGCCGGCCGCCTCGCACCAGGCGGTGGCGGTGGCCAGCAGGGTGCCGCCGAGGCAGTAACCGATGGCATTGACCTGGTGCTCGCCGGTGATCGCCTCGACCGCGTCGCAGGCGGCCAGCACACCGTCGCTCAGGTAATCCTCAAAATTCTTGTCGGCGTAGCTTTCGTCCGGGTTGATCCAGGACATCACGAATACCGTGTGGCCCTGATCGACCAGGTATTTGATCAGCGAGTTCTTCGGCTGCAGGTCGAGGATGTAGTACTTGTTGATCCACGGCGGCACGATCAGCACCGGGCGCGCGTTGACCTCTTCAGTGCTCGGCGCGTACTGGATCAGCTGCATCATGTCGGTCTGGAAGACCACGCTGCCCGGCGTGCTGGCGATATTGTTGCCCAGCTCGAAGGCCTTGGTGTCGGTCATCCGGGTGGCCAGCTTGCCCTTGCCGCGCTCGATGTCTTCCAGCAGGTTCTTCAGGCCGTTGAAGAGATTTTCGCCGCGGCTGTCGAGGGTTTCGCGCAGCACCGTGGGGTTGGTCAGCGCAAAGTTGGTCGGCGACAGCGCATCGACGAACTGCTGGGTGAAGAATTCAATCTTCTGCGCAGTTTTGTCGTCGAGCCCTTCGACGCCGCTGACGCTGGCCATGATGCAGCGCGAGGCGAGCAGGTAGAACTGCTTGATGTGGTCGAAGGCCGGGTTGTCCTGCCAGTCGTCGGCGCGGAAGCGGCGGTCGCCCCCACCGGGCGCCACCACCGGCTCGACATTGCCGCCGAAGCTGCGCTTGACGCTGTAGTGCTTGAGAGAGAGAAAATCCTGCCAGAACGCCAGCTGGTGCTCGGCGATTCGCGACGGGTCCATCAGCAGCCGCGACCACAGCTGCATGTAGGCGCTGCCCAGATCGAGCGGATCGCTGGTGCTGCTGCGGATCTGCTCCTGCAGAAAATCGGTGGCGATGCGCTGGCTGCGCTCGACCACAGTGCGCAGATCCTCAGCAAGGCGCGCGGCGTCGCAGTCCTGATTGACCGAGGGCAGTGCTGCGCTGGCGGTGGCGCTCATGTGTTTCTCCGTTCTCGTATTGTGCATTGCAACATGCAAATTATCTGATACGCCCCGAGGGCGCAAGTTGTCGCGCGGACAAACTCAGCCGCGTGCCGGCACCAGTACCACGGCCTCGCCGCGGATGACATCAGTATCGCCAACTCGGCAGACCGTATCCAGGGTCACCCGGCGACGGCGGCGATCGATGGATTTCACCGTGGCGGTGGCGACCACCGTATCCCCGGCGCGCACCGGGGCGCGAAACTGCAGGCTCTGGCTGAGATAGGCGCAGCCCGGCCCGGGCAACCGGGTACCGATCACCGCGGAGATAAACCCCGCGGAGAGCATGCCGTGGGCCACGCGGCCGCCAAAGACGGTCTCCGCGGCGAACTGCTCGTCGAGGTGGGTCGGGTTGGTGTCCCCGGAAATTCCGGCGAAGGCGGAGATATCGCCATCGCCAATGGTCTTGGAATAGCTGCAGCTCATGCCCTCGTCAAGGTCTTCCAGGTAGTAGCCGTGTAGTCCACTCAGGTGTGATCCACTCATTGGGGTTTTCCGATCGCCGCATGCATTTGTTATAACGTGTCTCGATTCTAGTCCCGTTTATGCTGCACTGCAACATAGGAAAATCCAGCATGCCCGCCAGCGCCGCCAGCAACCCCTTCGAGCAACTCGACCGACTGCCCGCCAACCACGCACCGCTCTCGCCGTTATCCTTCATCCGCCGCACCGCCGAGGTCTACCCGGACCACCCGGCGATAGTGCACGGCGACCTTCGCCGCAGCTGGGCCGAAACCTACGCTCGCGCCCGCCGCCTGGCATCGGCGCTGGCGCAGCGCGGCATCGGTGCCGGCGACACGGTGGCGGTGATGGCGCCCAACGTGCCGGAGATCTTCGAAGCCCACTTCGGCGTGCCGATGACCGGCGCGGTGCTCAATACACTGAACACCCGCCTCGATGCCGAGGTGCTGGCCTTCAGCCTCGAACACGGCGAGGCCAGGCTGCTGATCACCGACCGCGAATTCTCGCCGGTCATCAAACAGGCGCTGGCGCGCCTCGACCGCGAGCTGCCGGTGATCGACATCGACGACCCGCTGGCGACCGGCGGCGAGCTGCTCGGCGAGTGCGACTACGAAGCCTTCATCGCCGGCGGCGATCCGCAATTCGAGTGGGCGCTACCGGCGGATGAGTGGAACGCGATCTCGCTGAACTACACCTCCGGCACCACCGGCAACCCCAAGGGCGTGGTCTATCACCACCGCGGCGCCTATCTCAACGCGCTCAATAATGTCATCGGCTGGGGCATGCCGGATCACGCCGTCTACCTGTGGACGCTGCCCATGTTCCACTGCAACGGCTGGTGCTTCCCGTGGACGCTGGCGGCCATCGCCGGCACCAGCGTGTGCTGCCGCAAGGTGGAGGCGAAGGCCATCTTCGACGCCATCGCCGACGAGGGCGTGACGCATTTCTGCGGCGCGCCGATCGTGCTCAATTTCGTCATCAACGCCGGCGAAGCCGAGCGCCGCGACTTCGCGCACACCGTCGAAGTGATGACCGCGGCCGCGCCGCCGCCGGCCTCGGTGCTGCAGCGGATGGAGTCCTCCGGCTTCCACATGACCCACGTCTACGGCCTCACCGAAACCTACGGGCCGGCGGTGATGTGCGCCTGGAAATCCGAGTGGGATGCGCTCGACGCCGAGGGGCGGGCGAAGATGAAATCCCGCCAGGGGGTGCGTTACCACGTGCTCGAAGGGCTGGAGGTGATGGACCCGGAAAGCATGACCCCGGTGCCGCGCGACGGCGAAACCATGGGCGAGATCATGTTCCGCGGCAACATCGTCATGAAGGGTTATCTGAAAAACGACAAGGCCAATGCCGAGGCGCTGGCCGGCGGCTGGTTCCATTCCGGTGATCTGGCGGTGATGGACCCGGACGGCTACATCCGCATCCGCGATCGCTCCAAGGACATCATCATCTCCGGCGGCGAGAACATCTCATCCATCGAAGTGGAGGATCGCCTCTACGCACATCCGGACATCACCGAAGCCGCGGTCGCCGCACGCCCCGACGACAAGTGGGGCGAGACGCCCTGCGCCTTCGTCCACCTGCGCGCCGGCGCCGAGCTGGACGAGGCGCAGGTGATCCAGTGGTGCCGCGACGGGCTGGCCGGCTACAAGTGCCCGCGCAGCGTGATCTTCGGCGAACTGCCGAAAACATCCACGGGCAAGATCCAGAAATTCAAGCTGCGCGAGCGCGCCAAAGGACTCGGCAGCCTGAACTGAGTCGCGCCCAGTGACCCGGCCCATCAGGCCGGGTCGAGTCGAGCCGGGCCGGGCCGGGCCGTCAGCCATACACCAGCCGCGGCAGCCACAGCACCACGTCGGGGAACAGAATGCAGATCGCCAGCCCGGTGGCCTGCAGCAGCAGGAAGGGAATCGACGAGCGGTAGATCTGCGCCATCGTCACCCCCGGTGGCGCCACGCTCTTTAAATAGAACAGGGCGTAACCGAAGGGCGGGCTCAGGAACGACATCTGCATGTTGACCATGTAGACCACGCCGAACCACAGCGGCACCTCCTCCGGCGCCACCCCGGGCAGGCCGAGCAGGCCGTCGAAGCTCATGCTCTGCATCAGTGGCACGAAGATCGGCACCGCCAGCAGCAGGATGCCCACCCAATCCAGAAACATGCCCAGGATCACCAGCATCACCATCATGATCAGCAGGATGCCGTAGGGGCCCAGGCCGGTGGCCAGCAGGGTCTCGTTGACGAAAGCCTGGCCGCCGTTGACCACGTAAAAGCCGACGAACAGGGTGGCGCCGAAGATGATCCACAGCACCATGCCGGTGACCTTTAGCGTGGTCAGCGCGGCCATGCGCACGTTTTCCCAGTTCAGCCGCCGGTGCAGGGCACAGACCACCACCGCGCCGAAAGTGCCGACGCCGGCCGCCTCCACCGGCGTGGCGATGCCGGCGAAGATGATCCCCAGCACCAGCGTCACCAGAATCAGCGGCGCGACCATATTGCCGAGCAGGCGGAATTTGTCGCGGGTGCTGACGCGCTCCTCCTCCGGCAGCGCCGGGCCCAGCTCCGGGTTGATGTAGCAGCGCGTGGTGACGTAGAGAATGTACATGCCCGAGAGGATCAGTCCCGGAATCACCGCACCGATGAACAGCTCGCCCACCGACTGCTGCGCCACCACGGCGAACAGGATGGCGAGGATCGACGGCGGGATCAGGATGCCCAATGTGCCGCCGGCGAGGATCGAGCCGCAGGCGATGGTCGGGTGGTACTTGCGGCGGATCATCGCCGGCAGGGCGATCATGCCCATGGTGACTTCGGTGGCGCCGATCACCCCGCACATGGCGGCGAGGATCGTCGAGGCGATGATGGTGCTGGTCGCCAGGCCGCCCTTCAGGCCGCCGAGCAACTTGTAGACCATGTCGAACAGCTCTTCGATCAGCCCCGCCCGCTCCAGCATCGACGCCATGAAAATGAACAGCGGGATGGCCGAGAGCTGATAGTCGGTCATCAGCGGAAAGATCCGCGACGGCAGAATGTTGAGCATCTGCGCGTCGCCGAACAGGAACAGAAACACGCAGGCCAGGCCGCCGGTGACGAAGGCCAGCGGCAGACCGGCCATCAGCACGATGGCCAGCGAACCGAACATCAGCACAGTCAGCCAGCCGATGGAAATTTCCCAACCCATGTTCAGGCCTCCCGCTTGGCCAGTGTGGCGATGTCATCGAGCAAGCGCACCAGCCCCTGCAACAGCAAAAGCGCAGCGCCCAGCGGCAAGGCGAACTTCACCGGCCAGTACTGGATGCCCCACTCGGTGAACGACACCTCGCGGACGCTGAACGAATCCATGAAAAACACCCAGCCGGTCCACGCCAGGGTGCTGGCGAAGATAAAGAAGAACAGCGAAGTGAATACATCGACCAGCGCCTTGCCACGCCGCGAGAAGCGCGTGTAGATGACATCCACGCGCACGTGGCCATCGCGACTGAGGACGAAGCCGCCGGCGAGCAGATACTGCATGCCAAACATCAGGAACATGCTCTCGTGCGCCCAGTTGGTGGGCGAATTGAACACGTAGCGGGCGAGCACTTCGTAGTAGTAGACAATCACCGCGATCACCGACCAGTAGGCGACGAAGTTGCCGGTGAAGTCATTGATCCGATCGACCAGCCCTCGCACCGGCGCATCCGGATCGAACTCCGGATCGCAGGGCACCTCGACATGCCGATTCTGGCTGCCGTCGCCCTCCAGCTGGCGGCAGCGGCGGTAGAGTTTTGGCAACAGCGCAGCGTCGAGCAGCATCAGCGCGAGGATCGCCAGCGCTGCGGCGCGCACGCGGAAGATCCAGCCATCCAGCGCCGACTGCGCCTGCGCCTGTGCAACCACCGCCGCGGCACCGCGCTCGCGCGCCTTGTCGAGCTGCGCGGCGGCGCCGTCGCGGCCCTCGTCGAGCCGCTTCTGGGCGCGCTCTTCGAGAAACTCGGCGGTGGTCAGCTCGTTGTTGGCGCGGGACAGATCGTTGCGCGTCTCGCGTGCCTCCACATTGCACAGCAGGATGGCGATGAACAACGGGATGTAAATCAGCCCGAGCATGCTTTTCAGGTAGAAGCGATGCAGACCGATGAAGCCGCCGGTCAGCCACAGGAAGTAGGCGATGGAAAGTGACGCCACCGGCTGCGCCGGCTTGCCGGCGCCGCGGCGGATCACCGCCATGGCCAGCAAGGGCACTGCCAGCAGCCCCAGCCAGTACAACCAGTGGGGCAGTACGAAGTTCAGGTTGGGCATGCCGAAGGCTCCCGATTCGAATGCGAACGCAGCGCGCCGGGGCGGGGGACTTCCTGCCCCGGCGCAGACTGCGAGGATCGCGGCCTCAGCTGAAGTTGAGCTTTTGGCCCTTGATCATGTCCGGGGTCACGTAGCCGAGACTGCCGGACATCATGTAGTCGAGCTGGATCTTGAACAGCCGGGCGGCGTCCTTGTCCTTGTTGGCCCAGGCGAACCAGCGCGGCACGGCCAGCTTGGTGAAGGCGTCGACATCCTCCTGCGACAGGCGGGTGACGATGGTGCCGGCCTCCTCGAACTTGGCCCAGGCTTCCTGGTCGGCCTTCTGGATAGCCGCGTGGTGCATGTCGGAGTAGACGTGCACCTCCATTTCGACAAACCGCTTCATGGCATCGGAAATGCCGTCCCAGGCGCGCTTGCCGACGGTCAGATCCATCAGGTCGACGGGCTGGTACAGCGACATGAAGCCGGGCGGGCCCATGGAGATGAAGTCGGTGACCTGATGGAAACCGAGGGCGTGGTTGATCGCCGGGCCGACGTAGTCGGCGACGTCGATGGTGCCCTTCTCCAGCGCCGGGAAGATCTCGCTGCCGGGCAGCAGCGTGGTCTTGGCGCCAGCGGCCTGGAAGACCTCGGCGACCATGCCGCCGGGCAGACGCATCTTGCGGCCGCGGAAATCATCGATGGAGCGGATCGGCACCTTGGAGTGGATGATGTTCGGCCCGTGGTGGATCGGCCCGACATAGTGCATGTCGAACCTGGCGAACAGCTCGCGGGCGATCTCCAGCCCGCCGAGTCCGTAGTAGAAGACATCCCACTCGTGGGGATTGCGCGGCCCCAGCGGGTAGGAGCTGAGGAACACCGCCGCCGGCATGCGCCCGGCCCAGTACAAAGTGAAGGGATTCATGGCGTCGAGCACGCCGTTCTTCACCGCGTCGAACAGCTGGAAGTCACCGACCACATCCTTCGCGCCAAACGGCTGGAAGGCCAGTTCACCGCCGGTTTTCTCGACGATGCTGTTGCACCAGCCCTTGAACACCTCCAGCCCAATGCCGCCGGGCCAGGAGGTCTGCACCTTCCAGGTCGTGGTCTCGGCGGCGCGCGCATCGCCGATGAACGGCGCGCCGGCGATGGTCGCGGCACCGGCCGCAGCGCCGGCGGCAACCCCTGCTTTGAGGAACTGGCGGCGGCCCCTGGCTGCATCCACGGCAACGGCGTCCGCGACCGCTTGGCGCGGCGTATCGTCTTTCTTCGTCATGGTTTCTCTCCTTCCCGGGTGATGGCTGGAGCGAGAGCCCCGAACGCCTGCGGCGTTAGCGCACCCGACCCCGAAGTGGTGAAAGCCCCCGAGGCGGCCCGCAGGCCCCTGGGAAGCACTCACTGAACTCTCGTTTTGTGCGCAGTCCCCGTCTTTGCGGGGATCTGGCTTCGCGGGAATTTGAACGTCTTCGATTCATCCGGCCAGCGCAGCCGGCAAAGCCGGGGCGATGAGCGCAGGTCCGGTGCTCCGCGATGTGGATTTATCGTAAGACCAAAGAACCAGAAATGGCAACCACCCGTCAACGGCGCCAAATACCTGCACAGCGAAAAAATTTGCGGCAATGGATTGCGGCAGACGGCCTTTCAGCGTCCGCCACGGCGGCGCGAGCTACGCTTACCCGACTGGCCGGCGCGCGCACCGCGACCGGCACCGGTCTGCCCCGCGTAGGGGTTCTCGCCACCGCGAAACTCCACCCGCAGCGGGGTGCCGAACAGGTGCAGCTCGCTCTGGAAGAAATTGCTCAGATAGCGCTTGTAACTCTTCGGGATTTCATCCACCTGATTGCCGTGAATGATCACGATCGGTGGATTGCTGCCACCCTGGTGGGCATAGCGCAGCTTGATTCTGCGGCCGCGCACCAGCGGCGGCTGGTGCTGTTCGAGCGCATATTCGAGCATCCGCGTGAGCTGCGGGGTGGACATATCCACCATCGCACTCTTGTAGGCGCGGTTGACCGATTTCAGCAGGTCGCCGACACCGCTGCCGGTGAGCGCGGAAATCATGTGGATGCGGGTGAAATCGAGAAACGCCAGCCGCCGCTGCAGATCGCGGCGCAGCCGCTGGCGGGCCTCCTCGTCCACGTCATCCCATTTATTCAGCGCCACCACCACGGCGCGACCGGCATCGATCACATAGCCCAGCAGATTGAGATCCTGATCGCTGACACCCTCGCGGGCGTCGATCAGCACCAGCGCCACATTGCAGGCATCGATGGACTGCAATGTTTTGATGACACTGAACTTTTCCACCACTTCGCCAATCTTTCCCCGGCGCCGAACGCCGGCCGTGTCGATCAGCGTGTAGCGCCGCCCGTGGCGCTCGAAGGGCACCAGAATCGAGTCGCGGGTGGTGCCCGGCATGTCGTAGGCGACCAGCCGCTCCTCGCCCAGCAAGCGATTGATCAGCGTCGACTTGCCCACATTGGGCCGGCCGACCACGGCGATCCGCAGGCTGTCGTCCCGCGCCGCGTCTCGCTGCTCGTCGGGCGCCCAGCCGAGCGCCTCGCCGAGCTGCTCCATCATCGAGCGCAGACCGCGATTGTGCGCCGCAGCAATGGCGTAGGGTTCGCCCAGGCCGAGAGCGTAGAAATCGCTGCTGGCCTGCTCCTCGCCGACGCCATCGATCTTGTTGACCACCAGCTCCACTCGCTTGCCGAGGCGGCGCAGCCGGCGCGCGATCTCGGCATCGGCCGGCGTCGCGCCGCCGCGGCCATCGACCAGAAACAGCACTGCATCGGCCTCTGCCACCGCCTGCATGGTCTGCGCCGCCATGCGCTCATCGAGCACCTCGTCCTCGCCGGAGAGGCCGCCGGTATCGATGACGATGTAGTCGTAGCCGCCGACCACGCCGTCGCCGTACTTGCGGTCGCGGGTCAGGCCGGGCAGATCGGCGACCAGCGCGTCGCGGCTGCGGGTGAGCTTGTTGAACAGCGTCGACTTGCCCACATTGGGGCGGCCGACCAGGGCGATAACGGGTTTCATGGCGATGCGACTCAGAGACTGGAAAGCGGCGTGACGCGCCGCGCGGGGAACGATCCGGCGGCGGATTATCGCACGAAAGACAAGCCTTCGACGCTCTGCCCGCCGAGGCTCAAAATACCGCCGCGCAGCGACACTTCGACGTGGTAGCGCCCATTGCGGTAATCGACGTAACCCTGGCTGCTGAGCACCGCCAGCTGCGCCTGAACCGAGGGCCGCACCAGCGCCTCGGCCTCCTCCGCCGACAGCTCGGCGACCACACCGAAGGTATCGCCGCGCATCGCCAGCCCGGTCTCGCGTTCGAGCAGCGCGATCAACGGCCCCTCCTCCGCAGCCAGCTCGCCGCGCAGGCACAGCGCCGGCAGCCAATCGGAGAGGCGCTCGCCGCCACCCTCCGGCGGCGGTGCGCACAGCGAAGCGCGCATCCAGCCCTCAAAGGGCAGGCGATCGACGCTGAGCACCGCGCGCGCCACCTCCAGCTCCACCTCCGCCGGCAGCTGGCGCAACAGCTCGACGGCGAAACCCTCGGCGCCCAGCTCGCCACTGCCGAGGCGCCGCAGGGCGCCACCGCCGAGCCAGCCCCACAGCTCCGGCGGCAGCTTGCGCAGCACCAATTGCAGATGCGGTTCGCGGATGCTCCGGTCACCGAAGGCCAGGCGGCTGGCGATCAGCTCGACGCGCAGATTCAAGCGCACGCCATCGGCGGCGCCGCTGGCGCGCAGTTCGAGATCGTCCAGTGCGATTTGCAGATCGCGGGTCTGCTGGCGCAGCTCGCCGAGCTGCAACTGCAACTCCAGCGGCGGCGGCCAGCTGGCCGCACCGCGACGATTGAGCAGCAGGTCGAGCTGGCGCAGCTCGCCGTGACCTGCGCGTTCGCCGCGCCCGCGATGCTGACCCGGTTGCCAGTTGGCCGCGGCCAGCGACAGCCAGCCGCGCGCGCCCTGTTGGCTGTCGCTGTAGTAGCCGCGCAGCCCCTCGCTGCGGATACTGCCGCGATGGCTTAGCGCGGCGTACTGCATCGGTAGATCGAGGCTTGCCGCCAGCCCGCCGTCTAAATCGGCGCGGCCGCGCAGCGGCACCGGGCCCAGACCGAGCAGGCGCATAGACTGCGGCGCGCGGCGCGATTCGAGCCAGGCCGCCAGCAGCGGCCGCTCACCGTGGTTGAGGGCGCCGAGATAGAGCGGGCCGTGGGCGATCTGCTGGCTGGCGCGCAGCGGCGTGCTGAGGCCGGGGAAGTGCAGCTCGGCGATGAAGTGGCTCTCCACCCAGCCGCGCTGGTAGTCGAGCAGGCGGATCTGCAACGGCAGCGCATCGTTCAGCGCCGCCGCGCTGTGGCGCAGTCGCTCCTCGATGCGCATGCCGACGTAGTAGGGGCTGGCGAGCGCCGCCAGCAGCAGCGCCAACAGACCGGCGAGCAGCCACAGGGTCGGCTTGTGGGGCGATCGCTGCATGCGCCGCCCGCGGGCTTACTCGCTGCCGCTGGGCAGGCGATAGGCGCTGAGTCGGCCGCTGGCATCCTGCACGTAGAGGGTGTTGTCATCGGCCACGACAGGCTCGCCGAGAATCCGGTGGCCGCCGTGCTGAAAGCGCGCCGCGAAGCGCCCGTCGCTGCGTTCCAGCCAGTGCAGGTAGCCGCGCAGATCGCCGACCACCAGATAGCCGCCGTGCGGCGTGGCGCCGGTGACATAGCGCGCAGTGAGCTTGTCCTGCTTCCACAGGGTCGCGCCGCTGTCGCTGTCCAGCGCCCACACGTGGCCGCGCTCATCGGTGACGTACAACTGGCCGTCGGCCTCGCGCAGACGGCGCACGGTGGAGATCTCGCGACGCCACAGCAGCTCGCCGTTGCGCGGGTCGACGCGCGCCACCACGCCCTGATAATTGGCGGCGTAGATGTACTGGCGATCGGTGGCCACGGCGGCATCGGCATCGTTGAGGCGCTCGATTTCCGAGCGCCCCTCGGCAATCCCCAGGCGCGCCTCCCAGGCGACCCGGCCGGAATCCAGCGCCAGCGCCAGCAACCGCCCGGAATCGAGGCCCAACAACACGCCGCCGGTGACCATCTGCGGTGGTGAGTTGCCGCGCAGGGTCAGCGATGGCACCTTGCGATTGATGCTCCACAGCTCGATGCCATTCTCCGCATCCAGCGCGCTGATGCGGCCATCGACGCTGCGCGCCACCACCACATCGAAGGCCGAAGCCGGCGGCGCCAGCACCTCGGTGGAGAGCTGCGCGCGCCAGGCTTCGCTGCCGTCGGCGGCGGACAGGGCGATCAGCTCACCGTCCTCGCTGGCGACGTACACCTTGTCGTTGTCGCCGCCGACGCCGGCGGACAGCGACAGGCCCAACTCGCGCTGCCAGATCAGGATGCCGTTGTCGCGCTTCAGCGCGCTGACCCGGCCGCCCGGCTCGGCGACGAAGATCGCCGCATCGCCCAGCCAGGGGCGAAAGGCCAGCCGGCGGCGGTTGTCGCTGTCGCTGATGTCGCGACTCCACAGCCGCTGCGGCTTGAAGCTGACGCTGAAAGTAACCAGCTCGGCCGGCGGCTCGACGTGATCCCGGGCCCCGCCGCAGGCGCCGAGCAGCAGGCTGGCGGCGAGCAATAGCAGTGGCGCGGCGCGGCGCATTACTCGGCGGCCTCGGTGAGTTCGTTGAGCTTGATGTCGAGACCCGCGGCATCGGCCAGCGCGGCGCCACTGGCGCGCGCCTGGTTGTAGGCGGCGCGAGCGGCATCGGCGTCGCCGGCGGCGAAATGGGCATCGCCGCGCACTTCCGCGGCCAGGCCGGCGAAGGCTAGCGGGAAGTCATCGGCCAGCACCTGCAGCGCGGCATCGGCCTCGCCGCGCTCGATCTGCACCCGCGCCAGGCGCAGGCGCGCCACCTGCGCGGCCTCGCCCGAGGCATCGCCGACGACGCGCTGCAGGGTGACGGCGGCGGCGTCGAGATCGCCCTCACCGACCTGCAGTCGAGCCAGCGCCAGGCCGGAGAGCGCTGCGTAGGGGGTACCGGCGTAATCCAGCGCCAGCTGCCCGGCGAGCGCCGCGAGACGCTCGCGCTGGCCGGCCTCAAGCGCCTGCATCGCCTGCTGGTGCAAGTCGCTGGCGGTCTCGGCCTGCGATTGCTGCCAGCCCTCCCAGCCGCGCCAGCCGACGATCGCGGCGATGCCCAGCACCACCCCGGCGACTATCGAGCGGCCGTTTTCCGACCACCACTTTTTGAGATCCTCTAGTTCCTGTTCTTCGGCGTGGCTGGCCACTGCGCTTCTCCAGAAAATTTACCGATTCGCCGGCGCAGCAATGGCGCCCGCGGATGTGTTGCTGTGATCGCTGCCCTGCAGCGACCCATTGAAAAATCAGGCCGTCGGGACAGCCAGGTGTTCGAGGCGCCGGCTCAGCTCGGCGGCCAGCGCGGACTGCGCCACAGTGCACTGTTCGCCGTCGCCGCGCAGCGGTTTCAGCGATACCGTACCGGCAGCGGCTTCGCTCTCACCGATCACCAGCGCGTAGGCGGCACCGCTCTTGTCCGCGCGTTTGAACTGGCTTTTGAAGCTGCCGCCGCTGGCGTTCTGCACCAGCTGCAGATCGGGCAGCAGGTCGCGCAGGCGCTCGGCGAGCAGCAGCCCGTCGCGCTCGGCGGCGGCGCCGGCGGTCACCAGGTAGGCATCCGGCCGGCGCGCCGGCACCGCGCCATCGATCTCTTCGATCAGCGCCAGCAGCCGCTCCAGCCCCATCGCCCAGCCGGCGCCCGGCGTCGGCTTGCCACCGAGCTGCTCGACCAGCCCGTCGTAGCGGCCGCCGGCGCACACCGTACCCTGCGCGCCGAGGCGGTCGGTGACCCACTCGATCACCGTGTGGCTGTAGTAGTCGAGACCGCGCACCAGCCGCGGGTTGAGGCTGTAGCCGACACCGGCGGCGTCGAGCAGCTCGCGCAGGCGCTCAAAGTGCTCGCGCGATTCGCCGCCGAGGTGCTCGGCGAGTTTCGGCGCGGCGTCGATCAGCGCCTGCATATCCGGGTTTTTGCTGTCCAGCACCCGCAACGGGTTGCCCTGCAGGCGCCGCTGGCTGTCCTCATCCAGCTGCTCGCGGTGCGCCTGCAGATAGTCGACCAGCACCTTGCGATAGCTGGCCCGCTCGGCGCTGGTGCCGAGGCTGTTGAGCTCCAGACGCACGTGCCCGTGCAGGCCCAGCGCACGCCACAGGCGCGCGGAGATGAGGATCAGCTCGGCCTCGATCTGTGGCCCGGGCATGCCGAAAGCCTCGATGCCAACCTGCCAGAACTGCCGGTAGCGCCCTTTCTGTGGGCGCTCGTGGCGGAACATCGGCCCGCAATACCACAGCCGCTGCACCTGCTGGTTGGCGATCAGACCGTGCTCGATGGCCGCGCGCACCACGCTGGCGGTGTTCTCCGGGCGCAGGCTGAGACTGTCGCCGTTGCGATCCTCGAAGGTATACATCTCCTTTTCGACGATGTCGGTGACCTCGCCGATAGAACGGCAGAATAGCTCGGTCTTTTCCACCAGCGGAGTGCGCAGCTCGCGGTAGCCGTAGCCGTCCATCACCGCGCGCACCGCGGCCTCGAGCCGCTGCCAGGCGTCGATCTGCCCGGGCAGGATATCGTGCATGCCGCGGATGCTTTTCACTGTGGCCATCTGCTGTCCCCGTGCGCTACTGCAGCGCGCCGTCGGCGCCGACCTGAAAGCGCGCGGTGTTGCGCGAACTGATCCGCGGCGGCGCCACGGCGATGCCGTTGACCTTCAGCTCCACCGTCGGCGCGTTGCCGAGGAAAACCTCGAACGGTGCCACGCCGATCAAGCGCCGCGGCTCTTCACCGCGCAGCAGATCGAACATCAGGCGCTCGCCCTCGCTGTCGGTGATCTCGGTCCAGGAATCCTCCACCGAGCGCAATTCGAGAATATCCGTGCCGTCGCTGGCCGCCGGCACCGGCTGCAGCGGCTCGCTATCGGCATCCGCGTCGAAGCCTGCCGCGGCGGCGGCGCGACGTGCGGTGGATGCCGCGTCGGCTGAGGCCGGCTCGGCCACCGCATCGCCGCCATCGCCGCCATCGCCGCCATCGCCGCTATCGGCGCTATCGGCCGAGCGCGCCTCGCCGCGGGCGATCTGATCGGTACCCAGCCCGGCGACTTCTTCAGCATCGCTGATGGCATCGCTGACGGCTTCGGCGACGCCGTTGGCCGCCGCGCTGAGCGCGGCCGCTCCCGCGCCACTGTCGTCCCCGGCTCCGCCCTCACCGGCCGCCCCGGCGATGCCACCGGAGTCTTCGGCACCCGGCTCGCCGGTGGGGATAACCTGTGGCAGACCCGACTCCCCGCCCGGCCCTCCGGCAGCGGTGCCGGCGGACGCCCGTTCGTCGTCCGGGGTCGCGGCCGGCTCCGGCAACGGATCGACAAGCGCTAGCGACTCATCGGTGGCCGCCGACGGCGCGGCCTCATCGCCATCGCCCGCCGACCGCACCAGCGGCGCTTCCGCGGACTGGTCAGTGGACGGCTCACCGCTAAACAATGCACCGCCATCGCGGGTCAGCAGCCAGGCCACTAGCAGCGCGATCAGCAGCGCGACGATGCCCAGCGTCGCCCAGCGCATCAGCGGATGGCTGCTGCGCGGCTGCACCACCTCGTTGCCGACCATCGCCCCGGGCAGCGGGTCCTGCATGCCGGAGCTGCCGTACTCGCGCACCAGCTCGTCGCCATCGATACCGAGCAGGCGCGCGTAGCTGCGCAGATAGCCGCGCACGAAAGCCGGGGTGGGCAGCTGGTCGTGGCGCTCCTGCTCCAGCGCGCTGATCACACTGTGGTGCAGGTTGAGCTGCGCGGCGACGTCTTCGACGCTGAGCTGGCGAGCCTCGCGAGCGGCGATCAGGCGCTTGCCGTAGCTGGACTGGTCGATCTCTCCGAGCGGTATGTCAGGTGTTGTCATGCGCGGATTGCCGTGTGCGGTGGGCCATCGTCACTGCTGCGACTGCAGATACAGTGCGGCCTGCGAGGATTGCGGATAGCGCCCCAGCAGGTCGTCACCATAGCTGGCGGCGCGTGCCGAATCGCCCAGCTGGCGAGCGATCTGCACGCCCAGCCAGAGGCTCTCCGGGCGCGGGCGCTGAAATTTGTGGTAGCGCGCCAGATAGGCATCGGCGAGCTGCGCCTGATCCTGGTCGAGCTGCGCCCGAGCCATGTGCAACAGCGCCGGGGCGAAGCGCGGATTGACGCGCAGCGCACTGCGGATGTACTGCTCGGCGCGCGCCGGCTCGCCGGCATCCAGCGCACACAGGCCGGCGTTGTCCCAGGCGTACTCAGGGGTGCGGTAGAGCGGGTTCTCGGCGGCGGCGACGAACTGGGCCAGGGCCGCGTCGAAACTGCCGCGGCTGCACAGGAAGATGCCGTAGGTGTTGCGATAGTCGGCGATCTCCGGCTCCAGCTCGATGGCCCGCTCGAAGTGCTCGATGGCGCGCTCCGGCTCGCGCAGGCGCACCAGCAACCGCGCGTAGGCGTTGTTGGCGCTGGCGCTGCGCGGATTCTGGTCGAGCGCCCTTTCCAGCTTTTCCTTGGCGGTATCCAGCTCGCCGCGCATCAGGTAGCGGGTGCCCAGCTCGGCGTTGACCTCGGCGGCCTTCTTCGGCGAGTAGCCCTCGGCCGTCGGCGGATTGCTGGCGCAGCCGGCGAGCAGTGCGCAGGCCAGCAGACCGCCCAGTGCCGTGAGGCGTCGGGCGCTCACGCCCGTTCCCCGAAGCGCGGCGCGGCGAAGCGCAGCGGGCGGCGGCTGCGATCCTGCACCTGGCCGGCCAGCTGGCCGCAGGCGGCGGCCACGTCGTCGCCGCGGGTGCGGCGCATCAGACAGCGGATGCCGGCTGCGTTGAGCACCTGCCAGAAGCGGTCGATGGCCGCCTGCTGTGAGCTGCGGTAGCCGCTGCCGGGGAACGGGTTGAAGGGAATCAGGTTGACCTTGCAGGGCATGCCGCGCAGCAGGCGAGCCAATTCGCGGGCATCCTGCGGGCGGTCGTTGACGCCGTCGAGCATCACGTATTCGAACATCACGTGGCGCTTGCGCGCGCCGTCGGCGACGTATTCGCGGCAGGCGGCCATCAGCTCGGCGATGGGGTATTTGCGATTGATCGGCACCAGCTGGTCGCGCAGCTCGTCATTGGCGGCGTGCAGCGACACCGCCAGGGCCACGTCGACGCTGGCGAACAGGCGGTACATATTGGGCACCACGCCAGAGGTGCTGACCGTGACGCGGCGCTTGGACAGGCCGTAGGCCAGATCGTCGATCATCAGGTTCAGCGCCGGCACCAGATTGGCGAAGTTGGCCAGCGGTTCGCCCATGCCCATCATCACCACATTGCTGAGGTCATCGTGGGCATAGCGCGGCGAACTGCGCAGCTGGCGCGTCGCCTGCCACACCTGGCCGATGATCTCGGCGCTACTCAGGTTGCGGTTGAAGCCCTCGCGGGCGGTGGCGCAGAAGGAGCAATCCAGCGCGCAGCCGACCTGTGAGGAAACGCACAGCGTGGCGCGCGGCCCGTCGGGAATGTACACCGCCTCGACGCTGTTGCCCGAATCCAGGCGCATCAGCCACTTGCTGCTGCCATCCGCAGAGGGCTGCTCCAGCGCCACTTCGGGGGCGCGGATCTCGGCGCAATCGGCGAGCTTTTCGCGCAGCTTGACGCCCAGATCGGTCATCTGCTCAAAATCGGTGACGTAGTGGCGATACAGCCACTTCATCAACTGCTGGGCACGAAACGGCTTTTCGCCGATGGAGACGAAGAAATCGCGCAGGCCGCGCTGGTCGAGGCCCAGCAGGTTGACCCGCTCGGCGCCGAGACTCACATCGCTACCGCTAACCACCGCTGCGCGCACCCGGCGCGCCTCAGCGGGTGCGCTCGCAGACGCCTTCGGGAAAGAAGAAGGCGATCTCGGTGGCCGCGGTTTCCGCTGCATCGGAACCGTGCACGGCGTTCTCGTCGATGCTCTGGGCAAAATCCGCGCGGATGGTGCCGGCGGCGGCTTCCGCAGGATTGGTGGCGCCCATGATTTCGCGGTTTTTGGCGATTGCATCCTCGCCCTCGAGGACCTGCACCATCACCGGCCCAGAGGTCATGAAGGCGACCAGATCGTTAAAGAAGGGGCGCTCCTTGTGCACCGCGTAAAAGCCCTCGGCCTGTTCGCGGGTCAGGTGCAGCATCTTCGATGCGACGATGCGCAGACCGTTGTCTTCGAAACGGCTGTAGATCTTGCCGATGATGTTCTTGGCAACGGCGTCGGGCTTGACGATGGAAAAGGTGCGTTCTATGGCCATTGTAGCGAGAGGCTCCAGGGAGGTTGAATCGTGACAAACGGGTGATTTTACTGGCCGCGCGCGCGGGAATAAAGCCACGTCTTGAAAAGAGCATCGCGCACAAACTACAGGTCCGCCTCGGGCAGTGCCAGAACGCGCCCGATACGCGCCTCCCGAAGGCCGGCGGCAGGCCGGCAGCCCCCGCGCAAATAACCTACTTCTCTTCGATCCAGGCCATCTGGATGGCTTCGAGGATCTTCTCACCGCAGTGCTCCGGGGCATCGTCGAATTCATCGAGTGCCATCACCCAATCGCGCAGATCGGTAAAGCGCAGGTACTGCGGATCGACATCCGGGTGCGCCTCGTCGAGCGCGATGGCTATCTCCAGGCTATCTGTCCACTTCATCTTACGAAGTCCCCCGTTGCAGCAACTTTATCGCCAGCAGCTCAGTGGTTCTCGGACACCATATTGATGGTGTACTTGGGTATTTCGATGACCAGATCCTCGCCCTCGACGATCGCCTGGCAGGAGAGCCGCGAATCCGGGTCCAGCCCCCAGGCCTTGTCGAGGTAGTCGTCCTCCTGCTCGGTGGGTTCCTCCAGCGACTCCAGCCCCTCGCGGATGTACACGTGGCAGGTGGTGCAGGCACAGGACTTCTCGCAGGCATGCTCGATGTCAATGCCCTGGCCGAGCAGGTTATCGCACACCGAAACACCGGCGCGGCCCTCGAAGGCGGCGCCCTCGGGGCAGATTTCCTCGTGGGGAAGTACGATGATCTGCGGCATTCGGCCTCGCTCCTCTGGCTGCAATTCAATGCTTTGGGTTATTCGGATTTGCCACCGGCGGGCGGCGGCGCGGCGTATTCGTCCAGATGGTGACCGGCCAGGGCGCGCGCCACGCTGGCGTTCATGCGCCGCGCCACGTAGGCGTCGCTGGCGCGCTCCAGAGCGCCGATGGCGGCCTTGATGGCGGCGTGATCATCACCCTCGCGGGCGGCCAGCAGCTCGCTTCGGCGGGCCTCGATGGCGGCGCGCTCGGCGGCGTCGAGATAGTCGCCGGCATCCTCGGCCAGCGCCGCGTCCAGCGCCTCGATGACGCGCCCGGCCTCCACCTGCTGCTCGCGCAGGCGGCGCGCATCGACGTCCTCACGGGCGTGGTCGATGCTGGCACTGAGCATCTGCTCGATCTCGCCATCGGACAAACCATAGCTCGGCAGCACGTCGATGCTGGCGCGCACGCCGCTGGTGGTCTCCTCGGCGCTGACGCCGAGCAGGCCGTCGGCATCCACCTGAAAAGTAACCCGGATGCGCGCCTGCCCGGCGACCATCGGCGGGATGCCGCGCAGCTCGAAGCGCGCCAGCGAGCGGCAATCCTCGACCAGCTCGCGCTCGCCCTGCACCACGTGCAGCGCCATCGCCGTCTGGCCATCCTTGTAGGTGGTGAACTCCTGGGCGCGCGCCACCGGGATGGTGGTGTTGCGCGGGATCAGCTTCTCCGCCAGCCCGCCCATGGTCTCCAGCCCCAGCGACAGCGGGATCACGTCGAGCAGCAGCACGTCGCTGTCCGGCTTGTTGCCGGCCAGCACATCGGCCTGCAGCGCGGCGCCGATGGCCACCACCCGATCCGGGTCGATATCGGTGAGCACCGGCTGCTGGAAAAACTCGCCGACCCGCTCGCGCACCCGCGGCACGCGCGTCGAGCCGCCGACCATGACCACCGCGCGCACCTCGTCGCGGGCCACCCCGGCGTCGCGCAGGGCGCGCCGGCAGGGCGCCAGACTGCGGCGAATCAGCGGCTCGATCAGCTCATCGAAGCTGGCCCGGTCGAGCTCTCCGGACCAGTGCCGGCCATCGCCGAGATCCACCTCGATAGCCGTCGCAGCGGTGGTGCTGAGCGCCTCTTTGGCGGCGCGCGCGGCATCCAGCAGACGCCGCTCGGCGTGCGCATCGGCGTGGCCGCCAGCGGCCTGCGCGGCGATCCAATCGGCCACCGCGCGGTCGATATCATCGCCGCCGAGGGCGGTGTCGCCGGCGGTGGCGAGCACCTCGAAGACGCCGCGGGTGAGGCGCAGGATGGAGATGTCAAAGGTGCCGCCGCCGAGATCGTAAACGGCGATCACGCCGCCGTCGTCCGCCTCACCGCCCTGCGCGGCGCGGTCCAGCCCGTAGGCGATCGCCGCCGCGGTCGGCTCGTTGATCAGCCGCAGCACCGGCAGCCCGGCCAGCCGCGCGGCATCTTTGGTGGCCTGGCGCTGGGCGTCGTCAAAATAGGCCGGCACGGTGATCACCGCGCCGGCCAGCGACTCGTTGCTGCCACCGCAGAGGGTTTGCTCGGCGCGCTCGCGCAGGCTGCGCAGAATCTCTGCGGAGACTTCCACCGGGCTGACTTCGCCGGCCGCGGTGACGATCCGCGGCACGCTGGATTGGCCCTCGACGAGGGCGTACTGCAGCTGCGCGCGATCGGCGCGAATCGCCGCCGCGCTGCGCCCCAGCAGGCGCTTGGCGGAGCTGATGGTGTTGCCCGGGTCGAGCGCTGCGGCATCGCGCGCGGCGCGCCCGACCACCGGGTCGCCGTCGCCCGGATAGCGCACCACCGAGGGCAGGATGACCTCGCCGTCGGCGTCCGGCAGCGCCTCGGCGACGCCGCTGCGCACGCTGGCCACCAGCGAGTTGGTGGTGCCGAGGTCGATGCCTACGGCGATGCGTCGCTGGTGCGGCGCGGCGCTCTGACCGGGTTCGGAAATCTGCAACAGGGCCATCGGTAATTCGCTTATTCAGGTTTGCCCACGCCGCCGCGCAGAACGCAGACAGGGGGCCGGATCAATGCCGCCACATAGCTCGCAGCGGCGTGGCGGAAGGTCGCGATCGCTGTGGCTCAACGCGGGCATCGCAGCTCACAGACGATCCTCCAGTTCCACGGCGGCATCCTCCGCCTCGCGGCCCAGCTTGTCGAGAAACTGCCAGCGGCGCACCGCGTCGCGCGCCGCGCTCCAGTCGCCGGCGTCCAGCAGCCCGCCAACCTCGGCGGCGATCTGGCGCTCGCGCCGGCGCAGATCATCCTGCAGGCGATCCAGCCGTTGCAGGCCGTCGTCGGCGCTGCGCGCCTGGTCGAGAGATTCGCGCAGCGCCATCTGCTCCATCAGAAAACCGGCATCCATGCGCGTGTCGGATTCGTTGTCCAGCTCGATGCCCTGCAGCGACAGCAGGTAGCTGGCGCGCGCCAGCGGCCGGCGCAGGGTCTGGTGTGCCTGGTTGATGAACGATGCGCCCTGCACCGAGAGGCGCCGCTCGCGCTCGCCGGCGGCGGCGTAGCGATCCGGGTGCAGGGCGCGCTGCAGGGACTGGTAGCGCGCCGCAAGCTGGCCCTCATCCAGCGCGAACTGCACGGGCAGGCCGAACAGTTCGAAGTAATTTTTGTTGATATCCAGGTCCACGTCATCACCGGCTGGTCGATTCGGTCATCAGAACAGGGGTCGCCGCCCACATCGCCATCGGGCTGCGATTCGATCCGCGCTGAATGCGCCCGCCAACGGGAGCGCGTCGCCGGATGGCAAAGCGCCCCGCGGTGGGCAGGGCGCTGGGGGCCAGGCAGCGGCTGGCGGGCGCGATCCGCACCGCCAGCCGGGCACTGACGGCGTCAGATGTTAAAGCTCTCGCCGCAGCCGCACTCGTCCTTGACGTTGGGATTGTTGAACCGAAAGCCCTCGTTCAAGCCCTCTTTGGTGAAGTCCAGTTCGGTACCGTCGAGGTAGGTGAGACTCTTGGGATCGACCACCACTTTTACACCGTGGCCTTCGAAGACCTGATCCTCACCCTGCAACTCGTCGGCAAATTCCAGCACGTAGGCCATGCCCGAGCAGCCGGAGGTGCGCACGCCGACGCGCAGGCCGATCCCCTTGCCGCGCTTTTCCAGATAGCTGCGCACGTGCCTGGCAGCCGCTTCGGTGATGCTGATGGCCACTAGACCACCTCGTCGCGCCGCGCGTCCGCATTGGTCTCGCGCTTGCTGCGCAGGTCTTCGATGGCGGCGGCGATGGCGTCTTCGGCGAGCACCGAGCAGTGGATCTTCACCGGTGGCAGAGCCAGCTCTTCGGCGATGTCCATGTTTTTGATGGTGCCGGCTTCATCGAGGGTCTTGCCCTTCACCCACTCGGTGACCAGCGATGAGGAAGCGATCGCCGAGCCACAGCCGTAGGTTTTGAACTTGGCGTCGGCGATGACGCCGTTGTCGTCCACCTTCAGCTGCAGGCGCATCACGTCGCCGCAGGCCGGGGCGCCGACCATGCCGGTGCCCACGTTGGGGTCGTCCTTTTCAAAGGAGCCAACGTTGCGCGGGTTTTCGTAGTGGTCGAGCACCTTGTCGCTGTAGGCCATGGTCTGTCTCCTGAAATGGTGTCGGTTTGGTGAGCGCCGCTAGTGCGCGGCCCACTGGATCTTGCTCAGGTCGATGCCGTCCTTGTACATCTCCCACAGCGGGGAGAGGTCGCGCAGGCGGCCGACCGCATCGCGCACCTTGGCGATGGTGTAGTCGATCTGCTCCTCGCTGGTGAAGCGGCCGATGGAGAAGCGGATCGAGCTGTGCGCCAGCTCGTCGTCGCGGCCGATGGCGCGCAGCACGTAGGATGGCTCCAGGCTGGCGCTGGTGCAGGCCGAGCCGGAGGATACGGCGAGATCCTTGAGCGCCATGATCAGGCTCTCGCCCTCGACGTAGGCGAAGCTGACGTTGAGATTGCCGGGCACGCCGTGCTCCTGATCACCGTTGAGGTACACCGCCTCCATATCGTTGAGGCCATCCCACAGGCGGTTGCGCAGCATTTTGATGCGCTCGGCCTCGGCCGGCATCTCCGCGGCGGCGATGCGAAAGGCCTCGCCCATGCCGACGATCTGGTGGGTCGCCAGGGTGCCGGAGCGCATGCCGCGCTCGTGCCCGCCGCCGTGCATCTGCGCCTCGATGCGCACCCGCGGCTTGCGCCGCACGTACAGCGCGCCGATGCCCTTGGGGCCGTAGATCTTGTGCGCGGAGAGCGACAGCAGATCGACCTGCATGGCCTCCACATCGACCGGGATCTTGCCGGCGCTCTGCGCGGCGTCGACGTGCAGCACGATCTTGCGCTCGCGGCAGATGGCGCCGATGGCGGGGATATCCTGAATCACGCCGATCTCGTTGTTGACGTGCATGATCGACACCACCGTGGTGTCGTCGCGCAGCGCGGCGCGGAACTTGTCGAGATCGAGCAGGCCGGTTTCGCCGGGTTCGAGATAGGTGACCTCGAAGCCCTCGCGCTCCAGCTGGCGGCAGGTATCCAGCACCGCCTTGTGCTCGGTCTTCATGGTGACGATGTGCTTGCCGCGCTTGGCGTTGAAGTGCGCCGCGCCCTTGATCGCCAGGTTGTCGGATTCGGTGGCGCCAGAGGTCCAGACGATCTCGCGCGGATCGGCGTGGATCAGCGCGGCGACCTGTTCGCGCGCCGCCTGCACCGCCTCGTCCGCGGCCCAGCCGAAGCTGTGCGAGCGCGAGGCCGGGTTGCCGAAGACGCCATCCGGCGCCAGAAAACCCATCATTTTTTCGGCCACGCGGGGGTCGACCGGGGTGGTCGCGGCGTAGTCGAGGTAGATCGGCGTTTGGGGTGCGTTACTCACGGTTGTCTCAACTCCTGCTGCTCGCCGAACCCCGCAGCGCTGCCGCGGCGACCGGTTCCTGCCCGGCTGCGGCCTCGCGCGTCTCGGCGCTGAGTTTCACGAATACTTCATCCTGGCGCTGCGAGACCTCGCGGACCTGGCGGCGTTCGAGCAGATCGCCCAGCGAGATGCCGCTGAGGAATGCGTCGATCTGCCGCGACAGATCAGCCCACAGATCGTGGGTCAGACAGCGCTGGTGATTCTGGCAATTCTTGCGTCCGTTGCAGCTGGTGGCGTCGACGCTCTCATCAACGGCGCGGATGATATCCGCCACCGGCACCTCCGCGGCGCCACCGCAGAGGTTGTAGCCCCCGCCCGGACCGCGCGTGCTGCACACCAGCCCCTGCTTGCGCAGCTTGGCGAACAGCTGCTCCAGGTAAGACAAAGAGATGTCCTGCCGGCGCGAGATCTCCGCCAGGGTCACCGGCCCGGCGTCCCCGTGCAGGGCCAGATCGAGCATTGCGGTGACCGCGTATCGGCCGCGGGTGGTAAGCCTCATGCTTCGCCTTTGTGGCTGAACTGCCGTAGTAAACCTGGTGCCCATTGTTCATACCTGACTTATTTAGTCAAGTATTACCAGCGGCACGCTTCTGCTCGTCTTGAACGCCACTGGCGAGCCCGCCGCCACCGCCCTGCGCCACAGCCTGTTCCGCATCGCGCTCGCCATCGAGCACCACATCGCAGGCACGGCATTCCTCCAGCGGCGCGCCCATGCCCTGCAAAACCTTGCAGATCTCGTTAAGGCGCTGATCGGACTCGTGGATATGGTCGAGCATGCCGTTGATGGCGTTGGCCACCGGGTCGGGCATGTCGCGGGTCATGCCGTAGGCATCGAAGCCCATGCGCTGGGCGATGCGTTCGCGGCGCTGGTCCTCCGGCTGCGCCTGGCGCGGCGCGACGACGCGCCCGGGAATGCCGACCACCGTGGCTCCGGCGGGCACCTCTTTGACCACCACCGCGTTGGAGCCGACGCGCGCGCCCTGGTGCACGGTGAACGGGCCGAGGATTTTCGCCCCGGCGCCGACCACCACATTGTCTTCCAGCGTCGGGTGGCGCTTGCCGGCATTCCAGCTGACACCGCCCAGAGTGACGCCGTGGTAGAGGGTCACATCGTCGCCGATCTCGGTGGTTTCGCCGATCACTACGCCCATGCCGTGGTCGATGAAAAAACGCCGGCCGATCTTCGCCCCGGGGTGGATCTCGATGCCGGTCAGCCAGCGCGCGATGTGCGCAAACATCCGCGCCGGCCACTTCAGGCCCCAGCCCCACAGGCGGTGCGAAAAGCGGTGGAACAGCAGCGCGTGGATGCCGGGATAGGTGGTGAGGACCTCGAACACGTTGCGCGCCGCCGGGTCGCGGTCGAACACGCTGGTGACATCCTCTTTGAGTTGGCTCCACATGGGATGGCCCTCGAATACCTGACGAATTTACTCGGGTATTATACGGGCCTCGGCGAGGATTGGAAGTGTGACAGCGATCACCCGTCGCGTCGAGTCGCCGCCCGGCGCACCGCGCGCTGCGCCGCGCCGAGCACGCCGCGCAAAATGTTCAGCTCCGACTCGCGCAGCTGCGCGCGGTTGAACAGCCGCTGCAGGCGGCGCATCAGCTGGCGCGGATTGCCGGGGTCGAGGAACTCCAGCTCGATCAGCGTTTCGCGCAGGTGATCGTGCAGCCGCGCCACATCGTCGTGGCCGGCGAGCGGATCGCCATCATCGCCATCAGCCGGCGCACAGTCCGGCCCCGGCGCCATCGCGAGGCCGGCGACGCGCAGCTCGTAGGCCAGCAGCTGCACCGCCGCGGCGAGGTTCAGCGAGCTGTACTCGGGATTGGCCGGGATGCGCAGCATGCGCTGGCAGAGCGCCAGTTCATCGTTGTCCAGCCCGGTGCGCTCGCGACCGAAGACCAGCGCCGCCGGCGGACCGGCCGCCGCCGCGGACGACGCCCCGGCCACCGCCGCGGCGGCGATCTGCTCGGCGCACTGGCGCGGCGCGACCTCCGGCCAGCGCAGGCTGCGCTCGCGGGCGCTGGTGCCGAACACCAGCCCCGCACCTGCCAGCGCCTCGGCCAGCGAATCGCAAACCACCGCGCGGCTCAGCAGATCATCGGCGCCGGAGGCGCGCGCGCTGGCGCGCGGATCGGGGAAGAAGCGCGGCCGCACCAGGTACAGCTCGCGCAGGCCCATGGTTTTCAGCGCCCGCGCAGCGGCGCCGATATTGCCCGGATGCGAGGTCTCGACGAGCACGAAGCGGGTGCTGACGACGGCTTCGCTCAACTGCTGCAAATCGCTCTCCCGAGCCTTTGGCGGCGACGACTATTGCCAGATCGCGCGCGGTTTTCTGTTATTCTGTGCGGCTGCCGACACTCACCGGAAGCCGCATCCCCATGCATCCCATGCTGAACATCGCGGTGCGCGCAGCGCGCGCTGCGGGGCACATTATCACGCGCCACCGCAACAAGATCGACAGCCTGTCGGTGGCCAGCAAACAGCGCAACGATTTCGTCAGCGAGGTGGATCGCGCCGCCGAGGCGGAGATCATCCGCGTGCTGCAGCGCTCCTATCCCGGCCACGCAATCCTCGCCGAGGAATCCGGCCGCCAGGCCGGCAGCGGCGGCAGAGATGAGTTCGAGTGGATCATCGACCCGCTCGATGGCACCACCAACTACCTGCACGGCGTGCCGCAGTACGCGGTCTCCATCGCCCTGCGCTATCGCGGTCGCGTCGAGCACGCGGTGGTCTACAACCCGGACAGCGAGGAATTGTTCACCGCCAGCCGCGGCGGCGGCGCCGAACTGAACAATCGCCGCCTGCGCGTCAGCCAGCAGCGCGGCCTGCAGGGCGCGCTGCTCGGCACCGGCTTCCCCTACCGCGACGACCAGAGCGCCGACGCCTATCTGCAAGTGCTGCGCGCCTTTATGCAGGACACCGCCGGCCTGCGCCGCCCCGGCGCCGCCTCGCTGGATCTGGCCTACGTCGCCGCCGGACGCTTCGACGGCTTCTTCGAAATGGGCCTGCAACCCTGGGATCTGGCCGCCGGCGCACTGCTGGTGCGCGAAGCCGGCGGGCTGGTGGGCGATCTGGACGGCGCCGAGAGCTGGCTGGAAAGCGGCAACATCGTCGCCGCCGGCCCCAAGGTCTATCACGCCATGCTGCAGAAGCTGCAACCGTATTTGCATCTGTATCGATGACGGCATTGCTGGCAGCGATTGCAGACCGGCACAAACGATAAAAAAGGCCGCCCCCAACGGAGCGGCCTTTTTCTTTGCCGACGGGCGACGGGCGCCCCGCGGGCCGGGATCCACGCCCGGCCGAAACCGCTCAGGGCATGTCGTCGAGCTCTTCGCCCTCTTTCTGCACCGGCATCAGATCCTGCTTGGTGATGCCCATCGCCAGCACCGAAGTACTGGCCACGTAGATCGACGAGTAGGTGCCGACCACGACGCCGATGATCAGCGCGGCGGCGAAGCCGTGGATCGCGCTGCCGCCGAGGAAGAACAGCGCCAGCAGCACCAGCAATGTGGTCAGCGAGGTGATCAGCGTGCGCGACAGGGTCTGATTGATGGAGACGTTCATGATCTCCAGCGGCGTGCCGGTGCGCATCTTGCGGAAGTTCTCGCGGATGCGGTCGAAGACCACGATGGTGTCGTTCAGCGAGTAGCCGATCACCGCCAGCAGCGCCGCCAGTACCGGCAGATCGAATTCCATGCCGGTCACCGCGAACACGCCGAGGGTGATCAGCACATCGTGCACCAACGCCGCCACCGAGCCGACCGAGAATTTCTTCTCGAAGCGCAGCCAGACGTAGATGACGATGCCGATCAGCGCGTAGAGCACCGCCAGCCCGCCCTGCTCGCGCAGCTCCTCGCCGACCTGCGGGCCGACGAATTCGACGCGGCGCATCTCCAGCTCGCCGGTGTCGCGCAGCACGCCGAGCACCTGCTCACTGAGCTGCGCGCTGTTGACGCCTTCGCGCGGCGCCAGGCGCACCAGCACGTCGCTGGCGGTGCCGAAGTGCTGCACCAGTGCATCGCCGAAACCGCCGTCGCCCAGTGCAGCGCGCACCGGCCCCAGCTCGACCGACTGGCTGTAGCCGACCTCGATCAGGTAGCCGCCGGTGAAATCGACACCGAAATTCAGACCGCGCACGGCCAATGCGGCGATCGCGGCGATGATCAGCAGCAGCGACAGCACCATCGCCGCCCTGCGCTTGCCCATCACGTCCCAGCGGACATTCAGTTCATCGTTCTGCATGTCGCGCCCTCAGATGGCCAGTTTGGCGACGCGCCGGCGGCCGCCATAGATCAGGTTGATGATCGCCCGGGTGCCCATGATCGCGGTGAACATGGAGGTCAGGATGCCGATCGACAGGGTGATCGCGAAGCCCTTGATGGGGCCGGTGCCGAAGCTGAACAGTACCACCGCGGCGATCAGCGTGGTGATGTTGGCATCGGCAATGGTGGTGACCGCCTTTTCGTAACCGGCCTGAATGCTCGCCTGCACGCTGTTGCCGTTGCGCAACTCCTCGCGGATGCGCTCGAAAATCAGCACGTTGGCATCCACCGCCATACCCACGGTGAGCACGATGCCGGCGATCCCCGGCAGGGTCAGCGTGGCCTGCAGCGACGACAGGATGGCGACGATCAGCACCAGATTCATGCTCAACGCGAGGTTGGCGACCAGGCCGAAGACCTTGTAGTAGATCGCCATGAACACCAGCACCAGCGCGAAGCCGATCATCACCGAAAGGAAGCCCTGATCGATGTTGTCCTGCCCCAGGCTGGGGCCGACGGTGCGCTCCTCGATGATCTCCACCGGCGCCTTCAGCGCGCCGGCGCGCAGCAGCAGGGCCAGATCGCGTGCTTCGGTGCTGTCCAGCCCGGTGGTCTGGAAGCGATGGCTGAGCACGTCGCGGATGGTCGCGGCGTTGATCACCTCTTCGACGCGCGAGCGCTTTTTCACCAGCTCGCCGTTTTCTTCCACGGTCTCGACGCGGTTTTCGATGAACACCACCGCCATCAGATTGCCGATGTTCTCCGCCGAGACGCGCTGCATGCGCTTGGCACCCTTGCCGTCGAGGGTGACGAACACCGCCGGGGTGCCGCTCTGCGAATCGATACCCGAGGAGGCATCTTTGATCTGATCGCCGGTGACGATCACCTGGCGCTTGAGCAGGATCGGCGTGCCGTCCTCGCGGCGCTGGTACAGCAAGGCATTGGGCGGCGCGCGACCCGCTTCGGCGGCGGCGTACCAGTCGGTGGCAGTGCCTTCGACGAGGCGGTATTCGAGGGTCGCGGTGGCGCCGAGGATCTCCTTGGCGCGGCCGGTGTCCTGCACTCCGGGCAACTGCACGACGATGCGCTCGGCGCCCTGTTTCTGGATCACCGGCTCGGCGACGCCCAGCTCATTGACGCGGTTGCGCAGGGTGATGACGTTCTGATCCAGCGCCGCGCTGCGCTCCAGCTGGATGGCTTCGGCGGTCAGCTTTGCTTCGGCCACTGGCGAGCCGCGCTCGTCCTCGCGGGCGCTGAACTCCAGATCGGCGTACTCGTCGTCGAGCACCTCCAGCGCGGCGTCGCGGCTGGTGGCGTCGCCGAAGCGGATCGACAGGCTGCCGCGGCGGTAGCCGCTGTCGTCCTCGGCGACGGCTTCGCGACGCAGGATGCCGCGGTAGCGGATCTTTTCCTCGCGCATGAAGGTGCGCAGCTCTTCGCTGTAGCGCTCTTCGGCCTGCTGCAGCGCCGAGTCCATATCGACCTGCATGAGAAAGTGCACGCCGCCGCGCAGATCCAGCCCCAGATACATGGGGCGGGCGAATTCGCCGAGCCAGGCCGGGGTCGCCGGCAGCAGGTTCAGCGCGACCGTGTAGCGATTGCCGAGTTCGGCGCTGATCAGATCGCGGGCGCGCAGCTGCTGGTCGCCATCGGCGAGGCGCAGCAGCAGCTTGTCCGCTTCGAGGCGCGGCTCGACGCCGCTGATGCCGGCCTCGTCGAGCAGCGTCTGCACGCGCCCGCTGAGGCCTTCCTCCAGCGCGCCACTGCGCGCCGAGATCTGCACCGCCGGGTCGTCGCCGTACAGGTTGGGCAGCGCGAACAGCGCGCCGAACACCACCACGGCGCCGATCAGCAGGTATTTCCAGAGGGGATATCGATTGGGCATGACCTATCCGGTTCCGGCGCCGGTTCGGGCCGGCGCCGCGAGCTCAGGCATGTGGGAGAAAGTGCCTCAGGCGCTCTTCAGCGTACCCTTGGGCAGCAGGTTGCCAACGTGCTGTTTCTGTACGCTGACTTCGATGCCGTCCGCCACCTGCATGGCGATGAAGGCATCGCCGACTTTGGTGATGGTGCCGGCCAAGCCGCCCACAGTAACGACTTCATCGCCCTTTTTCAGCTCGGAAATCATGTTCTTGTGTTCCTTGGCACGCTTTTGCTGCGGGCGGATGAAAAGGAAGAAGAACACCACCAGCAGCAGCACCGGAAACAGCAGGCCCATGAAACCGCCCTCGGCGGGGACACCGTTTTCGGCCCAGGCATTGGAAATGAAGAAGTCCATGGGAGCTCCTATGAGTTGAGTCGTTGTCGATCGCGATCGACCGCCGCGGCGAAGGCCCGGCAGCCGGCAAAAAAATCAAGCGGCGGATTATGACACAGACACCGCGCACTGTATCCGCTAGAGCAGCGGCGGCCGCGGCCCGACGGCGACAGCAAATTAATCCGCGGCGAGCAGAAAGTGGCAGTCGGCAGTGGTGATCGGCTTCTCCGGCGATTCCTGCCAGGCCTCCACCGCGACGTTGGCGATGCGCCGCCCCTGCTTGGTGACCACCGCCCGCGCCCAGGTATCCCGCGGCCCCGCCGGGCGCAGATAGTCGATGGTGATGTTGATGGTCTTGGGCACCGAGGCGGTCTCGCGCTGCCACATCAGCTGAAAGATCGCGGTGGTCTCCAGAAAGGCGCCGACCACCCCACCGTGCAGCGCCGGCACCGCCGGGTTGCCGATATTGCGCTCGCGGTAGTGCAGAAAACCGTGCAGCTGGCCATCGCACTCGCGGCTCTCGATGCCGAGAAAGCGCGCGTAGGGGATGGCCTGGCTGAACAGGTTGAAATCGCGCTGCCGGCGCGCCTCTTCGATCAGTCGGATCAGGCTCATCGCGGCGGCTCCGAATCCAGGCTCACGTCCGCGGCCAGCCCGCCGCCGCTGCCCTTGACGATAAACGAAGCCTGCGCGGCCGCCACCGGTGGCTCGCCAGCGGCGTGGCGGGCGCTGCTGCGCACGAAGGCGATGTGCCGCGTCATGTGGTAGCAGACCGCCTCGGCGACCAGCTCGCGGCGCGGCTCGCCGCGGCGCAGGTAATCGATGCGCAGATCCAGCGTGGCGATCGGCCCCGGATCGTCCATCGCCGCCAGCACGCACAGGCCACAGGCCGAATCGATCAGCGTGGTCACCGCGCCGCCGTGCAGATCGCCGCTCTCCGGGTTGCCGACCAGCTCTGCGCGCCACGGCATGCCGATCTCGCAGCGGCCGACTTCCAGCGCGAGCAGCTGCATGCCCAGCTCGCGGATGTGCGGCACGTAGCTGATGTACTCGGCCAGATGATCGTGATGCGGATGTCGCGACATGCTCTCGCCCCTCAGCCCAGCCAGGCGCGGGCGTTGCGAAACAGCCGCAGCCAGGGGCCATCCTCGCCCCAGCCGTCCGGGTGCCAGCTGTGCTGCACACTGCGAAAGACGCGCTCCGGATGCGGCATGAGAATGGTGAAGCGGCCATCGCCGGTGGTAAAGCCGGTGGCGCCGCCGGGCGAGCCGTTGGGATTGCAGGGATAGGCTTCGCTGGCCTGGCCGCGATTGTCGACGTAGCGCAGCGCGGTGTGCACGGCCGCGGCATCCGCATCGCTGGCGAAGCTGGCCCGGCCCTCGCGGTGGGCAACGGCGATCGGCATCACCGAACCGGCCATGCCGGCGAACAGCAGCGACGGCGAATCGAGCACTTCGACCGCCGCGAAGCGCGCTTCGAACTGCTCGGAGCGATTGCCCAGAAAGCGCGGCCAGTGATCGGCGCCGGGGATCAGCGCTTTGAGCTGGCTGAGCATCTGGCAGCCGTTGCAGACGCCGAGGCCGAAGCTGTCGGCGCGGGCGAAAAACGCCGCGAACTGGTCGCGCGCGCGCGGGTTGTACAGCACCGAGCTGGCCCAGCCGCCGCCGGCGCCGAGCACATCGCCGTAGGAAAAACCGCCGCAGGCGGCCAGTCCGGCGAAATCGGCCAGCGAGACGCGACCGGCGATGATGTCGCTCATGTGCACGTCGATGGCGCTGAAGCCGGCGCGGTCGAAAGCCGCCGCCATTTCGATCTGGCCGTTGACGCCCTGCTCGCGCAGCACCGCGACGCGCGGCCGCGCGCCGCCGGCGATCATCGGCGCGGCCACATCCAGCGCCGGATCGAAGGACAGCCGCACCGGCAGGCCCGGGTCGTCGTCAGCGGCCACCGCGGCCAGCTCCGCGTCGGCGCAGTCGGGGTTGTCGCGCAGGCGCTGCATGCGGTGGCTGGTCTGCCACCAGATCGCGCGCAGTTCGGCGACCGGGCGACGCAACAGCTCGCCGCCACCCTGGCGCAGCAGCAGCTCGCCGTTGGCCCGCGGCCAGCCGATCAGGTGCACGCAGCCGCTCTGCAGGCCGTGGTCGCGCAGCCGCTGGCGCACCGCCTCGCGGTCGGCGGTGCGGATCTGCAGCACCGCGCCCAGCTCTTCGGCGAACAGTGCGGCGATGGCGTCATCGCCCAGCGAGACCAGATCGACCTCCAGCCCGGTATTGCCGGCGAAGGCCATCTCGCAGAGGGTGGCGAACAGGCCGCCGTCGGAGCGGTCGTGATAGGCCAGCAGCAGGCCAGCGCGATTGAGCTGCGCGACGGCGTCGATCATGCCCTTGAGCATCGCCGGCCGATCGACATCCGGCGCGGCGTCGCCGATCTGCCGATAAACCTGTGCCAGCGCCGAGCCACCGAGACGGTGCTGGCGGCAGCCGAGATCGATCAGCAGCAGCTCGGAGTCGCCGCGATCGGTGCGGATCTGCGGGGTCAGCGTGCGCCGCGCGTCGCCGATTTTGCTGAAGGCGGTGACGATCAGCGACAGCGGCGAGGTGACGGATTTCTCCCCTGCGCCGTCGCGCCACACGGTCTTCATCGACAGCGAATCCTTGCCCACCGGGATGGCGATGCCCAGCGCCGGGCACAATTCCATGCCGACGGCTCTGACGGTATCGAACAGCGCCGCGTCCTCGCCCGGATGGCCGGCGGCGGCCATCCAGTTGGCCGACAGGCTGACATTGCCGGTCTCGCCGATGTCGGCGGCGGCGATGTTGGTCAGCGCCTCGCCGATCGCCATCCGCCCGCTGGCCGCCGGATCGACCAGCGCCACCGGTGTACGCTCGCCGATGGCCATCGCCTCGCCGGCGTAGCCCTTGAAGCCGGCGACGGTCGCGGCGACATCGGCCACCGGCATCTGCCACGGGCCGACCAGCTGATCGCGCGCCACCTGGCCGGTGATGCTGCGGTCGCCGATGGTGATCAGAAAGTTTTTCGCCGCCACCGCCGGCAGCCGCAGCACGCGCTCGGCGGCCTCGTGCAAATCGATGCCGGCGGTGTCGAAGGCGGTTTTGCTGAAGTCGCGACGGACCGCGTCGCGGCGCATTTTCGGCGCCTTGCCGAGCAGCACTGCCAGCGGCATGTCGACCGGCTGTTCGTCGAAGTGCGCGTCGTTTACGGTCAGCTGGCGCTCGGCGGTAGTCTGGCCGAGCACCGCGTACAGGCAGCGCTCGCGGGCGCAGATCGCTTCGAATTCGGCCAGCCGATGCGGCGCCACGGCGAGCACGTAGCGCTCCTGCGACTCGTTGCACCAGATCGCCATCGGCGACATGCCCGGCTCGTCGTTGGGCACTTTGCGCAGCTCGAATCGGGCGCCGAGGCCAGCGTCGTCGATCAGCTCCGGCAGCGCGTTGGACAGGCCGCCGGCGCCGACGTCGTGCATCGACAGCACCGGGTTTTCCGCGCCCATCGCCACGCAGCGGTCGATGACCTCCTGGCAGCGGCGCTCCATCTCCGGATTGCCGCGCTGCACCGAGGCGAAGTCGAGGTCTTCGGCGCTCTCGCCGCTGGCCATCGACGAGGCCGCGCCGCCGCCGAGGCCGATCAGCATCGCCGGGCCGCCGAGCACCACCACGTGCGCGCCGGCCGGCACCGGCAGCTTGTGGGTATTGCCGGGGCGGATGTTGCCGAGGCCGCCGGCGATCATGATCGGCTTGTGGTAGCCGCGCAGCTCGCGCTCGCCGGCCAGCTCGACCTCCTCTTCAAAGGTGCGGAAGTAGCCGAGCAGGTTGGGACGGCCGAATTCGTTGTTGAACGCCGCCGCGCCGATCGGCCCTTCGAGCATGATCTCCAGCGCCGAGACGATCCGCGAGGGCCTGCCGTTGTCGCTCTCCCAGGGTTGTTCGAAGCCGGGAATATTCAGATTGGAGACGGAAAAACCGCACAGCCCGGCCTTGGGTTTGGAGCCGTTGCCGGTGGCGCCCTCGTCGCGGATCTCGCCGCCGGCACCGGTGGCCGCACCCGGGAAGGGCGAAATCGCGGTCGGGTGATTGTGGGTTTCCACCTTGATTTGAATGTGTGCGGCTTCGGCGGTGTGGGCGTATTCGTTGCTGCCCGGCATCGGTGCGAAGCGGCTGGCCTGGCTGCCTTCGAGCACCGCGGCGTTGTCCGAATAGGCCGAGAGGATGCCGCCCGGGTGCAGCTGGTGGGTATTGCGGATCATGCCGAACAGCGTGCGCTGCTGCGCCTCGCCGTCGATCACCCACCGGGCGTTGAAAATCTTGTGCCGGCAGTGCTCGGAGTTGGCCTGGGCGAACATCATCAGCTCGGCGTCGCTGGGGTTGCGGCCGAGGACGCGGAAGTTGTCGAGCAGGTAGTCGATCTCGTCGTCGGACAGCGCCAGCCCCAGCTCGCGATTGGCCTGCTCGAGTCGCTCGCGGCCGCCGCCGAGCAGATCGATACGCAGCAGCGGCGCCGGCCGGTGGTGCTCGAAAATGACTTCGGCGGCGTCGATGTCCGCCAGCACGCTCTCGGTCATGCGGTCGTGCAGCAGCGCCGCCACGGCGCGGCGCGCGGCCTCATCCAGCGGCGTCTCGCAGCCCAGTCGGTAGCGGATGCCGCGCTCGACGCGGCGCACCTGCGCAAGGCCGCAGTTGTGCAGGATATCGGTGGCCTTCGACGACCAGGGGGAGATGGTGCCCAGACGCGGCACCACCAGCATCTGCTCGGCGGTGGCATCGGCCTCGGCTTCATCGGCGACGGCCAGCAGCGCGTCCAGCCGGGCCCGCCCGGCCGCATCCAGCTCGCCCGACAGATCCAGCAGATGGACGAAGCGGGCGGACAGGCCACGTACCTGCGGCGCGACCTCACGCAGCCCGGCGAGCAGTTTCTGCAGGCGAAAATCGGAGAGCGCCGTGGCGCCGGGCACGACCAGCATCGAAGTCCCCCAGGGTGTGGCGGGTGGGAAGGGTGGCGAATTGTACGGCAAGTCGCATTACCGGCTCTAGCAGCGCACCCCGACAGACCCTGGCAGCACGCTCCGGCACTTGCCCCAGGGAAGCTCTGCAAAACGTAGTGCGCGCAGTCCGGCCAAGGCGGAAACAGGCGAAAAGGCGCAGTTTACGTAGGGTAAATGAGCATTTTGAGCCTGTTTCCAACGCTGGCCGGGCAAGCGCAGTAGTTTTGCAGAGCTTCCCCAGGGCTGGCGCAAGCGTGATGGCATTTCCGCAAAGCGCTTGAATTATCGCCGCGCGGGCACACATTACGCTACACTGATGAACCTTCGCGGACGCGGGCGGACAAAGCCCACAGCCACGAGGCAAGGCCGGACAGCGCGAGCCGGCCGACGATCAAAGGGGGCGACCTGGCTTCGACGCGGGTAGCAAAACCTTAGGAGCATGCCGAGGTGCGGTGACCTCGTAAAACACGTCGCAAACCTTATAGTTGCCAACGACGACAACTACGCACTCGCCGCCTAAAAACCCCGGTTTTTAGTTGGTGAAACCTGAAGCGACGTGCCTGTGCGCTGTCTTCAGGAGCAACAAATCGCAGGATCGCGGAGACGGAAGCCTCGGCCCGATCCGTTAAAACCCAAGAGGATCGCCAACCGGTATGCCTGCCCATCGGCCGCCGGGAAGCTAAAAACAGTAGATAGGGCTAAGCATGTAGCGCCGACGGCGGAGTGCTCACGGACGGGGGTTCGATTCCCCCCGCCTCCACCATTAGAGAGTTTTCAAGCCCCTGAAAACTCAAAGAAAAGCGCCCTCGTTGGCGCTTTTTTCTTTTCTAAATCAAGCAAATACGTTTAGCAAAAGCATCTCTCGGGATAGCTGGCAATCTCCGGCCTTCACCGCTTTAC
>Ga0207752_1000115_pt1 | contig 35292 bp, 22 predicted proteins | sample Pon2CUnioCityCA_6_FD_187272 | JGI IMG/M metagenome (GOLD analysis project Ga0207752, IMG submission 187272) | Marine sediment microbial community from Union City, CA, USA - Pond 2C Sediment 2 (SPAdes) | ecosystem: Environmental > Aquatic > Marine > Intertidal zone > Salt pond sediment ... | reverse complement strand
CCGCTGCGGCTTGGCTCAGCCGCCGCCGGACGATAGCGCTCGCCCTGCAGCGCTACAACCAATACATTCCACAGTGGGCCTTACAATACTCGACACCCATCGAGCGCCTTAAATCCTGGCATCGCGATAGGCCGGAGCTGTTTCATAAGCGGCCGTGTAATCTGGCCGGACCTGACACATAGTGAATCGGGCGAGGCCTGAAAATTAGCTGGAAAATAATTGGCGGGCGATAATCAGTTTCATGATTTCATTCGTGCCGCCATAGATACTTTGAACGCGAGAATCAGCGAATGCTCTGGCAACTGGGTATTCCCACATATACCCAAAGCCACCATGTAACTGCAAGCATTCATTGGCCGTTTTGAACTGGAAATCGCTGCACAGCATCTTTGCTTTAGAGGCTGTTGCTGTGTCGAGTTTTTCTTCGATGTGAAGTTCCAGACATTTATCCAGAAACACTCGCAGTGCGGTCGCTTCTGCGTCCAGCTCAGCCAGTTTGAATTGTGTGTTCTGGAAGGAGGAAACTGGCTTGCCGAATGCCTTGCGATCACTTACATATTCGACGGTTTGTTTGATGATTGATTCGGCACTTGCAATGGCCATTATCGCAATCGAAAGGCGTTCTTGAGGCAGATCTTGCATCAATTGAATAAAGCCACGACCTTCGCCTCCAAGCATGGCTTCTTTGGGAACTCTGACATTGTCGAAAAACAGCTCTGCGGTATCTTGCGCTTTCATGCCGATCTTTTCGAGATTAGTTCCCTTGGTAAAACCGGGTGCTTCCGCTTCTACCAAGAAGAGACTAGTGCCTTTGGCACCAGCAGATGGGTCGGTTTTGGTAACTACAACCACAACATCTGCCATCTTGCCGTTGGTTATAAATGTTTTCGAGCCATTGATGATATAATCGTCACCGCTTTTGGTTGCCGTAGTCTTGATACCTTGCAAGTCAGAGCCCGCACCTGGTTCCGTCATGGCAATTGCGGTAATATACTCACCCGTAACGCACTTCGGCAGATACTTCTGTTTTTGTTTTTCAGTGCCGTAGCGAATGATATACGGCACAGCGATATCTGAATGCAGACCCCAGCCTATACCTGTGAGCCCGGCTGCGGAGCACTCCTCCAAAATAATAGCGTTGTAGCGAAAATCGGCACCAACACCACCGTATTCCTCCGGTACTGTGGGTGCCAAAAAGCCTTGTTTTCCTGCTTTCAGCCAGATTTCCCGGCTCACCTGACCATCTTTTTCCCATTGCGCGTGGTAGGGAACGGCTTCAACTTCCAGAAACTTCCGCACAGCATCGCGAAACATCTCGTGGTCTGAGTCAAAAATTGTTCTTGGGATCATGATTCAGTCCTAAAAATTTTGGTGTTCAATTAATGGTTGCTAAAGGTTTCGTTATTAGCGGCCATGTCCAGTAGAGATTGCGGCGGGGTAAAACGCTCACCGTATTTCTCGGCCAGCTCGTTGGCTCTTGCGATAAACTCAGGTAGGCCGTAGTAGTTGATGTACTGCAGCACGCCGCCTGTCCAGGTGGGAAAACCGATACCGAAAATAGAACCGATGTTGGCGTCGCGCACATGGGGGATGATGCCCTCATCAACACAGCGCACAGTATCAATTGCCTGAACAAACAACAGGCGATCCTTGATATCCTGAAGTGGAATCTGCGCATCTTCCTTGTAGAATTTATCTTTCAGACCACTCCAAAGTTGTTTCTTGCCGCCTTCGGGGTAATCGTAGAAGGCTCCGCCGCTCGAACGACCGCCACGGTCTATTGCCAGCATAGCGTTAAGCACATCTTCACCCGGGAATTCAGGGATTGACTGACCTTCGGCTTCCAGGTCTGCGATGGTCTGGCTGCGTACCTTGCCAACCAGTGTCAGAGTAACTTCATCCGACACGGCGAGTGGACCAACCGGGTAACCGTCGAGCCATGCCGCATTTTCAATGGACGCTGCATCGATGCCTTCACCCAGCATCGCCATGCCTTCGCTGGTGAAAGTACCAAACACCCGTGAGGTAAAGAAGCCGCGACTGTCGTTGACAACAATCGGGGTTTTGCCAATTTGCAGAACAAAGTCATAGGCTTCGGCCAGCGTTTTATCGCTGGTTTTTTCACCAACGATGATTTCGACCAGCGGCATTTTGTCGACCGGCGAGAAAAAGTGCAGGCCAATAAAGTTTTCGGGTCTTTCGCTGGCTTCCGCGAGGCCGGTAATGGGCAGGGTAGAGGTGTTTGAGCCGAACACAGCATTTTCGTCCAGTTGTGCTTCGGCCTCTTTGGTGACGGTCGCCTTCAGCTCGCGGTTTTCAAATACCGCCTCAATGATCAGATCACAACCTTGCAGATCATCGGCCTTGTCAGTTGGGGTGATCAGCGACAACGTTTGTGCTTTCTTTTCTTCGGTAGCGCGACCACGACTGATGCGTTTATCCATGAGTCCGGCAGAGTAGCTTTTGCCTTTTTCAGCACTCTCAATATTGACATCTTTCAGCACACAGGCAATGCCGCGGTTGGCGCAAGCCCAGGCTATACCGGCCCCCATCATGCCCGCACCGAGAATACCGACTTTGGTGAACTGGCGTTTTTCGATGTCTTTCGGACGGCCAACACCCGCTTTAATGGCGTTGAGCTGATACCAGAAAGCGCTGATCATGTTTTTTGATTCTTTGCCGGTGGCCAGCTCGACAAAATAGCGACTTTCAATGCGGGAAGCCGAGTCGAAATCTACCTGTGAACCCTCAACCATAGTACACAAAATGCTTTCGGGTGCTTTCATTACACCTTTGGTTTTGTTACGCATCATGGCTGGCGCAACGGCGACCATTCCTGCAACTTTCGGGTTGGAGGTGGTGCCACCGGGAATTTTATAACCCTTGACATCCCACGGCTGGAAAGACTCAGGATTGGCTTTTACAAACGCCACAGCTTTTGCAAGCATTTCTTCAGGCGTATCCACAATGTCGTGGATCAGCCCCAACTCCTGACCTTTCTGGGGATTAAATAGTTTGCCTTCGGTAAGAAATGGCAAAGCTCCCTGTAAGCCGAGTAGGCGTGTCATGCGGGTGACACCACCCCCGCCGGGCAGCAGGCCAAGCCCCACTTCCGGTAAGCCCAGCTGTACGCCGTTGGAAAGGGCGATACGGTGATGTGCGGCCAAACACAATTCAAAGCCACCACCCAGTGCTGCGCCATTGATGCAAACAACTACAGGCTTGCCGCAGGTTTCAACGGCGCGCATGGCAGACTTAATGGTCTCTACCATATTCCAGATTTCTTTTTTCTGCTCAGGGCCAGCCTTAAATAACATGTTCAGGTCGCCACCGGCAAAGAAAGTTTTTTTGTTTGAGCGGATAATAACGCCGTCAAAGGTGTCTTCGCTGAGTTGTTTGGCGGCAGCGCTGAAATCATTGGTAAAAGCCACGTCCATAACATTGGCAGAAGCATCCGGCTTATCCAAAATCAGATGAGCAATATTGTGGAAATCTTTTTCGTAGCGTACAGAAGTCATTTGATTCATCCCACTTAAACACGTTCAATAATGGTAGCAATGCCCATGCCGCCACCCACACAGAGAGTGGCCAGGCCCCGCTTGAGATCACGGGCTTCCAGTTCGTCCAGCAGGGTGCCGAGGATCATGGCGCCGGTGGCGCCCAGGGGGTGTCCCATAGCAATAGAGCCGCCGTTGACATTGACCAGCTCGTCGGGCACGCCCAGCTCTTTCTGGAAGCGCATTACTACGGAGGCGAATGCCTCATTGACTTCAAATAAATCAATATCGGAAATAGACAGTCCGACAATAGCCAGCGCCTTGCGGGCGGCTGGTGCTGGTCCAGTCAGCATAATAGTTGGATCTGTGCTGACTACAGCAGTCGAGATAATTCTAGCGCGGGGTTTGAGACTGAATTTGTCAGCGATGCTCTGACTACCGATCAGAATCGCTGCTGCGCCGTCGACAATGCCGGATGAGTTGGCCGGCGTGTGAACATGGTTAATGGCTTCTACCCAGTGGTATTTTTCACGAGCAACATCATCAAAACCCATCTCGCCTAATGATTTAAAGGAGGGCTTCAGGCCTGAAATAGATTCTACAGTGCTGTTCGGACGAATCAGTTCATCGTGTGAGAGAATAGTGACGCCATTGCGATCTACAACCGGAACAATCGAACTGGCGAAAGCGCCGCGTTCCCAGGCTGCTGCCGCTTTGCGATGGGAGTTTGCGGCGAAGCTGTCAACAGCTTCTCTGGAATGGCCATCCAGTGTGGCAATCAGGTCGGCACCGATTCCTTGAGGCATAAAGCCAGTTTTCATGTTGGTTTCAGGATCATTTGCCCAAGCGCCACCATCGGAAGTCATTGGCACGCGAGACATACTCTCGACTCCGCCGGCAACAACCAGGTGTTCCCAGCCAGAGCGAACTTTTTGAGCAGCCATGTTTACAGCTTCCAGCCCGGATGCACAGAAACGGTTGATTTGGACGCCGGCGACATTGTCGTGCCAACCTGCGGCTAATGCGGCCGTTTTGGCAATATCTGCACCCTGATCGCCGATTGGTGTCACACAGCCCATGACGATATCGTCGACCGCTTCTGTATCAAACTGATTTCGTTCATGCAGGGTTGTCAACAAGTCACTTAGCAGAGTGATTGGTTTCACCTCATGCAGTGCACCGCTGAATTTGCCACGTCCACGTGGGGTGCGGATGGCATCAAAAATCAATGCTTCATTACTCACGCTGGTGCCTCCAGTTTCTGAACGGCAGATAATGTAAATCTGCGCAACGAGGTGTCGATAAGGAGGCTCGGCAAAACTGCTGCGCTTACCCGGCCAGCGTTGGAAGCAGGCTCAACATGCTCGTTTACCTCGCGTAAACTGCGCTTTTTCGCCTGTCTCCGCCCTGGCCGGGCTGCGCTCGCAACGTTTTGCAGAGCTTCCATAATAAGCGGGCTGTAAAGGTATAGTCTGTGTCGCGTGCAAGACAAGGATATTTTGCGGCATTAAAATTGATAAAAAGTGACAGCCAGCAGTTCGATCAAGAAAAATTTAGCTGGTTATTATGCACGCTTGAATTGCTTGCGGTATTTTCCTGGCGTCATGCCTGTCCAGTTTCTGAAGGCATGGTTGAAAGCAGCTGCTTCAGAGTAACCGACCTGGCCAGCGATTTCGGCAATTGGCATATCGGTATGGAGAAGGTGGTGCTGTGCGATATTTTTGTGAGCGCTGTCTTTTAGCTGCTGGAATGATGTGCCTTCTTTTTTGAGTCGTCTACGCAATGTGTAAGTGGTGGAGTTGAGCTGCTGAGCAATTTTATCGAATGTTGGCCAGCCTTGCTCTGTCTGCTGCAATAGCAATGCAATTTGACCAGCCAGGCTGCTGTCTCCGCGGAACTGGGTCAATAGGTTTTCCGGGGCTTGCTTGAGAAACTTCCGCAAGTCAGAGTTGTCGCGCACTAGCTTGGCGTCCAGGATATTTCGATTGAAAAGCGCGCAATTTTCTTCTTTATCGAAGTAGATGATGCAGGGAAACATCAGCGTCATTTCTCTGGCATATTGCGGAGGGGGGAACTCAAAAATGACCTGCTCAAGCAGAACTGGACGGTTGGTCAGCCAGCTGGAAAAGCGTAATAGAATAACAAACCAACTGAGAATAAAAAAACTGTTGCTCAGCTGATGCGGGTTTTTATAGCTTACACTGAGCTTGGCTTCCGGCCCTTGCTCCTGAAGGCTTAGTAATAGCTCATCACCGATTATTAACCTCAGTGACTGAATGGCGCGCTGTAGGGCCTCCCGCAAGGTGTCAGCTGAAAGTGCCGCGTATGTCATTACCGCAAAGGTTCCATTGGGGGCAGGTCGAGACAACGCGCCCGCGCACTCATCCTCCATCTTTAACCATAGTTGGCGAAGCAGCTGTGCGCACTTTGTCAGGGATAAACGATCCTCTGCCGTTGCCAAAGTCTGAGTATCAATACCTACGCTATACAGAATATCGTTACAGTTGAACTGGTGGTGGCGCGCACCTTCGAGCATCTCGCGCAGCATGGAAAAAGGGATTGATTGGTGCTTGGACATGATGAGCTGTTATATCAGATAGCATTGATTGCGTATCATATAATGATCCTGCCCACCAACAACGGACAGCCGATTAAGCGGCATGTTGAGCCTCAAAGGCCAGCGGACTGAGAAAGCCGTTGGCACTGTGTCGGCGGGTTCGGTTGTAGTCAACTTCGATGTTCTCGAACACGGCCTCACGCATCTGCTGGTGCGGAGTGAAGAGGCATCAATGTGGCTATGCGGGTGACCCTCGGCACATGCGGCGCAATTCACTTCGTTCATTACGACCTGCCGGCCTCAAGGGCCAAAGGGTAAGTCAGGTTTTCGGTGCGCCGGTTTGCCCGGTGATGCCATCTCCAGTTGTTCGCTGACATGGCAAACTCGGGTGTCCGCTGCGACTGGGCTATGCCGCCGCCGGACGATGGCGCTCGCCCTGCGGCGCTACAACCAATTCATTCCACAGTGGGCCTTGCAATACTCGACACCAATCGAGTGCATCAAATCCTGGCATCGCGATAGGCCGGAGCTGTTTCATAAGCGGCCGTGCAATCACGCGGGACCTGGCAATCAGCCAATATAGTGCGATCCCGCCAGTACGTCGCTGTCCTGCGGCTGTCCGCCGCCGCGTTCGCGCTGCGCCTGGCGCTCGTTTTTCGGCGTTTTGCCGTAGTACTCCCGATAGCATTTGCTGAAGTGCGACTGGGTGGCGAAGCCGGAGGCGATGGAAACCTGCAGCACCGGCAGGCTGGTCTCCAGCAATAACCGCCGCGCGTGCTGTAAGCGCATCTCCAGATAGTAGCGCTGTGGGGTGCAGCTCATGTAGCGCTTGAACAAGCGCTCCAACTGGCGCAGCGACAGCTCGGTGCCGTCGGCGATCTCGCGCGGGCGCAGCGGGAATTCCAGATTGCTGGCCATCAGGTTGACCGCCGCCGCCAGTCGCGGCGATTTGCGCGACAGCGACAGGCGCTCGGCCATGCCCTGCTGATCCTGCGGGGTGCGCATGCGGGTGTGCATGAACCAGGTGCAGATGTCGGTGACCAGCTCGTGGCCGCAGTCCTCGCCGATCAGGTGCAGCATCAGATCCATCGCCGAGGTGCCGCCGGCGCAGGTGATGCGCTCGCGGTCGATCTCGTACACCGCGTGGGTCGCTTCGACGCGCGGATAGGCTTCGCGAAAAGCCGCCAGACTGACCCAGTGCAGGGTGCAGCGATAGCCATCCAGCAGGCCGGCTTCGGCGAGCAGGTAGGAGCCGGTGCTGAGCGCGCCGAGGGTGGTGCCGCGACCGGCCTCGCGGCGCAGCCAGCGCAGCACGTGCGGCTCGGTGTGCAGCTGCGAGATGGCGCCGCCGCAGACGAACAGGCGGTCGAGATTGACCTCTGCAGCAGCGGCCTTGTGCGGCACCACCTCGATGCCATTGCTGGATGGCACCGGCTCGCCGTCGGCCGAGTAGAGCGTCCAGCGGTAGTGCTGTTCGCCGCTGAGGTTGTTGGCTGCCTTGAGCGGTTCGATGGCTGCGGCGAAGGCCATCATGGCGAAGCCGGGTGTGAGCAGAAAGCCGATGTGGCGGGTCATGATGGCATTCGCTCCTCGTGTGGCAGCGCGGCGCGGCGGCTGGCGGGCATTGCCGGCAATCGCCACTGGGCGCGGTAACTTCGATATTACGATAAAAACGGCCGGATTTTGTCTCCCGAGCGACGCGCGTCGCCACTGCGGCGCAGTTGCGATGCCCGAGCGCGGCGCCGCGATGCGAAGATCGCCGCAGCGCATTGGCCTCTGCAAATCGGCCGTCGCAAATTGGCCGCCGAAAGTCGGCCGTCGCAAATCGGGAGCGAGAATGAACATCGACTGGCACGCGCAGCGCGATCCACTGCACGGGGTGCAACTGCTGGATTTTGATCCGGCCATCCACGCCGGCATCGATCTGCCCGCGGTGCGCCGCTATCGCCTCGACCGCCTGCGCGGCGAGATGCGCAGCCGCGAGATCGCCGGGCTGTTTATCTTCGACCCGATCAACGTCCGCTACGCCAGCGGTGCGCGCAACATGCAGGTCTTCCACATGCGCAACCCCTCGCGCTACCTGTTCGTGGCGCTGGAGGGGCCGGTGATCCTGTTCGAGTTCACCGGCTGCATGCATCTGGCCGACGGTCTCGAAACCATCGACGAGGTGCGCCCGGCGATCACCGCGTCGTTCGTCGCCGCCGGTGAAAAGATCGCCGAGGTGGAGCGGCGCTGGGCGCGCGAGTGCGCCGATCTGGCCCGTCGGCACTGCGGTGCGGGGGCGAAAATCGGCATCGAGCGGGTCAACGCCGGCGCCGCGCTGGCGCTGGCTGCGGAGGGCTTCACGATCGTCGATGCGCAGCAGCCCATCGAGCGCGCGCGGGCGATCAAGTCCGCCGGCGAGCTGGAGTGCATCCGCGCCTCGATCCGCGCCACCGAGCGCGCCGTGGCGCGCATGCAGCAGGCCATCGCGCCGGGCATCACCGAGAGCGAGCTGTGGTCGATCCTGCATCAGGGGGTGATCGCCCAGGGCGGGGATTACCTGGAGACGCGGCTGTTGTCCGCCGGCGAGCGCAGCAATCCCTGGTTTCAGGAGGCTTCCAACCACGTCGTCGGCGACAACGCGCTGGTGGCGCTGGATACCGATGTGGTCGGCTGCTACGGCTACTACTGCGATTTTTCGCGCACCTTTCACGCCGGTCCCGACAAACCCGATGCCCGCCAGCGCGAGCTGTACCGCGTCGCCCACGATCAGGTGCAGCACAACATGGCGATCCTCAAACCGGGACTGAGCTTTCGCCAGTATTCCGAGCGCGCCTGGACGATTCCCGACAAGTACCTCGCCAATCGCTACTACCTCTCCAGCCACGGCGTCGGCATGACCGGCGAATATCCCTATCTCTACCACCGGATCGATTTCCCGGAGGCCGGCTACGACGGCGTGATCGAAGAAAACATGACCCTCTGCGTGGAGAGCTACATCGGCGAGCAGGGCGGCCGCGAAGGCGTCAAGCTGGAGCAGCAGGTGCGCATCACCGACAGCGGCTGTGAACTGCTGACCGACTACCCCTTCGACGCGGAACTGCTCGCCTGAGCCGGTTGGCGGCAGGGCGGCGGCGGGTCGCCCGGCGGGTCGCCCGGCGGGTCGCCCGGCGGGTCGCTCCTCGGGTCGCGGCTGGACAATCCATCGGGCGGGGTCGCGTTCAATCTGCGCCGACCACTGTGGAGGAACGCGCGGATGCACAACCCCTATTCGATATCGCCCTCGAACCGCAAGATCGATCCGAGCCGGCGCAGCGGCACGCGCCCGGACGGCACACCGGCGGACAACGACCGCGTCGAAATCGGCCCCACGCCGATGGCTTTCGAGCTGTGGCGGCAGCAGGGGCTGGCAATGCCGGATCTCACCGCCATCCGCGAATACCGCCTGCAGCGGCTGCGCCAGCAGCTGCGCGAGCGCGACATCGCCGGCCTGTTGATGTGGGATCCGCTCAACATCCGCTACGCCACCGACACCACCAACATGCAGTTGTGGATCAGCCACAACCCCTGCCGGGCCTGTTTCGTGCCCGCCGAGGGGCCGGTGATCCTGTGGGATTTCCACGGCTGCGAGATCCTCTCCCGGCACCTGCCATTGGTGGATGAGGTGCGCGGCAGCCACGCCTTTTTCTACTTCGAGGGCGGCGATCGCTGCGATGAGTTCGCCGGCAACTTCGCCGCCGAGATCGATGAGCTGCTGCGCCGCCACGGCGGCGGCAACCGGCGCCTCGCCGTGGATCGCATGGAGCTGCCCGGCATCCGCGCCTGCCAGCAGCTGGGCATCGAGCTGCTCAGCGGCGGCGAGGTCTGCGAGCACGCGCGCAAGATTAAATCCGCCGAGGAAATCAAGGCCATGCGCTGTGCCATCGCCTCCTGCGAGGCGGGCATGGCGCAAATGGAACAAGCGCTGCAGCCGGGCATGACCGAAAACGACCTGTGGGCCGTGCTGCACGCGGAGAATATCCGCCACGGCGGCGAGTGGATCGAAACCCGCCTGCTGGCCTCCGGGCCGCGCACCAATCCCTGGTTTCAGGAGTGCGGCCCGCGGCTGATCCAGCACGGCGATATCGTGGCTTTCGACACCGACCTGATCGGCGTCTACGGCATCTGCGTGGACATCTCGCGCAGCTGGCTGTGCGGCGACGGCCAGCCCAGCGCCGAGCAGCGCGAGCTGTACCGCGTGGCGCTGGATCACATCAGCGAGAACGCCGCCATCCTGCGCCCGGGCATGAGCTTTCGCGAAATGACACTGCAGGCCAAACGCCTGCCGGAGCGATACCGCGCCCGGCAGTACGGCGTGATGTACCACGGCGTCGGCCTGTGCGATGAGTACCCCTCGATCCGCTACCTAGAAGCGCTGGAGAACCACGGCTACGACGGCGTGTTGGAACCGGGCATGTGCCTCTGCGTGGAAGCCTACGTGGGCGCCGTCGGCGGCCGCGAGGGCGTCAAGCTGGAGGAGCAGGTACTGATCACCGAGAGCGGCTGCGAGGTGCTCAGCCAATATCCCTTCGATGAGCGTTTGATGGCCTGATGCAAGCGCTGTCGGGCGGTTGTGCGCCTTTGCTGCCTGTAAAGCAGGCTGACAGTGAAGCCCGGAAGTGCCCGTTACCGCTACGCAAGTGGCTCGGTGATTTTCGTCCGGCGACTCACAAATTGCTGGCAAACCGGGTAATCTGCCGCCGACGATCCGAGAAACAACGCGAGAGTGCATGGGAAACGACGGCCGCGCTGTTCCCGAACGGATATTCATCAGCTGCGACGACGACTGTGCCGCTGTTTCCGATTTCGCTCGCCAGCTGAAATCCCGGCTGCGGGAAAGCGGCTTTTCGCTGTCGCGGAATGAGTGGGATATACCGCCGCAGGCACCGGCCAGCGACGATAGCGAATCGGGCGTCGACGTCTCGCGTGTGCTGTTGGTGGTATTCAGCCCGGGCTATTCCGCCCGGCAAACCGCGCAGGCGGTGCTCAACCGGGCCAGCGGCCAGCCGTGCACCACCATCATCCCGCTGCTGCTGGAAGCCGACGGCGAGCACGATGTCGAGCTGCCCGCAGCGATCCGCCAGCTGTCGATGATCGATTTTTCCCGCGATGCCAACGCCGCATGGCAGCAATTGTTCGAGCGGCTGGAGCGCCAATTTCCACCCGATCCGGGGCTGGGCGAAAGCGAGCGACGGCACCTTGAGCGACTGATCGCCGAGTCGGGTCAAGCCGGCCGGATCCGGGCTGGGTCAGCAGCCGCGCCAGAGACCACATCGCAGGCCGCTGCCGCGGTGCCGCCGCTGATGCGGCCCGGTCTGATCCTGTCCCGCTGGCACATTCAGCCGGAGCAGATGGTGCAGAGCGAATGCCGGCAGTCGTTCGACGATGTGCTCGACGCGCTGGAGGAAAGCCGGCGATTTTTCCTGCTCGGCGCGCCCGGTTCCGGCAAGACGTTCACCCTCGGGCGGGTGGCCGCGGTGCTGGCCCGTCGCGCTCTGCGCGAGGCCGGACAGCCGCTGCCGCTGTCGCTGTCGCTGAAGCGCTGGATCGACGCCGAGCAGACGCTGGCCGAGTACATCGACCAGCGCTGCGGCGACGCGCAACTGCTCGATTGGCGGGCACTGGCCAAAGCGGGTCGCATCGCCCTGCTGCTGGATGGCTTCAACGAGCTGCCGAGCAAACAGCGCCCGGCAAAGATGCGCCAGATCCGTGCGCTGATCGCCGACAGTCGGCCATCGATTCTGCTCGTCAGTTGCAGCGAGCCGGATTGCGCCGAAGAGCTGGAGATGGATCTCGACCGGCTGCAAATCCAGCCGCTCGATCCACCCCGGATTCTCGATTTCACCACCCGCTACCTGGGCGACAGCAGCCACTGGGAAGCGGCTGGAGAAGCCGGCAACGAGGTGTTTTTCTGGCATCTGGCCGGCGGCAAACGGGTGCGCGAAGCGTGGCAGGAATGGTGCGAGCAGGGCGGCAGTTTCGCCGATTTCTGGGCGATCGACGACAGTGAAAAAGAGTTGCCCGAACTGCACAAAAAGCTGCACTGGCCGACCGAGCACTTTCGCCACACTGCGCGCAGCAGGCGGCACAGCCCGTTGAAGCTGGCGGCCAGCCCCCTGCTGCTCGGTATGCTGCTGGAGGTATTCCACCGCTACGGCACCAAGGCGGCGGCGCCCGACGAAGAAAACGAGCTGTTTGGCATGTTCGTGTCGCTGCGGCTGGATCACCAGAATCAACGGCACATCAAAGGCGAACGGCGCGATTCCCCCGACCCGGTGGAGACCCGCGCGGCGCTGGCCGACTTCGCCTGGGCGCTGCAAGACCGCGCCGGCGGGCCGGATGAACTGCAGCTGGCCCTGCCGGAGGCGGAACTGTCCGATATGCTCAGCGCTGATCAGCGAGCGCTGGCCCGCGATGCCGGATTGCTGGAACCCGGCGATCCCGTCTGCTTCAGCCATCCGCTGTTGCAGCAGTATTTCACCGAGCAGGGCATGCAGGCGCGCATCGCAAGCGGCCAGCTCAACGCCGCCGAACTCTGGCCCCGCGAGCAATGCTGGCAAGGTAACGGCTGGGAGCAGGCCACCCTGCGACTGGCCGGCCGCTACAAGTCGGACGCCGACAAATTCTTCGACTGGCTGGCCCGCGCGCATCCGCATTTGCTGGCGCGGTGCTGGCAGCGGCAGCAGCTGCCGTGGCCGGACGCGCAGCGGCTCAATACCCTGAAATGGCACTGGAGTGAGCGACTGGCGCCGCAGGTCGAGCCACTGCCGGAAGCCCGTCACGGCGCCGCGGTGGCGCTGGGCCACTTTGGGTTGGACGAGCGCGCCGGTATCGGCCTGCGTGCCGATGGCCTGCCCGAGATCGATTGGGTGGAGATATTCCCGGGCGAATTCATCTGCGGCGAAGGCGATCAGCGGCGCACTGAAAGCCTGCCGCGCTACCACCTCTCGCGCTATCCGATCACCAACGCCCAGTACCAGTCGTTCATCGATGACGGCGGCTACAGCGAGGCGCGCTGGTGGGGTGATCTGGCGCAGCGTCTCGAACCCACCGAATTGTGCGCCTGGCCGGAAGCCAATCGCCCGCGCGCCGATGTGAGCTGGTACGAGGCGATGGCCTTCTGCCGCTGGCTGAGCGCCCGGCTGGGCTACACAATCCGCCTGCCCACCGAGCAGGAGTGGGAAAAGGGCGCCCGCGGTGCGGATGGCCGCGAATACCCCTGGGGCGATGGCTATCGCGAGGGCTACGCCAATCTCGACGAGGGCGGCTACGGTTCGCACCGCATCGCCGAGACCACTGCGGTGGGCCTGTACCCGGCGGGTGCCTCACCCTACGGCTTGCAGGATATGTCCGGCAATGTGTGGGAGTGGTGTCTCAACGAGCACGGCAGTGCGGAGAAGGTGCAGCCGGGCGGGGTCGCAGCGCGGGTGATGCGCGGCGGCTCGTGGTTCAACGGACCGCACCAGGCCCGCGCCGCCGGTCGCCTGCGGAGCCTGCCGGTGCTGCGCAGCGGGCTGATCGGCTTCCGCGTGTGCTACTCGTCCCCCGTCGCCGGCGACTGACGCGGCGGCGATCGGTGGCCGCCCCGCAGGCATGATGTCAGCCAGCGCGAGGCCACCAGAGGCAAATAAGCAGGGGCAACAAAAAAGGGCTTGCGAAGAAAACTTCGCAAGCCCTCGCTGTCTCTGGCTCCCCGGGACGGGCTCGAACCGCCGACCTAGTGATTAACAGTCACCCGCTCTACCGACTGAGCTACCGGGGAATTTTCGCGCTGCGGCCGATGGATGGCTCGTGGGGCGGCAGCGTGAAGGCGCGTATTCTACCCATCCGCCCCCGCCGGTCAACTCCCGCAAGCGGTGGCTGGTCACAGGTCGGGAGTTCCGTCAGCGGTCGTTCGGCACTGGCGTTGCGCTGCGTTCGCGGCTGCGCTCAGAGCGCATCGCCGATGCGCTGCATGGCGCTTTCCAGCTGCTGCATGCCGGTGGCGTAGGAGAGCCGCAGGTGTCCCGGGGCGCCGAAGGCGGAGCCGGGCACCAGCGCGACGCCGGCGCGATCGAGCAGCAGACCGGTGAAGGCGACGTCGTCCGCGGCGCCGCTGGCGGCGATGGCTTCGCGCACGTCGGGGAAGGCGTAAAAGGTGCCGTCGGAGGGCTGGCAGCGCACGCCGGGCAGGGCGTTGAGGGCATCGACCACGTAGTCGTGGCGCTGGCGAAAGGCGGCCAGCATCGGCGCGATGCAGCCCTGATCGCCGTCCAGCGCGGCGACCGCGGCGGCCTGCGAGATGCTGCAGGGGTTGGAGGTGCTCTGCGACTGGACCTTTTTCATCGCCTCGATCACCGGCTGCGGGCCGGCGGCGTAACCGATCCGCCAGCCGGTCATGGCGTAGGCCTTGGAGACGCCGTTGAGCACCAGCGCGCGCGGCTGCAGATCGGCGCAGGCGTTGACGATGTTGGCAAAGGGCTCATCGCGCCAGAGGATGTGCTCGTACATGTCGTCACTGGCCACCAGCACCTGCGGGTGGCGGCGCAGCACTTCGCCCAGCGCGGCCAGCTCGGCACGGCTGTAGGCGACCCCGCTGGGGTTGGACGGGCTGTTGAGCACCAGCAGCCGGGTGCGCGCGCCGATCGCCGCTTCGAGCTGCTCGGGCCGCAGCTTGAAGCGCTGTTCGGCGGGGCAGGGGACGATCACCGGCTCGCCGTCGGCCAGCTTGACCATATCCGGGTAGGAGACCCAGTAGGGCGCGGGGATGATGACCTGATCGCCCGGATCGAGCAGTGCCTGGGCGAGGTTGTAAAAGCTCTGCTTGCCGCCGCAGGAGACCAGGATCTGCGCCGGATCGTAGTCGAGGCCGTTGTCGCGACGGAACTTGTCGGCGATGGCGCGCTTGAGTTCGGGGATGCCGTCCACCTGGGTGTAGCGGGTCTGGCCGGATTCGATCGCGGCGATGCCGGCGGCGCGGATGTGCGCCGGGGTGTCGAAGTCCGGCTCGCCGGCGCCCAGGCCAATGATGTCGCGGCCCTCGGCGCGCAGGCGCGCCGCCAGCGAGGTGACGGCGAGCGTCGGCGAGGGCTGCACGCGGGACAGTTTGGCTGCGGTGGCGATGGGCACGAGGCTATTCCTTCTAGCGGCGGTTGGACTACTATGAACGGCTGCATCGAGCGCCGGATGATAGCCAGCGCGCATCGCGGTGACCAAGCCTTTCCTCTCTGCGCCCCGGGGCCTTCGCCATGTCCAAAGCCTTCAAACTGGTCAGCGATTTTCAGCCCGCGGGCGATCAGCCGGCGGCTATCGCGAAGATGGTCGAAGGCCTCGGCGACGGTCTCGCCTTCCAGACCCTGCTCGGCGTCACCGGCTCCGGCAAGACCTACAGCATGGCCAGCGTGATCGCCGCGCAGCAGCGCCCGGCGATGATTCTGGCGCCGAACAAGACACTGGCGGCGCAGCTCTACGGCGAGATGCGCGAGTTCTTTCCGGAGAATTCCGTCGAGTACTTCGTCTCCTATTACGACTACTACCAGCCCGAGGCCTATGTGCCGGCCTCGGACACCTTTATCGAGAAGGATTCCTCGATCAACGAGCACATCGAGCAGATGCGCCTGTCGGCCACCAAGGCGCTGTTCGAGCGCCGCGACGTGGTGATCGTCGCCACCGTCTCGTCGATCTACGGCCTCGGCGATCCGCAGGCCTATCACCAGATGGTGCTGCACCTGATGCGCGGCGCGCAGATCGATCAGCGTGCGATGCTGCGGCGGCTGGCGGAGATGCAGTACTCGCGCAACGATATGGAGCTGCGCCGCGGCACCTATCGGGTGCGCGGCGAGGTGATCGATATCCACCCGGCGGACGCCGAGCGCGAGGCGCTGCGGGTGGAGCTGTTCGACGACGAGATCGAGCAGCTGAGCCTGTTCGATCCGCTCACCGGCGAGGTCATCCGCCGCCTGCCGCGCACCACCATCTACCCCAAGACCCACTACGTGACGCCGCGCGAGACGCTGCTGGCGGCGATCGATCAGATCAAGGATGAGCTGCGCGAACGGCTGGCGCAGCTGCGCGACAACGGCATGCTGGTGGAGGCGCAGCGACTGGAGCAGCGCACCCTGTTCGATATCGAGATGATCAACGAGCTGGGCTACTGCTCGGGGATCGAGAATTACTCGCGCTACCTCTCCGGGCGCGCCCCGGGTGAGCCGCCGCCCTGCCTGTTCGACTATGTGCCGGCGGACGCGCTGCTGTTCATCGACGAGAGCCACGTGACCGTGCCGCAGCTCGGCGCCATGTACAAGGGCGATCGCTCGCGCAAGGAGACGCTGGTCAGCTACGGCTTCCGCCTGCCCTCGGCGCTGGATAACCGGCCGCTGCGCTTCGATGAATTCGAGCGGCTGATGCCGCAGACGGTGTTCGTCTCGGCGACGCCGGGCGGCTACGAGAAAGAGCACGCCGATCAGGTGGTCGAGCAGGTGGTGCGCCCCACCGGGCTGGTCGATCCGCTCACCGAGGTGCGCCCGGTGGCCACCCAGGTCGATGATCTGCTTTCGGAGATCAGCCTGCGCGTGGCCGCCGAGGAGCGCGTGCTGGTGACCACGCTGACCAAGCGAATGGCCGAGGATCTGACCGAATATCTCGCCGAGCACGGCGTGCGGGTGCGCTATCTGCACTCGGACATCGACACCGTGGAGCGGGTCGAGATCATCCGCGATCTGCGCCTGGGCGAGTTCGATGTGCTGGTCGGCATCAATCTGCTGCGCGAGGGACTGGACATGCCGGAGGTGTCGCTGGTGGCGATTCTCGACGCGGACAAGGAGGGCTTTCTGCGCTCGGAGCGCTCGCTGATCCAGACCATCGGCCGCGCCGCGCGCAACATCAACGGCAAGGCGATCCTCTACGCCGACCAGATCACCGGCTCCATGCAGCGCGCGCTGGGGGAGACGGAACGCCGCCGCGATAAGCAGCTCCAACACAATGCGGCCCACGGCATCACGCCGCAGGGCGTGCGCAAGGCGGTCACCGATATCATGGAGGCCGCGACGCCGGGCGCGCCGGGCAGCGCGAAGCGTTACGCCAGGGTTGCCGAGGAGGTCGCCAAATACGCCGCCAAGACGCCGAAGCAGCTGGCCCGCGAGATCGAGCAGCTGGAGAAGCGCATGTACCAGCATGCGCGCGATCTGGAGTTCGAGCAGGCGGCGGCGGTGCGCGATCAGCTCGAAGCGCTGCGCGAGCACGGGCTGGGTCCGGCGAAGGCCGGCTGAGCGGCTTTCGCTGCAGCGCAGCATAAATTGCGGTAGAATCCGCGCGCGATTAATGCTCTCGCTCACAAGCATATTTATGCTTAATACTCGGCCGCGGCAGCCACACCGCCGCGGTGGCCGGGCGCGGGGCAGAGGCCACACCGTTGCCGCCGGCTGCGCCCGCGGCGGGGAAGACATAAAGAGGGGACTACAGTGCTGGAACAATACAGAAAACACGTCGAGGAACGCGCCGCCGAGGGCGTGCCGCCAAAGCCGCTGGAAGCCGAACAGGTGGCCGCATTGGTCGAGCTGCTCAAGGCGCCGCCCGCCGGTGAAGAAGAGTTCCTGCTCGATCTGATCTCCAACCGCGTGCCGCCGGGCGTCGATCAGGCCGCCTATGTCAAGGCCGCCTTCCTCGCCGATATCGCCAAGGGCGAGGCCGAGAGCCCGCTGCTCGATCGCGTCGCAGCCATCCGCCTGCTCGGCACCATGCTCGGCGGCTACAACATCGAGCCGCTGGTCGGCCTGCTGGACGACGCCGATGAGGCCGTCTCCGCAGCCGCTGCCGAGGCGCTCAAGCACACCCTGCTGATGTTCGACGCCTTCCACGACGTGAAGGAAAAGATGGACGCCGGCAGCGCCCGCGCCCGCGAGGTGATCGAATCCTGGGCCGCGGCCGAGTGGTTTCTGTCGCGCCCCGAGCTGGCCGAAAAGCTCACCGTCACCGTGTTCAAGGTCAGCGGTGAGACCAACACCGACGATCTCTCCCCGGCGCCCGATGCCTGGTCGCGCCCGGATATCCCGCTGCACGCCAACGCCATGCTGAAGATGGCTCGCGAGGGCATCGACCCGGACGTGCCCGGCGAGATCGGCCCGCTCACGCTGATCGAATCGCTCAAGCAAAAGGGCTTCCCGCTGGCCTATGTCGGCGATGTGGTCGGCACCGGTTCCTCGCGCAAATCGGCCACCAACTCGGTGCTCTGGCACATGGGCGACGACATCCCGCACGTGCCCAACAAGCGCGGCGGCGGCCTGTGCATCGGCGGCAAGATCGCGCCGATCTTCTTCAACACCATGGAAGACGCCGGCGCCCTGCCGGTGGAAATGGACGTGGAAAAGATGAGCACCGGCGATGTCATCGACGTCTACCCCTACGAGGGCGTGGCGAAGAATGCCGACAGCGGCGAAGTGCTCGCCGAGTTCTCGCTGAAGACCCAGGTGCTGCTGGATGAAGTCCGCGCCGGCGGCCGCATCCCGCTGATCATCGGCCGCGGCCTCACCGAGCGCGCCCGCGAGGCGCTCGGCCTGGAAACCAGCGATGTCTTCCGCAAGCCGGAGCAGCCGGCCGATTCCGGCAAGGGCTTCAGCCTGGGGCAGAAGATGGTCGGCCGCGCCTGCGGCATGGACGGCGTGCGCCCGGGTACCTACTGCGAGCCGAAGATGACCACCGTCGGTTCGCAGGACACCACCGGCCCGATGACCCGCGATGAACTCAAGGATCTGGCCTGCCTCGGTTTTTCCGCCGATCTGACCATGCAGAGCTTCTGCCACACCGCCGCCTACCCGAAGCCGGTCGACGTGCAGATGCACCACAGCCTGCCGGACTTCATCTCCAGCCGCGGCGGCGTGGCGCTGCGCCCCGGCGACGGCATCATCCACAGCTGGCTGAACCGCATGCTGCTGCCGGATACGGTCGGCACCGGCGGCGATTCGCACACCCGCTTCCCGCTGGGCATCTCCTTCCCGGCCGGCTCGGGTCTGGTCGCCTTCGCCGCGGCCACCGGGGTGATGCCGCTGGATATGCCCGAATCGGTGCTGGTGCGTTTCAAGGGCGAGCTGCAGCCGGGCGTGACGCTGCGCGATCTGGTCAACGCGATCCCCTACTACGCCATCAAGCAGGGCCTGCTGACGGTCGCCAAGGCGGGCAAGAAGAACATCTTCTCCGGCCGCATTCTGGAGATCGAAGGGCTGCCCAAACTCAAGGTCGAGCAGGCTTTCGAGCTGTCCGACGCCTCCGCCGAGCGCTCCGCCGCCGGCTGCACGGTGAAGCTGGACAAGGAACCGATCATCGAGTACCTGAACTCCAACATCACGTTGCTGAAGTGGATGATCGCCAACGGCTATCAGGATGCGCGCACCATCGAGCGGCGCATTCAGAACATGGAGCAGTGGCTGGAGAACCCGGAGCTGATGGAAGCCGACGCCGACGCCGAATACGCCGCGGTGATCGACATCGATCTGGCCGATGTGAAGGAGCCGCTGCTGGCCTGCCCGAACGATCCCGACGACGTCAAGCCGCTGTCCGAACTGGCCGGCGCGCAGATCGACGAGGTCTTCATCGGCTCCTGCATGACCAACATCGGCCACTTCCGCGCCGCCGGCAAGCTGCTCGACGGCAAGCACGACCTGCCGACCCGGTTGTGGGTTTCGCCGCCGACCAAAATGGACGAGCACCTGCTCACCGAAGAGGGCTACTACGGCATTTTCGGCCGCGTCGGCGCGCGCATGGAGATGCCCGGCTGCTCGCTGTGTATGGGCAATCAGGCGCGCGTGCGCGACGGCGCCACGGTGGTTTCCACCTCCACCCGCAACTTCCCCAACCGCCTCGGCAACGGTGCCAATGTGTACCTGAGCTCGGCGGAGCTGGCGGCGGTCGCGGCGATGCTCGGCAAGCTGCCCAGCGTCGAGGAATACATGGAGATCGCCAACAAGATCGATTCGATGGCCGACGACATCTACCGCTATATGAATTTCGATCAGATCGAGGCGTATCAAAAGGTGGCCGCGAAGGTGATTCCGATCGCCGCCGTCTAGTCCGCGCCTTAACGCGACCCGCTCAAGCGGCGCTACCCGAAGCGCCGCGACAGCCGCAAAGCCCGCCATTCTGGCGGGCTTTGTCGTGATCCGGATCGCATCGCCTGCCAACTGTGCGGCGGTTTCGGCTACCTGTGACGGTTATCATCTGTGGTCGCCGGCGCGTCCGGCCGGGCAAAACTCAGGGAGAAATCATTATGTTATCGCGACTGTTCGCCGCCACGATCGCCGCTCTGTCACTCTGTGTCGAGGGGGCGCTGGCCGCCGAGTACTATGTGGCTCGCGACGGCAGTGACCTGCGCGGCTCCGGCAGCGCCGAATCGCCCTGGGGCAGCATCGACTACGCGGTGCGCCAGCTCGATGGCGGCGATACGCTGACCGTGCGGGCCGGTCTCTACGAGGGGCCGGATCACTTCATCGCCAACATCCCCAGCGGCGAGCCCGGCCGCTACACCACCATTCGTGCCGAGCAGCCGATGTCGGTGCGCATCCGGCATGCCGGGGCAAGCCTGAGGTATCGCGAGAATCTGGCCAAGCTGGAGGGCAGCTATATCCGCGTCGATGGCTTTATCTTCGAGCTGGCGGATTCCGTCTCCCCGCCCTACGTGGTGCGCCTCAACGGTGATCACCTGAAACTGACGCGCAGCATCGTCAAGCGCAGCGGCCGGATAGACCCCTACGGCGGCTTGGTGGCGGTCGGCGGCAGCTACAACCTGATCGAGGATGTGGCCGGTGTCGGCGTGTGCCGCTACTGCTTTTACACCGGTGGGCCGAAGGATGATGATCACCGCATCATTTTCCGCCGCGTCGTCGGCCGCTTCGACTACGCCAATTCGGATCAGCCCAAGGCGACCTTCGCCGCTTACGGCAACAACTCCGGCCACCGGGTGCGCGAGATTCTCATGCAGAACGTGATCGCGCTGGACGGCAACTATCTCGGCATCGGCCGGGAGCGCAAGTACGGTGGAATCTACGCACCGAAAAACACCGCCGGGCTGCGCATCCAGGGCGGCATCATACTCAATGAGGGCAGCCGCTACGCGGGCATGTTCGTGCAGGAGCAGCAGGGTCGCGACACGGTGGTCGAGCACTCGCTGGTGTGGGATCTGCGCGGTCCGCACAAGCATGCCGGGGTGCGCGAGAATGGCTCCGGCGATGATCGCTTCGAGCACCTGACCATCGGTGGGCGCATCCAGGGGCGGCCGATCTACACCAGGCAGGGCCGCCGTGCCAGCGATTCGATCCTGATGCCGGCACCCGGCAGCCTCGACAATCTGCTCGACAACGGCGCAAAAGGCGCGCGCATCATCGAGCGCTACGGTCGCAGCGGTAGTCTGTGGGGCGAGCCAGGCTTCGACGAACGCACTGATGAGCCGCTCTGGCCCTGGCCCTACGAGGATGCCATCAAGACGGTCTTCGCCGAGCCCAACCAGCCGCCGGAGGGCTATCAGCCGCGCCAGAATGACAGCCGCCGCGGCTTTACCGTGGCTACTGATCGCTTCGGCGAGCGGATGACGCTCAGCCGCTACATCTGGCAGTACCTGGGCACGCCGGCGCCGGACTGGCTGTACGCCAAAGAGAACTGATCGCGCTCCAATCGCCAGGCCGTCGCTGCCCGCGTGCGGGTTGCGGCGGCCCGGCGATCCGCCCGGTTTGCCCGGGTCGGACCCGACCCTCCCCGCACCGCACTCTAGCGCGTCGGCTGCCGGCAGATCGTGCTGTTGGCATCAAAGCCGCGATTCTCTGGGCCGGCAAATTGGCCGGGCGCTGAATCCGTCAATATGTCGATTTCTTGGACGGATGCATGCATTGACGCTGTTCTACGGCATCGCTAATCCTTGTCCGAATTGAATTCTGACCGCGGGTCAGAGCCTTATCACGTGAGTCATGCAAAGGATCGGGGCGGATGCCCCTGCTTGTCGCGGACTCGAAATGGAGGAGCTGCGCATGCGCGCCAAGCGTGGATTGATCATCACCAATCTTTTTCCCAATTCGGTCGAGCCGAGCCGCGGTACCTTCGTGCAGCAGGAGGTGGCGAGCCTGAGCAAACTCTACGACTTGAAGGTGATCGCGCCCGTCCCCTGGGTGCCGCCGCTGCTCAAATACCGGCCCAGGTATGCCTACCACGCCGTGCCCGAAATGGAGTATCTGGATGGCATCGAGGTACACCACCCGCGACACGTGGTGGTGCCGGGGTGCCTGCAGAGCAGCTACGGGCCGCTGCTGTACCGATCGCTGCTGCGCACCGTGACGCGCTTGCGCGAGAACTTTGATCCGGAGTTCATCATTGCCTATTACGCCTACCCGGACGGCTGGGCGGCCGAGCGCCTGGCGAGCAAGCTGGGCGTGCCGGTGATCGTCAAGGCGCTGGGGTCCGACATCAACCTTTTTACCCGCAACCCGCGCCGCCGGGAAATGACGGTTACCTCGCTCAATAGAGCGGATCGGGTGGTGGCGGTGAGTCGCGCCCTGGCCACGCGGATGGCTGAGCTGGGGGTCAACACGGCGCACAGCAGCGTGATGGAAAACGGCGTCGACACGCAGCGCTTTTATCCCATGGAGCGACTGGTCGAGCGCCGCCAGCTGGGCCTGGAGGAAGACCCCTTCACCTTTCTGTTCGTCGGCACGCTGCGCGAGATCAAAGGCGTGCGCACCCTGCTCGAAGCCTTCAGCCAGCAGCCGCAGCAGTGGCGCGAGCGCGTGCGCCTGCAGATGGTCGGCAGCGGTGAGCTGCGCGGCGAGCTGGAGCAGACCATCCAGCGCTATCAGCTGGGCGACACGGTGCGCCTGGTGGGCAGTCTGCCGCACGACGAAATCCCCCGCTGGATGGGGGCTTGTGACTGCCTGATTCTGCCCAGCCTGATGGAGGGGTCGCCCAATGTGCTGGCCGAGGCGCGCGCCTGTCGGCGGCCGGTGATCGCTTCGCGGGTCGGCGGCATCCCGGATATCGTGGTCGAGGGGCGAACCGGGCTGCTGATCGAGCCGGGCGATGCGCACAGTCTGGGGCAGGCACTGCAGGCGATGAGCAACGGCTTTGGTTTTGACGATCCGCGGGAGTCGATCCAGAGCTGGCAGGATGTGGCCCGCGAGACGGAGGCATTGATCGAGAGCATGTGTGACGAGCGCGGCATGGCCGCGTTCGCTGAATCGCGCACCGCTTGAGCGGTGGCCGGATTATTGCGCTGAATGCGTTGGCGGCGCCGATCTGACGGCGCCCCCACCGCGGTAATGGCTTATCTGGGCAGCCGGCAGTTGCGCCCGCCGCTGCCGTATTCGCAGACCGGCTCGCCGGTATCCACCACCTCGAAATCGCTGGCCATCAGGTTGCGGATCTCGCGCAGCATGGAATCATCCCAGTTCGGGCTGTGGTCGCCGGTGATGTAGAGATTGCCGCCGGTGTCCGCGATCACCATGCCGTAGCGCTGCAGCGCGCGCAGGATCACCTGCACCGGTGGCGAGTACCCACTGATGTCGATATCTGCCTTGAGGCGCAGCTTCAGGCCCATCGGCGGGCAGTTCGAGTGCGGCGAATACTCGCAGCTGCCGATGCGGCCGCCATCCGAATGCGAGGCCGGGCGCATGTAGCCGTCCTGCACATCATCCAGCGTCACCCGCAGGGCGTGGTTGATTTCGCCCAGCACGCGCTTCGAGGGATCCTGATCCCACCTGCGGTAGACCTCATCGAACTTGACCAGGCCCGGCAGAATCGGCAGGCCGGCGGCATCGGCGCTGGTGTCGTCGTGGCGGCGTACCTCGTTTCTTTTCAGATCCCAGATGGCGCCACTGCCGGCGTGCCAGTTGCCGTCGTCGCCCCGCTTGGCATCGAACACTTCGTAGAGCAGGCAGGTTTCGCGCTGCACCAGCAACATGTGGCGATCGACGCCATCCTCGATGTCCACGCCCTCCGGAATCGGGTAGCGGGCGACCTCTTGGTTGTCCGCACACAGGCGATCTTCGGCCGATTCGGCGACGCGGCAATCGCTCTCGCCACCGTAGTAGAAACTGATGCCCTGGGTTGGCGTGTCGGCGTCCACCACATTCCAGGGGATGCCGATGCGACCGCCGCCCCAGAAGGTGCCGAAGTCGGGGTGCAGGGTCTCGGAGCGGCCGATGTGCGCGATGTAGCCAGCCGATTTGGGGTGTACCGGCAACTGGTCGATGCGCTGATTCCAGAAGTTGTCGTTGGGAAATATCTGGCAGCCGCCGATTACCGGCGGTGCGTTGGCCGGCGTCGCGTCGATGTTTCCGGAGTTGCTGCCGCCGGTATCGCTGCCGCCGGTGTCGTCAGCTGTGGTCGATGTGCCCGTGTTCTGCCCGATTTCTGCACTGGTGCCCGCACTGTCAAATTGGCAGGCGGTCTGCAGCAATATCAGGCATAGCGGCAGGGCGAGTTTGCCGCAGCCATTTGCGGTCGGTCGCCAATTTCTGATCGGGGCGGAGTGAGGGTGTGATGTTGAGCGCATAGTCTGTGCTTCCTGAAGTTCTTGGCACCTTCCTGCTGGTTGAGTGCGCTTTTGGGTGTGTGTCGCCCCATTGCCACGCCGTCACTGGTACTACTGTCTCGCTATTGAGATCGTGTTCGAGTGATTTCTTATTTTCTCCGACAAGCTGGGCGATTGCCTGGGTCGATGTCCTTTTTGATCAACGGGATGCAGTTTTCAAGAAGACGGTTTGCCAGGTGGCGACGAGCTGGCGGTGATTAATCCGATGCGCTCGATGTGACCGGTCCCGGGTCGCGCTTAAAAACTTTCCTGATGATGCTGTGATGAAAGTGTTGGTTTGAGCGCTGCCTGAAATTAACTTTTCAACATATTGAGTGGGCTGGCTTCATGCTCTGGTCAGGCACGCGTTGCGTGCCTGTGATGGCGACACTATAAAAGGCGCTCTTTTGTCTGTGTGTGCGCGTGGATCAATGCGTGATCCCGATCACGGTGCTATCGATACCACCGAGCCGGCTCGGACCACTCAGGGCTGGTTGGAGTGCAGATGGCCGGCAGGACTTGGGCCGGAGCGTGGCCTGCTGTTCCGCTTGCGGCGTGCTGGCCGTTGTCTGCGGGCTGTTTGGCCCCGCCGGCCGTCGCCACGGGCACCGATCTGGCTGCGGCCACAGCCACCGCTGCCGGGTGGCAAGTGGGAGCTGTCACCGATTGCAGCCCCTGACCAATCTCGGGCTTGTGCTGGTAATCACAGGTCGGTGGCGATAGTGATTTCTCGCAAGCAGTTGAATTGTTCTGCAAGTCATTGATCGGAAATGGGCTCGATTTCCGGCTTTTATGATGTGCGTTTCCGGTCGGAAAGATTTAGTGCGTGAAGTGTCGAATTAATAGACGGGTCATGCCGAAAATGCTGTCTTTCAGGTAATGATCTGAGCACCCATCCAATTGCTTGAGCTGCATGGATATTTCTTTGTGAACGCCATTACCCTTTCGTTTTATTAATCCGTTGCCGTAAATTATTGGCAATAATCTGAGGCTGTGATCAACTTTTCCAAAGGCACCGATGAACACAATGATCCCATGCAGAAGAAGGGATGTCCGATGAGCATCGGCAGACAATCGCAAATAGTTGTTCAGCGGCGGAAAGTCAGTCAATACGCGCTTGATCATTGCCGTTGGGCAATGTCGAAATATTCTACGGGAGAAGCTCAGATGCGCACTGCAGATACGATGGCGGGTGACCCGGGCGGCCTGCGTCCTGGGGCAATGAAAAAGCTCTGCGGTGTTGTGCTGGTGGTCGGCCTGGGCGTCATGCAGGCGGCTTGTGATATGAGCGCGCTGGGCATCGATGGCTCGGATAGCTCCGGTTCCAGCTTCTCGGGCAGTGGCAGCTCGGGTGGCAGCTCGGGTGGCAGCTACGGCGGCTCGGGCGGCGGTTACGGCGGCTCGGGCGGCAGCACTCAGAGTGCCTATCTGCAGGGCACCGATGCCAACGGACTGATCTCCATCGAGGCCGAGCACTACGATGGTGCCAAGCAGGTCTCGGCGCGCGTCTGGCAGGCCGGCAGTGACAGCGATGCCTCCGGCAGCGGTGTGGTCGAGGCCGTGCCCAACAGCGGCATGCTGATCGACCGCGATGTGGAGAGCGAAAGCCCGGGGCTCGACTACAGCGTCAACTTCAATCGCACCGGCACGCATTACGTGTGGCTGCGCATGTACGCGATGGATGGCAACGATAACTCCGCACACGTCGGCCTCAACGGCATCCTTCAGGATGGTGCCGATCGCATTCAGCTGGAAAATCCGGGCACTGGCAGCTGGGAGTGGAGTCAGAGCACCCGCGACGGCAACCTCGCCGTGATCGATGTCGAGCAGACCGGCGTGCAGACGCTCAATCTGTGGATGCGCGAAGATGGCGCGCAGATCGACAAGATCGTCATCGTCCACGCCAGCAACTACCGCCCCAGTGGCTCGGGCCCGGCGGAGAGCGACCGCAGCGTCGGGACTGTCGCTGGCGGCGAGGGCGATGTGACCGCGCCGGATGCCGGCAGCGATTCCGCGACCAGCGGTTCCGGCGAATCCGGCAGCGATGGCGACGATGTTGAGCTGGCCGTTGAGACCGGCGGCAACACCGACAGCACCGACAGCGGCAGCACCGACATCCCGGAAGTTGGCGCAGGCACTGACGGCACTGACGGCACCGACGGCACCGACGGCACCGACGTCCCGGAGCTTGGCGCCGGAACCAGCGGCACCGGCAGCAGCGGTACGCCGGTGGATCGCAGCGTGAGCCTGAGCTGGGGCCCGAGTACCAGCGGCAACGTCAAGGGCTACTACGTTTATCACGGCACCATCCCGGACCACTACACCGACAAGGTGTGGGTCGGCAGCGCCAACTCCCACCAGTTCCCGATCACGGTGTCCGGCGACCACTTCTTTGCGGTGACCGCCGTCAGTCAGGACGACGTTGAGTCCGGATTCTCGGTCGAAGCCAGCGTCAGCGTCAGCCCGTGAGCGGCACGAGACGCTGGAACCCGGCGAGCGTTCGGAGCAGATTTTTGGAGATGAGCGAAATGATCAAGATGTCGAAGATTCTTTCCCGCGGCCTGCTGGCGGTGCTGCTGACGGCCGCCCTGCAGGCGCAGGCGGCGGTCTACTACGTGGCCACGGACGGCAGCGACAGCGCCGATGGCTCGCAGGCCAGCCCGTTCGCCACCATCGGTCAGGGCATCAGCGCCCTGGCCAGTGGCGATACGCTGATCGTCAGGGATGGCATCTACGAAGGCAAAGCCAACTTCATCCGCAATCTGCCCAGCGGCTCGCCGGGCAACTACACCACGGTGAAGGCCGAGAACCCGCTGGAGGTGCGGATCCGCGAGACCGGCGAGCTGAACTACGTCGAGGAGATGATCGAACTCGAAGGCAGCTACATGCGCGCCGACGGCTTCATCATCGACCTGAAAAACTCAGCCACGCCGCCGTTCATCGTCAAGCTGGGTGGTGACCACCTCAAACTGACCCGCTCGATCATCAAGCGTGGCGGTGAGCTGGACCCTTATGGCGGCCTGGTCAACGTCGATGGCAGCTACAACCTGGTGGAAGACGTGGCCGGCGTCGGCGTCTGCCGCTACTGCTTCTTCACCGGTGGCCCCAGCGACGACGATCAGTACAACATCTTCCGCCGCGTGGTCGGTCGCTTCGACTACGCCAACTCGGATCAGCCCAAAGCCACCTTCGCCACCTACGGCAACAACTCCGGCCACAATGTGCACAGCTCGCTGTATCAGAATGTGATCGCTCTGGACGGCAACGCGGTGCCGATCGGCAACGAGAAAAAGTACGGCGGTTTCTACAACCCCAAAAATGCCAAGGACGTCCACTACTACGGCAGCATGGTGCTCAACGAGGGCACCCATCACGCCGGCATGTTCGTCCAGGAGCAGCAGGGCGAGGGGACCATCGTCGAGCACACGGTGGTCTGGGATCTGCACGGCAACAACGGCGCCGACGGCATCCGCGAAAACGGCGGTGGCGGGCAGGCATTCAGGAATCTGACCATCGGCGGCGACATCCCCGACGACTTCGTCTCCCAGATCGACGGCAGCAGCCCGAGCAATTCGATCATCGGTGGCAACCCGGCGTCGCTGGTCGATGGCGGTGGCCAGGGTGCCACCATCCTCTACCGCTACGGCAAATCCGGCACCCTGTGGGGCGAGGCGGGCTACGATCAGCTGACCGACGAGCCGCTGTGGCCCTGGCCCTACGAGGACAAAATCAAGGAGGTCTTCGCCGAGCCGCATCAGCCGCCGAGTGGCTACGCACCCAGCAGCAATGAAACGGTGCGCGGCTTCACCGTCGCCAAAGACCGCTTCGACCAGCCGATGACGCTGACCCGCTACATCTGGCAGTACCTCGGTGAGCCGGTGCCGGCTGATATGTACACCGCGCCGGCCGCGCCCACCGGGTTGACCGCGACGCTCAACTGAGTCGCCGGCCGGCAACGACGAGCGCCGCCCCACGGGGCGGCGCTTTTTTGTCTCCACGGTTTGGCCCCCGGGCCACCCGCTCAGTCGCTCAGCCGTCTATTTCGGCGAGCATGCGCTGCGCTGCGTTGATGTAGCGCGAGCGGCGCCAAAGCAGGCGAAAGCGGGTGCCGCCGCACTGCCGCCAGAGCACCGCGCTGCGGATGCCGGCCAGCAGCAGGGCGCGGATGCGCGACGCGGTGTCGGCGTCGCCCAGGTGCAGTGGCGAACCGTTGACCATGATGCGCGGCGACATGGGGCTGATCGTCTGGCTGTAGATCTCCGCCAGTCGCGCGGACATGTTGGGGTGGTCGAGAGGGAACTGCTGCAGCGTCTCGCGCGCGCGCAGGATATCGTCGTGGATGCGCTGCATGGCCGTACCATCCCGGTGCAGCTTGTTCTCCAGGTGCAGCAGGGTCACCGAGTAACGCGAGATGTCCAGATCGCGGCGCTCGGCGTCGCCGCCGAGCTGCTGAACCAGGATCTGCAGGCCGTGCAGCAGCCCCTCGCGGCTGCCGAAGATGTCATCGACATCGCTGGCATCCAGCTTGAACAGCGAGCCCAGGCTGGCGCACAGCGCGCCTTCGTCGCTGCGGCCCTGCCAGGCCAGCTCGCGCACCTGCCAGGTAGCCTGGAAGATGCCCGCCAGTGCCAGCGCCTGGTTGTCGATGCTGTCCAGTCGCGCGTTCAATTCGATCCCCCTATACGATGGTGCCGCCGCCGAGACAGACCTCGCCGGCGTAAAAGACGATCGATTGCCCCGGCGTCACCGCGCGTTGCGGCGCATCGAAGCGCACCTCGGCGGCATCGCCGTCGAGGCGCAGCGTACAGCGCTGGTCGGCCTGCCGATAGCGGACTTTGGCGGTGCACTCGAAGCGCTCCCCCGGCGCCGCCGGCGCCAACCCGTTGCACCAGCTCAGCTGGCGTGCGCGCAGCTGGTCGCGAAACAGCCGCGGGTGGTCGTGGCCCTGGCCGACGATCAGTACATTGTTGTCCAGATCCTTGTCCAGCACGTACCAGGGCGCGGCGTCGCCACCGCTGCGCCCGCCGAGCCCCAGCCCCTGGCGCTGGCCGAGGGTGTAGAACATCAGCCCGCGGTGCTCGCCGAGCAGCTCGCCGTCGTCACTGCGCATCTCGCCGGGGCGCGCCGGCAGGTACTCGGCGAGAAAGCCGGCAAAGCGCCGCTCGCCGATGAAGCAGATGCCGGTGCTGTCGCGCCGCGCGTGGTTGTGCAGACCGGCGTCGCGGGCCAGCTGGCGCACCGCGGGCTTTTCCAGCTCGCCCAGCGGGAACAGGCTGTGGGCCAGCTGATCCTGGCCGAGGGCGTGCAGAAAATAGCTCTGATCCTTGTTGGCATCGACCCCGCGCAGCAGCCGCGCGCGGCCATCGGCGGCCTCGTCGAGGCGCGCGTAGTGGCCGGTGGCGATGGCCTCGGCGCCGCTCGCCAGGGCGTGGTCGAGGAAGGCGCGGAACTTGATCTCGCGATTGCAGAGGATATCCGGGTTGGGCGTGCGCCCGGCGGCGTATTCATCGAGAAAGTGACTGAACACGCGCTGCCAGTACTCGGCGGCGAAGTTGACCGTGCGCAGCCGGATGCCGAGACGGGTGCACACCGCCAGCGCGTCGCGGTAGTCCTGCTGCGCGGTGCACTGGTCGGCGTCCTCCTCCTCCCAGTTCTGCATGAAGATGCCTTCGACGCGATAGCCGCGGTCGCGCAGCAGCAGCGCCGCGACGGCGGAATCCACGCCGCCGGACATGCCGACCGCGATGCGGCTGCCGATGCTGTTGACGATGGTCATGAGTCGGGGGGGCTTGCAGGGCGAAGGGGCTGGCCGCGTGCGTCCGGATTATACGGCAGTTCGGCCTTGTCGAGCCACGCCGGCAGCGCTTGCACGTAGGGGCGGCGGCCGTTGTCGAGAAACCAGGAATCGACCGCGTAGCGGCGCCCGTCGCGGTCGATCAGCGTCGCCGCCCAGTGCGGGTCGAAGATCCACGGCGCGCGTCGCACGCGCTCGCCGATGCGGTGGAAGATCAGCAGGCCATCGGCGGCCAGCAGCCGCAGGTAGGCGGTGGTGTTGGTGGATTCGTCGATGCAGTCCATCTGCCCGGGCTGACCGTGGCCGTCGATGTTGCCGCCGAGATCGTGGCCGATGCCGCTGCGCGCGCTGGCCAGCTGCTCCAGCAGGGCGATGGCGGCGGCGATCTGCTCGCGCTCTTCGGCGCCGGTCAGCGCGGGGATGGCGAACAGCTCGCGCACCCGCTGCCAGTCATCGCCGCGCAGCGCGACGCTGGCCTGTGAGCGGCAGCCGTAGTCGTAACAGATCTCGAAGGGGGGCGGTGCGCGCCGCTGCTCGGCGCCGCTGGCGGCGCTGGCCGCCGCGGCGAGCTGGCTCATCGCGGCCGAGGCCAGCAGCAGTGCCGTGGCGAGTTGTCGCCAGCGCGGTGGCGTCTGCTCAGGGCACATCGCAGAGCAGGTCGAGGGTGTGGCGGCGCCCGGCCAGGTAGTCGTCGAGGCTCTGCATCACCAGCGGGTTGCGCAGCCGCTCGCCCTTGTCGGCCAGCGCCGCGCGGCTCAGCCAGTGGGTGGCGATGATGCCGTGATCCAGCGGCAGCTCGGGGTCGTGTTCGAGGGCTGTGCCGCAGAAGGTCATGCGCAGCTGGGTGACGCCGCTGAGCGGGTTGATCCAGCGATAGCAGCCGACCACCGCCTCGGGGCGGAACAGCCAGCCGGTCTCCTCGCGGACCTCTCGGACCACCGCGTCGAGCAGGCTTTCGCCGGCCTCCAGATGGCCGGCGGGCTGGGTGAACACGGCCTGGCCGTCGCGGTTGTATTCCTCCACGGTGAGAAATTCGCCGTCGCGCTCGATGATCGCGGCGACGGTGGCGGAGGGTTTGAATATCATCGGGGCTTCCTCTGCGCTGCTCGCTGGGCGGGCCGTGCAGCAGCTTTGGCCGCGGCCGCGGAGCGGGGCTAGCTGAAGGTGCTGTCGTGGCCGGACAGATCGAGTTTACCGCGGAAGCCCTTGACTCGCGCCAGCCCGGTGGGCGGGTCTCCGCGGCCGTCGATCAGGCTGCGATCGGCGAAGTAGGCCGCGTCGAGGATTTCCAGAAAGCACTTGGCCTGTGGCGAGAGGAATTTGCCGCGGCGCAGCACGACGCCGTAGCTGCGCCGCGGGAAGTAGTCGCCCAGCGGCAGGGCGACCAGCGGGTCGTCATCGCGCAGGCAGATGCTGGTGACGATACTGATGCCCAGACCGATCGCCACGTAGCGCTTGATCACCTCCCAGCCGCCGGCTTCCAGCTTGACGCTGTAGGGCACGCGGTGCTGCTGAAAGACCAGATCCACCACCCGCCAGGTCGCCAGATGGCGCGGTGGCAGGATCAGCCCGTGCGGACTGATGTCTTCGAGGCTGATTCGCTCAAGCTTCGCCAGCGGGTGATCCGGCGGGGTGATCAGCATCGGTTCGTAGTCGTAGATCGGGTGGTAGACGAGATCTTCGGGGATTTCGATCAGCGAGCCGACGGCGAAATCGACCTCGTCGGCGCGCAGCATCGCCATGCCGTCGCGGCCGGTGACATTGTGCAGGCGCACATTGATCTGCGGATAGCCGTCGCTGAAGGTTTTGATCAGCTCGGGCAGCAGGTAGAGCAGGGTGGATTCGCCGGAGGCGATATCCAGCACGCCGGAGTGCACCTCGCCGAGCCGGGCGGAGAACAGATCCGGCAGCTTGTCCATGCCCTCGACCAGCGGCTGGGCCATCTCCAGCAGCAGATCGCCGGCCGGGGTCAGCTGGATGCGCGGCCCGCGGCGCTCGAACAGCAGCGCGTCGAGTTCTTTTTCCAGCGCTTGAATCTGCAGCGAGACGGAGGGCTGGCTGAGCTGCAGGCGCTCCGCGGCCTTGGAGATGCTGCCGGTCTGTGCGGCGTGGCAGAAGGCGCGCAGCTGGCGCAGGCGGTTCTGCTTGTGGAAGGACGCTTGCTTGGCCACGGCATGCCTCGGTGGGGGCGGGTGGGCGATGGGCGACGGCGGCTTGTGCAAACAGTGTGACGGGCCACGGTATCCGTGTAAACAATGATGATTAAATCAAATATTGCGATTACTTATGCTGGGCGGCGGGAAGCGCCGCTGACGGCACGACAATCGATGTCTTGATCCGTGCCCCGACACCTGGCAGGCCGGCAGCGGCATCCACCGCTCGCGTCCTGCTGCAGCTTTGTGAATAAGTGCCGCCAATACGAACTGACGAGTCGGTCGCGCTTTGCGCAGAGGCCGGCGCAGGGTTTGCAGCGGTTGTGAAGCGGCGCGCATCGCAACCGCTGAACGCTCCTTATTCTTCGGCGTTCTTCGGCAAAAAAATCCACGTTTTCCGATGTTTAGTTGGTGCGCCGCGAGGCGATCACGGCGCGCCGAGCGCGAGGGTACAGTCCAGCAATGATCCGGATCTTCAATCATTACGTCCGCCTGCCCTTTCTGATGCTGGGGCTGGCCGAGTTCGTCATCTGCTTTGCGGCCCTGAACGCGGCGGTGTTATTGCGCTTCTCCGGCACGCTGAGCGCCGATGAGACCGGCATCGCCCACCCCTACGCGCTGGGCCTGCTGTTTGCCGGGGTGATGGTCACTGCGATGATCGCCATGGGCATGTATCAGGCGCAGAGTCGCGGCGGCGCGTCGAGCACCGTGTTGCGCCTGGGGTTGTCTTTCGCCTTCGGCGGCGCTTTCCTGATTCTGGTGTTCTACTTCCTGCCCACACTGTATCTCGGTCGCGGGGTTTTGGTGCTGGCCGGGGTGATCGCCTTTTTCGTCATCGGTACGCTGCGGCCGGTGTTCTTCAGCGCCCTCGACGAAAACCTGCTCAAGCGTCAGGTGCTGATCTACGGCGCCGGCGAGCGCGCTTCGATGATCTCCCGGTTTCTGCGCCGCAAGACCGACCGCCGCGGCTTCAACATCGTCGGTTTCGTGCATATCGAAGGCCAGCCCGACGCCGTTGCCGCAGACAAGATCCTGCATGTCGATGGCTCGCTGCGCCGCCTGGTGGAGCAGCGCGGGGTGGACGAGATCGTGGTCGCCATCGACGACCGTCGCAAGAGCTTCCCGGTGGATACGCTGCTGGACTGCAAGATGGCTGGCGTCGACGTGATCGACATCCAGACCTTCTTCGAGCGCGAGACCGGCAAGATCGAGCTGGAACTGCTGCAGACCAGCTGGCTCGTGTACTCGGAGGGTTTCCGCCAGAACCTGATGCGCGACGCCATCAAGCGCCTGTTCGATATCACCGCCAGCGGCCTGTTCCTGTTCTTCACCTGGCCGGTGGTGGCGCTGACCGCGCTGGCCATCAAGCTGGAGGACGGCTGGGACGCGCCGATCTTTTACAGCCAGGAGCGCGTCGGTCTGGGCGGCAAGACCTACCACGTGCACAAGGTGCGCTCGATGCGCACCGATGCCGAGAAGGATGGCCTGAAGTGGGCGACCAAAAACGACAACCGCGTGACCCGCGTCGGCAGCTTCATCCGCAAGACGCGCATCGACGAGATCCCGCAGATCTGGAACGTGCTGCGCGGCGACATGAGCTTCGTCGGCCCGCGCCCGGAGCGCCCGGGATTCGTCGAGCGGCTGTGTGAGATCATCCCGCACTACGCCGAGCGCCACCGCGTCAAGCCCGGTATCACCGGCTGGGCGCAGCTGCTCTACCCCTACGGCTCGTCCGAGCACGATGCGCTGCAAAAGCAGAAATACGACCTCTACTACACCAAGAACTGCTCGCTGATTCTCGATGTGCTGATCCTCATCCAGACGGTCGAAGTGGTGATCTTCGGCAAGGGCGCGCGCTAGGCGTGGAGGCCCGGCTGTCGACATCCGCCGCGATGACCACCGAGCTGCGCGAAGGCCGCAGCGAAGGCCCGTTCGACAGGGGCCGCGGATGGCTGCTGCTGCGCTGGCCCTGGCTGTGTGCCAGCGTCGCCTGCCTGCTGTTTGCCGGCGCCGGCTTCGCCGATCTGATCGCCGTCTGGGAGGACGACAGCGCCTACGCCCACGGTTACCCCGTGGCCGCCGCCGCGCTGGCGCTGTTGCTGCGCGACGCGCCCCTCGCTGCGCGCGGCTGGCCGGCGCTGATCGCGATCAGTGCGGCGCTGGCCGCCTGCGCATTGCTTTTGGCGTTGGGCCAGCGCAGCGGCGTGGCCACCCTGAGCAGCAGTGCCGCGGTGCTCGTCTGGTGGCTGTGCTGTCTGGCGCTGGCCCGCGGCACCTTGCAATCGACGCTGGCGCCGGGCCTGCTGCTGCTCGCTGCGCCGATCTGGAACCTCGGCGTGCCGCTGTTGCAGCAGCTGACCATCGCCGCCAACGCCGCGCTGCTCGGCCTGTTCGACATCCCCGCGCTGGTGGTCGGTGACACGGTTCAACTGCCGGCCGGCAGCTTCGTCATCGAGGGTGGCTGCGCCGGGCTGCGCTTCCAGCTGGCCGCACTGACCCTGATCGGCGCGATCGGCCTGTGGCGACGCCTGTCGCTGCCGGCGCTGTGCGCCTGGGCCGCCGGTGCGATGCTGCTGGCGCTGGTGCTCAATCAGCTGCGGGTGTTCGCGATCATCCTGATCGGCAACGCCAGCCGGATGCAGAGCACGCTGGTCGATGACCACGCCTGGTTCGGCTGGGTGCTGTTCCTGGCCCTGTTCACCCCCTACATCGCCCTGCTGCAGCGGCGCGCCGACGGGGCCGCCAAAGCC
>Ga0207752_1000114_pt1 | contig 35307 bp, 21 predicted proteins | sample Pon2CUnioCityCA_6_FD_187272 | JGI IMG/M metagenome (GOLD analysis project Ga0207752, IMG submission 187272) | Marine sediment microbial community from Union City, CA, USA - Pond 2C Sediment 2 (SPAdes) | ecosystem: Environmental > Aquatic > Marine > Intertidal zone > Salt pond sediment ... | reverse complement strand
AATACCCGCCGCCACAAATGCGAATGCCTGCATACCATACCAGCCCTGTGAGGGAACGCCCTTCTCGTTGACCCACTTCCATGTATGCTCCAGCGGATAGTATCGCGGCAGCCTGATGCCAAACCACATCGTGCAGCAATAGAACAGACTCGTAAACGCCACATAAGCGGCGCCGAGAATATAAGCAACATCCGATTTCTTCATGACCAGGACCCCTTCAGAAGTGTCAGGTAACAGCCGACCACGACTTTATACCAAACGATTATATTCAAAAGAAAACACAAAGGCACATACAGCCAGAGCTTATCTTTTTCCTCTGCCGGCCGCAGATTCTTTCGCAGAAAATAAAATACGAAAAACATTGCCAGACCCACAGCGCCCCAATGCTCCTTGACTTCAAACAGGCCGGTGGCCCAGGGCAGTTGCGGATCGAAATAATGATGCCGGATGTAAATCCTGTAGGCCGGATAAATAAGGGCGCCGATTACATACACGATAACATACGACCACAAGGAAACCTTAGTGTAGTATAACTCAAGTTTCTGCCGGTTGAATTTACCTCTAAGATAGCTGATTACTATCAGCAAACCATGCGTCATGCTTCCTACAAGAACGAAAGTCACAAACAAATGTAACAGAAGCAATAAACTGTAGGCACTTTCCAGAAATATCACGCAATTCTCTCCTATTCGGGAAATTCAGGACTTAGCTATCTGAAACGACCCACCCATATTCTCTATAGAACGAGCGTGCTTCCGGCGTCGTAAGAAAATCCATAAACTGCCTCGCGGCCTCGATATCCTTGGCGAACGACAACATTCCCACACTCGTGCCTCGATGCACCCGCTGCTCTTCAGGCAATTCAACAACTTCTATTCTATCCGGCTCCAAATGTTTAAAGGCCGTCCAGCCGAACGCGGCATCAACCTGATTGTCGGCAACGGCTTCAACAATAGCGATGCAGCCGTTGGCGTAATACGAAATATTCTTACGGATCTTATCAATAAGCCCCAATCGTCCGGTGATATCCTCCCATAGTCCTTTAAGACAGTCTATGACTGATACGCCTACTCGAACACCGGGGGCTGCCATATCTTCCACACCACGGATATTCTTCGGATTGCCGGCCGGTACAATGATTGCCGAAACCCGGTTGGCGATAAAGCGCCTTTCGTGCCGCTGTACAATGCCTCTTATCTCTCCATCGTCGAGCAGGTATTCTGCTCCTCCAATCGCAAGGTCATGTATACCGGCGTCCGAAATTTCCAGCAGGAAATCGTCACCGCCGGTCTCGCCGGTGGCCTCTTCGGCAACCGGTGCAGCACAATGCCGGCTGCATACGTCGATTTGGACATGAATACCGGTCTGCTTCTCGAATGATACCGCTGCTTTTTCCAAAGGCGCCGCACAAGCCCTTGCACTAAAAACACGGACAATTCCGTTACTGCTGTTCTGAGTCATTCTTTATTTCTCCAGGATTAACTACATTCGTATTATTTTGATTCATCATGCTCGAAGCGGAATCTGTTTGTTTCTGTCCCGACGAAGCAATAAACATTCTCACGGCCACAATTACTAAAAAAATAGCGAATACTTTCCTCAGCACATGACCTGGCAGCCGTCCGGCTAATTCTGTCCCGGCCAAAGCGCCGATTAAAGCGCCTAATACGATTAGCAGAATAATCGTCAGGCTCATGTCAATTTCCGGATTTCTCCAGTACCGCAACGCCCCGACGAGCGTCATCGGCACCATAACCGCCAGGGCAGTTCCCTGGGCGGATTTCTGTCCGAAACCCCAAAGAAGTACGAGCGCGGGAACAAATACAACCCCGGCACCGAGACCTAAAGTACCGCTGACTAAACCGGCACATATACCCAGCACGATAAACAACCACCAGCATCCGGCCAATTGCGCTGCCATATTAGAACTCCCGATAAATTTCTAATCACATTTTTCTTTGCTTTGGTACACGCATTATAGGGAATGCAGAGACAATCACAAGAGAAATGGCTGCCGCCTTTTTCAGGTCAAAATGCTATGGATTATGGAGGGTCAGTGCGGTAATTGTGTTGTTCAAAAATGTCCTGTCCACGTTCGGAAACAGCGAATTGCACGAACTTCTCGGCTATGGAACGGTTTTTCGTGAAGGTGAGAATCCCGATATTAACAGTGGAGATGACGTTTTGCTCTACGGATATCGCAAGCTCCGTCCCATGTTCGCTGTAGTATCGGGCAATTGCATCCCAGACTATGACCGCATCGAGCGAGCCGGCCTGAATCTGCATTCCCAGCTCGTTGACGGTCAGCGACTGAAAATCCACATTCTCCTCGACATCTTCCCAGGATATATTGTTCTTGGCGAAGATTTGTTTGGTTTTTCTGCCTATTGCGCAGGCTTTGGCATCCCCGATGCCGAGCTTCACACCTTTTGCGAGCAGGTCCCGCAAAGAGCTGATATTTTTGGGATTGCCCTTCTGCACCAGTATAGTCGGCACAAAATAACAGACGGGTTGCTGCGAGAGAATAATGCCCTGCCGGTCGGCCTGCTCGACGTAGTGTTTGTCGCCGGGCATGTAAAGGTCGCCGGAGCCGGTCAGCTTCATCTTCGACAATAGCACTTCACTGCCGGCATAATCCGTGGTGACTTTAATGCCGTGCTCGCGCTCGAACGTATCGGCTATTTCCTGCACCGGCGGGCGAATGCCGGCGCCGCAATAGAGCAGCAACTCCACAGTTTTGTCTTTAGATTCATCGGGTGATTTGCCTTCGCAGCCTGCCATCAGTACGGCGATGCCAAGGATGAGATGTAGGGTGTGCATCGCACACCAATTATCGGTTCCGATGGTGTGCAGTGCACACCCTACGTGCGTAGTCGAAGTATTCGGGTTCATTCGTGGTATTATCATAGCTATTTCACGTAGCCGTACTCGGCGAAAATCGCAGGGGCTTGCTTCCGGACAAATTCCATAAACTGTTTTAGCTCTTCGGGTTGTTTCGAGTAGCTAAGGCTCATGATATGCACCCGGATTTCCTGCTCGTACTCATAAGGCGTTTTTACTATATCCAGGCTGTCTCGGAACGTGTGAGCCACACCGTTCCACATAATCCCGGCATCGACGGCCTGGGTCTTGAGAAAGGTTCCGATATTGCTGTGGCCCTTGGTCAGGCGGTTTTCGACATTTTTCATCACGGCGTCTTTTATGCCCTTCTTTTCAAGTAGTGCAAAAACCATCTCTCCGGCGGTGGAATACTGCGGATCGGTAAGAGCGACCTTCAGACCTTCACGGGTAAGGTCTTCTATGTTTTTTATACCCTTAGGGTTGCCGTTCTGAACCACCAAAACGGGAGCGACAAAGCCGACCTGGACATCGTCCGCCAGTGCGTTGGCATCTCGTGTGTAATCCATATAGGGATCGTGGGTTACAAAGATATCTCCCTTTATCCGTGCCTTGACGTGCGGCAAAAGATCCTCGCTGCCTCCGACGGTATAAGTGGTTTCAATCCCTGTTTGAGCCATAAATTCCGAACATAATTGCTCGGTCGGCGGAACAAATGAACTGCCGCACAAAATCACCAGTTCTGTGGCTTCCGGCGGCGTCTCTTTCTTGCTGCAACCAAATACCAACATGAAAATAAGTAAGCAGATTAGCAGGGTGGGGTTTGGCTCTGCCACAGATACCCCGCCATTAAGGAATCTTAATTTCTTCATGTATCCAGCCTGCATCTTTTACTCCTTGATTGATTTGGTTCTAATCTTATTTTCAGTTGTTGCCTATACACAGAATCTGTCCGTCTTCAAGGCTGATAATGGCACGGCCGTCACGGTCTATAGCCAGACCCCACGTGACAGGAGATGCCGGCAACTCTTGCGACCAGAGAACCTTGCCGTTTTGAAGGTCCAGGGCAATTATTTCCGATTCACAGGCTACTATGACGGCATTTCTGCAAACCGCAACAGCGGCACTGTCTCTGCAGTCGTATTCCCACAAGGGCTTGTCTTTGACACCGAGTCTGCTGAAGTTAATATTGAAACGATTGCCGGGATTGGCCATCTTTGTTTTCAGCAGCTTTCTGTCGATATTATCGAAGCATAAAACCTTCTTATTGTTCTGGCTGCTTACCCAGACAATATCCCGATTACTGCTCGATGTAAGGAAAACCTTGTTAAAAACAGTAGCATCATAAACATTGTATTTCGGATGAGCGTAGAAGGGTTTGCCGCAGGCTACAACCTGCTCTCCGAGCAAGGAAAGCTCCCAGCCGCGGGGAGCTTGCGAGGCGACAAGATTATTTTGTACAAGCGCTCGAACCGCATTGTCATCGTTAAGACATTTTCCATTAACAGTATTATAGACAGCCGGCGAAACTGCGTTACCCCCGGCCAGATAAAGCTTATCATCATAAAGCATCATATGACCGTGCACGCTGATGCCAGTACGCGCTTGCCGGTTAAGATGGCCGGACGTGTTGTTCTGCCACTTTATCTTTCCGGTTACGGCATCAAGGGCATAAACATACGTACCGTCATAATTGACGATACCTGCAGCTGTATAGGCTATCCCATCTTCAACCAGCACTCCGCTGGCGGCCGGCCAGGTGGACAGCAACGAATCATAAACCGGTATTTTTCTCTGTGCCGGTGCGGCCCGGAACCGCCAGAGCAGACGGCCGGCCTTTGCCTCGAAGGCATATACCCAACCGTCGCCGGAGCCGACAAATGCACGGCCTTTCCAGATGGTAGGGGCAATTCGAACAGCCCCGCCGGTATATGCTTTCCATCGCAAATCTCCGCTGGCCGCATCGAAGGCCCGGACGATGCCGTCGGGGCCGGCGGCAAATACGAACCCGCCGGCGGCAACCGGTGCCGTCGGCAAAGCAAGCGCATCGGAAAATTCCGCTTTCGGCTCGAACCGCCAGAGCAATTCGACCTTATCGGGAACGGTCGCTTCGGAAGTGGCGCTGCCTGTATTGTCAGCGCGAAAGGCCGGCCAGTCAGCCGGAGACTCAGAAAAGCTTGCTAATTTTGTCAAATCGGCGGCGCCTTTCTCCAGCCGTTCTTGTTCGGTTGCCGCCGCATAAAAGTCGAAATCTCCCGCCGGGGCTAATGAGGTAATTCCGTAGATTATGAGCTGGCAGTCACATACCGACGGCCACCAGTATAACAGGCCGTTGGCTATTGTTACGCCGTCATGGCACTGGGGACGCATCGGTGAAATAAGCTCAGGACTGCCGCTGGCCGCGTCAAGCCGGGTTGAGCCGCCGCTTGCACGATAGAGAATAGCATCGGGTGACCCTGTGGGCCGGGTACATGCACGGCGTCCGGTCTTGAGCTCATCCAGCACCTCGCCCGTTAAGGGATCAAACTTCATGCTTAAACTGCCTACATCATTTTGGCCGCTAAGACCGTAGAGACCGTTTTCCCGCAAAACCAACTGGAAGTTGTTGTAAGGATGTTCCCAGAGAACGCTGCCGTCCTTGGTCGAGACGGCAAGAAGTTTGTTCACCTGTGGACCGGAAAAATATAATGCTTTATCGGAGCACTTCAGATAACACGTCGTTCGCCAGTTTGTTCGCCAGTCCTGCCGGTTCGAATACGGACCAAGCGCTGCGAAAAGATCGGGAGCATTATTAGGAGTTTTCCGCCAAAGAACCTTGCCGGTTTTGGCATTCAGACAGGCCAGATACGTACCAAAGCGAAAGATATATATACGCCCGTTTTTCATACACATAGCTCGGCTGTCGATAGGCTCATCTTCTCGGTAGCTCCACAGCACCTTTTTGGTCTTGGGATTGATAGCTAATACGTTTCTGCCGAAACCCCACGGGTGTGTTTGGTAAGCCTTTCGGCTGTCTTCGATACCGTCAGGCTGATTGAAGCCTTTGGATATCGGATTCCACGGCCAGCCGTGGTGCTCGCGCCCCCATCTCTTTGTTGGATCTCTTTGCTCCTGCTCGCCCATCAATGCGTATAGCACACCATCTTCCATACCCATCCACTTCCAGAACGTTCCTCCCGCAACTTCTACAGGCGGGATAATCTCATCTTTAAGCCTGCCCGTCGCAGCATCTATCATTTTGCAGGACTTATCATCGCCGATGTAAAGAGTGCCTTTCGTTGCTATCAACGTATTGCGGTGAATCATCACACCTTCGGTCAGGTCTCGCTGCCAGAGCATCGTGCCGTTGTAACCGTTGAAAGCCACGAGCTTGTTGAGGTACGGCTCTTCGCGCTTCTTGAAAGCGACGTGGCCGAAAGCCTTGAATACCCGGCCGTCCGAAGCCACAGCCACCTGCGGCAGCGGCGCATATCTCGGCTCGGCCAGAAACTGAGTCAAATACGGCGCTACGGCAACCTTGTCCTGAGACTGCGGATTGTTGTCCGGGCCATGATATGGATGACTCCAGTCATCCACTCCTTTGAGAGAAGGCTTAATCAGAACCTTACCACCCAGAAGAGCTTTGCCGCCCGGGCGCAGGACTCTCAGCGCTTCGGCCTCGGAAATGTTATCTGCCTGCCCAACGGCTATCAACACATCAGCCAGATTGGCCGCCAGATGCAATCGCTCCAGAGAGCCTTTCTCGATGAAGATACGATTGCCGTAGAATCCCGCCTTATCGGCAATTACGCGTGCGGCATGGACGTCTTCGGCGAGCGGCAGTTGGAGATAAATCAGTAATTCGCTTTGCCGTGCAAGCTCCAGAGCACGTTTACATTCGGCATCACCAAGCACGACGCATATTCCCTTTGTGACGCCCATTTGATCGAGCAACGGCTTATCCTTACCTGCCCCAGAGACAGCGGATTGACTAATGAACATAATTGCCGCTGTGATGATTAGAAAAATAAAAATCCTTCTCATTTTTCTCCCTTTCAAAATTTACGCCGGGACGCAGGCTTAATCCACCAGCCGACCCTTGCTCATTCGTAAAGCACGTGTGCCGTGTGCGGCGGCCCTGGCATCGTGAGTAACCAGCAGGACACACCCCCCGTCGCTTACATATTGGCTAAGGTAACCGAAAACCGTCTGAGCGTTATCCTCGTCCAGATTACCCGTCGGTTCGTCCGCCAAAATCAATTTCGGCTCATTCAAAAGCGCACGAGCCAGCGCCGTTCGCTGCCTCTCGCCGGTGCTGAGCTTTGACGGCACATGGTCTGCACGGTCTTGAAGTCCGAAACGGTTGATGAGCTGATGCGCTTTTTCCGATGCTTCTTTTTGCGGGACAGCCAGAGAGCCGGTCAGAATATTCTGACGAACCGTTAAATACGGAATCAGGTGAAACTGCTGAAAGACAAATCCGACAGTGCGAGCGCGCAGTCTGCTTCGCATTTCGGGGCTTAGTGCATATGGGTCCTGACCATCAAGATTAAGTTGCCCTTCGTTGGGCCTCAGAAGACCGCCGGCGGTCATCAGCAGCGTCGTTTTCCCGCATCCGCTCGGGCCTCGCACCACCAGCAATTCCCCGGGTCCGACGGAAAATGAAATGCCCTGCAGGGCGGTCACCTTGCCTTGAGTACCGTTAAACCACTTGCTGACTTTTTTGAATTCGATCATTACTTAACCTTAGGATTCAGAATTCTCAATTATCATTTCGCAGTACGTCCGCCGGGTCCTGTCGCGCGGCCACCATTGTCGGAATCCATCCTGCTATGACGGCCAGAGCGGCGGCTCCTCCGATCGCAATAAAAATTAAATCCGCCAATGACACATCCATATCAGTCATTCGTACCTGCAAACCTTCATGAGCAGCACCGAAGTAAGTCGCAGCCAGAACCCCAGCGACAAATCCGAGTGCCCCGCCCAGCACGCCGAGAAGAATATGCCTTGATACGAACATGACCATGACCTCCCGGCTGCGAACGCCGATGGCGCGAAGAATGCCGATTTCTTCCCGTCGGGCACGGACGTTAGTAAATCCTAAAACAGCAATCCAAACCGCACAGGCCGTAACCACCACGGGCGTCATTATAGATGCCAGGCGTTCACGGACCGCTCGCAATTCATCCCTTGCGATTTTCTCCTTTTCGATTGAGAGACGGGCCTGCTCTTCGACTTTGGTGCGCGCCTCGGCCCGTGCGATAACCCGTGAGCCTCGTTCGATTACCTGTGTCCCCGGCAGGATTTCCGCAATTTCTTTGCGTATAAGCGGCAATCCTTCATGTCCTGCACACATGCATTCCAAAGCCAGGATGGCATTTATCTGCCCCGGCTTATCCAGCAGCTCCTGGGCTTCGGCCAGATATATCCAGGCTGTGATATCATCTTTGTTGCCGCGCTCTTTGTGGCAGTCGTTCACCTCGAACGTTTTGCCCATCAGCTCGACCGTATCGCCGACTTTTATCCCCAGGCTTCGATGCAGCTCGTAGCCCAGGCTAATCGTTCCGGGCGGCACCGGCTGAACCATCGGCTTGACCGGATTCTTGTGCAGATTCGGGACCTCGCCGCGTGCGCCGACCAGGATGATTTTGCGTTTTTGCTCGGGCCACTCGATTTTCTGCTGCAGGCTCGGCAAAAAGTGTCGGACTGTTACTATGCCGGAGTCCGCAAGTTTGTGCACATATTCTTCCGGCATATATTTCGATGCGTAATCCTCGGCGTACCAGTCGCTGAGATTCTGGTCCTCGGGAAGGATAACAACATTGAAGCCAAGCTTGAGCATCGCCTTGCGAGTATCGTCTTTGAGCTGGGCCATTCTCTGCTCCAGCTCAGCATGCTTCTGCTCCAAAAGCCTGTCGGTGTGGATATCATGGATTCGGAGCAGTGTTATCGAGCCGATAAGCGAGCCGCTTGCGACCATTACCGAGAGCACCCCCAAAGCAAAGTTCAATTTGCGATGCAATATCTCGCGTATCAGAAGGTTCCAAATCGTCATATACAGCCCTTTAATTTACCATTAAGAGTGCCTAAAGTTGAAAGTGCCTAAAGTTATAGGCTCGCCTAGACACTTTAGCTTGTAGGGTGTGCATCGCACACCTTTTATCGACGGAAGTGGTGTGCAGTGCACACCCTACTTCTGCTTTCTTCTTGTCACGGCGAAAGTCCCCAGACCTGCGGCTATCACTAAAGCAGCCAAAGAAACAGCAGTCGTTCCTATTACGCCGAAGCCGTGAACCTCTCGCTCAGATACCTCGGCCACTTTTTCTCCGTTCGGCAGAGTGGCAGCCTCAAGCGCAGCTTGGGGATGGCGATTCGGTGCCGTGCCATCCCCAAAGGCTTCGCCTTTGAGGCTGCCACCCTCCGGGAATACACCTGTTAGCTCCGGCAGCGTTTCTTCGGCCGTCTCGTAAAATTCCTGGTAAAACTGCATCGCCGCGGCGTCCCAATTCTCAGCCATAAGTAAATCGACGCCGGGATTGAGCATCTTGATTTCGCAGCCGCACGGGCCGGTTATAAAAGCGATTGCCTCTCGAAGGTTATCGACGTTGATCCCTTCGCCGACAAGCGCGAAAAGCGCCCGTCCCCGGCCGAATGTCGGGAACACAATCGGCTCATCGGAATACTCATCGAGGTCCGGTTCGCTTTTCAGCAGCATCTCAAGAAACATCTTCTCATTGGGATCGGAGCGAGAAACCGGCAAAATCGAGAATTCGTATGTAACCTCCGGAACCTGAAGCTGCTCGGCAATAACCGGCGCCATCTCCTTCAACTGCTCTGTAGCGACAGTTAATTCCTGATTGATAAGCTGCATCGCCGCTTTGTCTTTGCCGGCGTTGCCTGATTCGATAAAAATCCATACTGCGGTCTGGCCGGCTGTCAGACGTTGTGCCAGCTCCCTGCGCTTCGGTGAATCAATTAGCGTCCGGATCGTCTCCGGCGTGAACCGGCCTGTCCAGAACGGAGCCGCCCGTCCTTTGCTTAAGGGATACCAAAGTACGAGAGTCGGTAGATTTTCCGGGACAGGACCGCCTAAAAGATCGGTCAAATCGTTGGTATCAGATGACGACAGGTCAATAGGTGATACCCTAAGATTGAGAAATTCGGCCTTTCCGCCCTGCAGGAGCATTGCAGCAGGATCGTCATCGGCCAGAGAGCCGTTGTGGATTACGATCCCTTCATAATAATCAGCCGGCCAGCGCTCCATAGCGTAGCGAAAAACCGGTGTCGAGCAGGCATAAACCGAATAAAAAGGAAAAGCAAGAAATACTGTGATTATAAATAAATTTAAAAATCGTTTCATGTCTATACTGCCTAAAAAACGTCTTAAAGCAGTTCTTTATAACTATCGTTATTTACGATACACAATTTACTGTTGTTTGTCAAAACAAAGCAGTTTTCCGTCTTTTGTGGAAAGATAGAGCCGTCCGTTGGCCGCGGCCATGCCATCCCAGACCGGTTCAGCAGCCAGATTGAGCCGTAAAACCGTCTTACCATCCTCTACCGAGACGCCCATTAGCAAAGCCCCTCGCTTACCATCGTAGGCTGCGTCCTGCTCGGCTATTTCTTTCTTTACCTGCGGATCGCCGGGCCTCTCGAAAGCTTCATCTTCATTTAGCACGTCCGGCGGGCCGGCAACAAACAGAGTCCGGCCGGCGAGCACCATTGCCCGTGCATGCAGGGGCGGATGCGAGACAGACCAGTGCAGTTTCGGCGCCAGACGATTCTTGACACTTGCCTGCCGGGTGAACCGGCGATTAAATACTGCATCGCGTCCCGATTTTTGGCTCCATTGCTTTACTTTGTCAATAGTTTGAGCATCTGCTTGCATAGCCGAGCAGAAAATGTGGTTCTCCAGTACGTGGGACCAGATGAAAAGGCCCGGCTCTCGCCCGAAGCCATAGACGTGGTCGCCGTCAAAAGTCAGCATCCTGCCGGCCGGCGCGTATCGCCCGGCCCGGAACCACCAGTTGCAGCCCGAAGAAAAAGCCCTGCCGTAAATCCAGTAAGAACGGTGCCAGGCATTGTCATCGAGAAAGCCCGTAGGGCTGAATAAGTGGACTCCCCGGCCCAACTGCCGGGTCGCCCGCTCGAACGGTTCCAGAGTCTGATCCAAAGTCTGCACCTTCTTGCCTTCCAGATCGAACGCCTGTGCACGCATATATACCAGCTCGCCATCGGTCGATAATATATCCGGCAGGGCCGTGGGCATATTCAGCACTTTCACGTCTTTCTGGGGGCTGTGCTGGTCGTTAAAAATATTTTCAGAGAGCATCCGTCCGGTTGCGGCTTCCAGGCGGTAGAACCTCATGCCCCCGTCGAGGAAAGTCGAACGGCCGGCCACAAAGTAAACGATGCCGTCGTTTATCGAAACGCTGCCGTGGATAGGCCAGACCGATTCCAGGCGGCCGTAAGAGACCAGCCTCATATCTCGCGGCCCGGCCCTGAACCGCCATACAAGCTGTCCATCCGAGGCTCTCAAGCAGTAAACCCGTCCGTCGGCACAGCCAAATATCACGAGCCCGCGATATACGGTTGGAGGTGAATCAACCTGCCCGCCGGCCGTGAATTTCCAAAGCCGCTTCCCACCCCCGGCGTTTAAAGCATATAGCGTGTTGGTATCTTTTGATGCGATGTAAATTCGACCTTCAGCAATTACCGGGCTGGTCAGCTCGCCGTCCAGATTTACATGCCATTTTTCTTTCAGCGGAAGATTTACATTGGTTTTTGTAGCACCGCTGCGGGCCATATCATGACGATAAGTAGGCCACTGGTCCGATGTCGTCGCAAGCGGTTTTAGCTTTTCTCCAAATGCAGGCCCTTTTAATAGGCGGCCTTGTGATTGAGCGTTTTCGCCCAACGTCCGTTGTGACGACGGGGCCAGAGCACAGAAACCGCTCAGCTTGGAATCGAGATAGCAAGCGCACGGATGCGGTGGTGCGTATATCAGCCCGTTGCATGGAATGATACCGTAAGTGCAGGCGCCGCGAACCCAGTGGTGGGTTTCCCAGCTTTCTCTGCGGATGTCCACGAATTCTATGCCGGTGCGGGACGCGAGGAAGTACTCATCTGTTGCCTTAGCGCGGTAGCAGCGATGGTGGAACCAGTAAGTATCGACGTTGGGTGTGAATTCCCGCTTGACTTTTCCTGTTTTTGGATCTCTTCCTGTAAATATTCCCGAATGTCTGCCTCCGGCGATTTTCCCGCACCAAACCAGACCGTCTATTACCATCAGGTCTTCCGGCGAGCCGGCGTGACCGGCGGGATAGTGCGGAGCTTCCCAGAGCAATGTGCCGTCTTTGGCGGACAAAGCCCTGATTTTCCGCTTCAATCTGCCGTCGGCGAAAAGGACTACATCTTCATATACCACGAGTGTAGGGCCGTAAACGTAGCCCATGCTGTCTCTCTCGTTTATAGGTTTCGATTGCCATCTTTTTTCACCGGTCTTTCGATCCAGGCAAATTATTCGCTCCCAGTTGTGGAAATAAACGCTTTTGTCGTCGGCCGCCAGGGTCAGAGGCTCAACAGTATTTTCGGCATTCCAAATAACCTTGCCCGTTTCGGCGTTAAGGGCGATGATATGGCGCTTGTCTGGTTTAAGAAGATAACCTTCCGACTTTTGCATTGTACGTCGCTTTTCGTCCCAGCATACCATCAGCCTGGGATAGTAGTCCTTCGGATTCATGGACTCGTCATTTTTCAGCAGAAAAAGCGCGCCGTCGGAGCACAATATTTCTTCGGTGAAATCAGTACCTTCATAGGTGTGCAGGATTTTCCCCGTGGCGGCATCCAGCCTGCTGACCGGCGCTTCCAGTCCGAGCGTCACATAGACCGAATCGTCAACGGCGACAAGACGTCTTGGAGGCTGAGCGGGGCCGTCTTTCAAAGGCCAGAGATGGTTGAACCATGATTCTATGGGTTTTTCCCAGAGTACAATGCCGTTGAAAGCATCACGTGCGGTCAGCCGCCACTTCGGCGGCATGTGAATCGAAGCCCGACTCCCCATATCCATAATGGAAAACAGCCTGCCGTTTGCGGAAACTACCGCGGCAACACTTGAGGTATACTCGTGATGACGCGAATACATAGGGCCGCCGTCCCATTGAAGATGTCTCAAAGGCCCAATGGCTGTATCATGAGCTACGGCGTTGTTACTCGCATCGTGCAGATAATGCGTCCACTCATCTATATTTTCCGGCCAATGCTTGACAGTTTTGGTCCACTCGTTGCCGTGCTTGATGTAAGCTACGCCCTTTGGAACCAAAACACGCATGATTTCTTTCGTTGGAAGGTCACCTGTATTCTCTGAAACAATGAGATTAACCGTGTTGTCGATGTACGGCAGGTAGTTGTCGCTCAATCGATCAATTGATATTTTTCCGTAAAGGCCTAATGAACGGATATGCTCACGCGCTTTTTGAACCTTCTTCGTATTTTTATCCAGGCCGTGGACAAGATAGCTGTCGTTTACACAAAGCGCGCCGGTCAGCATTCCGTCGCCGCAGCCAATATGAACTATCAGTCCGCCTTTGACGCCGGTATCGTCAAGGATTTGTTCTGCTTTCTGCTGCTGCGATTCATCCGCCGAAACTGGGATAATCGTCATAAATAATAACAGAGCAATTATCATGATGGCCTGGATTGTCGGTGTTTTTGCGTTCATAGGAAGGCCTCCTTTTAAGGTTGATTTTTTGCCGTCGAAATTAAGCGCGGTATTGCCAAAAAACAGGCAGGTTTCTTCAAGATTCGCCATCGTTTATTCATATCACCCGAACGGCTCGAAAATACTATCAAGAACTAATCCGCTGATTCTACAAAAGGGGCTTTATCGTTGCAATTGGATAATATGTTTTTGACGGCGATTATTTATATTTATCCGCCACACGAATCGGCGGATTTATCTGGCCGGAAGCAAGGCCGATGGCGCGGTCTGGTTGCCGTAGGCGTCGCGTGCTATTACCCGGAAACGCTGGCCCTGTCCGCTTCTTCCTATCTTTACACTGTATGTGCGTGAACTTTGCCAGCCGCTGCTGAATTCGGACCGGGTTGTACATTCGAAGTAATACTGCACACTGCCGCTGTTATCCGTAGCTTCGACTGCGGTCATCTCGGCCCAGTAGTCGAAAGTTCCGCCGCCATGATTAACTTCAGCCGGCTCCGATTCCCAAAGCATCGGATCAGGGCTCGGCGGATCCAGATCGATGACAACCTCTACTGAGTTTTGGGTCGCATTTTGATTGGGGGATTTATCTCGAGTTCTTACAACAAAACTATACACACCGCCCGGCAGAGAAGTGGTTTGGTAAACAGGGCTATCCTGCCAGCCGCTGCTGAGAGCCGGATTCGAGGTACATTCGAAATAATACTGTACGCCGCTGTCGTCGGAGGAGGTTGTAGCCGCCATATAAATAGAACTCGCAGAAGCTCTATAAGGCGCAATTTCCCAGGTAGCCGGATCTGGACTTGGTGGCGTGGTATCAGGCGGGAAGGTGGTCGCAGAGCCTGGGTTGGAGTATTCGGTCTCCATGAGATTGCCCGTGTTGCGGGCTTTGACCTTGTAGGAATATTCGGTTCCGGCGTTTAAGCCGGTATCGGTATAATTCGGCTCGGCCTGCCAGCCGCTGTCATGCCCGCCGGGAGAATTGGATTTGAAGTAATATTCCACACTGCTGTCATCGGTTGAAGCGGCAACTATTGCCGTCATCGCAATTGTAGTTCTCGATGTGCCTTCAGGCTCAAGAGCCCATGTCATTGGGTTGGGTTCCGGCGGCACTGGCGGTTTTATCTTCGGCTGAAAATTGTTGACAAGAATAACGAAATCGGCGAAATCTACAACTCCGTCCCTGTTCAGGTCTTCGTTCAACGGAAATTCATTGCTCAGCCACTTGTCCGTTAACACTAACAAATCGCTGTAATCCACCCAGTTGTTGGCGTCGTTCACATCAGGATTCAAGTCGGCAATATTACCGGCATCCGACAGAGACATACTTGCCTCGACAGTTCCGCCGTAAGCGCCGATATTGATGCGTCTTCCGTTCGGCCACAATTCGGCTGTCCAGTCCGAATTAGGATCGTTAGGCTCACCGCCGGCATCTATGCAGGGGCTGGTAATGCTGTCGTTAACCCAGCTTTGGTCAACCGGGCTCCATCTTCCTGCGTGAGACATAACGTGGAAGTCCCCATCTACCCAGAAGTCGTCAGTTTCATCTGGAGTTCCGTTGTTGTCCCAGTAACCATTACTGGCAAAAAGCGGCTCGGCAATAATATCACCCGCGCCCATGGCAACACCGCCTCCGAAGTTTCCACCTTCATTCGACCAGAACGCATTGTAAGAGCTTTCACCCGCACCATAGATACCGCCGACGAAGTCCGCACTGTTAAATGCTATTATATTGTTCCTGATATAACCCGGGCACTGGCTCATGGCTCCGCCGTTTTCTTCGGCGATGTTGCCCACAATGGTATTATTATATATTCTGTAACAACTGAATAAGCCGCCGCCGTTCCTGGATTTATTTCCGGCAATGATGTTATTGGAGATATTGCCGCGACAATTACTCAGTGCACCGCCTGCATTGCCGCTCGAATTTCCAATAATCCTGTTGCCCGTAATATCACCGAAGCATTCGTAACAGGCACCGCCCTTATTCATTGCATAATTTTCGGCGAGTATGTTACCGGTGACCGGGCCCTTGCAGAATAACAGTGCGCCGCCACTATCGTTCGAGCTGTTATCGAAGTTATTTGTAATCTCGTTGCCGGTTATCGGCCCGTCACAATAAGCAATACCGCCCTTGTTTTGGGATATAGTATTTTTCTCTATCGGCCCGTTGCAATAATATATTCCGTAGCCGTCGTTGGAGCTTATCGTATTTTCCGATATCAAAGGAGCGGCGTCGTCTTCCCCGTGAATACCATGGTCGATGCAATCTCTGATAATGTTCTTCGAGATTGTCGGCGAAGTGCCGTAACAATGAATGCCCCGACCGGTGATAGTAAAGCCTGTAATTACCGAACTGTTATCTTCTCCGAAGTCAAAATTGACGCTGTAGCTCGAATCGTCAGTGATAATCGTCGATTGAACAACGACTGTATCATCGGGATTTTCACTCGTAAGGGTAACCGGTTTATTATTGAAAAAAATCCTCTGGTTGTATGTGCCGGGTTTGACAATTATCGTATCACCGAGCCCGGAAACGTTGATTGCATCCTGGATATTATCGAAATCCGCAGGCCCGTTATCGTCGACAGTAATTATTATCGCCTGAGAAGTGTATATGGGCAAAAGGCATATTAGGGTTATAACAAGCTTTTTCATCATCAATATCCGCCCTCCTGGAACATTCCGATCAATAATAAAAACGAAATTTCTCATAGAAACAACTTATCATTTTACTATAAAATAACTTCTTATTCAAGAAAAAAAGCTTGGCGTCCGGGTTTCTTCTTTTTTGCGTTAAAATGCCATCCCCATCCCGATAACAATAATTGAGATTAAGCTGCCAAACGATCGATGAAGAAAATGCGGCCGTCTCAGGGTATTCCTAATGCGGTTGCCTATGCAATCGATCACTTTTTCGGATTGATTCTTGGGCTGTAGAGCCACTGAGCGTCCGAAAATTCGTAATCGGTTATTTCTTCAGTTTCGAAGAACAACTCTATCTCCTGCTGTGCTGATTCCGGGCTGTCCGAGCCGTGAATGAGGTTATATCTTTGGGAGCAGCCGAAGTTTCCGCGTATAGTCCCCGGCTGAGCTTCGTAGCCGAGAGTGCTGCCGATCATCTTGCGAACCATATCTATGCAGCCGTCAGCTTCCCATATCATTAGAAGCGATGGTGCTGAAGACATAAATTTTACCGCCGGTTCAAAAAACGGCTTATCCTGATGGGCGGCATAGTGCCGACGGACAAGTTTCTCGGGGATTTGCAAAAATTTCACCGCAACGAGCTTCAGGCCTTTTCTTTCAAGCCTCGTAATTATCTGACCGGCTAAATGCCGCTGGATAGCATCCGGCTTGATAATGATTAAAGTGCGTTCTGTCATTCAAAGAAACTTTTCAGTTCCGATCTAAATCGGGAACTGGATATTACACTCCTTTTGGCACAATGTAGATTTCAACTCGTCTGTTTTGTGGATTACCCCCTTTGTTGGGCTTATTTTCAGCAACGGGCCTGTATTCGCTAAAGCCCCGTATGCTCATTCGTTCCGGCTCAATACCGCTGTTGTCCATCACCTTCAGCACGGCTATCGCTCGATGAGACGACAGATGCCAGTTGGTCGGATGTTTTGCGCGTGTTTCGGGCTTTTGGATAGGAATATCATCAGTGTGTCCGGCAATTATCACATCAAATTTCTCACCCTGTTCGGTATTGAGAATTGTGGTAAGCGATTTTACCGCCTCGATGGCCGATGCCGCCACATTATCGCTGCCCTTGTCGAAAAGCAGGTCGCTCTTGAATTTTACTATGCCCCGGCTCGAATCGTAATCGACCATATCGTGCTTTTTGGCAAAGTCTTCCAGCAAAGTAGTGAGCTCCACCGGCAGTGCCGCCCCGCCCATAAGCAGCCTCTGCTGCATCGAAGCGATTAATTCTTTCTTTTTGGCGAGGTCTTCCTCGAGAGCGGCAATTTGCTGTTGAAGCGACTCAACCTCGATACTGTCTTTTTGCTGGGCTGCGGCCAGTTGTTTCTTCATCTGCTCAAGTTGCAATTTATTGGCGGCCAGTTCGGCCTGGAGCTGGTCTATGAGCTTCTGCTGTGTATTATTCTGGATTCGCAGATCCTGAAGCTCCGAGCTGCAGCCGCTCAAAAGTAAGACACATACAAATAAACTTAGAATAGCCGAAAGTTTGACAGTTCGCATCATTTAATCCTTTCCAAGATGATTAAGATATATTTACCATCCCTAAAATACACAAGCCATTTAATTATAAGTCATTATAATCTAACAAGCCATCTTTTCTCGACTCTTGTTCGTAAATTAAACCGATTTACGTATGACCGTCAAGAATAATCTTTACAAAAATATAAACAACATTTAACAATATATTTTATGAAAGTTCTGGTTGCAGAAAAGTGCGGATTTTGTCACGGCGTTAGAAACGCTATCAGCGTTGCTGAAAAGATTCTGGCAGAAGAGAAAGACGTATATAGCCTGGGTCCGATCATTCATAATAAAGACGTGGTGGACAGGCTGGCAAAAAGCGGTTTAAAGACCGTCAGCGGGATTGAAAATATCCACTCGGGAACGGTTCTCATCCGTTCTCATGGAGCGGCCCCTGAACAGATTACCCGCCTCAAAGAAAAAGGACTCAATATTATCGATGCCACTTGTATATTGGTCAAAAGAGTCCAGCACATAGCCGCAGAGCTTGAAAAAGAGGGCTACCAAGTTGTAATTATAGGCGAGGAGAACCATCCTGAAGTCCGAGCGGTAGTTGGCTGCGCAAGTGATGTTATTGTCATTGCCGATGAGTCGGATCTGCACAAACTGCCGCAATACGCCAAACTTGGCGTTATTTGCCAGACAACGCAAAGCCCGGATCATTTCGGTAAGATGCTCGGGGCCATGGCAAGTAAAAGCTTTAGCGAGTTGAAAGTTATCAATACTTTGTGCAGAGAAGCAATAAAAAGACAGGAATCGGCTGTCCGGCTGTGTAAACAAGTGGACATAATGTTTGTTCTCGGGGGCCTGGAAAGTGCCAATACGCGCCGGCTGGCGGAACTGTGCAAACAAGTTAATCAAGAAACTTATCATCTCCAGAACTGGCAGGAGCTCGATAAAAGTGTGCTTTCCGGCAAGAAATCGGCCGGTGTTACAGCCGGTGCTTCCACTCCCGACTGGATCATAACCGACTTCGTGAAAAATCTGGAAGTTATGGATTCCGGCAATGAATGCGGCAAAAGTTTTCATAAAAAACAAAGAGGTACTTGAAAAAGCTGTTACTTTATGTTAAAAGTACCAATCTTAAATTGTTGCCGTAAGATAAGTTGCATTTGCTGCGTGGGCAAATGACTTTTTAAATCATTAATTGAAAATTAGAATTTGTGCAATGTTGCACATAAGCTTGTCGGCGTAAATGTGGGGCGCCTATAAGCAGTGAACAAAAGCTCCACAGAGGGATTTAATTCGATGGTAGATAGAAATATAGTTAACAAGTTGGGTCTGACAAAAGAGAAACTCGACGAGCAGGTTAACGAGATGTTCGATGAGCAGGAAAATGAATTCCTGGAAGAAGCTTTGCAGACAAAAGTGGATTCGCGCCTGCCCGGTACTATACTCAAAGGAACAATTGTATCGCGGATAGGAAATGACGTTATTGTCGAGGTAGGCCTGAAAAGCGAAGGGATCGTAGATGCGAGTGAATTCGACAATCCCGAAGAGATTGAGCCGGGCAAAGATATCGAAGTTCTGCTGGAAGATACCGACTCCGAAAGCGGCCTTATTCTGTTGAACAAACGCAAGGCCGACCTGATGAGAGGCTGGCAAACAATTCTCGAAACAAAGAAAGAGGGAGACGTTGTAAAAGGCAAGGTTATCAGGCGAATAAAGGGCGGTCTGCTTGTCGATATTGGTGTGCCCGTATTCTTACCGGCTTCTCAGGTAGATATCAGAAAGCCGGGCGACATCAGCAGGTTCATCGGCAAAGAAGTGGATTGCAAGATTCTCAAAATAGACGTAGAAGGAAGAAACATTGTTATATCCAGGCGAAAACTCATAGAAGAGGAGCGACGGAGCAGCAAGGAAAAAATCCTGTCGGAAATCGAGGTCGGTCAATTACGAAAAGGTGTCGTGAAAAACATCGCCGACTTCGGCGTGTTCGTGGATTTAGGCGGCCTGGACGGGCTGCTGCACATATCCGATTTGAGCTGGGGCAGAATATCGCATCCTTCCGAAGTCGTTGAGCTCGATCAGGAAATAGAATGTATTGTTGTTGGTGTCGACAAAGAGCACGAGAAAATTTCACTCGGTTTCAAGCAAAAGACATCCAGCCCATGGGAGGACGTGGAGCACCGCTATCCTATCGGAGCGAAGGTAAAGGGCAAGGTAGTCAATGTAATGAGCTATGGCGTTTTTGTACGGCTTGAGGACGGCATCGAGGGGCTTGTGCATATAAGCGAGATGAGCTGGACCAAGCGTCTTTCGCATCCGAGCGAGCTTGTGAATCTCGGTGACGAAATTGAAGTGGTTGTTCTGAGCGTTAACAAGGAGAAACAGGAAATATCGCTGGGACTCAAGCAGACCCAAACCAATCCATGGGCAATAGCTTCTCAAAAATATCCTGAAGGAACTATTGTTACTGCTAAAGTACGAAGCTTGACTAATTTTGGCGCCTTCGTGGAAGTAGAGCCGGGAATCGACGGGATGATTCATATCTCAGATTTAAGCTGGACAAGAAAGCACAGCCATCCCGGAGAGGCGCTGCAAAAGGGTCATGAGATAAAATGCGTCGTTTTGGAAGTTAACGAGGAAAAGCGACGCATTTCCCTGGGCATAAAACAAATGACAGAAGACCCCTGGCTGCGTGCTATCCCAGATAAATACATTCCCGGACATATCATCAAAGGCAGGGTGGCAAAGCTTACCAACTTCGGTGCATTTGTTGAGCTCGAGCCTGAATTAGAAGGGCTATTGCACATTTCCGAACTCGCCGATCACAAAATCGATAAGCCTCAGGACGTCGTTAAGGTTGGCGACGAAGTGGAGGTAAAGATTCTCAAGGTGGATACCGATGCCCGTAAAATCGGCTTAAGCTTGCGAAGGGTTAAGTGGGCTGCCGAGGAACAGGAAGCCGAAGCCGATAAAGGCAAGCAGCGAGCACCATCAGGTCCCGAGAGAGTTCTCTCCGATGCGGATGTGGCCCAGCTCAAAAAGCAGAAAGAAGCTCCTGACGAAAGTAAAACGTCTGATGCCGAACCGGACAAGTCAGAAGATCAGCAGGAAAAGATATCTGAAGAGCAGCAGCCGGAAGATGCCGAAGCTCAAACTGCCGAGGATACCGATAAAACCACTGCGGCCGAACCTCCGCAGAACACTGATGCTCAAGGTCAATCCGAAGGCGATAGCAGCCCGGAGCAGGAAAAAACAGAGGGATAAGCAATTAAACGGGGCCTATACCATATCAATCGGTATAGGCCCCGAATTAATACTACCTAATTTAATTCCCGCCGAAGCGAAAATTCAATTAGTTTTGTCAAACTACTAATCCGCCTTAAATGACGCATCGTCCACGTAGAATTCACCGGCGTCAAAAGCTATATGGAAAGTGATGCTCGCAGGCTCTACGGTCTCGGGAATCACACCGGTATTGAGGGTGTACTGTTCCCATTCCTCAGTGATTGTAACTTGCTGCTCGCCATATCCTTCCCATGGATCTGCAGCCCGTTCCGGTTTCATATTGATCTGGAATGGGCCGGATTTGGACTTGAGCCAGACAGAGAAAGTATAAGACTTGCCTGCTTCAAAAACCTTCCCTGCACTCTGCAGACCGGCGTCCCAGAAATTGGCGCCTGCCGAGTTAACCGTAACATGCAGACAATGGTCTCCTTCGATCGGACCATCGGGAACGTTGGCATCCACTAATTCATGGACTACTTCCATGGAAGCATCGCCATACGTGTTCCACGGAGCGCCGGAGAGGTCCTCTTCTAAGCCGGGATTGCCGATCAGGTTCGGCCTAATGTACATGTCCACGGCGTCCAGGAAAATCTGTTGGCCTTCGGCTGTAAGATTCAACTCGCCGCGTCCAACCAGAGGCTCAGCCGTTTCCTGGGAGCCTGCGGTGAAGAACATGCGCGGACCGCCGGCAGTCTGGCCGGCGCCATCGTAGAACTCTACTCCGGCTTCAAATTCAAATATCCACGGCAGACCATCACCTGTCGAGAGCACCGTACCATTGCCTATAACAGCATCAATGAATGAGCTTTGACCGATAGATGCGTCGATGGCGTCCACCGCAGTACCGTCAGCAAGCTCCATCACCGGAGCGAGATTCAGGATATCGGCGGAATCCACCCAGTTCCAGCGGCTGTTTCTGACGATATGAGTGGAACTGAGGATCAACGGTGATGTAATCGCATTCCACTGAGCTATCTCATCGTCATCGTCGTAGTCACCGCTGTTGCTGTTACGGCTTACGATAACAAGATCGGCTGCGTTCAAAGTAGCGATCTTCTCGTCATCGAGCACACGCCAGTAGCCATCGCCGAGTCCTCCAGCACCGGCAGTGTAATCAACTACGTAGCCTTGAGCCAGCAACAATTTCACCCAGTCAATGTCATCGGCGATGCCGTCGGCGTTATCATCATACATATCCGAGACAAAGACGATATCTATGTCCACTTCATCGTTATTGACCACCTTGATGTCGGATACGGTGACTGCACCGGCGCCGCCGGGCTCTCCATCTCCTACACCAACGTACAGCTTAGATACTGCCGCCAGATCCACACCGCCGAATGCGCTGACCGGAATCGTCCAGGTCTGCTCATCAGCAAGCTGTGTGGCCGCCGGATCCGGATGAGTGATCGTGGCGACTGCTCCGGCAGCGTCTTCGAGAGCCACGTAAACAGGCTCGGCTGAATTACCGCTGACCGAGGCAATATCTTCAGATATAATCTCGCCGCCAACGTCGCCCTGCAGATCCACGTTATCAAACGTGTACGTTCGATTCTCACCGTCTGCGTGTGAAGTAACAAACAGGCCGATAAGCACAGGATCCGCCATCTCAACGGACATGGGGTTCGATATAGCGCCACCAGAATTGTCCGGTGATGCATCTGTAAACAGCTCCCATGTCTCACCGTCGGCAGAATGGTAACCTGAAATCTCGTTACCTTCGCGAACCAGCCTTACCCAGTAAGGCGGTGATGCAGTTATATCACCATGGAGGCCGCTGGAATTGGCTCCAGTATCTTCAAAACGACCCTGGAAAGCAATGCCGCCGCCTTCGCCGCCTGTCATACCCATGAGCATTTGCTTGGAGTCAGGAGCGGTAGTTTCACGAATCATCACACCGCCCTTGGCCCAGGCGTTCGAGCCGGTGCCGTTGCTGACCACGCGTGCGGAAATCTCACCGTCGCCGTTAAGCGTCATGTAAACATAATGGAACGCATCGGAGCTGCCCCATACGTCGGCACCTTCACCTGTTACCTCGTAGGTGCCGGTTTCTTCATCGATGCTGAGATTACTTTCCATACCCTGGAAGTTCAACGTCAGGTTTGTAACTCTGCCGCCTGCCGTCAAGTCAGCCTGTGTATCCAGAGCCAGCTCGGTAACGTAAGGCTCAACACTGTTGTCATACTCCAGCGTCTGTGAGCCTTCTAAGACTGGTACAAATCCTTCTGTCGAGAAGCTCCAGACAGGACCCGGCACTGTTGCGGTGGGCGTGAAAGCATCGACCCTCCAGTAGACGGTTGCAAACCGACCCAAATCTCCGGCATCGAACGAAGCCTGCATTATCTTGCCCATGAACTCCGGCGAAGCTGGATTTGCGTTTCTCACGGCTTCTTCATCTGTTCCAATGTACAGATCATTGAGCACTGTAGACTTGCCGGGAACCCAGCTCAGCATAACGGGGACCGCCACGTCCTCGGCGCCGTCGGCCGGGCTCGGGAAATGCGCTTCCAGAGGCAGCGTCGTAAATGTCCAGACGTCACCTTCAAACACAGTTCCGTCCTCCTGGACTTCGTTGACCTGCCATTCGTAGGTCGCTCCCGGATCCAGACTTACGGCCGCAAAGTTCTGGTCCGTCTCGACAAGCAATTCTCCGTTCAGATAGACCAAGTGAGAGACTGCCTGGGCGCCGGGCACCCAGTCTAACGTCGCTGTATCGACATCAACCGCGCCGTCGGCCGGACTCGGATCCGTAGCAAACGGAAATCCCGGGCCCATGACCTCACGGATCTCTTCCTCCGTCAGCGCAGTGTCGTACACGCGAGCATCATCAACATTGCCGGGGAAAGAACTTGCCTGTGTGATACGGCTGCCGACATAGACGCGGTCGGCAGAGATGGACAGATCCTGTACGTTAGACTTGGCTTCATCAGTGTCCATCAACTGGCCGTCACCGTAGTACAGTATGGTCGTGCCATCGTAGGTCATGGCATAATGGTGCCAGTTTAAAGCTTCATCGTCAGAGAAGATGGTCTCTTCCCATCCCCAACAGTGAGCGCCGACGCCGCCTGGCCCGCCCAGGCTGCCGATGTTGAAATGGCTGCCGTTTCCGCCTTCGCCATTTTCATCACCGGTGAAACCAAAAACAAGGGTCCAGTCGGGAATATTCGTATGGTCGGCCTTTGCCCAGCAGGCAATTGTCCTGGGCATATTGCCGCTTATGCCTACAGAGCCAAGATCCACAAATTGATTGTCGCCGCCCGGGAGGTCCAGAACCAGCCCCCTCCAAGAATCTTCCTCGAAACCAACGTCACCATTGGCTATGCCGTCCTGGCCTACTCCGTCGACACTGGTAAGGTCGCCGTCAAACTCCCAGTGGCCAACCAGCTCAGCTGACGCAATGCCCACAAGGCCAAACGCCAGAACAAAAGAAGTTAAAATTAACAATTTCTTAAACATTATGCTTCTCCTTCTTCTTTATTGATTTAAGAACCAATGAGCTTAACCGCTTCGGCCACGAGCCAAAGCGCTCACGGTCCTAAGTCTTTGACATAAATGCAGACATTCGCCGTCCGCACGTGACTGTCAACGACTATTTCCAAACAAGCTACAAATAATCTTCACTCAAACCTGTGCCTGTCAGAAAAAAACTCTGTTATTTAGGATCCGGCTTTTCTCACTCCTTGCGTGAAACGCGTTTGAACTGCAAGCAATAAGGATATGAAAAAACCTCAATTACGAGATACTATCCTCACTCCAGCTCTGTTCCTACACCTAATACACTTCGGTGTTTGCCCAGGAACTATGGATATCTTTTCGCCAGTAAGCCAAAATCCATAAAGAGCCACCTGACTTCACTAAATATGTTTTACCAAAACAGCTGTTTCCTCGTCAAGAAAAATATGAGAAATTGCAGAAATTCCTGTTAAATTTCAAAAAAAAACGTAACACCGGTTCTCCCAGGTGTTTAGTAGGAATTGGATTGATAATCGTTTGAGTATATCCGAATTCATCCCCTCGATAAGCTCAGGACGGCATGAGGAATCCTCTCGACAGCATGATAATTGACAGCTAACTATTTTTTCGGAGTTATTCTTAAATAATTTCAGAATTTCCTTGACCGATACATAGACAGTTTAGTATAAATAAAGATGATATCAAGGTAGCTCTTACGTGGATTTTGGCTTATTGGCATATATAAATCCATAGTTCCTGGGCAAACACCGAAATGTATTAGGTGGAAGGACGGAGTTGGAGTGAGGTTTGTGCTTTGTAATCATGATGCGTTTGCACATCTACCTGCAACTAAAACATGGCTTCCGTATGGAAGAAGAAAGCCAGGTCCAATAAAAAGAGTTTCTTTCGAACAGGCACAGGTTTTAATGAAGATTATTTGTAGCTTGTTTGAAGATTGTTTATGATTGGCATAATCTGCGTATCAGTTTTATGCAATTCATAAACAGCACGTGTTTTGGTGCGTAGCCAAAGCACGAAACTGAATGTTCATATCAAAACTTTGAAGAAGGAGATGCATGATATAGAAGATTGGTATTTGGCCGTTCTCTTGCGAATTGAGAGGCGGTGCTTCGGTATGTGGCCGAAGCGAAATTTCCTATCAGTTTTCAGTTAATTTTAGGAGGAACAAAAATGAAAAATATAGTTTTGGCATTAGTGGTCGCATTTGCACTTAGCACGACGGCTATGGCCCATGAAATAGCCATTTCAACACAAGCAGGCTGGTTCGGGCAAGCTGCGGCCGACCGCGAAGCGCAGGAAATTGCCGACAATGTAGCTGGGGCTCCTGTCGAACTATTTGCAGCAGATCAACAAGATGCCCTTGCAGATTGGGTAGTTGCTCACACAGGTAATGCTGAGTCAGACATTTTAATTCTTTGCGGAGTACTTCCGGCTAGTATTTATCCAGCCGGTAATGCGGAGCCTGACGGCTCATTGGCCGAATTGTTCCTGGACGACGGCAATACCATTATCAACACCGGTGACTACATGTTTTACGTCACAAGCGCCGGAGCAAATAATGCCGATGCCGGATTAGTGAATATGATGGACATTCCCGGCATTTCAATGTGGGACGACAATACTGCTGTTGCTTTGACGGGCGAAGGTCGGGCGGTCGCGCCATCTTTAGGAGACCTGCAATCGGACCGACCATTCCACCTTGATCAACTCGAAGGCGATTGGGTACCGGAACTGATTCTTGCTCAAAACGACGCTGGAACAAGAGCCGATCCCGTCATCGTAGTTAATACGGCTACCGGTGGTCGCCTGGGTATTTTCTACCAGACATCCGGTCAGGACAACGACCCTCGCGGCGAAGTGATGAGTGAATGGATTAACAACTATGTTCTCACAGGCGGGGCAATCCCCAATACGTCCGCCTGGAAACCTATCCCGGCAGACGGCGCCATTGATTCAGTAGCGACCACGCTGGGGTGGGCCGCCGGATACGGGGCTGACTTGCACAGGGTATATCTGAGCACTGACGAGACAATCGACGATGCGGATCTGCTCGGCGAAACCGACGTTGAATTACAGCCCGCAGACCTGGAGCCCGGCGAGAATTACTACTGGCGGGTCGATGAAGTAGATGCCGAAGGAAATGTAATCGAAGGTGACGTCTGGACTTTCACGACGCTGCCTCTGGAAGCCCACTTCCCGTCACCGGCCGACGGCGCCACCAATGTCATAAGTCTCGACGAGTTGAGCTGGACGGCGGGCAGGGACACCATTCTGCACAACGTCAACTTTGGCACCGATCCGGATGCTTTGCTGCCCGTATCGCCGATGCAGCAGGGTACTACCTATGCGCTCGGGGATCTCGATCCGGCTACGACCTACTACTGGAGCGTGGATGAGTTTACTCCCGCCGGAACGGTTGCAGGTCCGGTATGGAGCTTCTCAACACTCGACCCGGATGCGGTCACTCCGTCCGGCATGGATCTGATTTTACAGTATGAGCTCAATGAGGATGCCCTCAGTCGCGCCGCTCTGGATACCTCCGGTAACGGCCATCACGGTCCGCTACTCGGCGATGCGAGTCTCGGCGGAGGCGCGCTGAGCCTTGACGGAAACGGCGACGCCGTGGACGCCGGAAGCGATCCAAGCTTCCATCCCGCGGGCGGCTTCAGTATCTCGGCACGCGTCAATCTGAGCGGCTGGGGAGGAGACTGGGGCAACGCGATTTGCGGAACGCGAGGCGAGAGCGATCTCGGCTGGCAGTTGCGCAGACACGGCAGCAGTAATAACCTGACCTTTACGGTAAGAGGTACTCCGGGCGCTGACGATCCGCAGGGTACGATAGTGCCGCCGCTTAATGAGTGGATTAACGTCGCGGCAGTCTTCGATCCCGATGGCGGCAACAGAACCGTTTATATTAACGGTATCCTGGACGTCCAGGTTGAAGACAGCAATACAGTCGCAGCCAGCGATCACAACCTGTACGTTGGAGCAAGAGCTAACGGCGGCAACAGCGGTCCGGAAGCATTCTTCAATGGCCAGATTGATTATGTACACATCTACAACCGTGCTCTAACGTTCGATGAGGTCAGGACCATGCACGCCGACTTGACGCTTCCGTGGAATGCTTCCCCGGCCAATGGCGCAGGCGGTCAGACTTCCGATACGATCTTGTCGTGGAACCCCGGCGAGGGTGCTGTCGAGCAGGACGTTTACTTTGGTCTCGACGCGGCTGCGGTCGCCGATGCAAATACATCCGACACCTCGGGCATATATCGCGGTCGTCAGGTTGAGACTACTTATGCTCCCGAAGATCTTACCAGTGGTGCGACCCACTACTGGCGTATAGACCAGGTCGATGCCGATGGAAATATCGTAGTCGGGCCAGTCTGGAGCTTCAGCGTTGCTATTCTGATTCCGGCTGAAGCAAACCTCGGAGCATGTGCGAGCGGTATCCCCGGATTCGAGATCTATGGGTTCAAGCCGCAAGATTCAGCCGGTTGGAGCTATAATGCACTCAACGAGTTCCTCGATACCGGAATGTTGAATGGAGTCGGCGCTGTGGAAGAAGGAACTCGAATCGACGAGTTCGTTAATCTGCGTGATACTACTAACGGCGTCTTCAGCGAAGCCAATGGTTATCCTGATGCGTCGTTCCCCGGCATCGACCCTGACGAAATTCCGGCACAAGACCCGGCAGCCGGCGACGACGATGACAACTTCGGGGCCGAGGTTCTCGGCTGTATCCACTTGACAGAAGGTATGCACCAAATCGGCGCCAACAGTGACGACGGCACGATTGTCTGGATCGGCGGAATCGAAATCGGCAGGACCGTCGAGTGGAAGGGAGCTTCCAACGTGGACTTACCCCTCTTCGAGGTTGAGGAAGATGGTTACTACACTCTGAAAGCGCGCTGGCTGGAAGGCGGCGGTGGAGCAACACTCGAACTGCATGAGATCCTTGCCGACGGAACACGTCTGCTGCTGAACGACGTGGCCAACGGCGGTTCGGCTGTATTTGTTCCCGCAGAGCCACTCCTTTCTGTCGTACGCTCGGGAGGCGTATCCGGTGATAGGGACCCGATCGGACCGTATGACGGCAGCACGGCACCTTTGGCAACCGAGCCGGGTGGTCTTAAAGACGGTAACCTCGTGTTCTCCGACCGCACATATCCGTGGGCAGGAATTCCCGCCGAGTATGAGGGCACCGAATACATCCGCACGTTCAACAGCGACAAGGACGGCGGTATTGTCGATGTCACATATGAGGTGACTATTTCTCGCGATGCGCTTGTATGGGTCACCATCGACGACCGCATTCCCGCTGAATGGGATGCCGACGGCGCCATTGCATCACCACAGGATGCGGCAGATTATATCACAGCGGCTTCTTTACCGGCCGGAACGTTTACTGACACAGGCATAGATATCTATGTCCGTGAAGCAGCCGATGGCAGCAATGACCGCCCGATGAGCGTTTATGCGGCGGAATTGCCCGCTGGAACGTATGTATTTACTTCAATGACTTCCGGCAAGAACTTCTACAGCATCGGAGCAATCGAGTAGTCAAAGCCGTTGTAGGGTGGGCGCCTTGGCCCACCGATGGCGGATGGTGGGGCAGAGCCTCACCCTGCTTACGATTTGAATTAGTTCGGGGCCTGTACTGATCGATTCGGTACAGGCCCCGATTGTTTTTATATCGCTCATTATGCTGTTGCTTTTTTCTGTTTCATCTTTCGGTGCCTGGCTGTATAATAAAAGGACCGTGGGAAAGGAGGATAAGGAAAATTATGATTATGTGAGGTGTTATTGTGTCTTTAAAAAGAATAAAATCCTGTCTCTCGCTTAATCTAAGATTTCGTGACGATAAGCGTCAGATAACCAAATCTCAAATATGTCCAAAAACCGGAAAACCAATTAACCGTGTCAGGAAATATCATTGGCTAAGGTTTGTATTTCCCATCCTGGGACTTTTCTCGCTTATCTGGTTTCTAATTCGCGTGATACCAAAGCCCTCCCGGGCGACTTATCCCTGCCAGCGTTTTGCAGCGCCATTTGCCGGCGGATTCGTTATTTGGTTCGCCGGATTGATCGGCTCGGCCCTGGCCTATCGCAGAGCCAGAAGATACTTTTATCAATCCCGATATATCGTCGCTGGGATACTTATCGTTGTGAGCGTTTCGGCAATATGGTTGGCGATAAACTTTACAGGGAGAGCTCCGGCCGAAGCGGCTTTTACGCCAACCGAGCCGCCGAACAGCCCTATGGGCATAGCGAAAGGAATCCATCCCGGACGAGTCGTGTGGACCCGCGAACCGGCGGCTACCAGTTGGGACGGATCGACGGGTAGCTGGTGGGATGATGATAATACCGACCAGGATGTGGTTGATTATATGGTCTCCAAAACTATCCAAACTCTCACGGCAGAACCAAGCGATCAGCAGGCATGGAACGCCCTTTTCAGGCACTTTAATCAAACCAGGGGCTTCGGAGACGTCGGATATCAGCATGGAGAGAAAATCGCTATAAAAATCAACATGAACCAGGAGAACAGCAGCAGCGGAAACTGGTCGTCAAGGGTAGGCAATCCCAGCCCTCACGTGATTTGCTCGGTTCTAAAGCAGCTTGTCGAGGTCGCAGGTGTGCCCGGTTCGGCAATAACTATTTACGATGCTTCAAGATATATCGGCAATCCCATTTACGATAAAACCAGGAACTATCCAAACCCGGATTTCCAGGATGTCGCATTCGTTGTCAAGTCCACTTTGGCACGGAACGGGCGTGTTGCTGCGGCTGGTGATACGGCCAATCCACTACATACAAGGGCCGGAACTGCTTACTTGCCTCGATGTGTTACCGGCGCTAAGTATCTGATCAATATGGCCCTGTTGAGACCTCATTCTTTGTTCGGCGTCACATTATGCGCAAAAAATCATTTCGGCTCAGTCAACTTTCCCTCCGTCTCCGGCAACGGCGGCTGGACGCCATCACCCCTGCACAATCTTGGCGGCCGCAGCAAGAGCATGAACACATACAATTGCCTGGTCAACTTGAATGGGCACGAGCATCTGAGTGGAAAAACTCTGCTGTATATGATTGATGGGTTATATCCCGCCATAAATCAAAGCAGCAACGTGATAAAGTGGGCGTCTTTCGGCGACGACTGGTGCTCGAGTTTATTCGCCTCGCAGGACCCGGTGGCGATTGATTCGGTCGGATTGGATTTTCTGCGAAACGAAGCCGGGATGAACCCGTCAATTACCGATGTGACTGGAAATCCGGACAATTATCTGCACGAGATGGCTCAAGCGAACAACCCACTTTCCGGCACTGTTTATGACCCGGAAGAAGATGGAACACCGCTGACGAGCCTCGGCGCCCATGAGCACTGGAATAATCCGGCGGACAAGAAATATTCTCGCAACCTTGTAACCGGCGACGGTATCGAGCTTGTGGTTCCATCATTCGCTACGGCTGACGGGCCAATCGAAAATACTACAAGCGGCAATAAATACGAGCATATTCGACACGCGATAAATGAAGCCAATCCCGGTGACGAAATCGTCCTGAGCGAAGGCGTTTACCACGAAAACGTCAATTTCAGCGGCAACAATATAACCCTTAGCTCAATTGATCCGAGTAATCCGGCGATAGTATCCGGCACGGTGCTTGCCGGCAACACTGACGGCGGTGGTCCGGTTGTCACATTCGCAAGCGGCGAAAACACAAGCTGTGTACTTACAGGCTTCACAATAACCGGCCGGGAAGCGGCGATTTACTGCTCGGGTGCTTCGCCTGTAATCTCCGGCTGCCGCACCGAAAATAACGGGAGCAGCGCAATCGAGCTGCGCGACGGCAGCAATCCGGCTATTATCAACTGTCAAATCATTGCTAACGCCGGTGCCGGCATAGAGATGCAGGCCAAACCGAGCGGCCGGACGATTCTCTATAATCGCCCGGAAATCAGCAACTGTGTCATTGCCGGCAATATCCAGCACGGCATCTCGGGCGGCATCCCCATAATTACTAACTGCACGATTGTCGCCAACGCAGGCTTTGGCATCTCCAGCTCCAATGCGACGGTCACAAATTCCATAATCTATTACAATAACGCCGGCGCCGTCCAGATAGAAGGTAATTCCGCAACGGTCAGCTATTGCGATGTCAAGGCTGGCTGGCCGGGACAGGGCAATATCGATGCGATTCCCTGTTTCGCCGAGCCGGGCTTCTGGAACCTCAACGGGACACTTGACGATGTGAGCGACGATTTCTGGGTCGCGGGCGATTACCATCTTCGCTCGCAGGCGGCCCGATGGCACGCCGATAGCGGTAGCTGGGTGCAGGATATGCTGAGCAGCCCATGTATTGATGCTGGAAGCCCCGATTCGGACTGGACGGCAGAATTACCGCCCAACGGAGAGCGTATCAACATGGGCGCCTACGGCGGCACGCCCCAAGCCAGCATGTCTGTCAGCCGTTAAATCAAATTTTCCTCCAAAATTCTCACAAAAAATCCAAAAATTATGTATGAACCCTGCTTCCTGTGTATCTATATAAGTAGAAGCTACATGATGACCGGAAGAAGGCAAAACGAATCGGCGCTGGTTCGTGCCGCTCAGCGGGGCGATAAAGAAGCTTTGCAGCGTTTATTAACACGCAACTGGTCATGGCTGAAAGGGCTGGTTTACAGCATCGTCGGCGATGCCGACCAGGTCGATGACGTCTTGCAGGACATTTGCGTCCGGGTCATCACTAAGATAGATTCGCTGCGTGAGCCGGAACGTTTTCGGCCCTGGCTGGCAGTCTTAGCGAAACGGCAGGCGCTTCGACATCGACAACGCCAGGCAAAAAGGCCGAGTCCGCTGAACGAAGAACTCGCGGAGCTTGAGCCTGACGAGAAGGCGCAGCAGCTATTTGAGAAAATAGAGCAAAAAGAACAATGCCGGCAGATATTGCAGGCGGTAAAGGCTCTTCCCGAGAAATACCGGCAGGTATTTATGATGGCTTACGCCGGGGATTTAACTTACGCAAATATCGCCGAGATACTCGATATCCCCATCACGACTGTTCAGATCCGGCTCGTCCGGGCACGGCGAATGATTTACGACCGTCTGAGCGGTAAAAAACAAAATAAGGTGCATGAAAAATGAGTATGACACAGGAAACACTTGAAATTTTGATTGGAAAATATCTCGACGGCGAGATAACTCCCAGCGAGCAACAAATACTGCAAAAAGAGTTGGATAGCGACTCCCATGCAAAAGAGCTGCTCGAGCAGTTGCAGGCTTTGCACGAGCGTAGTTGTGAGGCCGTGGCTTCGGAAATAGTCGCGCGGGGCAATGAATCCGAAGCGATTTTCGAGCAGGCATGGCAGCGGCAGGCGGCAAATCCATTGCGTCGGATCATGAAGATGGATGGCCGCCTGCGTTTTGCTGCGGGACTGGCTGCAGGGCTTGTTATAGGTTTTATTCTGCAATTCGTTATGCCTTTTATTTCGCCGCCCCATAGTACTAATGTTCCTGCTTCGGACATTTTTGCGCAGCACGCAGACAATCAGATGGATGCCGTACAGGCAACCTATCCTGAGACTCTAACGAATTCTGACGAAAACGTGCTGCGAAACGTCGATTGGTACAGCTTTACCGACAAACAAGGCAATCAGTGGCTTATAGAAGGAATCAGAGAAAACATTGTCACACCTGCTGTTTATTACGAAGACCTGTAATATTTGAAAAATTCACGATTAGAAAGGAACGAAAATGAAAACGAAAAATTTAATTGTTACTGTCGCGCTGATTATGGTTTGGTCTTGCACAGCACTGGCTGTCGAGACGGATTCAAGCGAAGCGCGCCCTTATATCGGAGTGATGCTGGACGCGGCGCCGTTGCCGGATTTGCTTGTTAAGCACCTGGGGCTTGAGCCGGGCCAGGGCATACGGATAGCAAACATCCATCGAGGCAGCCCCGCCGACAAGGCCGGACTCGAACGAGACGATATTATTATCGGCTTCGAGGGCGATGTGGTCGATGACTCCGAGCAGTTTGTCGAGGATGTGCGAAATGCCGGCATCGGCACGGAAGTCTCTCTGGAGATTGTTCATCTTGGCAAACGCAAGAACGTAACGCTCAAGCTCGAAGATTTGAAGGGCGAATTTGATTTGAAGTACCCGCCCGAACCTCAGATCGTGCAGTCCTGGCGGCCGGGAAAAATCTTCCGACTCAAGCCCGGCGACGAAGACTGGATGGAAATTCTTCGTGATAATGTGCCTTCGGATTTAGATGTAAACATCAAGAAATTCTTCAAAGAAGTTTACACGTATAAGCACTCCGACGGCGAAGATTATACCATCACCATCGAAGGCAATCCCAACGACGTCGAATCTACAATCACCGTCCAGGCCGGCGAGAATGAGTACAAGGCCACATTGAAAGAAATTGACAAGCTGCCGAAGAAATATCAAAAGCCGACAGAGAAGGCAATCAAGGACGCTCGAAAAGACGCCAAATCGAGGAAGTTCTATCATAATTTCGATCCGCAATCGTTTAACTTCAGACCATACATAGACAAGATGCGACCGTACATAAATCCGCCGATGGAGCGTTTCGGGCCGCCGGATGAAATGTTCGAGAAAATCCAGAAACAGATGGACAAGCTGCAGCAGCGTCTGGAGAAACTGGAGAAATGGCACAAGAAAACGCTCGATTCCGACGAGCCGGAGGAGCCGGAATCACAGAAGCAGAAGGATTCAACGCAGCGAGATAAAGAAAACGAACACAGGGCCTAAACCATCGGGCGGAAGGTATGTGTCGCAGGCAAATAGTGTTTAGTACATCTTATTTGCAGGATTGTCATTCTGAGGCGAAGCCGAAGAATCTCAAACGTAATGATTTTAATCAACGCTACCGTCGAGATTCTTCACTCCGTTCAGAATGACAAGCTTGTATGTGTTTAGCAAGGAAGAGCCATACCCATCCCGATAACGATAATCGGAATGGAGATGGATATCCTCCTCTGTAAGGAGTCCTTAGGACAGCAGTTTTTTGCCCCGCAGGATATGATGATAATGCTGGGCGAAGCGATGGGCTTCATCACGAACGTACTGCAGCAGCTTTCGGGCGGGGGAATTTGATGGCAGTTTCAGCGGTTTATTACTCCTCTGCAAATAAATCTCTTCTTCACGCTTTGCAATGGATGCTATTTTCACGGGGGGGGCCTCCATTTCCGCCAGCGCATTTTCGGCGGCCCTTAAATGGCCCAGCCCGCCGTCGATCAGAATAAGGTCCGGCCACAATTCCTCGCCGCGAAGGGCGTATTTGTATCTGCGTTTTACAACTTCGGCGATCATCGCGTAGTCGTCGATTCCCTTGACGGTTTTTATTTTGAACCGGCGGTAGCCGCTCTTGAAAGGTTTGCCGTCGATGAATTTGACTAATGAGCCGACCGCCTCGGCCCCGCCGATATTGGCAATGTCGATGCCCTCGATAATCCGCACCGGATCGGTCGTTTGCAGCACTTCTCGCAGCTTAACCAGAGCTTCGGCCGGGTCGGCGGCAAAGACTTCCGGCTGGACGTGCTCATCCGGCGTGCCCCGCTGGTCGAGCCTTTCAATCAAACGGATACGGTCGCGAAACATCGCTGCTTTCTCGTATTCGAGCTTCTCGGCGGCTTCGGCCATCTGTTTTTTCAACTGCCGTAATATCGTCGAACGCTTCGAACGCAGGAACTTGATAAGGTCTTTAATGATCTTTTTGTATTCCTGCTTATCAATCCTGGCGCCGCACGGGGCGGTGCATTGTTTGATGCTGTACAGCAGACACGGGCGGAAAAACCTGCGTTTTTCATC
>Ga0207752_1000113_pt1 | contig 35587 bp, 27 predicted proteins | sample Pon2CUnioCityCA_6_FD_187272 | JGI IMG/M metagenome (GOLD analysis project Ga0207752, IMG submission 187272) | Marine sediment microbial community from Union City, CA, USA - Pond 2C Sediment 2 (SPAdes) | ecosystem: Environmental > Aquatic > Marine > Intertidal zone > Salt pond sediment ... | reverse complement strand
GCGGTCAACTCGACAAACACCGCCGGCGCGGCGATCAGCAGTTCGCGCAGCGCGCGCCGCACCAGCCACAGGGCCAACAGCGCGGCGGCGAACAGCAGCACCGCCAGCGCCGCCACCAGGCCCGGATCGGGCGCGCTGCTGGCGCCGATCACCAGGCTGCGCGCGGCCAGCGCCGGCCGGCCGCCATCGAGCAGCACCGGGCCGACATAGCGGCCCAGTGCGAGGGCGAAAATCAGCGCCGCCGCGGCCAGTGCCGCGGCGCGGGTCTGCGGCAGATAAACCCGCCGCAGCGCCTGCCACGGCGAGGCGCCCAGCGAGCGCGCCGCGCGCAGCTCCGCGCTGCCGATGCCGCGCAGCGCAGCGTACAGGGCGAGGATCATCAGCGGCAGCAGCGACTGCGCGCTGAACAGCGTTCCGGGCAGCGCGCCGGCCCACTGCCGCAGCCACTGCAGCGGCCATTCCAGCAACCACTGCGATGGCCACTGAGCCGGCGCGGACAACCACTGCGGCAACGCCGGTGAACTGCCCAGCCATTGCAGCAGCGCCAGCCAGGCGGTGGCGCCGATCAGCGGCGAGGCAAACAGGCAGAGCAGCAGGCCGCCCAGCGCCAGGCGCGTGAAGCGCGCTCGCCCACTGGCCAGCAAATAGGCGGCGGGATAGGCCAGCGGCAGGCAGAGCGCGGCGATCAGCGCAGCGCCGAACAGGCTCCGCCACAGGCCGACGCCCGCATCGCCCGCGGCTTGCGGCACGCGGCGGCGCGGTTCGATGGCGCCGTCGATGGCGTAGCGCAGATCCAGCGCGCGCAGGTAGTAGCCGGCGCTGCGCGCTGCGGCGTGGTGGCGCAGCGTGGCCCAGTACAGGCCGTCGCCCCAGCGCGGATCGACATCCAGCAGCGCGGCACGCCAGCTGCCGTGCGGCGGCGATTCAAAGACATCCACACTGCGCAGGCCGCGCCCGGTGCCGCGCAGCAGCGGCCCCATGCCGGCCAGCTCGCGCTGCATGCGCTCGGCGACCAGGCCCAGCGCGGCGGCGTCGCGGGCCGCTTTCAGCTCGCGCGCCAGGGCGGCGAAGGCGGCCTCCGGCGGCAGCCGCTTGCGCGCCGGATCCCAGGCTTGCAGGGCTGTGCTGGTGACCGGAAAGTGCGTCGCCAGCAGCGGGTTATCGACGCTCTGCCAGAGCAGCGCTGCGGTCGGCAGCAGCAGCAACACGGTGATCGCGGCGAGCATCGGCAGGCACAGCAGGCTGCCGGCCAGGCGGCGGCGCAGGCGTCGCCAGCCGCGCGCCCAGCGGGCGCGGCGTCGCCAGGCGCGCGGCATCGCCGACGCCGTGGCATCGGCTGCGGCGGCGGGGCTAGCGAGGGGGGCGTCGCGCGGCGACTCGCTCATCGCGCCAGCCAGGCGGCAAAGCGCTCGCGCAGCGCGGCGCCGTGCTCGGCCCACCAGGCCGGGTCGAGGCGCAGGCCGCGGGCGAGGTTCTCCGCCGCGGTGGGCAGCTGGGTGCGCAGCTCGGGGGCGATCTGCGCCAGCGCCGAGCGCCGCACCGGGCCGTAGGGGATGTAGTTGGTCTGTGTGGCGAGGCGGTGGCTGGAAGTGGCGAAGCGCAGAAAATCCCAGGCTGCATCGGGGTGCGGTGCCTGCGCCGGGATGGCCCACAGCGCCAGCTCCCAGATCTGCCCGTCCCAGACCAGTCGCAGGTCGGCGTCGGCGCGGAAGTTGGCATTGAACAGGTGGCCGCTGTAGCCGGAACTCATCGCCACTTCGCCGCTGGCCAGCAGCTCCGCTGGCTGGTGTTCGCCCTGCCACCAGACGATCTGCTCGCGGATCTCGTCCAACCGGGCGAAGGCGCGCGCCGCGCCGGCCTCGGTGGCGAGGGTGGCGTAGACCTGATCGGCGGGCACGCCGTCGGCCAGCAGCGCCCACTCCAGATTGACCTGCGGCGAGCTGCGCAGGCCGCGCTTGCCGGGGTAGCGATCGAGGTCGAAGAAATCGGCGATGCTCTCCGGCGGCTGGTCGGCGAAGCGCTCGGCGCTGTGCGCGAACAGCGTCGACCAGACGAGGCTGCCGACGCCGCAGTCGTGCAGTGCGCCGGGGATGAAATCCTCCGCTGCCGGGGTGCCGTCATCGCCCGGCGGCAAGTCATCCAGCGCCAGCGGCCGCAACAGCCCCTGCTGGCAGCCGCGCTGGGCGCCGCCGAGCTCGACATCGACCAGATCCCAGCTGCCGGCCTCGGCGTGGCCGGGCGGCTGCCGGTCGGGCTGTTCGACGCCGCCGGCACCGCCCGCCGATTCGCGGCGCAGCGCGCGCAGCGGCGCCAGATCACCATCGTAGTCGCGCGAGCGCAGGGCGATGCCGCTGCGCTCGCTGAACGGCCGGTGCAGGGCCTCGACCTGCCCGCGGGTGTAGGCGCCGCCCCAGGAGACGACGGTGAGCTGCACGGGCGGTGTGCCGGTGTCGGCGCTTTCGTCGGGGGTCTTTTCGGCGGCCCCATCGGCAGCGGCGCGCGCCGAGCCGTGGAAACACAGGATGGCGCCGCAGGCGGCGGCCAGCAGTCGCGAAATGCCGGGCGAACGGGCGCTGGATTGCATGCGAACCTCTCTCGATCACGTCTGTCACAGGCTTGTCCGACGAGCTGCGAACCGGCACCGATGGCCCCGGAACTGCGCGCGGACAGAGGGGCGACGCGGCGCTGCAGTCTAGCGCGACTCGGCGCCAAAGTTCAGGCACAGCCGTCACTGTGGGCACGCATGCGGTGTGGGCCGGGGCGGGCAGCGGGCGCCGTCAATCGGCTGCGGCGGTGCTGTCGCAGCTGGCTTTGGGCCGCGTCGCATGCGAGAAAGCGCGCGATGAGAAGACGCTTTCTATTAAAGGGTGCGGTCTGCGAGGGCAGACCGGGGGCGTGTAGACATCCGACGCGACGCGCCTTTATCCTGTGCGCGTCATAGCAGCGGCGGCCCGCGAGGCGGAGCCACCGCGGTTCGGCAGACTGCCTCAGAATGCAGCGCCGGCAAGCCGGAACCAAACCAGAAGCCAACTGCCGGGCGCAGTGGGGATAAACCGGGGGAATACAATTGACTGATGCCACCCAGCAGGACGACTTTGTCGTCTTCGAACGCGTGCAGAAGAGTTACGACGGCGAGACGCTGGTCGTAAAGGATCTCAACCTGTCCATTGGCAAGGGCGAGTTTCTGACCATGCTCGGCCCTTCCGGCTCGGGCAAGACCACCTGCCTGATGATGCTGGCCGGCTTCGAGACCGCCACCCACGGCGATATCCTGCTCGCCGGCCAGCCGATCAACAACATCCCGCCGCACAAGCGCGGCATCGGCATGGTGTTCCAGAACTACGCGCTGTTCCCGCACATGACCGTCGCGGAGAACCTCTCCTTTCCCCTCGAAGTGCGCAAGATCGACAAGTCGGTGCGCGAGGAGAAGATCAAGCGCGCGCTGGACATGGTGCAGATGGGCAGCTTCGGCGGCCGCCGTCCGGCGCAGCTCTCCGGCGGACAGATGCAGCGCGTGGCGCTGGCCCGCGCGCTGGTGTTCGAACCCGAGCTGGTGCTGATGGACGAACCGCTGGGCGCGCTCGACAAACAGCTGCGCGAGCACATGCAGTTCGAGATCAAACGCATCGCCAACAACCTCGGCATCACCGTGGTCTACGTGACCCACGACCAGACCGAGGCACTGACCATGTCCGACCGCGTGGCGGTGTTCAACGATGGCCGCATCCAGCAGCTGGCGCCGCCGGACGAGCTCTACGAGGCACCGGAAAACAGCTTCGTCGCCCAGTTCATCGGCGAGAACAACACCCTGCAGGGCACGGTGGAGAAGATCGAAAACGGCATCGCGCTGGTCAAGCTCGAAGATGGCGAACTGATCGACGCCAAGCCGATCAACGTCTCCCAGCCCGGTGAGCGCACCCAGGTGTCGATCCGCCCGGAGCGCGTTGAATTCAACAAAGACCGCCTGCAGGAGGGCGTGCACACGCTGCGCGCCGAGGTGCTCGAATTCATCTACATGGGCGACATTTTCCGCACCCGCCTGCGGGTCGCCGGCAAGGATGATTTCATCATCAAGACCCGCAACGCCCCCGACCAGGTTCGCCTCGAACCCGGCCAGCAGATCGAGATCGGCTGGCTGCCCCGCGACTGCCGCGCGCTCGACGCCTGATCACACGCATTCTTGCCCCCCGCCCGCCGGGCGGGGGTGGGAACCCAAGGTTCGGAAGCGTGTCCCGGCGCGCCGTGCCCATCCGTATCAACCGGGATAACTGGAGTAAATGCATGAAACTCACCAAGACGCTTCTGGCTACCGCCGCGCTGACCGCCACGGCCGGCGCAGTCATCGCCGCTGACATGGCCGATAAAATGACCATCGTGTCCTGGGGCGGCGCCTATTCGAATTCGCAGCTCAAGGCCTACCACGAGCCCTACATGAAAATGACCGGCGTGGAGATCATCAACGATGAGAGCTCCGCCGAGGCCGTCGCCAAGCTGCGCGCCATGAACGAGGCCGGCAACGTCACCTGGGACGTGGTCGACGTGGTCGCCTCCGACGCCCTGCGCCTGTGCGACGAAGGCCTGGCGATGGAGATCGACCCGGACGAGCACCTCGCCGCAGCGCCCGATGGCACCTCCGCCAAGGATGACTTCGGCGATCTGCTGGTCGGCGACTGCTTCATCCCGCAGATCGTCTATTCGACCACCTTCGGCTACCGCACCGACATGGTCGGCGACAACCCGCCGGACGACATCTGCGATGTCTTTGACCTCGAAGCCTACCCGGGCAAGCGCGCACTGGAAAAGCGTCCGATCAACAACGTCGAGTGGGCGCTGCTGTGCGACGGCGTAGCCAAAGCCGACGTCTACGATGTGCTGGCCACCGAAGCCGGCCAGGAACGCGCCCTCGCCAAGCTGGGTACGATCAAGGATCAGGTGATCTGGTGGTCCGCCGGTGCCGATACCCCGCAGCTGCTGGCCGACGGTGAAATCGTCATGGGCTCGACCTACAACGGCCGTCTGTTCTCGGTGATCGAAGAACAGGATCAGCCGGTGGCCATGCTCTGGGACGCCCAGGTGTTCGACCTCGACGGCTGGATCATCCCCACCGGTCTGAGCGATGAGCGCCTCGCCCGCGCGCTGGACTACATCCGCTTCGCCACCGACACCCAGCGCCTCGCCGATCAGGCCAAGTACATTTCCTACGGCCCGGCACGCAAGTCCTCGGCGCCGCTGGTGGGCAAGCACGCGGAACTCGGCATCGACATGGCGCCGCACATGCCGACCGATCCGAACAACGCCAAGAACACCTTCCTGTACAACTACGAGTTCTGGGCTGACTACCGCGACGACATCGACGCCAAGTTCCAGGCTTGGCTGGCCAAGTAAGACCGGCATCGCCGGGAGGGTTCGCCCCTCCCGGCGGCTTTCCGCCAAGCGCGGATACTCGACAGATAACAACAAGCCGACGGGGATGACATGAGCGAAACCACCACCGATGCCGGCCCGGTGCTGGCCGCGGACGGGACGCCGCTAAAGCGCAGCCTGCACCGCGCCCTGAGAATGCAGAAGATGCGCGCGCTCGCCCTGATCGCGCCGCTGCTGCTGTTCGTCCTGTTGACCTTCATCGCGCCGATCGCGGACATGCTGTTCCGCTCGGTGGAAAACGAAATCGTCGCCGAGACGCTGCCCGACACCGTGGTCGCGCTGGCGGACTGGGACGCCACTTCCGATCAGCCACCCGGCGAGCAGGTCTTCGAATCTCTGTACTTCGACCTGTTCCTCGCCGCCGAAGCCAAGCAGCACACCAAGCTCGGCACCCGGCTGAACTACGAACAAACCGGAATTTCATCGCTGTTTCGCACCAGCGGCCGCAAGGTCGATGACATCGGCGAGGAATTTCAGGACGTCATCGAAGATATCGACCCGACCTGGAAAGAGGGCCGGTTCTGGTATCAGATGATGTCCGGCAGTGGCGGTGACGCCCTGCTCGACGAGCGCCGTGATCGGCTCTCCGCACTGACCAGCAATTCAATGGCCGGCGACATCGGCTTCGATCTCTCCGCCGAGATCGCCCGCCTGCTGCCCAACACCGCGCGCGCCTACAGCGACTTCGCGATCTTCACCGCGCTGGCCGATGAGGACGTGGTCGCCGAAGAAGACCCCTGGGAGGCGGTCTACGCCGCGCTGGGCGTCGACCTGCGCGACGCCGATACGCGCGCCGCCATCGGCGCCTACAGCGGCAACGGCGCCGAAGCACTGCAAAACCTGGCCGCCGCCGCCGGGCAGCTGCCCGACTTCACTTTCCGCGAGGCCTTCCTCGACGTCGACGAAGACTGGGGCGATCTCGACAACTGGCGCACCATGCAGGTCTACAGCCCGCGGCTCACCAGCGGCTACTTCCTCAATGCCGTCGACATGCAGAAGGGCCTCGACGGCCCCATCGAGCGCCCGGAGAACCAGCAGATTTACATGAAGCTGTTCGAGCGCACGCTGATTATGTCGCTGGTGATCACCGGCAGCTGCATTCTGCTCGGCTACCCGGTGGCGTGGATTCTCGCCAACCTGCCGGCGCGCACCGCCAACATGCTGATGATTCTGGTTCTGCTGCCCTTCTGGACCTCGCTGCTGGTGCGCACCTCGGCGTGGAAGGTCATGCTGCAGCAGCAGGGGGTAATCAACGATGTGCTGGTCTGGCTGGGGCTGGTCGCCGACGACAGCCGGCTGGTGATGATCAACAACCAGTTCGGCACCATCGTGGCGATGACCCATATCCTGCTGCCGTTCATGATCCTGCCGCTGTACTCGGTGATGCAGACCATCCCGCCGACCTATCTGCGCGCGGCCAAATCGCTCGGCGCGACCAACTGGACGGCCTTCTGGCGGGTCTATTTCCCGCAGTCGGTACCGGGCATCGGCGCCGGCTCGATCCTGGTGTTCATTCTCTCGATCGGCTACTACATCACCCCGGAGATCGTCGGTGGCACCACCGGCACCTTCATCTCCAACCGCATCGCCTATCACATCTCGTCCTCCCTGAACTGGGGGCTGGCCGCTGCGCTGGGCACGATCCTGCTCGCGGTGGTGCTGATCCTCTACTGGGCCTACGACAAGATCGTCGGCATCGACAACGTGAAGCTGGGGGGCTGAGGTCATGAGCGCACTGACACCTATAGAAAAGAAACCCATCCCCTTCACGCTGGGAGTCGTCGCCGCGGCCGGTGCCGTAGCCGGCATCTTTATCGGCACCGCGCAGGGCTCGACGCTGCTCGGCGTGGTGGTCGGCGCACTGCTGCTGGCGGGAATAGGCTATCTGGCCATGCAGATTCTCGGCCACGAGCAGGAACGCATGGTGCGCTGGGGTACGCTGGCGCTGTTCGCCCTCGGCGGGCTGCTCACCGCCGGCCTGCCGGGGCTGGTGGTCGGCGGCCTGTTCGGCTGGTTCTTCGGCTGGTTCGTGTACTGGATCGGCGAGGGCCGCTACCGCGCCAAGCTGGTGCCCTACCTGACTCCCGGGCAGGTGCTCTGGCACTACGCCTTCCGCGTCATCTGCGGCGCCATCTTCATCTTTCTGATCACCCCGATCATCGTGGTGATGCCCTTGTCCTTCAACGCCGAGGACTTCTTCACCTTCACGCCGGAGATGCTGCGCTTCGATCCGGCCGGCTACTCGCTCAAACACTACGAGGACTTCTTCACCAATGCCGACTGGCAGCAGGCGCTGTGGAATTCGGTGCGCATCGCGCCGGTAGCCACACTGCTCTCGGTCGGCTTCGGCACGCTCGCCGCCATCGGCCTCAGCCAGCAGCACGTGCCATTCCGCCAGGCCATCATGGCGATCCTGATCTCGCCGATGATCGTGCCGCTGATCATCTCCGCCGCCGGCATGTACTTCTTCTACAGCCGCATCGGCCTGCAGGGCACTTACATGGGGGTGGTGCTGGCCCACGCTGCGCTCGGCATTCCCTTCGTGATCATCACCGTGACCGCGACCCTGGTCGGTTTCGACCGCTCGCTGACCCGCGCCGCGGCGAACATGGGTGCAGACCCGGTGACCACCTTCTTCAAGGTGCAGATGCCGCTGATCCTGCCCGGGGTGATCTCCGGCGGCCTGTTCGCCTTCATCACCTCCTTCGATGAAGTGGTGGTGGTGCTGTTCGTCGGCTCGGCCGGGCAGAAAACCCTGCCGTGGCAGATGTTCACCGGGCTGCGCGAGCAGATCAGCCCGACGATTCTCGCCGTGGCGACGATTCTGGTGGCGATCTCGATCGCCCTGCTGACCACCGTCGAGCTGCTGCGCCGCCGCTCCGAGCGGCTGCGCGGGATGTCGCCCGGCTGACCGGAAAAGCTGCGGCGGGCCACAACTGTGCGCCCGCCGCAGCACACCGCTTGGCGCCACACCGGCACCCGCCGTTATACTCACCGCCATGAATGCCGAAGCCATCCAAGCCATCCCCGGCGGCGACGCGCAGACCCGCGCAATTCGCAAGCTGCTCAAAGGCAGCGGCATCAGCCCCACCGCCCAGCGCGTGGAAATCGCCCGCTTCCTGTTTCAGCGCGCCCAGCACCTCTGCGCGGAACAGGTGCTCACCGGCGTCAACGCCAGGCCCAGCGGCGCGCACGTCTCCAAGGCCACGGTGTACAACACCCTCGGCCTGTTCGTGCGCCACGGCCTGCTGCGCGAGGTGCTGATCGACCCGGCGCGCGTGTTCTACGACTCCAACACCCGCCACCACCACCACCTGTACAACGCCGACACCGGCGAACTCTCGGACATCACCACCGACGAAGTCGCCGTGCGGGGTCTGCCGAGACTGCCGGAATCGGTGGAACTGGAGGGTATCGATCTGGTGATCCGGGTGCGCAACCGCCGACGCGGCAGCTGAAAACCCGCCCACGGCGGACGGCGGCGGGCACGGCACCCGAGCGGGAGGGGGCAGAGCAGCCGAGCCGGGCTGCGATCGGCGACGCCGGGCCGCTGCGCGCAACCCGACGCCGGCCGTGGGTCAGTCGAAATCCGCGCGCAGCGCGGCGGTGATCTGCGCCGCCACCGGCGACACGCTGACGCTGTAAGCGGGGTGATCGACACCGGCGGAAAGCGCCGCGCCATCGCGCAGCGCAGCGATCATGTCATCGCTGAACTCAAAGCGCGCAAAATGCACCGCGGAGGTCTTCTCGCCATCTTCGCGCGGCAGGTCTTCATCGCAGACCGGCGCCACCCGGTCAAAGCCTTCGACCTGCAACCACACGCGATCCTCGATGCCGACCAGCTCCCGCAAGCGCTGCTGGCGCTCGGCCACATCGGGATACAGGATCATCATCGTCGCCTTCAGATTGCGGCCGTCGGGAATCAGCGGGTTGTAGGCGTCGAGCTCTTCCTCGATGCCCTGCGGATCAAAAATGCGCTCGGTGCGCAGCATCTCCTGAATCTGATACTGCATGATCAGGCGATCCTCGAAATACAGCGACAGGTGCTCGCCGAGATCGAGGCGGCGGTCGGCCTTGTGCGCCATCACCCGCTTGCGGAAGGCGTCGCGCTCGACGGCGTAGGTCTCCAGGGACATCAGGTCTTCGCGGCTCAATTTGCGCACGCTGGCTATCTCCTATTGCTGCTCAAGTCCGTAGGCCCGCTGCAGCAGCAGCAGCGGATGCTCCGCCTGCCCGGCCCCCATCTCGGCATCGGCGAGGCTGGCGATCTGCTCGCCGGCCATCGGACAGTCGGAGGCGTAGTGGTCGCATTCGCTCTTTTTCGCCCGGCTGATCACCGGCCGGCAGATCTTCACCGAGGCGTCCCGGTACTCGGCCTTGACCGCGTAGGTACCGTCGTGACCGGAGCAGCGCTCGATCACATCGATCTCGGTATTCGGCACCAATGCCAGCAGATCGCGCGTTTTCAACCCCATGTTCTGCACCCGCAGATGGCAGGCAGCGTGGTAGGCGATCTTGCCCAGCGGCTGGCGGAAATCGGTGTTCAGCGCGCCGGCCTTGTGGCGCAGCCAGAGGTATTCGAAGGGATCGTAGATGGCCGCCTGCACGCGCTTGAGATCGGCATCGTCGGGCAGCATCAGCGGCAGCTCCTGCTTGAACATCAGCACGCAGGAGGGGATCGGCGCGACGATGTCGCGACCCTCGTCGATGGCCGCCAGCAGCGCCGGGCGATTGGCCTGCCAGGCGTCGGCGACGGCCTGCAGATCGCCCAGCTCCAGCTTCGGCATGCCGCAGCACTGCTCCTTTTCCAGCAGCGCCACATCGACGCCGTTGTGGCGGAACACCGCGGTCAGCGCCTGGTTGATCTGCGGCGCGTTGCGATTGCCGTAGCAGGTGGCGAACAGCGCCACCTTGCCCGTGGTCTCGCCGGCCGGTTGCGCGGAAAGCGCGAGCTGCTGGTGGCGCTTGCGGTACGGGCGCGCGTGGAATTCGGGCAGTGGCGCCTGGCGGTGGATGCCGGCGATCTTTTCCATCTGCGCGCGCATCACCGGATTGCGATTGACCGCGTTGACCGCCTCGGCGACCACCGGGACGCCGGCCAGTCTGCCGACCAGATCGGTGTCCGAAAGCATCCGGTCGCGCAGCGATGGCTTGCGCTTTTTCAGCTGCACCGCCTTGGCGCGCAGCATCAGATGGGGGAAATCGACGTTCCACTCGTGCGGTGGCACGTAGGGGCACTTGGTCATGAAGCACAGATCGCAGAGATAGCAGTGCTCGACGACCTTGCCGTAATCGGCCACATCGACGCCATCGACCTCCATGGTTTCGGATTCGTCGACCAGATCGAACAGGGTGGGAAAGGCGTTGCACAGGCTGACGCAGCGGCGGCAGCCGTGGCAGATGTCGTAGACCCGCTCCAGCTCTTTGTTGAGCGCGTCCTCGTCGTAGAAATCGGGGTTTTGCCAATCGATGGGGTGGCGCGTGGGCGCTTCCAGGCTGCCTTCACGACTCATCGGACGGTCTCCTCGGCGATGCGGGCCGGTGGCGCAGAGAGCAGCGGCCGGGAAATTGACCCGGCCGCGCTGGTGTCATCCGGTCGGTGGCGCAGTCGAATTCTCCACCGGCCGGGCGTTGAAGGCGATCAGCCGTCGAGTGAGTCGAGCGCCTTCTGGAAGCGATTGGCGTGCGAGCGCTCGGCCTTGGCCAGCGTCTCGAACCAGTCGGCGATCTCGTCGTGGCCCTCGTCGCGCGCGGTCTTGGCCATGCCCGGGTACATATCGGTGTACTCGTGGGTCTCGCCGGCGATGGCGGCGCGCAGGTTGTCGGCGGTGCCGCCAATCGGCAGGCCGGTGGCCGGGTCGCCGGTCTCTTCGAGGTATTCGAGGTGGCCGTGGGCGTGGCCGGTCTCACCCTCGGCGGTGGAGCGGAACACCGAGGAGACGTCGTTGTAGCCTTCGACATCCGCCTTGGCGGCGAAGTACAGATAGCGGCGATTGGCCTGCGATTCGCCAGCGAAGGCGTCTTTCAGGTTTTGCTCGGTCTTGCTGCCTTTGAGTGACATGGAAGTTGCTCCTTTCCGTTTCAAGTTAGTGGCCATTGCGGCTCATTTACCGGCCGCTGCGGCCGGTTCTGCCGATGCAGATTTTTAGACCCATTCTAATAAGTTGCCCGGGCTTTCCACAAGCCCCGCTGCGCGCCGCGACGCCCCCCCACCGGCAATGCCCGACACACCAGCCTGCGCAGTCGATGGTGACGAGTCACGGCGGTGCGTTGCGCTTTGGCGCCCGCGCACTTTAGGGTACCTTATGCGCCGCCGCCAGCCGACTTGCGCGGCGCACCGCCAACGTCGCGCCGCCGCCGTCGGCCCCATAGACACAGGCCCAGCATGCTCGACGTCTTAAAGGACTGGTATCACCGCCACTTCTCCGACCCGCAGGCGATCATCCTGCTGCTGGTGATCGTCGGCAGTCTGGCGGTGGTGCTGCTGCTCGGCGATATCCTCGCCCCGGTGCTGGTGGCGCTGATATCCGCCTATCTGCTGGAGGGCGTGGTCGGCGCCATGGAGCGCCATCGCATCCCGCGCGTGCTGGCGGTAGCCGCGGTGCTGCTGGCCTTCCTGCTGCTCTGCCTGCTGATGATCTTCGGCCTGGTGCCGCTGCTGTCCAAACAGCTCACCCAGCTGTTCGGCGAGATCCCGCGGATGATCGCCGCCGGGCAGGACTACCTGCTGCGCCTGCCGGAGCTCTACCCGGCCGCCTTCACCGTGGCGCAGATCAACGAGATTATCAGCGCGGTGCGCTTTGAGGTCGGCCGCTTCGGGCAGAGCATCCTGTCCTTCTCGCTGGCCAACGTGATCAACCTGTTCGCCTTCGCGGTGTACGCCGTGCTGGTGCCGCTGATGGTGTTCTTCGCCCTCAAGGACAAGCACAAGCTGCTCGCCTGGGCGGCCGACTTTCTGCCCAAGCGCCGCGAGCTGTCCTGGCAGGTGTGGCAGGAGGTGGACCAAAAGATCGCCAACTACATCCGCGGCAAGTTCATCGAGATCGCCATCGTCTGGGTGGCGACCTTCGTCACCTTTGCGGTGATGGGCCTGAACTTCTCCCTGCTGCTCAGCTTCCTGGTCGGCATCTCGGTGATCATCCCCTTCGTCGGCGCGGTCGCCGTGACCCTGCCGGTGGCGCTGATCGCCTTCTTCCAGTGGGGCTTCGAGGCGCAGCTGGGCTATCTGCTGCTGGCCTATCTGGTGGTGCAGATTCTCGACGGCAACGTGCTGGTGCCGCTGCTGTTCTCCGAAGTGGTCAACCTGCACCCGATCGCGATCATCGTCGCCGTGCTGTTCTTCGGCGGCCTGTGGGGCGTGTGGGGGATATTCTTCGCGATTCCGCTGGCGACGCTGATCCAGGCGGTGCTCAACGCCTGGCCGCGACAGCGAGGATCGGCGCCGCCATCGCGCTGATCGAGCGCCCGCGCGCCACGCCGGCAACCGGGCGCCAGCGATCAGTGGCATGCCGATCGGCGCGCGCGGCGGACGCCGCTTCAGCCATCGCCGCGCACCTCAGCCGCCGGCAGCACGGCCTGCGACACGGTGTAGGTCTTGCCCTGCTTGAGCTTGTCGTAGTTGCCGAACACCTCGCGAAAAGCGCGGGCGACAAACTGGCGCAGGCCATTGATGGTGACGATCACCAATCGCCCGCCGGGGTTGAGCCGCGCCAGCGCATCGTAGAAATACAGGTAGTAGAGTTCCTTGCCCGACTTGGCCGGCAGGTTGGAGACGATCAGATCGAAGCGCCGCTCACCGACCTGGTCGAAGCCGTTGCTGAGCATCGCCTGAGCGTTGTCGATGCGGTTGTCGAGCAGATTCCTGCGCGCGTAATCGACGGCGACGAAATCCTTGTCCACCAGCAGGTGCTGCCCCTGCGGCGCGAGCCGGGCGATGGTCATCCCCAGCGGCCCGTAGCCGCAGCCCAGATCCAGAGAATCGTCGTCGCCGCGCACTTCGAGATGGTCGAGCAGCAGCCGCGTACCCTCATCGATATTGCGCGGCGAAAACAGACCCCAGGTGCTGCGAAAGCGCAGCGGCTGGCCGCGCAGGGTCTCGTCAAAAACGATGTCGGCGCGCAGACGGGCGAGATCGGCGGGGGTGAAGCTGGCCATCGGCGGTCGGACTCGGTGCAGGCGGGCGCGGCATTATAGGCCAAGCGCCCGGCGCGCGCCGCAGTGCCACGCCCCTCAGCCGGCGTCGCGCCGCCCGCCCTGCGCCGCCTCGGCGTCACCTGCAAGGGGTTCGCCGCCGAGACCATCGCTAAGGTCGGCGGCCAGGTCGGCGGCCAGATCGGCGGCCAGATCAGCGCTGAGATCGGCGGCCAGATCGGCGGCGAGGTCAGCGCCGAGTTCATCTCCGCCATCGCCATCGCCATCGCCATCGCCATCGCTGCCAGGTGCAGCCTGATCTGCTGCGCCATCGCCGGCGGCCTGCTCGTGCCCGTCCTCCTTACCGGCGACCAGCTGCATTAGCACCTCGCGATCCACTCCCTCGCTGGAATCGCCGCCGGAGAACATCTGACTGTACTCTTTGAGCATGCGGTCGATGGTCTCGTAGCTCACCGCGAGCTTGTGCTTGAGCTCGCTGAGCTGCGTCTGCAGGACATCGACCTGATCGCGCAAAGCCTGCTGCTCGGCAGCCAGCTCCGCGGCATTGCCATCGCTGTGCGCCGCAGCCGCCGGGGCCAGCAGGCGGTACTGGGCGGCCAACTCGCCGACCCAGTTGTCGAAGCCCTCGGCAGCCTGCGCGTCGCGGCGCACGTAGGCCCCGATGAAGCTGCTGGTCAGCTGGCGCTCGGCCTGATCGAGTTGCGCGACATGCACCTCGGCCTGCTCCTCGGGCAGGCGACAGCAATCGCCGATGTACTGGCGCAGCTCGGTCCGCCGCTGCGCCGCACCCTCGCGCATGCGCCGGGCGAGGCGGCGCATGGCACGGTAGTCGCGGCGATTCTGCCACCACACGCGCAGCAACCAGGCGATCAACAGCAAAACGCTGCCGGCGCAGACGTTGATCAGCAGAGTGAGCCACAGAGCCGGTATCTCGATCATCGCAGCTAACCTCCCGCAGGCGCCGCAGCGCCGTCATCGACCGCATCGCCGTCATCGTCGCCAGCGCCGGGCACCTCCTCATCCAGCGGCAGCGAGTCGACATCCGCAGCCATCTCCGCCAGCAGCTGGTCATCGAGAAGATCATCGTCGCCGGTCTCGAACAGGGCGCTCGCATCATCACCCCCGGCCTGCCCACCCATTTCCGGGACGATGGGCAGCCCATCGAATTCATCGTCAGCGGGCAGTTCCAGCTCGGCCTCGCCCTCAGCTGCGGATTCGATCTCCGCCCCGTCCCCGGCGGCGACATCGACCGCAGCGGCAACCCCGGCGGTGGCCCCGGCGGCAACCCCGGCGGCGGCCAGGCCCTCCGCCTCGGCGTTGCCACCGCGATCAGTCCCCGACTCAGCCGCGGCCTGATTGGCGGGATCAAGCAGATCGTCGCCATCCAGATCGGCCAGCTCATCGAGCTTCCGCCGGCGGCGCCGCCACAGCCACCAGCCAACGCCGATGAGCGCCACATTGAGCGCCGCCACCACGGCGCTGATCAGCCACCAATTGACTGGCGCCGCCTCCGCCGCCGGCTCCCGCTCATCGAGTGGTGACGCTGCGGCTGGCGGCTCTGCGGCCGGCTGCGCATCCGGGGGCGGCGGCGCGCTGGCCACCTGCGGCTCGGCGGAATCCAGCGCCAGCGGCGGCAGGCTCAGCGCGAAACGCTCGCCGCGGCGCCACTCGGCCGCCGTGTGCAGGTGCACGCGATGTCCGCCCGGCGCCGCCACCGGCGGCGTGCGCAGCGACCAGACGCCCTGCTCGCCGGCGCTCGCGACGAGCGCTTCGCGGCGGCCATCCGGGTATTCCAGCTCGCCGCTGACGCGCAGCGAGCCAGGGCTGAGCAGTTCGGCGCGCGGGCGTACATCGACGCGGTAGCTGCCGGCGGAATCGCCATCCAGCGCCGCGCTGTCCACGTCCACCGGCCAGCGCACGCTGAAGCGGTGGCGATGCTCGCGCTGGAAGCTGCCACCGTCGGCGCGCAGCAGCAGCTCGTACTCGCCCTCGACGCTGGTGTCGAGCAAACGGGCGACAAAGCGACCGTCGCGACCGGCATCGTCGTCGCCGCCGCCATCGTCGCGCAGCGCCAGCTGGCGCGGCTGCCCCGCCGGTGGATTCAACTGCAGCGGCATCGCGACCAGTTCGAGAAATCCCTCGCGGGTGATGCGCTGGCCCTGCTGCTGCAATTCGGCGGCGACGCGCAGACTGCGCCCGGGCAGCAGCAGATTCGGCAGCTCGTCCACCGCCAGGCGCAGATCGGTGACCACCATCACCCGGTTGTCCGGGTCGATCTCGCCGACGATCCGCCAGTGACCCGCCGCCGGCTGCGGCACGGTGACCAGCGCGTAGCTGTCGCCGGCGCGCCAGCGCACGCCATCCGGGGCATCGTCGACGCCCCAGGGCTCACCCGTCGGCGGCGCCAGCCGCGGCGCAGCGGCACCCGGCGGGGTGAACACCAGCAGGGTCAGCTCATCGATGCTGGCATCGACATCGAAACCGTCGCCGTCCAGCGGCAGCGTGTCCGCCGGGGCGGTCTTCTCAAACAGATTGAGAAAGATGCGCTGCAGTTGATCGGCCTCCTCGGCGCGCTGATACCAGCCGCCGCTGGCGGCGGAGAGCTCCTGCAACAGGGCGTGATCGGCGCGCGCCGAGAGCGCCACGCTGTACACCGCGGCGCCGCTGGCGACAACCCGTTCGAGCTGCTCGCCGAGCACCCGCTGGCGCGACTGGAAACTGTCCAGCGGATCTTTGGAGACATCGACCACGCCATCGGTGAGCAGGATCAGGCTGCGCCGCGCGCCATCGCCCGCGCCCTCCCAACCGCGCAGCGCGGCGTCGACAGCGGACTCGATATCGGTGTACTGGCCGCGCGAGTGGACCCGCTCGATTCCCGCTGCAGCGCGCTGCCGCCAGGCGTCGTCAACCGCCGCGTGAGGCACATCGGCAACCACCCGCCCGCCAAATGTCCAGATGCCGGCGCGGGCGCCATCCGGGAGCAGATCGGCGAGCAGGCGCAGCGCCGGGCGGCGCAGGTTCTGCGGATCGTTCTTTTTCATGCTGCCGGAGATATCCACCAGCACGCGCACGTCGTAGGCCGGCGGCTCGGCGCGCGCCGCGGCAGTGAACAGCACAGCACACAGCACGCTGGCGAGCAGCGCAGCGGGCATCCGGCGACGGGCCGCAGGGGTTGATTTCATCTCGGTTTACCGATCGCAGTGCAGCGGGCACTGGAGAGGAAATCGGCGCCGGCGCGGCAAGCCTTTAACGAGTCCGTATAATGCCGCGCTCGCACACGCTGGACAGCGGGAGCACAGAGCATGAGCGCGGCACTGGAGATCCTCGAAAAAACCTTTGGTTACAGCGAGTTCCGCGGCCAGCAGGCAGAGGTGATCGAACGCCTCGCGGGCGGCGGCGACGCGCTGGTGATCATGCCCACCGGCGGCGGCAAGTCGCTGTGCTACCAGATTCCGGCGCTGCTGCGCCCGGGCTGCGCGCTGGTGGTCTCGCCGCTGATCGCGCTGATGCAGGATCAGGTGCAGGCGCTGCGCCAGCTCGGCGTGCGCGCCGCGGCGCTCAATTCGGCACTGCCCGCGCAGGCCCAGCGGCAGATCGAATCCGCCCTGCAGGACGGCGAGCTGGATCTGCTCTACCTGGCCCCGGAACGCCTGCTGCAGCCGCGCACGCTGGCCATGCTGGAGGCCGCCGAGCTGGCGCTGGTGGCCATCGACGAGGCCCACTGCGTGTCCCAGTGGGGCCACGACTTCCGCCCCGAATACCTGCAGCTCGGCGAGCTGGCGACGCGCTTCCCGGCGGTGCCGCGGGTGGCGCTGACCGCCACCGCGGACGCGCCGACGCGGCGCGACATCATCGCGCGCCTGCAGCTCGGCGACGCCGCGCAGTTCATCGCCGGCTTCGACCGGCCCAACATCCAGTATCGCATCGTCGCCAAGGACAACCCGCGCCAGCAGCTGTTGCGCCTGCTGCGCGAGGCGCACGCCGGCGACGCCGGCATCGTCTACTGCCTGTCGCGCAAAAAAGTCGAGGAGACCGCCGCCTGGCTGTGCGCGCAGGGCTTCGACGCACTGCCCTACCACGCCGGCCTGGCGGCGGCCACGCGCGAGGCCAACCAGACCCGCTTCATCCGCGACGAGGGCGTGCTGATGGTCGCCACCATCGCCTTCGGGATGGGCATCGACAAACCCAATGTGCGCTTCGTCGCCCACCTCGATCTGCCCAAATCCATCGAGGCCTACTACCAGGAAACCGGCCGCGCCGGGCGCGACGGCCTGCCCGCCACCGCCTGGCTGGCCTGGGGTCTGCAGGACGTCATCACCCTGCGCCAGATGCTCGAAAGCGGCGAGGCCAGCGACGCGCAAAAGCGCGTCGAGCGGCACAAGCTGGAGGCCATGCTCGGCCTCTGCGAAGTGACCGGCTGCCGCCGTCGCGCGCTGCTCGCCTACTTCGGCGACCAGCTCGCCGAAGCCTGCGGCAACTGCGACAACTGCCTCGACCCACCGGCCACCTGGGACGCCACCGAAGCGGCGCAGAAGGCGCTGTCCTGCGTCTATCGCACCGGCCAGCGCTTCGGCGTCAACTATCTGATCGACGTGCTGCGCGGCAGTGACGACGAGCGCATGCGCCGCTTCGGCCACCAGCGCATCAGCACCTTCGGCATCGGCGCCGATCTCGACGCGCGCGCCTGGCGCGGCGTCTACCGCGCGCTGATCGCCCAGGGGCTGATCAGCGTCGACTACGCCGGCCACGGCGCACTGCGACTGGCCGAAGCGGCGCGCCCGGTACTGCGCGGCGAGCGTCGCATCCAGCTGCGCGTCGAGGAAAAACCGCAGCGCGCCACGCGCAGCGGTTCGCGGCGGCGCAGCACGCAGTTCGCCGATGCCGATCAGCAGGCGCTGTTCGATGCCCTGCGCGCACGCCGCAAGCAGCTCGCCGATGAACAGGGCGTGCCGCCCTACGTGATCTTCCACGACGCCACATTGGCGGAGATGGTTGAGCAGCGCCCGCAGAGCGCCGCCGAGCTGGGCGGCATCAGCGGTGTCGGCGAACGCAAGCTGGAGCGCTACGGCGCGGACTTCCTCGAACTGCTGCGCGACGCCGCGGCCGGGCGCAATGACGACGGGGGCAAGGGCAATGATCCAGCCTCGGACGACGGCGACAGCGACAGCGGCGGCGACAGCCTCGCCGAGACCCTGCAACTGCTGCGTCTGGGGATGGATGCACAGGGCATCGCCGCGCGCCGGGCGATGACGATCAGCGCGGTGCACGCCGACTTCGCCCGCCTGCTGCGCGACGGCCGGCTGGAGCTGGACGACGTGCTGCCGCTGCCGAGCGAGGATCGCGCCACCGTCGAGCGCGCCATCACCGCTGCCGGCGACGCCTCACCCGGCGCCCTGCGGCGCGCGTTCGAGGCGCTCGGCGGCGGCGTGCCATTATCCGTGCTGCGCTGCGTGCAAGCCGCCATGTGGGCCAGAAGAGACGCTGCGGGAGGCCCTGGCGAAGCCCCGCCCAAAGACGCCACGGACGCATAAATTCCCTTGAAAAACAAGCCACAGTTCGCCGCCAAAGGCCACCGATCGCCTCTCCATTAGGACATTCAACGCCAATTGCGATAAAGTGCGCGGCCAAACTTTAATGCTGCGCCGCACAGCCGAGGGATTCCGGAACGCGCCGCGCGACGATTTCCAGCTACACGCCAGCGACCCGCACGACGGGCATCGGCAAAAGATACAGGAGCAGTCACAATGCGCGTCATTCTTCTGGGAGGGCCCGGCGCGGGCAAGGGCACACAGGCCACCTACATCACCGAACGCTACGGCATCCCGCAGATCTCCACCGGCGACATGCTGCGCGCCGCGGTCGCCGCCGGTACGCCGCTGGGCATTGAGGCGAAAAAGGTCATGGACGCCGGCGGGCTGGTCTCCGACGAGATCATCATCGGCCTGGTCAAGGAGCGCATCAGCGCCGATGACTGCGCCAACGGCTTTCTCTTCGACGGCTTCCCGCGCACCCTGGCGCAGGCCGACGCACTCAAGGCGCAGGGCGTGCAGATCGACGCGGTGGTGGAGATCGACGTGGCCGACGACGAGATCGTCAAGCGCATGAGCGGGCGCCGCGCGCACCTGGCCTCCGGGCGTACCTACCACGTCATCTACAACCCGCCGAAGCAGGAGGGCATCGACGATGTCACCGGCGAGCCGCTGGTGCAGCGCGACGACGACCAGGAAGACACGGTGCGCAATCGCCTGGCGGTCTACCACGAGCAGACCTCGCCGCTGATCGGCTACTACACGCAGTGGGTCGAGCGCGACAGCGACAGCGCACCGAAGTACGTGCGCGTCGATGGCATCGGCGCGGTGGAAGACATCCGCGACCAGATCTTCGCCGCGCTCGACGCGCTCTGAGCACGGGCTCGCCGCCATTCGGCGAGGTGAAAAAAGCGTCGGTCTGGCCGGCGCTTTTTTTGTGCCAGCTCGACTGCCGAACCCGACCGCAACCTCCAGCGCGGCTCAGATCGTGGTCAACAAGCCGGTCTCGTGCAGCGCCTCCCCCTGGGCGTAATCGATGCCCAATCCGCAGATCTGCGCCAGCACCGCGCCACCGACCACATGTTTGGCCACGGTGTGCAGCTCCAGCTCGCGGGCCACACCAACCAGCGAGCGCAGCAGCGCGCGATCGATGCCGTCGCAGCACAGATCGCGCACCAGTGAGCCGTCCAGCTTGAGTAGCTGCACCGGCAGGTGCTTGAGCAGGCGGATCGCGCCGAGGCCACTGCCGAAATCATCCAGCGCCCAGCGCGCACCGCGCGCCTGCAGGGTGGACATCAGGCGATAGGTGGCATCCAGATTGGCTACCGCGTCGCTCTCGCGCACCTCGAAACAGACCGTCGACAGCGGCAGCTCGTGGCGGGCGAATTCGCTGCTGACGAAATCGGCAAAGCGCTCGTCGTAGAGCGTCTGTGCGGACAGATTGAGCGCCGCGCAGAGTGGGTTTTGAGCATCGTGCGGCGCCTGCGCACTCAGCCAGCGGCAGGCCAGCGTGATCATCTGCCGGTCGATGCGCGGCATCAGCTGATAGCGCTCGGCTACCGGAATGAAGGCACCGGGCGGGATCGGCGCGCCATCGTCACCGCGCAGCCGCGCGTACAGCTCGACCATCGGCGGCACACCGCCGCGCAGCGGGCGGATCGGCTGGGCCGCCAGACACAGGCGCTCGCGCGCCAGCGCATCGTAAAGCAGTTGTTCGTCGTAGCCGGGTGAGACCTGCACCGCGCCGCCATCCGCGGCCAGCCGCTCGGCGCTGACCACGCGGTTACGACCGGCCTCCTTGGCGGCGTAGCAGGCGCGGTCGGCGCGTTTGAGTAGCCCACCGATGTCGCCATCGTTGCCGTCCTGATCGGCGCACACCCGCGCCAGGCCGATCGAGGCGCCGAGGCAGAACTGCCGGCCCTCCCAGAGAAAGCGGTAGTCGGCAACCGCGCGCAGCACCATGCCGGCGATCTGCTCGGCCTGCTCCTCGCCGCAACCCTCCAGCAGCATGCCGAATTCATCGCCGCCGAGCCGCGCCAGGGTGTCGCGGCTGCGCACATTGCGCTGCAACACCTGGGCGATCTGACTGAGCAGCTCGTCGCCGGCGCTGTGGCCGCAGCTGTCGTTGACCTGCTTGAAGCGATCCAGATCGAGATACAGCAGAGCGCTGCAGACATCATCGTGGCGCGCCCGCTGGCGGGCGCGAAGCAGGCGGCGCTCGAACTCGCGGCGGTTGACCAGCCCGGTGAGCGGGTCGTGAGCGGCCTCGTGATGGGCGCGCGCGAAGCTGGCGCGGGCGCGGCTGGCATCGCGAAACACCAGCGCCACGCCACTCAGTTCGCCGTTGTCGTCAAACAGCGGCGAGGCCGATTCCTCCACCGCGATGCGCGCGCCATCGTCGCGGCACAGCACCGGGTATTCGCGCGAGCGGCAGCGCTCGGCGTAGGTCAGGCAGTGCTGCACCGCGGACGACAGCGCCTCATCGGCCTCATCGACCAGGCGATAGACATCCGCCAGCGGCGCGCCCAGCAATTGCTTGCGAGTGGCGCCGAGCAGGCTCTCTGCGACCGCGTTGAGGTAGTCGATGCGGCCCTCGGCATCGCAGCACAGCACACCGTCGCCGAGCACTTCGAGGATCTGCGTGGCGTGCGACTCGCGGGCATTGCCGGCGACATCTTTGCAGCGCTCATTGCGGTGCTGCAGCAAGCCTTCGGAGACGCGATGCACCGCTTCGATCAGCGCCTCGGGGCCGCTGCTTTTCTCCACCAGCGCCGCGGCGCCGAGGTTGAGTGCGCGCCGCGCGGCGTCGAAATCAGCCTGTGCGGTGTAGATGATGCAAGCGCAGTGAGGATGCTGGGCGCGGCAGTGCGTGAGCAGCTCAAGGCCGGACATGCCGGGCAGGCCCAGGTCGAGCACGACGACGCCCATTTCACCCTCAGCCAGCCGCTGCAAAGCGCTATCGGCATCGCCGCACCACTCCACGGCGAAGCCTTCCTCGCGCAGCAGATCACTGCTGGTAGTGAGCAGGCCCGGATGATCGTCAACCAGCAGTACGCGCCGTGCGCGCTCCACAATCGGCATAGTCTGCATCCCCGTGGCCGCTCTGCGGCCGTGTCGATAGGGGCTGGCCTGTGCTGCGACACGCGCGCGGTGCCTCAGCGAATGAATCTGGTCCGCAGGCGCACTTTCCATCATACCGCCGCGCGTCGCAAGCTCACTGCGAGTTCGCCACCCAGCGGGCTAATAGCGCACAAGCCCGGCGACAACGCGGCACTAACGACCAGCGGGATAGTTCGACAGCGCAGCGGTGCCGGGCGCCGTCTATGGTGAGCCGTGCGCACTGTCGCGCCGATTATTCTCGGCAGCGGGCGCGACATCCGGCGGCGGCGGCAAGTACAGCGTGAAACAGGCTCCGCGGCCCTCGCCCTCTTCCAGCAGCAGTTCGCCGCGGTGGCGCCAGGCGATGTCGCGGGCGACCCACAGGCCGAGTCCGTAGCCGTCGCTGCGCGTAGTGAACAGCGGCTCGAAGAGGCGATCGCGGTGCGCGGCGGCGACGCCCGGCCCATCATCCACCACGCGCAACCACTGGCCGTTGACATCGCGGCCCGCGGCGACGCGGATCTCGCCGCTGCCGCGCATCGCCACCGCGGCGTTACCGAGCAGATTGGCCAGCAACTGGCGCAGCAGCGCGCGATCGGCACACAGCAGCAGCGGTCGCGGAGCGGCGTAATGCAGCGCCACCGACTTCGGCAGCAGGCCGCGTTCGAGCAGCTCGTCGCACAACTGATCGACCGCGAATTCGCTCCAGCGCGGCGGCCTCGGCCGCGCGACATCGAGCAGCTCGGTGAGCATCACCTCGGCATGCCTGAGCTCGACATCGATAATGCCCAGATACTCGGTGAGCTTTCCCGCCGGCGCTGCCGACGACGCCATCGCCGGCAGACCGCCCGACGGCAGCTCGGGCGCGCCGCTCGCCAGCCAGCCCGGCGCCTTGCGCCGCAGGTAGTGGACCGCGTTGCGTATCGCCGCCAGCGGGTTGCGCAGATCGTGCGCCGCGCCGGCCGCCTGCGCGCCGAGCGCGGCCAAGCGGGTGCGCTCGCGCAACCGGGGCTGTGGTTCGTCGCGCTGTTCGCGCCAGCCGCTCACCAGCAGATGCTCGGCGGAGATGTCGCGACCGACGCCGCGAAAACCGAGAAACTCGCCGCTCTCGGCGTCGCGCAGCGGCTGCGCGCGCTCGTGGATCCACAGCCACTGGCCATCGGGACGGCGCAGGCGATAGGTGAGTTCATAGGGCCGTTGGGCGGCGGCGGCGCGCAGGCACAGCCGCCATTCGTGGCCAGCGTCCACATCGCCGGCAAAGGCGGCAGCGCGATCGCGGCCGAGAAAACGCTGGGCCGACCAGCCGGTGACGGCCTCCTGACCGGGCGACAGGCAGCTGTAGCGCAGCGCCGTATCCTGCTCCCAGAACCAGTCCGCGGCGATCGTGGCGAAGTCGCGAAAACGCGCCTCGCTGGCGCTCAGGGCAGACTGGTAATCCTGTCGCTCCAGCTCAAAGGCGAAGCGCTGGGCGAACAGCTGAAGCAGGGCCAGCAGCTCGTCATCGGCCGGCAGCGGCGCGTCGTGGATCACGTTGAGCACGCCGAAGGCGCGACCGTCGCCACCCACCAGCGAGACGCCGATGTAGCTGTCGGCGCCCATCGCCACCAGCGCGGCGTCCTCCGGATAGCGCTGTTGCACACCGCGCTCGATGACCAGCACGCCATCGTTCATGCAATCGGCACAGGGGGTACCGGCCCGCGGGTACTGCACCGGCTCGGCGAATCCACCGCCGCTCCAGAAAGCCAGCATGCGCAAAACCTGCTGCCCGGGGTCGGCGTAGCGGGCGAGGATCGCGTAGCGGCTGCCGAAGGTCTCGGCCATCAGCTGCGCGCCGCGGCGAAAGAAGCTCAGCGGATCGGCATCGCGCGGGCCGTCGGCCAGCTGGCGCAGGGCGCGGGCGCTGCGCCCGGCGAGCCCGCCACTCACGCCGGGCCTGGCGGAACCTCTGCTGACCCCCGTGCTCATTGACGCGCCTGTATCGGGGGGGACGGACGCCGCGCCGCGGGCTGCTCGTCGCATGGGCCTCATTCCTCTGACTGCTCACCGGCATTGCCGCGTCAAATTATAGACGATGCGAGCACTTGCGACCGCGCGGCCTGATGCGCACACTGGCGCGCCATTTTAGCGACCTTGCGAGCGATCCGCGAAACGATGATCCCCCCCATCGCACTGACCATCGCCGGCTCCGACAGCGGCGGCGGCGCCGGCATCCAGGCCGACCTGAAAACCTTTTCCGCACTCGGCGTCTACGGCGCTTCAGCGATCACCGCGCTGACCGCGCAGAACACCCGCGAGGTACGCGCCGTTCACGCCGCGCCGGCGGATTTCGTGCGCTGCCAGCTGGATGCGGTGTACGAAGATCTGGCGGTCGGCGCAACCAAGATCGGCATGCTCGGCGAGGCGTCGATCATCCGCGCGGTGGCCGCCGGGCTGCGCGCCCACCGCGCCGGCAATCTGGTGCTCGATCCGGTGATGGTGGCCAAGAGCGGCGACAGCCTGCTGGCGGCGGACGCCGAGGCCGCGCTGCTCGAAGAACTGCTGCCGCTGGCCGAGCTGATCACCCCCAATCTGCCGGAAGCCGGCGTGCTGCTCGGCCGCGCCGCGCCGACGGATGAGACCGGCATGCGCCGAGCCGCCGAGGATCTGCTCAGCCGCGGCGCGCGCGCGGTGCTGCTCAAAGGCGGCCATCTCGGTGGCGAACGCTGCGTGGATCTGTTCTGCGACGGCCACCGCGAGCTGCGCTTTGAGAGCCCGCGCCGGCACACCGCCAACACCCACGGCACCGGCTGCACGCTATCCGCGGCGATCGCCGCACTGCTCGCCCGCGGCCTGCCGCTGGCCGAGGCGGTGAGCGCCGCGCGCGACTATCTGCAAGCCGCCATCGCCGCGGCCGACGATTTGCAGGTCGGCAGTGGACACGGCCCGGTGCAACACTTCCACGCGCTGTGGCCGGTCGACATCGCAGCCGCAGCAGCCCCGGCGACAGACAGTTGACGGCGCCGGGGTCAGAGGCGAAAGTGGTCGCCATCCGATCCCCCTGAACGAGTGCGAGGCCCGTGTTCTTCAACCTGTGGAATACCTGGCGCAACATCGCCAGCGTGCTGATGATGTTTTACCTGCCCGGCGACAACCTGTCGCTGTTCTACGTAGAGCCCAGCGGCGATCTGCCGGCGCGTACCGCGGTGATGTTCCAGCTCGACGGCATGGATTTCACCGACAGCGCGCGCGCCATCTGCGCGCGGCGCGAATCGGGGATCCTGTTCAACCCGAGCCTGTTCTGCGACAGCAGCACCGAGGACGAGATACTCGAACGCGGCATCGTGCTGTTCACCACCGAGCTGGAGGCACTCGCCAAAATGACCAAGACCTCGGCCGAGTGGAGCCTTTGACAGGCGGTTGAAACACTATCGGCGCTGCCGCTGTAGGCGTTACCGCGCCGCGGGGCGGCACCGACGCGCGCATCAGCCGGCGCGCGCGGCCGCGGCGAGGCGCTCGCGACTGCGGCGAAACCAGTTCGGCAGATCCACCACCTCGCCCGCATCGTCCACCGCCGGGTAGTCCACGCCGTTGCGCTCGCACCAGCGCGCGATCACCGGGTGCGCCCAGCGGAAGAAGGTTCGCCGGCGGGTTTGCGCATCCAGCCGCGGCGCGGCGTAGAGCCCGGCGGCAAGGCGCTGGCGCTGCGCCTCGCTGAGGATGATCGCCGCCGCCACCGAGACGTTGTAGGACTCGGCCATGCCGAGCATGGGGATCGCCACCGAGTGCTCGGCGCGCGCCGCGCTGGCGGCGGAGACGCCGTGCAGCTCGTTGCCGACGATCAGCGCGGTGGGCCGCGTGTAGTCGATCTCGCGATAATCGCAGGCGGCGTCGCAGAGCTGCGCGGCGACCAGCTGAAAGCCGGCCGACCGCAGCGCGTCGAGCGGCGCCGCAACATCGCGATGGCGGTGGATCTCGACCCAGCGGTGCGCGCCCATGCTCACCCCCTGGTGGTTCTGCCAGCCGCCCTCGGGCAGCACGGCGTGCATCTCGTGGATACCCACCGCATCGCAGGTGCGCACGATGGCGGCGATGTTGCGCAGCTTGTGCAGACCGTCGGCGAGCAGGGTCAGATCGGGCTGGCGACGGTCGAGCGTCTGGCAGAGACGGCGGTATCTTTGTGGTGTCATAGCGAACTGTCGGCGCGCAGCGCCGGGGAGCGGCGACAAGCGATGGGTGACGACTGGCTGGTGTGGGCGATCATCGGCGCATTTTATCTGCCACTGCACGCGCTGCCACCGCTGGCGGTGGCCTGGCTGCGCGGCGGCGAGCAAAGCCAGCGCCAGCAGCGCCTGCGCCGCGTGCTGATCGAAGTGCTGCTGAGCATGGCCGTGGCCTTTGCGCTGGTTTTCTGGCTGGCCGCCGAGCACCTGCAGTGGGCGATGGCCGCGCTGGCCGTATCGCTGCTGCCACCCTGGTGGCGTGCGCTGCGCTAGCGGCGCGCCGAAGCGGCGTCAAAGCGGCCCAGCACGAGCCACAAGCCCACCAGCAGAAAGACGCTGAAAGCGACCAGCGACCAGCCCGGAATCGACAGGCCGAGAAAGCGCCACAGCACCTCGGCGCATTCGCCGGAACCCCGCAACACCTTCGCCAGCACCTCGGTGAAGGGCAGCACGTCGAGCATGTAGTTCAGCCCCGGCCCGCACTCGGGCAGCTGATCCGCGGGCATGTTCTGCAGCCACAGGTGGCGACCGGCGACGGCCAGACCGCAGAGCGCGGCGAAGCTGCCCAGCGCAGCGTACACCCGGCGCCCGGCGCGACCGGGGTTGTGCACCGCGCCCGCCATGCAGATCAGGCCGATAGCGGCGTAGCCGACGCGCTGGAAAACGCACAGCGGGCAGGGGTCGAGATGGAGCACGTATTGAAAGAAGATTCCGCCGCCGAGCATGCCGACAGCGGCCAGCGCGCCGAGCGCGAACAACAAGCGTGGGGTGATGGGCATCGAGTATATCCGTAGCAGTGGCGCTTGGCGGGCTGTTAGACTGCGGTCTCGGGCGTGACGATCCGGCCTTGGGATCAGCGTTGGACTCGCGCCCGGCAGGCTACGCAGCGGATTTCATCAGCTTTGCAGAAGAGGCGTCGCCCTCTCGCCCGATTCGGGTGAGCCGGCGTGAGGGCAGGCCTTATTCCCTGTGAACATTTGCCAATAGCCAGATTTCATCAAGTCTTAATCGGGGTAATCCTATACTGCTTCGGCTCACCGTTTACCGACACGTCGGAAAAGAAAGGCGTCGATCACGCCAAGGAGGAAAGCGCCATGCTCGCTTATGAAGACGTTCTCGGCCTCTCCCTCGTCAACGAACGCGAAGCGCACACCATCGCGGAACTGGAGCACCTGCCGGACATCGTCGCCATGGCACTGGCCAGCGAGGACCACCCGGAGAGCCACCACCGCCTGCACAGCGCGACCCTCGCCTATCTGCGGGTCTGCACCAACCGCCAGCAGCCCCACTGAAGGTAACGCGGGCGGGGGCCAGCTCCCGCCCGCCCCAACCTGCGCCCGCCCGGGCGACGGCTCTCGCCGCGATGATCCACCAACGCCGCCACCCGCGCTCAGCCATCTGCGCGCCGCCACCCGCACACCGCCGCCGACTACAAACCCCGCAGCGCCACCAGCAGCGCCCGGTGCAGCATCTCCGGCTGCTCACTCATCATCATGTGTCCGCAATCGTGCAGCGTCTCCACATGCACCTCGACGCCGGCCGCGGACAACGCCGCAGCCAGTTCGCGCGCAGCGCGCGGCGGCGTCATCTGATCGCTGTCACCGATGATCAGCGCCACTGGGCAGCGCACCTTCGCCGCCGCATCGAGCCCGCCGGCGTAGGCATTGCAGGCCGACAGGCCGGTGTACATCACGCCGTCGCCGGCCTGCTCCAGCAGGCGCATGCCGAGGTTCTGGATATTCACCCCGGCCACCGGGTTGCCGCCGAGCTGCGCGGCGTAGCCGTGGCCGAACAGGGTGACCATATCCACCGCGGCCTGCTGGTTGGCGCGGGCCGCGGCCAGCAGCGGCTCGGCCACCGGCATCGGGAAGGCGCAGCCCAGCAGGGCGATGCGGCTGATTCGATCCGCGTGCCGCGCGGCGCACTCCAGCGCCACCAGCGAGCCCATGCTGTGGCCGACCAGCGCGGCGCGGGCGATGCCGGCGGCGTCGAGCAGCGCCGGCAGCCAGTCGGCCATCGCCTCGACACTGGTCAGCAGCGCGCCGCCGGAGCGGCCGTGGCCGGGCAGATCGATGGACAGGGCGTTGCAGCCGTGGCGGGCAAGGTAGCGCGCGTACAGCACCCACGCGCTGTGATCCATCGCCGCGCCGTGGATGAACACCACGCTGGGCTTGTCGGCATCCAGCTCGACGCCGCCGGTATTGACATAGACGGAATCGCCGTTGACCTGAAGTTGCATGTGACTCCCCTACTTCTGCGAGCGGTACAGCGCGCGGCCGAGATCGTCGATCAGATCGGCCGGCTCCTCGATGCCGACCGACAACCGCACCAGCCCTTCGCTGATCCCGGCCGCGGCCAGCGCCTGCGCATCCATCCGGCTGTGGGTGGTGCTGGCCGGGTGGATGACCAGCGATTTGGCGTCGCCGACGTTGGCCAGATGGCTGAACAGACGCAGCGAATCGATGAACTTGCGGCCGGCCTCGCGGCCGCCCTTCAGCTCGAAGCTGAACACCGCGCCGCAGCCCTCGGGCAGCAGCTTTTTGGCCAGCTGGTGATCCGGATGGCCGGGCAGCTGCGGGTGGGTGACGTACTCAACCGCATCCTGGGCGTCGAGAAAATCGACGATCTGCCGGGTGTTGTCGACGTGGCGCGCCATGCGCATCGACAGCGTCTCCAGCCCCTGCAAAATGTAAAAGGCATTCTGCGGGCTCATCGCCGCACCGAAATCGCGCAGCCCCTCTTTGCGCGCGCGGGTGATGAACGCCGCGGGGCCGAACTCCTCGGCGAAATCCATGCCGTGGAAGCCGGCGTAGGGCTCGGTGAGGGTGGGGAATTTGCCCGACCCCTCCCAGTCGAAGCGGCCCGAATCGATCAGCGCCCCGCCGATGGCCACACCGTGTCCGCCCATGAATTTGGTCAGCGAGTGCATCACGATATCCGCGCCCTGCGCGATGGGTCGGCTCAGACACGGCGTGGTCAGGGTCGCATCGACCATCAGCGGAATGCCGTGATCGTGGGCGATGGCGGCGATCTCGGGGATGTTCAACACCTCGACGCGCGGATTGCCCACCGTCTCGCCGAACAGCAGGCGGGTCTCGGGGCGAATCGCCGCGGCGAAGGCCGCCGGGTCGCGCGGATCGACAAAGCTGGTTTCGATGCCGAAGCGGCGCAGGGTGTAATCGAGCAGATTGTGGGTGCCGCCGTACAGCGAGCGCGACGACACGATGTGTCCGCCCTGGCCCATCAGCGTGCAGATGCCCAGGTGGATCGCCGCCATCCCGGAGGCGGTGCAGACCGCGCCGACGCCGCCCTCCAGCGCCGCGACGCGCTCTTCCAGCACGCCCACGGTGGGGTTGGAGATGCGCGAATAGACGTGCCCGGAGCGGGCGATATCGAACAGCGAGGCGGCGTGGTCGCTGTCCTGAAAAACAAAGGACGTGGACTGGTAGATGGGCGCGGCGCGGGCGCCGGTCTGGCCATCCGGCCGCTGGCCGGCGTGCAGGCTGAGCGTGTCGAAGCCGATGTACTTGGGTCCGGCCATATCTGTCCCCCGGTGATTACAGGCGGCGCAGTGTAGCAAAAGGCCATCGCCGGGCCAGCCGGCGGCGACCCGCAGCATCGGCCAGCGGGCGCGATCGGCGCCGCGGCGGATTTTTCGCACAGCGAAACCGACCATCGACAGCCCCTTGCACCGCCGCAGCCGCAGCACTACATTGCGGCGCCAGCCTTAAGTCAGACAAATCCAGCGGGGACTTCGATATGAACCATTCCATCGACACGGTCGCGGTGATCGGCGCCGGCACCATGGGCGCGGGCATCGCCGGCGTGTGCGCCGCGGCCGGCTGCGATGTGCTGCTCTACGACCTCGACGTCGAGCGCGTGCAGGCCGCCATCGGCCGCCTCTGCGCTGGCCGCAACCCGGCGATCAGCGAACAGCAGGCCGCCCGCATCAGCGCTTGCGCGGTCGACGGCGATCTGGAAAAAATCGCCGCCGCCGATTGGATCTGCGAGGTCATCATCGAGGACCTGGGCGCCAAGCGCGAGCTGTTCCAAAAGCTCGAAGCACTGCGCAAAGACGGCTCGATCATCACCAGCAACACCTCCGGCATCCCGCTGCGCGACATGTGCCAGGGCATGCCCGAGCGCTTTCGTCGCGACGTCGCCGTCACCCACTTTTTCAACCCGGTGCACATCATGCGCCTGCTGGAACTGGTTACCGGCGAAGACACCAGCGATGACGTCAAAGCCGCACTGGTCGAGTTCCTCGGCGGCCGCCTCGGCAAAGGCGTGGTCTACGCCAAGGACACGGTCAACTTCATCGGCAACCGGATCGGCTGTTTCTGGATGCTCACCGGCCTGCACATGGGCCGCGACGCGCGCGCCGACGGCGTCTCGATGGAGCTGGTCGATGCGCTGATGTCCAAACCCTGCGGCCTGCCGCCCACCGGGCTGTACGGCCTGGTCGATCTGATCGGCCTCGACGTGATCGACTTCGTCGGCAAAAACCTCGCCGCCAACCTGCCCGATGGCGACCTCGGCAAACCCTACGCCAGCTTCCCCGCCGAGGTGCAAGCGCTGTTCGATGCCGGCCAGCTGGGCCGCAAGACCGGCGGCGGTTTCTACAAGGTGAGCAAAAACCCCGACGGCTCAAAAACCAAGGAAAGCTACGATCTCGACGCCGGCGCCTGGCGTCTGGCGCAGGCCGTCGAGCTGTCCGCCGAGCACGCCGACTACACCACGCTGCTGTTCGCCGACGACGCCGCCGGCCGCTTCGCCTGGAATCTGATGGGCACCACCCTGTGCTACGCCGCCGATCTGGTGCCGGAGATCGCCGACGACATCGTCAATATCGACCGCGCCATGCGCTGGGGTTTCAACTGGGCGCAGGGGCCGTTCGAGATGCTCGACGGGCTGGCTGCGGCGAAGGTCATCGCCCGCCTCGAAGCCGAGGGCAAGCCGCTGCCGAAGATGCTCGCCGTGCTGCGCGACAGCGGCAACGCCAGCTTCTATCGCAGCACTGCCGATGGCGACGAATACCTCGGCAGCGACGGCCGGTACCACGCCATGCCGGCGGAGTAGGCCGCCGCCCGGCCGGGCAGCGGTCGCGCCAGCGGTGAAACCAGCCGTGAAATAGGGGCCCGTGCCACGCCTTTTTCACGGCCCTTTTTACAGGCCTGCACCACCGCTCAGCGGCCGTTGCCGCAGCGCGGCGCGCGCGACACGACTTTCGCCAAATCCGAAGGTAGAATCGCCGGCCCCGACTCGCCTGATCCCATCCACTGCCGATGCCGCTGTTCCTCGCCACTCGCCGCTCCGCCACCGGCCGCCACGCCAGCCGGCGCCTGCTCGCCGCAGCGCTGTGCCTGCTGGCGCTGTCGACGCCGGCGCGCGCCGATCTGGACATCGAGATCGACGGCATCGACGAGGACGACCCCGTAGCCGAGCAGCTGCGCAACTGGCTGGGCGAGCCGGCCGGCGAATCCGAAGCGGACATCGCCGCCTTCCGCCGGGTGCTGCCCGAAGAGGCCGGCAAGGCACTGCGCGCGGTGGGCTACTACGCCGCCGAGGTCGATTCCACGCTGAACGCAGACGGCGACGTGCTGCGCATCGAGGTCGATCTCGGCCAGCCGGTGCGCCTCGCCGAACCGGATCTGCGCATCGACGGCCCGGCCGTCGAGCACCCGGCCTTCGTCGAACTGCTCGCCGAGCCCGGGCTGGCCGCCGGCGACCGCCTCGACCACGGCGCCTACGAAAGCCTCAAGGGCCGGCTGCTCGATCAGGCGCAGGCGCTGGGCTTTTTCGACGCCGAGCTGACCGCGCACAGCATCGAGATCGATCTCGCCGCCAGCCAGGCGCTCGTCCGCCTGCACATGGCCAGCGGCCCGCGCTACCGGATCGGCGAACTGCGCTGGGACGATCCCCCCATCGACCCGGCACGCATGCGCGCCTGGCTGCCCATTGAGCGCGGCCAGCCCTACGCCGCCCACCGCATCGCGGCGACCCACAACGCGCTGCTCGACGCCGGCTACTTCCGCGACGTGCGCGTGCGCGTGCTGCGCGAGCAGCGGCACAGCGACAATGGGCACCCCGAGGTGCCGCTGCACCTGCAATTCGCCCCGCGCGAAGAAAACGAAGTCGGCTTCGGCCTCGGCTTCGCCACCGACACCGGCGCGCGCGGCCGGGTCACCTGGACGCGGCCGCACATCAACCGTCACGGCCACAGCCTGCACAGCCAGTTTTACCTGTCGCAGATCGGCCACCACGTCAGCCTGCGCTACCGCATGCCGGACGCGCTCCGGCCCAAGACCCACTACGACCAGATCGAGCTGGGCAGCCGCACCGAAGAGGTCGACGGCAACGAAAGCTCGCTGTCCAGCATCGCCTTCCAGCGCATCGAACTGCTCGACAGCGGCTGGCAGCGCACCCGCTCGCTGCGCTTTGAGAGCGAAACCTTCACCCTCGGCGCGCCGACCCAGACCACCAAACTGCTGCTGCCGGGCATCGGCTGGTCGCGCACCGAGCGAAGCGGCGATCTGTACGCCAGCCGCGGCGCGCGCTACAGCCTGCGGCTGGCCGCCGGGCACGGCGATCTCGGCTCGGACATCGACATCGCCGAGGTCAACGCCGGCGCCAAGTGGCTGGCCAGCCTCGGCGAGCGCAACCAGTTCATCGCCCGCGCAGATGCCGGCGCGGTCTACGCCGAAGACTTCAACCGCCTGCCCAGCAGCCACCGCTTCTACGTCGGCGGCGACCAGAGCGTGCGCGGCTACGCCTACAAAAGTCTCGGCCCGAAGAACGCCAACGGCGACTTGCTCGGCGGCGAACGGATGATCTCCGCCAGCCTCGAATACGTGCGCTTTCTCGGCAGCAGTTTCGGCCTGGCGCTGTTCGTCGACGGCGGCAAGGCGTTCAGCAGCAGTGCCGAGCCGGTCCACGTCGGCGCCGGCTTCGGCCTGCGCTGGCGCACCCCGGTGGGGCCGCTGCGCATCGATATCGGCTTCCCCATCGACGACGACGAATACGACAGCCCGCGCCTGCACCTATCCATCGGACCGGAGCTATGAGCGAGCAGACCGCCGGGGCGACGCCCCCGCCCCCCCAAACGCCGGCCCAAACACCGCCCCGGAAGCCGTCGCAAAAACCATCCGGGACAACGCGGCGCAGCCGCCTCGGCCGCCTGCTGCGCGGCCTGGGGTGGTCGCTACTGGTGCTGCTGTTGCTGCTGATCGCCGCCCTCGTCTGGCTGATCGGCAGCGAATCCGGCAGCCGTTTCGCCCTCGACAGCGCCGCCCGCGCCCTGCCGCAGCTGAGCGTCGACTACCGCGCCGGCAGCCTGTGGCGCGGCCTGCAACTGGATGCGCTGCGCTGGCACGACGGCGACACCCGCATCGACATCGAACAGCTCGACACCGGCTGGGATTTCACCTGCCTGCCGCAGGCGCTGTGCATCCGCCGCATCGCCGCCGCCGACATCCGCGCGCAGCTGCCGGAGGCCGATCCGGACGCCCCCGCCGAGCCGCCGCGCGAAGGCCCCATCGAACTGCCGCAGATCGGCCTGCCGCTGGAGCTGCGGCTGGACGAACTGGATCTGCCCAGCATCGCCGTGCAGATCGGCGATGCGCAGCACGAGATCAGCGACATCCGCCTCGCCCTGCGCACCGTCGGCCAGAGCCTGGAGCTGATCGAGCTGGCCGCCGGCTACGCCGACAACCGCGTCTCCGCCGAGGGCACGCTCGGTCTGGCCGGCGACTTCCCGCTCGATCTGCGGCTGCGCGCCGAAGCACCCTCGCTGCTGCCGGCGCCGCAGCGCATCGATCTGCAACTGGGTGGCGATCTGGCCAACACCGAGCTGGCGGCGCAGCTCAGCGGCGCCTTCGAGCTGTCGCTGGCCGGCAGCCTGCAGCCGTTGCAGGCGACGCTGCCGATGGACCTGCGCGCCGACTGGCAACAGCTGCAGTGGCCGCCGACCGGCGAGCCGCAGGTCAGCGTGACCGCCGGCGAGCTGACCGCCAGCGGCGATCTCAACGGCATCGACACGCGCCTCGACACCGGCGTGCAGGCCGCCGGCCAGCCGCCGGTGGGGGTGGCGCTGCGGGCGCTCGCCAGCCCGCGCAGAACCGATCTGCACAGCCTGCGACTGGCGCTGCTCGGCGGCGCGCTGGAGCTGCGCGGCAGCGCCGACTACGCCGATGATGTCGCCTGGGATATCAACGGCGAATTCAGCGATCTCGACCCGGGCCAGCTGGCGCCGGCGGCGGCCGGCCTGCTCTCCGGCCGGCTGGCCAGCCGCGGCGGGCTGGCCGACGGCGACTGGTATCTGCACGGCACCGAGCTGCACGTCGACGGCCGCATCGACAAGCCGGCGCTGCCGCTGGCGCTGCAACTGCAGGTGGCGCGGCCGGCCGGCGAGCCACTGGCGCTGCAACGCCTGCAGCTCGACGCACTCGACGGCCAGCTGGCGCTGGACGGGCAAATCGCGCTGCCCAGCGATGCCTCGCCGGAACTCGGCTGGGACATCGCCGGCCAATTCAGCGATATCAACCCCGGCGCGCTGGCCGCGGATGCCGCCGGCCGGCTGAACGGCCAGCTGGCGGTGCGCGGCGGCGTCGCCGACGACTGGCGGCTGGAGCTGGCGCGGCTCGACGTCGATGGCCTGCTGCGCGAGCTGCCGCTGCAACTGGCGCTGCGCGCGCAGCGCCCGGCCGGCGCGCCGCTGGCGCTGCAGCAATTGCAACTGCAGGCGCTCGACGGCCAGCTCGACGTGAGCGGCGAAGTGGCGCTCGCGCCGCCGCAGCCGCTGAGCCTGGGCTGGGACATGGCCGGCCGCTTCAGCGCCATCAACCCGGGCCTGCTGGCGCCCGATCTGCCCGGCGAGCTGGGCGGCGATTTCGCCGTGCGCGGCGGCCTGACCGCAGACGGCGACTGGCAGCTGGCGCTGGCCGAGGCGCGCGTCGATGGCCGCCTGCGCGACTACCCGCTGAAGCTGGATAGCCAGCTCTCGCGCCAGCCGGGCGACCTGTGGGAGATCGCCCGGCTGCGCCTGGACAGCGGCCGCAACCACATCGAGGCCAGCGGCGAGCTGAACCAGCAGTGGGCGCTGGGCGGGCGCATCGACCTGCCGGCACTGGATGAGCTGCTGCCGGACGCGCGCGGCCGGCTGGCGGCCGACTTCGACCTCTCCGGGCC
>Ga0207752_1000112_pt1 | contig 35778 bp, 32 predicted proteins | sample Pon2CUnioCityCA_6_FD_187272 | JGI IMG/M metagenome (GOLD analysis project Ga0207752, IMG submission 187272) | Marine sediment microbial community from Union City, CA, USA - Pond 2C Sediment 2 (SPAdes) | ecosystem: Environmental > Aquatic > Marine > Intertidal zone > Salt pond sediment ... | reverse complement strand
CTTCAAGAGAGGTTCCTTCATCTGCGTACCCATCCAAGTCGATTGCAGCGACGCGGACCTTCGTCCCCTGTGTTTCTGCAAGATACGCAGTGGCCTCAAGAAGATAACGCCTACCGATTCCGCCCCCACCTGACAGCGCAACAACATGCGGATGATTGCCTCTCTGATCTTGAAGAACTGTTAACATCGCATCGATGAAGTCCGGACGCTGGAAGTTGTACTGAACGTATTTCTCCATCGGGGAGTGAAACGCGTTGCGCTTCATGCTAGTTGACATTCAAGACTCCAGACACCTGTTCGCTCGCAGATGAGCCCAGCCTACCACTCGAGCCACCAACTCGTGCCTCAAGGACAGCGACAAGGCTGTCAAATGATGCTCTACGTTCCGCGTCAAGGGATGGCGGACAGCCACCTATTTTGCCCTCATTCTGTCTGGCTTTCCTCTGGGTCCTGCGAGCTCCCGCGGCCATCCTACTGATTTCGACCTCTCCACACCACGGCCCTACCAGACGCGTCCGCTCCAGGCCACGACACTCGTTCGGCGCCGGTTCGTCTCGGAAGCACCTCACCATAATATTGTAGATGCACGCGTGCGGGGATAGCAAGCGGAAAAGTGAAAAAAGTGACAAGGAACAAGTAATAAGCCCTCTGCATTGATGATCGATGATGAATTATTGATGCTCTGAATCCGTGTGAATCGGCGTAAATCCGGGCCCTTGGATTGATGATGGATGAGTGATAATTGATTATTGCCGCAATCCGTGTAACTCCGCGTAAATCCGTGTCGGAAGAACAGTTGTCCGTTGGAAATCCGCGTTCATCCGCGTCCATCTGCGGTTTCGCCTTCTTGGCGTGGTTCGCGCGTCGGGGCGGCTTAGCCCGTACGTGCTCGGATGTAGGCCCGCAGTACGGCGTTGATCCTTGTCTGGTAGCCCTTTCCCTGGCGTTTGAACCAGTCCAGAACGTCGCGATCCAAACGAAGCGACACGGACTGCTTGCCCTTAGGCAGGCGCACTCTGGCCTTGCGGAAGAAGTCCTTCTCCAGCTCCGGGGTGTCCGACGCGTCGATTTCCGCGTCCGGCATCGTCTTCAGCAACTCCCAGTCAGTGCGGGATTCTCCGATAGAATTCTTTGCTCTCATAGCTTGTCGCCTTTCTGGCGGAAATGATGCGAATCGTTTCTTCATCCTGCCACTCGACGTAGACGACCACGGCCACGATGCTCCTGAGCAGGCCGACTGCAATCCACCGGTCCTCCCCGTAGTCCCGCCGAGTATCCGACTGCACGAGCATGGGATGGCTAAACATGTCGACGACGTCCCGAAAGTCGATCCCATGCTTTCGTATGTTGTTCCTGTTCTTGCGTTCATCCCATACGAACTGCATGCTTATAGTGTATATACGTAATGTAGCTACGTCAAGGACGAATCCGGGAATTCCGGCCTTTGCATTGATCATGGATCATTGCCGAAAGGCGCGTGAATCCAGGCCCCTATATTGATGATCGATGATTTACGATTGATGATCCTAATCCGTGTCCGTCCGCGTAAATCCGGGCCCTTGGATTGATGATGGATGAGTGATGATTGATTATTGTTGAAATCCGCGTGAATCCGCGCAAATCCGTGTCGGAGAAGTGTTCATCGGCGTTCATCTACGTCCATCTGCGGTTCCATCTGCTCTGTGTCCTCGGTGCCCTCTGTGGCAGGACATTCTCTTTCTCGCGGTTCGCACGAGAAGATGGTGGGCATAGTCCACCCTACGAGAACCATGTAAACCCTTTTCAGATACAGGTTTATCGCATTCCCTCCGTGGCCGAAAAAAATCGCCGCCCGGCGACAATTGTGTCTTGACGAAGAATAAAAACGCCTGTATGGTAATCAGTGAACGTATAGTGATATCGTGAATGATAGATGAACAATGGTGAATTGTCAATCGTAAATAGTAAATAGTACATTTGGAGGGCATTGTCATGGCCAGTGAAGCACAAGTCATCGCCAATCGGTCGAACGCACAGAAGTCGACGGGGCCTCGGACGCCGGAGGGCAAGGCCGTCGTGTCGCAGAACGCGGTCAAGCATGGACTGTTGGCGAAGCAGGCCGTCATTGTGGGGGAGGACCCCGGCGAGTATGAGTTCTATCGGGATCGGATGGTCGGGGAGTTAGCCCCCGTCGGGCTGGTCGAGTCGATGTTGGCCGAGCGGGTCGTCAGCCTGTCGTGGCGGCTGCGGCGGGCGGAACGGCTCCAGAACGAGGCCTTCGACGCGCTGTACCTCAAGGAGACGGCCGGGCCAATCGCGAAGTTGACGCGGTCGCTGCATCCCAAGCCGGACCAGTGCGGTAGGAGCGAGGACGACCTCGCCCTTGGGCGGGTGGTGCTGCACGGCTTTTCCAACGACCGCGTGCTGGATCGGCTGATGATGTACGAACGGCGGATCGAGCAGAGCCTGTACAAAGCCGTGGCCGAGCTGCGGCAGCAGCGGCTCCTCCGCGAACTCGACGACGACGCCCAAACGCCCGCCGGCCTGGCGTCGAACACGCCGCGCGTACCGGCCGCCCCGCCGGTCGAAAGCCCCCACTATTCCGATACTCCATCATTCCAACATTCCGCCGACGAAGAGCCCTCGCGCCAAACAAAGCCAATCCGGAGGGCCCCGGACGAACCGGCGTGCGAGAAACGGGGTATGCGAAGCTGAGCGGGCGGCGCCAAACAAAGCCAATTCGCGTGAGGCAGCGGGCTCGCGGCGGACAGTGCCGTGGGTGTGGCGAGGGCTGACGGGGTCCTGCTGTGACCGCACGCGGGCGAAAACAAAGGTCGTGAAACCACTTGCCGGATCGTGGCGGGCAGACTACAATCAGGCTCGTAACCGGTGGATGTATGGGGTTTAGAAGAAGAGAATCGCGATGACCAAACAGTCGAACAGCCGAAGAACGAAGGCCATCTGCAGCTTCTGCGGGCGGTCGGGGACGCAGGCGGATACGCTGATCGAAGGCCCGGACAACGTCTTTATCTGCCCGGAATGCGTGGAGCTGTGCCACAACATCATCAAGCAAAACCGCCGGCAGGTGGGGACGCGCCGGATCAGCGACAAGGAGACGCCGAAGCCGCGTGAGATCAAAGAGTATCTGGACCAATACGTGATCGGGCAGGAGCACGCCAAGCGCTACCTCTCGGTGGCGGTGCACAACCACTATAAACGGCTGCTCCACAGCGATATCGGGGACAGCGACGTCGAGCTGGACAAGTCGAACGTCCTGCTCATCGGGCCGACCGGGAGCGGCAAGACCCTGCTGGCCCGAACGCTGGCCCGCAAGCTCGAGGTGCCGTTCGCCATCTGCGACGCCACCACCGTCACCGAGGCGGGGTACGTGGGCGAGGACGTGGAGAACTTCCTCCTGCGGCTCCTGCAAGCGGCCGATTTCGACATCGAGGCGGCGCAGCGAGGGATCGTCTACATCGACGAGATCGACAAGACGGGCAAGACCTCGCAGAACGTCTCGATCACGCGCGACGTTTCGGGCGAAGGCGTGCAGCAGGCGCTGCTGAAGATGCTCGAAGGCACCATCGCGAACATCCCGCCCCAGGGCGGGCGCAAACACCCGGAGCAATCGTATATCCAGATGGATACGACGAACATCCTGTTCATCTGCGGGGGGACGTTCGTCGGGCTGGACAACATCATCCGCAAGCGGCTGGGCCGCAAGATGATCGGCTTCGACTCGGAACTCTCCGCCCAGGCCGATGAGAAGGCGGAACTGACGGACATCCTGCGACAGGCCGTGCCGGAGGACATCATCGAATACGGGATGATTCCGGAAATGGTGGGGCGCCTGCCCGTCATCACGACGCTCGGGGCGCTCGATACCGATGCGCTCGTCGATATCCTAACCAAGCCCAAGAACGCCTTGTGCAGACAGTACGAGCGGTTCTTCCAGATGGAGGACGCGGAGCTGGAGTTCACGGAGGACGGGCTGAGGGCGCTGGCGCGCAAAGCGCTCACGCGGGACACCGGCGCGCGGGCCCTGCGGGCGATCACGGAGGAGCTCATGGTGGACCTGATGTATCAGTTGCCGGAAGAGCCCAAGCCGGCGAAGTACGTGATCACGCGCGAGGTGGTCGAGGGCAAGGTGGCCCTGCACATGGCCCGCCAGCAGGCCCGTAAGGAATCCGCCTGAGACCTTCGCTCAATCGAAGACCTCAACCTGCGAGTAGAGAGGAAACAGCAGGTTGTATACGAGGATGGCGTCGCCGTTGTACATGCGGATGCAGCCGCGGGAGCCGGCCGTGCCAATCTGCTCGGGGTCCTTGGTGCCGTGGATGGCGAAGCCGGTCCGGCCCTTGGCGTCCCCGGAGACGCCGTCGAGGGCGATCCAGCGCGAGCCGAGCGGATAATCCGGATCGGTGGCCTTGTAGACCCGCCCACTGTCCGGATCGGTCCACTTGGGCTTGACGAGTTTGCCGTTCTCCCGGACTCGCCACACGCCGGTGGGGGTTTCATAGCCGGGCTTGCCCAGTCCGACTTTGAAGCTGCGGACGTAGGTGTCCTGAAGGTAGAGATCGAGCGTGAACGTGGAGCGGCAGACCTTCGCGTGGAACGGCCCGTTGATGACCTTGATGGCACGCCCCGCCTGCAGCAACTGGGGTCGCGGAATGTTGTTGATCTTCATCAGGGTCTCATAGGGGACCTTATGCCGCCGGCCGATGATCTCCAGGAGATCGCCGGACTTGACCGTGTACGTGTCGCACAGCGTATCGCTTGGGAAGGCGGCGGGCCCGAACAGCCAATCGTTCGCCAGCTTCGCCATCTCGCTTTGGATGGTCTGCCGCTGCGGCGGCGTCATCGGCATCGGCAACAGCTTGTTGAGGCGGTCTCGAGCCTCAATGACCTCGGTGGGCCGAGAGCGCATCAGCGTCAAAACCTCTGCGATGGCCGCATCCACCTGGGCGTTCCCCGGATTCGGCGCCGGCACCGGCAGTTCCGTCACTGGCGTCGGCACGGATGCTGACTCTGCATTCGATGTCAAGGATCCGAGATCAGCATGAGCCGCCGTCTCGGCGGCCAGTTGGGACGCCGGTTCGCCCGCACTGCCTGCGGGCTGGGCGTCGCGCGACGGAGAACCGGCCGCAGCCTCCTGAGGGACGGAAGAGTGCTGGCGAAACACCAGGAAAGCGATAACGCCAAATACGACCACGCCCAGAACCAGGTACACGCCGCCGCCTCTTCTCAGGCCGGTTCGGACATTCGGAAAACGTGAGAACAAACGAGCCATCCTATGCTCCTTTCTGCTCGTCGCAGTAGATCACTTCCTCGTCGGTCACCAGAAAATGGACAGGCTCGTCGCTCTCCGTGGTCGGGATGGAATCGACGACCTGCTCGGCAAAGACCAGACCACAACGGGATGCGACGACCTCCTTGTTGGCGAAGAATCGGTCGTAAAACGATCCGCCCCGACCCAGGCGATTGCCCCCGCGGTCAAAACCCAGTCCGGGCGCCACGACCAAATCGATCTCGCCAAATGGGATCGGCACGCTGGCCGTCGGATTGCGCAGTCCCATCGCGCCGGTGGAGAGCCCGGTCTCCAGCGAGTTGATTCGGACGGGGATCATGTGACGCTGCTGCCAGGAGATCTTTGGGACGACCACGGTCTTGTCCCGCTGCCAGGCGTGGAGGATCGCGTCGGACGTATCCAATTCGTGCGGCAGCGACAGATACAGCATGATGATGGATGCGTTTTGAAATGCCTCCGTCGCGACCAGATTACTGCACGCCTTTCGGCTCTTTTCCTTGCGCTGCTCGGGCGATATGCCCAGCAGGCAGTTGCGCAGTTGACCGCGCAATTCAACCTTCTCCATGGACTGGTTCCTGATTCCCATCGGCCTTTGCATCTTGAGACGTTTTGCCCTTATCTATCAAGGTTTTGAGCCGCTGTAAATGACACATGACATTTTTCTCAACCCCGGCGTCTTTCGGGATATAGTACGTCTTGGGCGATCCGGACAAATACTCCTGGGGCACGAATCCCCCCTCAAAATCGTGGGGGTATTTGTAGCCCACCCCAAATCCAGCCTTCCTGGCCGCCGGATAATGCGCATCCTTCAGGTGCGCCGGCACCGGCCTGATCGGCTCACGCTTGACGTCCGCGGCGGCGTTCCAAATGGCCACGGCACTGGCGTTGGACTTCGGCGCACAGGCGATATAGATCGCCGCCTGAGCCAGGGCCAACCGCGCTTCCGGGAGGCCCACGAACTCCGAGATCTGCAAGGCCGCCGCGGCTAACACGGTCGCCATGGGATCGGCGTTGCCGACATCCTCGGCCGCACAAACCGCGATGCGCCTCGCAATGAAACGGAGATCCTCGCCGCCGGCCAACATCCGGGCGAGCCAGTAGACCGTCGCGTCGGGATCCGAACCTCGCATGCTCTTCTGCAAGGCGCTGGCGAGGTCGTAGTGCGTATCCCCCGTTCCATCGTACAGAACCGCCTTCTGTTGTATCGACTCTTTCGCAATCTCCAGATGAAATTTTATGCCCTCGCCGCCCGTCTGGCTCACCTGGGAGAGCACGCCCACCTCCAGCGCGGTCAGGGCCTTGCGGGCATCCCCGTCGGACATGTCCGCCAGGAAGCCCAAGGCGGCCTCGTCGGCCTCGACGCCGTACCGGCCCAGACCTTGCTCGGAATCGCTCAGGGCTCTGCGGAGCAGGACCAGGATCTCGTCGCGTTCCAGAGGCTCGAACCGGAACACGGTGCTGCGCGAGATGAGAGGCCCCGTCACGGAGAAATAGGGATTCTCGGTAGTGGCCCCGATGAGGGTGAGGATGCCGGCCTCGACATCGTCGAGCAGAACGTCCTGCTGGGCGCGATTGAAGCGATGGATCTCGTCGATGAACAGGACGGTCCTGCCGGCGCCTGCCACGAGCCGGTCTTTGGCCGCTGCGATGACGTCGCGGATGTCCTTGACACTGGCGGCCGGGGCGCTGAGATAGTGAAACTTCGCCCGCGTCTGATTGGCAACGATCGTCGCCAGCGAGGTCTTGCCCGCACCGGGAGGCCCGCAGAAGATCAGGCTGGTGAGCCGGTCGGCCTGGAGCATTCGGGTGAGCAGTTTCCCGGGCCCGAGGAAATGGCGCTGTCCGACAAACTCTTCGAGGGTCCGCGGCCGCATCCGCGCCGCCAAGGGAGCGGCGGAGCGCAGGCTCGCTTTCTCCTGGGCGTCGAACAGTCCTTTGTTGGCGGGGTCACGATCCATTGGGGCCATTATAGAGGCCCGCCAAAGGCGTGTCGAACCTATTCGCGAACGCCTTGCCTCCGGTGTGTGCCCAGATATCGTGGCGGGCCTCCTGTCATTCGCCCTGTGGAGCCGAGCCGCTCCTTTCTGTTGTCATGTCGAGCGGAGCGAAGCATAGTCGAGACATCTGCCTGCGACCGCAGGACGCCTTCGACTCCCAGCCAGAGGCCTCGACTGCGCTCGGGGTGACAGAAGAGACCTATCCTGCCACGAAGAGTAGTCAGACGCTGCCTCCGCGCAGCGCGATCGTCGCCGCCGGCGCCGTGAGTGTGTGAATGAGCCCCCCTCAAGAAGAAGGCTCTTCACGGAATTCCGGGGGGAAGCAGGACGCCTGTCGAGAGAGAATACGGCTCATTCGACTGTTGCCAGGGGTCCGGGGACCGTGTCCCCGGTCATGGAGGGCGGCCGTGCCCGCCGTACGGAGGGAGCGGACGAGCTCGTCTTGTGATCCCTTCCCCGAAATCCCGTGATGGACCCAAAAAGAAGCTTGCTCGCGTGCTTTTTTTGTTTACTTTCCCCAGGGCCGCCGGTAGACTGCTGCCGGTATCAACGGACGTGGTACAGAGTATTAGGCCGGGAGGCTGTGAGAGATGAAAGTCCGAATCAGGGACCAGCCGAGTGATCGGTTCGTCCCGTACCTTCGGGTGGGGGCGTTGTAAGCTAACCAGTGTGAGTGACACAGTTGAAAGGGGAGTATCATGAAACGTGGTTTGATTCTGTTGTGGGCAATCAGTCTGGCGTTTGCGGGCGCGGCCAGCGCCTCGGTGCAGCAGGGTGACGCGGAACTCAATCTGTCGGGCAATTGGTCCAGCATCAATGGGGAGGATAGTGAACAGGACATCGACTGGCTCGGCCTGTCCGCCGGGTTCGGCTACTTCCTGACGGACAACATCCAGATCGAAGCCGTGGGAACGGGCGTCTGGATCGGCGACGGATTCCAGATCGATGAGACTCAGTACTTGGCAGCCGACCCGAATTGGAGGAGTACTGCCACGCTTGAGGATGCCCGTCTCTGGTCGATCGGCGCCAAAATGAAGTACCACTTCATGCCGACCAACATGTGGGTCCCCTACGCCGGCGCCCTGATCATGTGGGGAGATCTCGACGCGGAAGTGGAGGCAACTCTTGAAGTACCCGCCGAGGGGGTCGCAGAGAAATTCAACTACAATCTCAACAAGGACGGTTGGATTCTGGGATTGCTGGGCGGCATGAGGTATGAGCTGAACGCATACAACGATTTCTACATCGAGTATCAGTACAAGGTCTTCGAGCAGGGTCTCGGCGAGGTCTTTTCCGATTCCCATCAGATCTGGTTCGGGATTCTGCACCAGTTCAAATGAGCCGGCCGACCTAAGCGCCAATTGCCTCGACAACTCGATCGAATCCATCGATTCGTACAAACAGGAGCTGCGAGTCCGACGTGACCCGCAGCTTTCTTTGTTTCTATAACGTCTCCGTCGCACCAAGAAGTGAAGCGTTCAGCGAAGGGTCGCCAGGGAGCGTGAGACGCGAGAGCGAAGTGTTCGCCCTCGGCGTCCAGTTCGCATACCACTTTATGCCCACCAACCGCCGGGCGCCTTTCGTTGGCGTGCAACTGTTCCGGGCGAACGCCGAGGTGAGAGAAGACTACCCGACGGAAGACGTTTACGATTGGTCACGGGACGAGGACGGCTGCTTGTTCGGCCCCTTGTCGGCGTTCGACTCGAATTCGGGGCCAACAGCGACTCCTTCGTGGAGCACCAATATCACCGCTGGGGCGGAGGCGTTGAGGATCTTCTGGGCAAAGACGGTCACGGTCTGTTCTTGGGGATCGTCTATACGCTTGACTGAGATCCGGCGGAGCGTTTGCCCTTTTTCGCCCCGCCGGCCACGAAAATAGATCGGTGAATCGCGAGCGGCAAGTCCTACGGGACTCGCAGCTTTCTTGCCATGACACGATGACAGGGCGGAGGCTTCTGAGATTATCGGCCCCGATGCGACTCGACATTTCTGAGCGTCGTCACTGTCCGCGGACGCAAAGTCAAGAGCCCCCAAGGGATTGCCGATGAAGGCATAAGACAGGCCTCGCGGTCCGGACAGCGCAGCCGGCACGAACCGGCAACCGACCAGCGAAGAGCCTGTACGAGCAGCGCTATGAAAGGAATGCATAATGACGCGTCATTTGATTTGGCTTTCACTGGTCGGCTTGTGCCTTGCGCCTGTGGCAAACGGCGCCGTTGAAAAGGGAGACACGGAGCTGGAGATCCTCGGAGGCTGGGTAGTGGAGAGTGGAGGCGATGTCGCCAAGAAGGAGGATGCCTTTCGGGCGGGCGAGACCGGGTCCGACTTCGACGGCTGGTCCCTGTCCGGCGGGATTGGCTGGGTCGTGACGGATAGCCTCCAGGTCGGGTTTACCGCCTTCGGAGCATGGATGGATGGAGACAACGTACAGGCTAGATTCCTCATCGATGACGAATTCCCCGAATCGTTCTATAACGACTACAACGTCGATGTCGAGGCGACGGTCTACGGCGTCGGTGGTCGGCTCCGATGGCATCTGGCGCCCATGAGCCGCACGGTCCCCTATGTCGGCGTTCAGGCCTTGTACGCCTGGGCGGATGTCGATGTCAGCGGGACCGCGCGTGTTGTCACCGTGGATGGTGTGCCGGTCCCCTTCATCGACCCCGCAAACATCAGTGACGGCGACAAGGCCTCCGGCCTCCTCTGGGGACCGGTTGTCGGCATACGCCACGAGATGACGGCGACGAGACAACTCATCGTGGAAGGCCAGTACCACCTGTGGGCCGGCGATATCGGCGACGTCCTTGACGGTGGATTCTCCATATCGGCGGGCATCGCCTTCCGGCTCAAGTAGCCCCTCGCGATTACGGGCCTCATCTTACCATCGGTCCATTCAACGAATCCGGAGCTGCGAGTCCTACGGGCCTCGCAGCTTCGTCATTTCCCGGACCACCCGACGGGCTCTGCACGACCGCGTATGCGACGGAGTTTCGGGGCGCGCTACGACCCCACGGAACGCAACGGGCCGCACCAAATCTGTCATCCTGAGCGGAGCGAAGGATCTGGGTACCGTATGAGAGGTTTCGTCCGCGCCCCGCACGAACGAGCCCTTCTCGGCCCGGATGCTTCACTTCGTTCAGCATGACAAATGCTGGCCGGCCTGCCGCAAAATCTGGTCACACACCCGGACACTTCGAGCGGTTTCTCGACTTGACGGCCGCCGAAAAGGACGGTACAGTTCCAAATGCAGCAGCAAGAACCATGCCCCGCCCCGTGCGAGGTGTGGGGAATCAGGAGAACGCGGTTATCTATAGGGGAAAGGAGTGGGACATGAGAACGACAAAGGCACTTCTGGCGGCAGCTCTGGCGATCGCAGCCATTCTCACATCGGCGGCCCTGGGCGGTGCGCCCATGGGACCGCCCACGGCGACACTCGAGGAGGGGCAGTGGGCCTTCGGCGCCGAATTCGGCCTTGAAGAAATGGACATGGAGGCCTCCGGCGCATTCACCCAACAATTTGCCCCCGGACCGCCCATCACCATCCATCAGCTATTCGCAGTCGAAGATTTCGAGTCCACAATGGCCTTCGGGAATCTTGCATACGGGGTCTGTGACGACTGGGACATCTTCCTGCGTCTCGGTGCGGCCGACAGCCAAGGCGACATCGTGATTCGTCCCAACAACAGCAATCTCGTAGAAAGTAAGGACAGTTTCGACGGGGGCTATGCATTTGCCTGGGGTTTGGGGACGCGGGCCACATTCTGTCGCTCGGGCCCATGGAGCTTCGGCGGGCTCGTGCAAGTGACTTGGTTCAATCCGCGCGAAAGCGACTTTGCGGTGCTCGCTCCCTCTCCTCCCCCCCTGGATCTGGTCGGAGATGTGGAGCTTGAGTATTGGCAGACACAGGTCAGTCTCGCAGTGGGCTATCAGGTGGACACCCTGCAATGTTGGGTGGGGCCATTTCTGCAGTTCATCGAAGGGGATATGGACTTCGATGGAAATGTCATCGATACGGGAGTGGTGATCGGCACTACCTCGTGGACAACCGATCTGGAGGAGTCCTCTCAGTTTGGCCTGCACGCCGGTGTGGACTGGGAGTTGGTCGAACGGACGAACCTGTGGGTCGAAGGGCAACTCACCAGTGACTCATGGCTTCTCGGCATCGGCCTGGCCTTCTCGACAGAAGAGACGTTCGGGAAGTAGACCGTCCGCGATACCGCAGGTCATGGTTACGGATGAGCCTCGGTCATCCTGAGCGCAGCGAAGGATCCGCCCTGCCAGTGAATGGTTTCCCTGATGTGCAGGCCAGATCCTTCGCCGTGCTTCGCTATGTTCAGGATGACAAACCGCGCGCGAGAGCCAACCACAATTCGTATCAGACGACCCGGTTGGCCATGAAGCGGGCCGTCTCGATCAAGGCGTCTTTGGCTTCGCCGGGCGGCAGGCCCTCTAATGCCTCGGTGGCTTTCGTCACGTAGCCTTCGGCCTGCCCGTGTGCGTACTGCAGACTGCCGTGCCGCACGAGCATCTCGGCGAGCTCATGGCTTGACGCGTCCGGCGATTCCAACATCGCGTGCACGTCCGCCTCGTGCGGCGGCCCGACCGTCCGCAGAAGATGAATCACCGCCAGCGTGAGCTTGTCCTTCGCGAGATCGTTCTGATTCGTCTTGCCCGTCAGGCTCTCGTCGCCGGCGATATCGAGCAGATCATCCGTGATCTGAAAGGCAATGCCGGCCCATAGACCGAAGCGAGCCAGGGCCTCAATCTGGTCCTCTTGGGCCTGCGCCAGCAGGGCCCCCAACCGACAGCAGCCACCAAAGAACACGGCGCTCTTCTCCGTGATAATGTCGATGTACTCGGCCTCGCTGAGCCGCCAGTTGCTCTTCTGGATCACCTGTCGCAATTCCCCCTCGCAGACGCGCACGGCGGTCTGGCCGACGATCCGGGCCGAAGGGGCCTTAAGATCGGCCGCCATTCGGAAGACCTGACTGAGCACGAGATCGCCTAACAGGACGGCGGACTCGTTGCCCCAGAGACAGTTGACGGTAGGAGCCCCCCTTCTCTTGCGGCCGTCATCGATGACATCGTCATGAAGAAGCGTTGCGTCGTGGATCATCTCCACAATCGCCCCGACGCGGAAGTGCTCGTCTGTGAGCGGCCCAAAGCACTTGCCGGCGAGCAGCACCATGCCCGGCCGGAGCATCTTGCCGCTGCGAGCGACGAGGTGGTCCAGGAGAGGCGACAGCTCCCCCACGGCGTGACCCGTCAACGATCGGCGGATCAAATCATGGACCTGACTCAACTCGGGGTCGATCAGCCGGAAGGATGGAATTTCGCTCCAGGGTGCATTCTCTGGTACATTCATGGCAACCGGCTGTTCCATAGATCCGCGTGCGAACGGGCGTCGTCGCGAAAGGTCGGCGGCTACCGATCCATCCCGCGGGCGTACGCGTAGAATTTCTCTCTGAGCAACCTCGTAGTGGGCCCCGGCTTGCCGTCCCCGATCGTTCTTCCATCGATCTCCACGACCCCGATGACTTCCGCCGCCGTGCCGGTCAGGAAGAACTCGTCGCACACGTACAGGTCGTGCCGCGTCAGGTTCTTCTCGACGATCTCCAGGCCCTCCTGCCGGGCCAATCGGATGACCACGGCACGCGTGATGCCCTCCAGGCTGCCCGCCTCGACCGGCGGCGTGTGGACGATCCTGTTCCGGACGATGAACACATTGTCCCCGGTCGCCTCCGCGACGTACCCTTCATGGTTGTACATGATCGCCTCGGGCACCTGGTTGTCCAGGGCCTCGATCTTGGCGAGGATGTTGTTCAGGTAGTTCAGGCTCTTGACCTGGGGCGGAATCGCCAGCGGATGATTCCGGACGGTCGTGGCGCTGATGACCTTCATGCCCTTCTCATAGAGCTCCTCGGGATAGAGCTGGATGGTCGCGGCAATGATGAAGACGCAGGCGTTCTTGCAGATAAACGGGTTGAGACCGAGCGTGCCGGCGCCCCGCGTGACGACGAGCCGGATGTAGCCATCGGTCACGTCGTTCGCCTTGACCGTCGTCTCGACCGCCTCGACCATCTGATCCCGGGTCATCGGCATGGGCAGACGGATCGCGAGGGCGGACTCAAAGAGCCGCTTGAGGTGCGCGTCGAGCTCGAACACCCTGCCGCCGTACACCCGGATTCCCTCGAATACGCCATCTCCATAAAGCAAGCCATGGTCGAAAACCGAAACCTTGGCGTCGGCTTCATCCACCAACCCTGTGCCCAGCCAAATCTTCAATCCCATAGGAAAACCTCGTATCTGCAATCAACGCCACGCCCACACGCGGGCCCGCTCACGCCTTTGCCCTGCCGTCGGCCAGGGTCACGACCCGTTGGGCCCTGCGGGCGATTCGATCGTCGTGCGTTACCATTACAATCGTCTGTCCGGCTTTGTTCAGCTCGTCAAAGACGGCCAGAATATCATTTCCGGTCGCCGAGTCAAGGTTTCCGGTCGGCTCATCCGCGAGGAGCAGACGGGGCCGATTCATCAGGGCCCTGCCGATGGCCACCCTCTGGCGCTCGCCGCCGGATAGTTGATACGGCTTGTGGTGGGCACGCTCGCGCAGGCCCATCTGCTCGAGCAACTCCTCGGCCCGGCGCCGGACCTTCCGCCGATTCGTCAGCCAGCCTACCACGCTCTGCGACACCATCGCCGGCAGAAAGATATTCTCAAGCACATTTAGTTCGTCCAACAAATGGTAGAACTGAAATACGAAACCGACCATTTCGTTGCGGTATCGGTTCAGTTCGCGAGCCCCGACGCGATTCAGGTCGCGTCCGTCGTACCGAACGACGCCTTTATCGGGCCTGTCCAGACCGCCGAGTACGTGCAGGAGCGTGCTCTTGCCGCTTCCGGAGGCCCCGATGATCGTGATAAAATCCCCTTCCTCGACGGCGAAATTGACGCCCTTGAGGACGTTGACCCGGGTCGCCCCCATTCGGTAGGACTTGTGGACGTTCTCAGCTTTCAGGATCACGTGCGGCTCACTCATCGGTCATTCGTTCGATCGCGCCGGCCCCTTCCGGCCGATCCCACCGACCCGGGGCGCCGCGCGACAGCACAGTTCATACAGGAACTCGCCCCGGACGTCAATCATCATGTCCGAAGGGCATGGAGGGTTTCCACCGGCCTGAGCCGAGCGGCCAAATAACCCGGGATCAGCGCCCCAACCAGGCAGGAGACAATCGCAGAGAGCATGATGACGGCCAGCACATGGAACTCCACATGGTGGGGAATCTCGCCGATGACGTAGATCGAGCGGTCCCACAGTTGAAAGCCGAAATGCTCGAAGAGCCACTGCTCAATCGCGTTGATCTTCGCCAGAAACAGCCAGCCGAGATGAGCACCGATGCAAGAGCCCAGGAACCCTATGGCAAGCGCAAATCCGGAGAATAGCGAGAGAATGCCCACCTGGGACGCCCCCACGCTCTTGAGCACACCGATGTCCCTCTTTTTGTGGCTGATGATCATGTAGAAGACGACGAACACGATGAAGACGGTCGTAATCCCAACGAGCACGAACATGAGACTGAGCAGGACCTGCTCCTTCTCCATCGGGGCAATGAAGGCCCGGCGGTAGCCCTTCCAGTCCTGGACAGTCACGGTATCGAGCAGGAAGCTGTTCGGCGCGTCGGCCTTCGCCTCCTTGAAGTGCCGCCAGAGCTCGGCGACGCGGGCCGTCCCTTTCGCCACGCTCACGCCCGGCCGAAACGCGACGTGAATGACGTTGACCCGCTTCTCGGTCCCGCCCATGCACAGCCGTTGGGCCTCCTCCAGCGGGATGTAGACCAGAGAGCCGTCCACTCGTGCGATCCCCGAACGCGAGTTGTCGCTATAGAGGAACTTCTGACTGTTGACGAGACCGGCCCCCGCCCGCGCCGGCGCGCCCCGGGCGTTCAGAGGAAAGCACGTCAGAGTCACAGATAGATGCGGCGGCCGGGCGCCGTAGCTGTATTGTCCCTGCGCGTTTCGCAACAGGAAAAGGTCGATGCCCCAGACGCACCCCAGAGCGTTCGGATCATAGATCGGCACGAAGGCCTTGTTTGGTTCGTCGGCGCGGAAGTGCAGGGTCTGGTCGAAGTTCGTGGTCCGGCCGTGCCGCACCGGGTCCAGGCCCATGATCTCGACGCCCCGCTTCGCGTCATAATCCGCCAAGTGAAGAAACGCGTAATTCTTGACCACCGGCGAGACGCCCGCCACCAGTTCACTCTCGTCCAGGATCGCCATGAACTCCTCGTAGTACGGAAATCCCACGAGCGACTTGGTGCCGACGACGCAATCTCCCACGAACGCGTGGTTCTTCTCCTTGAATTCCTGCACGAGGCCGGTCATCACGGTCATGACGACCACGACGATAAAGACGCACAACGCAACAACCGTGAACGCCAGCCAGCTTATCCGCCTGCGTATCAGATACCGCATCGGCAAAACAATCTTGTACGGCAAACACGGGCTGTCTTCCTGCACGAAGGTCGCTCGTACTCTTGCCGACATTTTGAAATAGGGAATCCAGATGGCGGCCGCGATCCCTGCTGCCAGCGGACGGTAGGCCCCCAATGAAAACACCAGAGCCAAGACGCCGTCAGCGCCGAACACCACCAGCCTGAGAGCAAAGAGGTACAGCGACGCAACAAACACGAAGGCAAGGAGGCGGATATACGTGCGTGGCGCGCTCTTCCTTTTCTTGAAAAAACGCCAGCAGGCGACGCAGCAGTAGGACAGAATCACCGCACCGATAGCTATCGCCGGCACAAGACAGACGCCATAGTCGGACTGCACGGTTTCGCGCAGGGATGACAGGAGGCGACGAACGTTGAGGACTCCGAGAAGCGCGCAGACAATTCCGACACACGCGAGGAGAATGGAGACGAGCGTGCTGACAACCAGCCCAATGGCCGGCAGAAGCAGCCACCCGCGGATCCCGACCAGTCGGGGATCGACGCGCTTGTCTCTTGTCATCTGCCCTCGGTGGATGTCACTCATTGGCGGTTTCTCTATTCATATCTCAGGATCTCCACCGGTCGCGTCCGTGCGGCCACGACCGCCGGCAGCAGGGCGCCCAGTGTGGCCGCGACGACCGCCAGTCCCACGATGGGCAGCGCGGACGCCCAATCGACCTCATTGGGGATCTTGTCGAACATATACACGCTGCTCATCCAGAGCTTGAGCCCGAACAAAATGCGAATCCACTCCTCGATCTGATTGATATTGCGGGTGACTACGTATCCGAGGACCGCGCCGATCCCCGAGCCGACGACGCCGACCGTCGCCCCGAAGCCGAGGAACAGCCACATGACCGAGACGCTCGTCGCGCCGCAGCTCTTCAGGATGGCCACATCCCGCTGCTTGAGCCGCACCATCATGTAGAAGATGCAGAAGAACAGCACAATCACGCCGAGACTGATCACGCCGAAGACCAGCAGCAGAACGCCCATCTGCTTGCGAATCTCGCCGACGTACTGGCTCTGCATCTCGCGCGCCGTCTCGATCATCGTCATGGCGATCAAGTACCGGCTCCAGCCAAGCTCCTGCTCCGCGAAGACACTCCACCGCCCGCGGATCTCGGTCTGAGCCAGCTCCGGATCGACGCCCGGCTTCAGCCTGATATTGATGCTCGTCGCCAGCGTGCCCTCTTCGTCCGGATACAGCTCCTTCTGGAGCACGTCGATGGGAAGGTACACGAAGGCGCTGTCGAGCTCATAGACGCCCGTGAAAATGACATCGGAGATATAGAACGGAATGAATCTCCTCTTGGGGACGTTCCGGCCGTCTTCGGCGCTTTCGACGGTCCCGGTTGTCGCGAAGATCCGCTCGCCGATCATCTCCTTGAGAATCGTCTCGCGATCGTATTCGTCTGTCTCCTCGTCAGGGTCGGCGACGACGCCGATTCCGACGAATCCGCCCATCTCGCCGGGCATCCCGGGCACGTCGAAGGACGGCTCGCCGACGATCGTTCCCTGTCGCAGAAGGGCCTGCTTGAAGCCCATAACACGCGTCCTTCGCTCCGGCTGAATCCCCCACAGCCGCACCGGCAGGACGTTGCCCTTTCCCACGTTCACCAGTCCGTCCGAGGACAGGGTGGCGGTCGCGCTCTCGACAACGCCGCTTTGCTCCAACCGCTCGATGAAGTCGGGATACTTGTCGAATTTGGCGCCGGCCGGGGCGCTCATGATCACGTCCCCGAGCATCTCGACCGCGCTGCGCTCCAGCGCCACAATGAAGCCGTTAAAGAGGCTGGCCACGACGATGAGCAGAGAAACCGACAGCGCCACGGCCGCCACGCTCAGAAGGACGATCCGCCGCCTGCGAAGGTACTTCAGCCAGAGAAACAGTTTCAACATTCGACTACCAGGGTCACGCCGCCTCATACATTCCGGACGGCCGCCGACCACCCGGCCTTGGGCCGAACCCACCGCTCACCGCGGCACGGCCACCCGTCCGGCTACTTGTTCTCGGCGGCAATCGGCTTGAGAAGTGGAAACAGCACGACGTCTCGAATCGTCGTGGCGCCGGTCAACACCATGACGAGCCTGTCGATCCCGATGCCGAGCCCGCCGGCCGGAGGCATGCCGTATTTTAACGCGGTGATGTAATCCGTGTCCATCTTCGTGAGCGACTCTTCCTGGCCCCGGAGCTGCGTGAGGAAGTTCTCGTACTGCTGGGCCGGGTCGTTCAGCTCCGTGTAGGCGTTGGCTAACTCCATGCCCGCGACGAACAACTCAAAACGCTCGGCGTATCTCGGATCGTTCTTGCCGGGCTTGGCCAGCGGGCAGAGCACCGCCGGGTAATCGATCACGAACGTCGGATTGAGGAGGTTGTCCTCGACCGTTGATTCGAACACCTCGTTGGTCACCACAGCGTCGTCCATCACGGCCTCATCGAGATTCAGCGCGCGCGCCTTGGCCCGCAGCGCCGCGATGTCGTCGATGTCACAGCCGCTGTACTCCTTCAGCAATTCCGCGTACCGCGCCCGCCGCCACGGCCGGGCGAAGTCGATCTCAAGATCGCCGAACGGGACCTTGGCGCCGGAGCCCTGGGCCTCGAAGCACGCCGAGACGAGATCCTCCGTGAGGTCCATCATCACGTGATAGTTGCCGTATGCCTGGTAGACCTCGAGCATCGTGAACTCGGGATTGTGCCGGCGGCTGAGCCCTTCGTTGCGGAAGTTGCGATTGATCTCGAAGACCCGCTCCAGCCCGCCGACCAGCAGCCGCTTGAGGAACAGCTCGGGCGAGATTCTCAGGTACAACTCCAGATCGAGGCTGTTGTGGTGGGTGATGAACGGCTTGGCCGCCGCCCCACCGGCGATCGTCTGCATCATCGGCGTCTCGACTTCGAGGAAGCCCCTCGATTCCAGGAATCGCCGGATCGTCGCAATGATCTCGCTGCGTTTCTTGAAGCGCTCCATGACCTCCGGATTGGCCCACAGGTCTACGTAGCGCTGCCGATAGCGCTGGTCGATATCCGCCAGACCGTGGAACTTCTCGGGCGGCTGGTAGAGGCACTTGCTCAGGAACGCAAGGCCGCCCTCCTCGACCCAGATGGTGATTTCGCCGGTTCGGGTCTTGCCGAGCTTTCCGGCGGCCCCGATGATGTCGCCGAGGTCGAGCAGCTTTGCAAGCCCCCACTGATCGGCCAGCATTTTCTTGCTCAGGCCGACCTGGATCGTGCCGCTCCGGTCGCGGAGCGTGATGAAGATCAGCTTGCCGATATCGCGCAGCAGAACGATCCTGCCGGCACACCGGGCTTGCTGGTCTTCATCGCCATCCTTGAATCGCGCTTTGGCCTCCGCGGCCGGCTCGACATCGTCGTGCCGAGCCCCGTAGGGATCGATTCCCAATGCTTCGATCTGGGATAGCTTTTCCTGTCGCTGCTGCTCGAATCTGCCCGTATCGGCCTGACTGGTCAAATCCACACTCCCGGGGAATGGTCTATCACGTTAATTCGCGGCCAAGGCGCCGGTCTCGATCAACTTGGTCCGGGTCACCAGCAGCGCCACGGACAGTTGCGGGTCCGCCTGCAACGTCTCTTCCGTCGTATGCTTGTCCACCGAGGCCTGGCCCTCCTCGCGGCGGGCCTGCACGAGCACGTCGTTGTCCCGCTGGACATCAAGCATTTCCCCCAGTTCCTCGCTGGTCAGATTCACTTCGACGTCGGGTCCGACGCCCCAGTCCTTGCGGCCTTCTTTCTCAACCTCATCGCGGCTCTTGACGCGCTGGCCGGAGGGCAGATGGTAGTAGGCCATCGTATACTTCAGTTGCGCGCCGCCGCCGGGATAGTGGGTGATGCCCTGGACGCTCCCTTTTCCGTGCGTCCGGGTCCCCACAAGGACCGCTCGCTCATACTTCGGATCGGCCAGCGCACCGGCCACGATCTCCGACGCACTCGCGGACCCGGCATTGATCAGGATCACAAGCGGGTAGTTGGGATGAGTCCCCCGCCGACGGGCATGCTCGTACGCGGGGATCATGTTGGGCTTCGGCTGCGTGCGAACGATCAGGCCGTCGTCGATGAACTTGTCCGTGACGTCGACCGCGCTGTCCAGCAGCCCCCCCGTGTTGAAACGAAGATCCATAATCAGGGCTTTGAGACCGTCCGATTCGAGCCCTTGAAGCACCTTCTCAAGATCTTTGGCCGTCTCGCCCGAGAAGCTGGTGATTCGCACGTAGCCGATCTTGTCGGTCTCGTCCAGCATGTACAGCCAGTCGCCGTCGGCCGTTCTCTCCCAGCCGCGAATCGTCGGGACGATGATTCGATCCCGCGTGATGGTGATATTCTCAGCGGCTTCCGTGCCACGGCGCCGGATCCCAAGCGTAACCTTGGTGCCTTTCGGTCCGGTGATCTTCTTGACGGCACACATCAGGCTCATATCCTTCGTGGGGATCCCATCGACCGCCTCGATGACGTCGCCTGCATCCAGGCCCGACCGGTAGGCCGGCGTATCCGGCAGCAGGCTCGCGACCGTCAGCAGCCCCTTCGGCTTGGAAATCTCAACGCCGATGCCTGTGAATTCATTCGTCATCAGCTTCTCGAAATCCTGTACCTGACGGGGCCATACCATGACGGTATACGGGTCCAGCTCCTCCAAGGCCGCTTCCGAGAAATGGGCCGTCAACGGTTGCTCGGGCAGCTCCACGGTCGTTTCATTCAGCGCCAGCACCTTGTCTAAAACGTCGAAGAAATCCTCCTTGCCAAACTCTTGTCCCGACTGTTCAATCTCGTCGCGCAGCCCGGCCAGAGCGGCCGACCACGCCGTCACCTTCTCCGGCGCCGGCCCTTTCATCGAGCTGCCGTTGGCCGTTTCCGAGCCTTCCGCAAAGGCGATGGCAAGCACCTCGGCCAGAAGGTCACACCGCTTGACACCTTTCAACGCCATCTGAACGTAGTCGATGCCGTCGACATAGTGCAAATCGAGGGCGTCGACCGCCTTTTTGAGCATCCGCTCCTGGACGCCCGCATAGCGCTCCTTGCGAGACTCGCACGGACTATCCTGAAACGAGGCGGCAATCCCGGCACGGTCCAGAAGCTCATCGGCATATTCCGAGTATCCGTGATTGTTCGGATCGATAGCCCCCAGCCAGTAGAAATAGCTCATGTACGCATCGAGCCACTTGCCTTCGGCCTCGAGCAGAACGCTGCGATCGACCGCCTCCTGTAGGACCTTCGTAACGAAGGGATCCGCCAGAAGCTCCTTCTTCTGCTCATCACTGGCGAACTCGCCCGCCTTGGCAATGACTGCCAGAACATCGGGCAGATCGTTGGGCTCGTTGGGCTCGCTTGCGTCACTGTCTGCGAGGGGTTCATCCTCCAATCGGGCCGCTGCGTGTCGATCCGGCCTTTCGAGGACTCCGGTGCCCTTGAGCCGATCGAGTTCTTCGAGCTGCTCGGCAAAGACCGCCTGTCGCGCTGTTTTGCGCTGGCTGTCGATCTGCTCGTACTGCTGAATGATGCCCGCGAGCTGGCGGATCTGGCTCTTGTCGGAGACTCCCGCCTGCTTGGTAAGCTCTTCGGCCGCCTCGAACTGCCCGCGATAAATCATCCGGCACGCCGCGACTACGGCATCCACCTGCGGCGAGCTTTCCCCGGACTCGACCGGGGCAGACTGGCTGTCCGCCGACGCGACCGCCTCGGCTACGCGCGCCTTGCTTTGCTGCGCCGAGCAACGATAGCCGCCCAGCCAGCAGGCAAACAACACGACAGACAGACAAGAGAACAACACGAAGAGGGTAACGCGGGCGCTTCGAACGCGGGCGACACGTCTGCCGCGTGAAAAAACGGGGCTATCTGGTCTCTGAGACTCCAACGAACCGCTCCTTTCAATTGCAACATCCGCGCATCGGCGGGGACATAACGAACTCTATGCTACTCTGCCCATACTATCGGCACAGAAAGGCATTCCCCGCCAACTGCACGACCCTGCTCCGGGCCCCTACAGGCACTCCTGGGCCTTCCCGGCGCAGCCGAGGACATGGAGCTTATGCCGGACCATCTCTCGAATGGCGTCCCGGCCGGGGCCAAGGTACTTGCGAGGGTCAAATTCGGCCGGCTTCTCGGCATAGACCTGTCGAATCTTGGCCGTCAGCGCCATGCGCAAGTCCGTGTCAATATTGACCTTACACATAGCCATCTTCGACGCCTTCGTCACCATGGCCTCCGGGACCCCCATGGCGTCGGGCATCTTGCCCCCGTACTTGTTGATCAGGTCCTTGAATTCCTTCAGGACGCTGCTCGAACCGTGCATCACCAGGGGAAAGCCCGGTAATCTTTCCCCTACCTCTTCTATAACATCGAAGGCGATGGTAGGTTCGGTCTTAAATTTGTACGCCCCATGGCTCGTCCCGCAGGCGATGGCCAGCGAGTCGCAGCCGCTCTTTTCCACGAATTCCACAACCTGGTCCGGATTGGCCAAGTGCTTGCTCACGTCGTCGACGCCGACCACGTCCTCCTCGATTCCGCCCAACTGCCCGAGTTCGGCCTCCACGACCACCCCGCGAGGACGGGCGTATTCCACGACCTTCTTCGTCACGGCGATGTTCTCTTCAAAAGGCAGATGAGAGCCGTCAAACATCACGGAGGTGAACCCGTCGTCCACGAACTGCTTGCAGGTCTCGAAAGTATCCCCATGATCGAGATTTGTGGCAATCGGGATATCCGGGTTCTCTTGGACGACCACGTTGATAATCGCGTTCAGATAGCTGATCTTGGCGTATTGGCGCGCCCCTCGAGAGACCTGCAGAATCAGGGGGGCCTTCTCCTGCGCGATCGCGTCCGCGATGCCTTGCGTGATCTCCATGTTGTTCACGTTGAAGGCCCCGACGGCATAGCCATGTTTATAGGCCATTTCGAACATCTTCTTCGTGTTGACTAACGGCATAGACTGCTCCTTATAACAATCGTTGATTTTGTCATCACTCAATGCACTCGGGTTCTCTGAAGAATACCCGAAAAGCGACGCGTGCTCAAGCCCTTTCGAGCAAATATAGCGGCTCGGCCGACCCTCCCAATCTGCCCATTCCGGCTAATAATACACGTCCGACGCCCCCAATTCCATGTATCTTCGCAGCCCGATGGCCAGCTCCGGCACCCCCTGAGGCCACAAGCTCAAGACCACCCTCTGCTCGTCCAGTGAATCGTCGATACTGAACGTCAAACCCAGGTTCATCCTGTGGTACTTGCGGATCAATGTAATATCCGTGCGGATATTCGCCCCGTAATCGACGTCATACTGCTCGGAGAATACGGCCGTGTACCGCGAATCGAGGATGTACGTCGCCGAAAACGTCACGGCATTGGAGCCCCTTTCGCCCAATGTAGTTCCGATATCTCGCAGGTACCGGCTGCCCAGATAGTAGCTCAGGTTCGGCCAGCACAAGCGGGAAAACCCAACGTCAAACTGCTCGATGACGCCGTCCTGCATGTCAAAGTACAAATCGCTCAGAACGGCGGTCGTATCGGTCAACCTCAGGATCGCCTCGGTGCTGGCGTAATTATGCCGGGGCCCGAACAGGTCCGTCGCCCGCCTGTCCAGCGGCGGAATCATGGTGCCCGCCCGGTTGGCCAGCGGGATGAACGGCTGGCTCCAGATGAATCGGTCGGGTCCGGCCGCTTCATGGCTCGAATCATTGACCCACACGAAATCCATGTCCAGCTCGATCCAATTCACCGTCCGCCGCTGCCCGGCCGGCCCGCGCTTCGTCTGCCACCGCTGGGCGATCTCCAGGTCCAGCGTGTCCCGCTGCTCGGCCACAGGGGCACTCTCCGTGTACGCCACCGCCGTGATACTGGGCCTTATGATGTGACGCAACTGATGCAGGTCCAACAGACGCGACTCGACGCTTGGGTACACGCACCAGAACGGCAGCGTCGACATCCGCACCCCGGCCTCGCCGATCCAGATCGCATCCTCGGCGCCCGCCGGCTCGCCGTCGATCTCCGACCGGAAGCCGGCGCCGTCGTCATAGCCGAACGTCCCGGCGACAAACGGCACGACCTTCGAGTCGCCCACCGTCACCGGCATGTCCAGCTCATTGCGGGTCCCCGTAAACGTGAAGTACTCGTCCGGTTCCTTCAGCGGGTTTTCCGGGCTGAACCGATACCGATACCGGCTCACCTGATTGTCACTGAAGAACGTAAACCGGTCGCCAAAGAGCGACTGGCCCGTCAGATGGTACTCGGCGGTCGGCAGCTCCTCGACCTGGTTCATGAAGTCGTTGATCCGCGTCTTGCCTAAGAAGGCCAGCCCCCAGTTGTCCTCGATCCGCTTGAGATGCAGCAGCGTTTCCTGCTCCTTGCCGATGTTGAACTCCGTCCGATAGAACTGCTCGAGGAAGTTCTTGTCCGAAAGGTAACTGACCTCGGCGGTCAGTTGCCAGCTATAGGGCAGGAAATGCCGGTGCTGCAGCTTGAATCGGCCTCGCATCTCGTCGGGCACCGCGACATCCTTGCGGGTGCGGCTCAGGCGGTCCTCTCCGCGATCGTCGATGGCGTAGCCCAGGACGGAGCCGAAGTAGTTGTCTCTCTCGTAGCTCACCTCGGCGCCGCCTCCCATGCCGCGGTCGCCATAGTAATCCAGCGACAGCGAAGCATCCGTACCCTCCGGCTCACGCAGGCCCAGGAGCCGGCTGAGAAACCAGCGCGTCTCGACCGATGTCCCGTACGCCTTGCTGCGCCCGATGTGGATGCTTCGGATCGGGACGTCCGACACCTCGCGATCGCTGCGCACCACCGGCAGCTTCAAGAGTGTGATGTTGCCGTACTTGAACGCGACGTCCCTCAACTCCACGTCAAGGCTGCTGTCGGGAAGAATCCCCGTCGGCTTGCCTGTGTCGCCCTCGTCCAGCACATGAATCTTCGCGGCCTCAAACGAAAGCTGCGGGGTCCAGAATTCGCTCGTGGTCAGCGTGATGTCCCGCCCCTCGAATTCGTTGGCCCCAAGCTGCCGAAGCTCCTTCGCCCAAACATAGATCGGAATGTTGCGAGCCGGATCGAAGGTCCTCATCACAACGCCCTTCGCCAGGGCCCGCTGCCGTCGGAGATCGTAATACAATTCGTCCGCGAGGATCGTGCGCTGTCCCTGGCGGAATTGGACGTCGCCGGCGACGTAGATCTGGCTCACCCCCGTCTCTTGGACGGCGGCCGCCTCGCCCGCCGCCTGTGCCGCACCGGCCCCGCCTCGCCAGACAACAACGCTATCGGCCTGCAGCTCGAAGAGCGTCGAGCTCTGGGTGGCCTCATCGTCCTGCTGCCACAAGATAAGGATCCGGCCGATGATGGTGATGACTTCCTCACCACTGTCCAGCAGATTCCGCTCGATCTCCACGTCGGTCAGGGGCATGAAGCTGACCGTGAAGCCGGCTCGCGGCTCATTGGGCTCGGCCTTCGGCTCCGCCGCGGCCGCCGACGGCGGCTTGCCGGCCATGGATCCAGGGGCCGCCGGCACGCCGGCCCCGGCCTTCTCGAACGCCGCAACCGCCTCGTGATAGAAAGGCAATGCGTCGTCCCCGGCAACCGCCCTTGCGTCGGCCGTGACGAAGATCTCGCCCTCGACGCCGGCCGTCACCACGACCGCTTCACCGCCTTCGAGCGTGGTTTCGGTCATCGCCGCCGGCACTTGCCTGTCTGGCGACGACGAACGCGAGACCTTGCCCTTGAGATAGACCCGGACCCGGTGCTTCGCCGTGCCGCCGCCCGGCCCGATCCACACCAGGGCGCGGTCACTCGTGAATTGGCGTCCCGCAAATGACAGAGAGAGACCTTTGTCGAAAGAGAGGATCTGCTCGCCAGGACTGCTGTCGTGGCTCAAGATGACGCTCGCGTTCAGATGCAGGTCCTGGGTCGGCCTGGCTCCGCGCGCAACAGCAGCGTTCCCCTGAGTCCCTTCAGACAACCGATCCGTCTGCCCGCAGGCAACGTGGCCGGCCGGCCCGGGCACCAGGAGCAGCATGCCCACGATCCAAAACCTGTACTGCATACCGGCGAGGTTCTCGTAACCAGCAATTCGGGTTCCTGCCCAGTTCGGGCCCGACGAGATTATAGCGGTCGGTTCCGACAAGGCCAGCACAAAACCACAAACAGCGTGGTTCGGCTCGCGACTGTGTCTTGCGGCAGAACAGGCCCTTTCTGTCACCCCGAGCGTAGCCGAGGGGTCTGGCTGCGAAGGAGAGGCGCCCCTCGTCCGCAGGCGGATGCCTCGACTGCGCTTCGCTCCGCTCGGCATGACAAGAGAAAGAGGCGGTCCAGACGACATGACCAATAGAAGGCCCCCACGATAATCAGGCACACGCGCGGTTCGGCTTGATTTGTCCCGCCGGCTGCGATAGAACACAATCGCTCGAACCTTGGACGAAGGACATGCTCATGGCGCAACGCGACTATTCCAAGCACCAGCAGGACATCATCAGCCGCTACTACGATCAGATGGACACGATCGCGCTGCACAAGCTCCAGGAGCTCGTCAGCGAACTGTATTTGGCCGACACCGAGGCCAAGCGCAAGCGCCTCTGGGACCGCGTCCACAAGGCCATGATCAAGCTGAAAGTCCCGCCCCAGCTCGCCGAGCACATCATGGGCAAAAAGGATGTCGAAATCCTCGCCAAAAACCTCCAGGAATGGCTCGCCCACAGCCCCCACAGGAAGTGATTTCCCTACCCGTTGACGCGGATCGCCCCTGCCGGCCCGCGATGAGGGCACAACCGGCCTTTACATTGGACATCCCAAATGGATATAATGGAAACGCCGTGTGCAGGAAAGCGCTGACGGCGTATTCACCCTGATTGGCAGCGGAGAACGATATGGCGCAACAAGAGTACTCCCCTTCCGCCAAGGTCTACCCGACGGAGAACCTCGGCAAGTACAGCATTCTGGATATGCTCAAATACTTCGAGGAGCATGGGGCCCTGCGGGTCTCGGACCTGCACATCAAGGTCAACGCCCCGCCGGCCTACCGGATCGACGGGAACCTCGTGAAGCTCAAAGGGCCCAGCGTCACGCCCGAGTTAGCCAGGCAGCTCATCTTCCCGCTGATGAAAGAGCACAGCTTGCGCCGACTCCAGACGGACCACAGCGTGGACTGCTCCTATCGCCTGGGGTCGCTGCAGTTCCGCATCAACATCTTCCGGGAGAACGACGGGCTCGCCGCCGCGATCCGGGCCCTGTCGCTGGACGTTCCCGCCATCGAAGACATCGGCTTCCCAAACGACGTCTGGAAAGACATGATCGACCTCAAGCAAGGCCTGGTCCTGATGACCGGCATCACGGGGGCCGGCAAATCGACCACGATCGCCTCGCTGATCGGGCGCATCAGCGAGAAGACCGCCTGCCGGATCCTCACCGTCGAGGACCCGATCGAGTACATCTTCCAGCAGAAATATTCCATCATTTCCCAACGAGAGATCGGCCGCGACGTCAAATCCTTTGCGGGGGGACTCAAGGAAATGATGCGAGAGGACCCGGACGTGATCTTTGTTGGAGAAATGCGCGATGCGGAAACGATTTCCATGACGCTCATGGCCGCCGAGACCGGTCATCTTGTATTCTCCACCCTGCACACGCGCGACGTGACCGGCTCCGTGACGCGGATCCTGGACTACTTCCCGGAAGGTCGCCAGGCCGAGGTGCGAAACCAGCTTTCGCTGGGGCTGGCCTACATCGTCAGTCAGAAGCTCGTGCCTCGCAAGGACGGCCAGGGCCGCCTCGTGGCCATGGAGATTCTGAACAACAACTACGCCTGCGCCAACCTGATTCGGACCGGGAAGATCGAGCAGCTCTACTCGCAGCTCCAGACCAAGACGCGCAACAAGCCGGACGAGAAGATGATCACGCTGGAGAAGCACCTCGCCATGCTCGTGAAGGAAGAAAGGGTGGACCTGCTCGAAGCCCAGAAGTGGGCGAATGACCTCAAGGCATTCGTCGACTGCATGCAAAGGGATTAGAGCGCGGCAGCCCGCCTGAGAATAGAGTCGGCCGGCTATGACCATCGAGTTCAACTGCCCGAAGTGTGGCGCCCTCATTGCCTTCGACAGCAGGCATACCGGCAAACGGGCCAAATGCATCGAGTGCGGGCAGCGGTTCATCATCCCTGCCGAGAGCTTTCAGAAGCCGAAGAAGGTCGAGCCGGAGGCCGCCCCGAAGGAAGAGCCCCTCCCGGGCTTCTACCACGCGGTATTCGTCGAGAGCTGGCCCGTCTTCGTCAATCCACGGAATGCGACGACGCTGGTGTTCGTCGCGGCGGTCGTATGCTTCAAGTTCTTTCTGGCCCAGGCTTGCTGCCTGAATTATCTCTCGGCCGTCATCATCTGGGGCTGGCTGTTCGGCTTCTACCTGAACGTCATCTACCAAACGGCGATTGTTGATGACATCCTGCCCGACATCTATCTCGGCACGTCGATCACGTTCCTCTGGCACATCATCGCGCCGTTCCTCACGTTCTTCTACACGTTGTTCCTGGTCGAGCTGCCGTTCATCCTCGTCCTGTCGGCAGCGAGCAATCACGGCGTGACGCTCGATAATCTCTGGTCGGGTCACACCCAGCTCCATACGCTGCTGCACTGCCTGTTGGCCGGCGGGCTGTTCCTGTTTCCCGCCGCGATCCTGACCACCGCCGTCGGCAGAGACCTGACGCTGTTACGGCCGGACTATCTGCTCATTCCCATGGTGCGGGCCTTTGTCCCCTACCTGACGGCCGCCCTGCTGCTGGCCTCGCCCTGCCTGCTCCAGACGCAGACCACTCAATACACCGCCGCCGGCACAATCACCACCATCACGCATCTATTCATCAACTTGGGGGTCCAGGTCCTCGCCATCATCGCCATGCGCACCATCGGCCTGTTCTACCGCCACTACGGCTGCTACTTCAAATGGTGACTCCCTGCGCGTTGTATCACTACTTCCGGATTCTGATTCTGTGTGCTTCGACCAGGAACAGTTGCCCCTCGTAGTCGGACACTCGAGGATAATCCGCAAGATGACTGATGAGCCGTCGCATCAGCGATGGAATCACTTCTGGATGATTCCTAACCTGAAGAGCGATGATCCCCCCGTATTGAGATGGTGGATACGCAATAATGTCGGCAAAATCGCCGTTCAACGACACCAGAATGCCACCCATCTCCTGAGCCTTTGCGATGACGACAGCGTCATCGGAATCGCTTGGAATATGTTCTTTCAGGGTAAGAACATCATACCCTGCGTCTCGAAGCGCCTGGGTGACTGAGTTGGGGACACAATGGTCTGCAAAGAATCTGAGATTCATCAAGCAACCACTTCGAATTCCGCCAGTTCACGCGCATAATCCAAACAGGCGGCAATTTGATCGCGACTGAGATCTGGAAATTCAGTAATGATGCGTTCCGAATCGTAGCCGGCCGCAAGATAGCCGAGGATCAGGCTCACAGGAATCCTGGTGCCTTTGACTCGCGGTCTGCCGCGCAGCACATTCGGATCGCTCTCTATATGGTCTTTCCAGGTTACGGTCATTTTCGCTCTCATTTCACAATCAGCCGTCGGGAATCTGCCGGATTCCCCGTAGCCCGACTCCAAACCCCGGCACGGTCCTGTTCGCGCATTCACAGAACACGCCGCACGTGCCGCTACTGACGTAATTGTAAGCAGGAATTGGCACCAAGGCAAACCAAGAATCCGGATTTGAATTCTCTCGTGGTCTGACGAAATGTCGCTTGGGTGCGAAGGTTACCGGTCGGCGGCGAATTGTGAGGTCTCGGGGATGCGCGATACGGGAAGGTTGTGTACGAGGCGACGGCAGAAGGCCAGGTACTCGCGTTCGAGCTGGTCGAGGTCGGTCCCGATGTACCGTTCGAAGAGCTGCGGCCCGACCTGCCGGTTCCACGGAATCGTCCGCGGCAGGTTTCGGTCCTCGGCGGTCGTCCCCGCCGATTCATCGAGGGGCCAGTGCCCGGCCAGGCCGTCCCACAGCAGACGCTGATAGGAACTCAGACGCCGGCCGGACTCGCGGAGGAATCGCACGAGCGCGTAGGATTGGCTGTAGAAGGCCATGACCGTCTCCGTCTGGTCCGTCGCCAGCACTTCGCCGGGGCTGGTCGCCACGAGCTCTCTCAGCGGGATTTGCTCGTCGTTGCCGAGCGCCTCTTTCAGGGCCCCGAGCCGCTGGATATTGCCGGCCGGGTCGAAGTGAAACAGCCCGTCCTCGTACGTGGTGGTCTCGAAGAGCATGGCCACCCCTTCATCCAGCCAGCTCGGCAGACGATAGCGGAAGTGCCGACTGTTGAACTGGTGCCACCCTTCATGCCCGATGGCGGAGAGCGTCCGCTTCGAGCCGATGTCGTAGACGACGCACGTGCCATTGAGGTAATAAGCTCCTGTCTTGATCTTGCAGAAAAGCGGGGCCTGATCGCCGGCGAACGCGTACGTGAAATCCTCCCACTGCTGGCGGTCCGCGAACAGGTAGATTTGGAACTTGGTGGCCGTCTCGATGGGCTGCGGCAACTGCTCGTTGTAGCCCGCGTAGGCCGACTCGATGAAGCCGGGCAATCGTCGCAGCGTCAGGGGCTCCATGACGGTCGAGAAGACCTCGTAGTGGCTGGTGGTAAGTTTCAGCCCCTCGCCGTACTTGCTCTGCCACGACTCCACCGACGCGAGGGCCGGCAGGCGCTCGTTCCGCAATCGCTCAAGAACCGTGGCGCAAGTTTGGCTTGGTTCGGGCCCGCTCAAGGGCTCCTCGCGGACAGTCTGCGACTGCGAGCACCCGTTCAGGCACAATGCCGCCACGGTGGCGAGGGCTAAGGCGAGCTTCCGAGCCATGTCTCCTCCTCCTTGTCCCAATACGTCAATCAACGAGCCGGTCCGATAGCATGCATCCGGTCACACGTACGTCACAAGGTCCGCCAGTGCAACGGGATCGGGGCCCCGGACCACGATCTATGAAAGTATACTAAATTCCGGGCCGGGAAGGGACTCGTTTTTCCTTTTGACCAAGCGTCAAAGGAGGACACCCGCGCCAGACACTGTCCCATAAGAAGAAGGACACGGCTTCTGGACCGGATATGTCAACAGTCAAATCGGGGCCTGGCGTGGGAAGTCGGTACGGCCTGCGAGCCCGTTCGATTACGCTCGGGACGGGCTGCCTGACGCATCCCGCCGGCGAATGGAAAGCGTGTTCCGCAATCAGATGCTTGCGAAGGCCTCGCCGAATACTTCGGCCGTGAAGAGGTAGACCTCGGTCTTCGGGTCCTTCCAGGCATCCGGTGCGAGGCCGGCTTTGTGGGCACAGCAGTAGGACAGGAACTGCTCGGCGCTCCAGCCGGTCTCGGTCGCCACTTGCGGGAGAAAGCAGCCGGATGCGTATCCCCGCTTGATATAGATCCCATCTACGCCAAGTCGCAAATTGAGCGGATCCTCGGTCCGCTCAAGAGGGGACAGGACGGAAATCTCGATGTCCAGATTGTCCAACTCGCGCGGAGTTATGGGATTGCCCAGGAACCGCGGATCGCTGGTGGCCGACGCTTTCGCCATCTCCACCACCATCTCGATCAGGGGCCGGTCGGAAATGAACTGCCCGATACATCCCCTGAGTCGGCCGCGATTCTTCAGGGTGACGAAACAGCCGCAGGGAGCGGCCAAGGCGGGATCATCCGATTGAGGGCCGGTCGGCGGCGCTCCGCTGACTACGGCCCTGACGGTGTCCCGGGCGATCCTGAGCAGTGTGTGCTTCTGCGCTGCATCCATGCCGGCTCGCGCTCCGTCCATGCGATTTCTAATGGAGCCATTTTACCACGAGGAAGCCACCGATCAAGAGGGCCATGAAGGCCAGGGAGAACCAATTGAAGTATTTTTCGATCACCGGCCGGATCGCATCGCCCTTCCAGCCCATCAGACCGGCCACCATGAAAAAACGGGCCGAGCGGCTCAACGCCGACGCCACCAGAAAGCCGGGGAAGCTGATCCGCGCCACGCCGGCGGAGATCGTACAGACCTTATAGGGCAGCGGGGTGAAACCACAGGTGAAGACAATCCAGAAGTCATACCGGTCATACCAGCTCTGAAACTTGGAGAAATTCGCTTCGGTCAGTCCGATCGCACCAAGGTGAGCGTAGACCCATCCGCCGATCGCCGACCACAGGAATGCCCCGATCGCATAGCCCAGGATGCCCCCGAGGATGGATGCGATGGAGCAGGCCAGGGCAAAGCGCAGCCACTTGCGGGGCGACCCGAGCGCCAACGGGGCCAGCAGAACATCCGGCGGGACCGGAAAGAAACTCGATTCCGCGAAGCTCAGAATGAAAAGAGCGGTGGCGCCATGCCGGGTATCGGCAAAGTGGATCACCCAGTCGTAGAGCCGCCGGTGCCAGTGCCACCAGGCCACACCGTTGCTGTCCGCGGATTGCTTGAGAGTTTCGTTCATACGAGCCCCACCGGATTCAAACGAGTACCCAAAGTAGGGACGGGGCGATATAATGTCAACAGACAATTCCGGCGTCCGTCGGACGAAACGGTAAGCGCGAATCCCTTCTCTTGTCGCAGATTCGGATGGTCCATGATGCAGATGCAGCAGTTTGAGAACCTCAAGAACGGTTTGCTCGTCAGAGCGCCGGCCAAGCTCAATTTGAGCCTGCTGATCGCCGGCCGGCGGCCGGATGGTTTCCACGAGATCGAAACGATCATGGCCAAGATCGACTGGTATGATGAGATACGAATCGAACCGGCGCAGAAGACCGGGATCGAACTGCTGTGCCAGGGTCCTCACTGGGCGCCGCAGGACCAGAGCAACCTGGTCTACCGAGCGGCCCAAGAGATTCTCCAGGCGTCCGGGCAGCCACACAACGTCCGGCTCACCTTGACGAAGAACATCCCGGCCGGCTCGGGCTTGGGCTCGGCCAGTAGCGACGCCGCCGCAACTCTGATCGGCCTCAACGCGTATCTGAACCTCGGATTGTCCAGGTCGCAGCTCATGGAGGCAGCCACCCGGCTCGGCAGCGATGTTGCCTTTTTCTTGAGTGGCCCGCTGGCCTTCTGCACCGGAAGGGGCGAAAAAATTCAGGAGTTACCCAAAGGCTTCGATTTCACGGCGATCTTGATTCTGCCTGACGTAAGTTCTTCAACAAAAGAGGTTTACGCCAACTACACCCACGACGGCGTCCTCTACCGGCGACTCAGCACGCAGATAGGCACGTACATCGCAAAAAAGAGAATTGATTCCGCCGCCGGAATGTGTGTAAATATGTTAGCCAGAAGTTGCTTTCACCTGCACGAGGAACTGAGGAGACTGAAGGAAGCTGTGGAATCACTCGGCGTCGAGCCTGTGTGCCTTAGCGGCAGCGGCTCAACGTTGTTCTCTATCGTGCAGGTAGGCGAGGCAGAACACCTGGAGAGATTGCGGGGTGCAATTGCGGACAAGACGGGTTGTGGAACCGTAGTGGTGAGGAACAACCGGTGGTAGAGTTTTCGGCGAGGCTAAACGATGAAGATTACGGAGGTTCGCGTCAAACTGGTGACGCGCGAGGATCGTCTGAAGGCGTTTTGCTCCATGACGCTTGATGACGAGTTCGTGGTTCGCGACATCAAAGTCATTGAGGGCCGGGGCGGGCATTTCGTGGCCATGCCATCACGAAAGATGACCAACCACTGCCAGAAGTGCGGGGCCACAAATCATCTACGGGCGAAATTCTGTAACGACTGCGGCCGGACCGTGCCGAAAAGCCAAATCCGAGAAGGCGTCGGGGGCAAACCGAAGTTACATGCCGATATCGCCCACCCCATCAACACCCAATGCCGCCAGCGCATCCAGAAACGCGTGATCGAGGCGTTTCAGGAAGAGCTGAAGAGGTCCAAACAGCCCGACTATGAGCCCACCGCGTTGGATGAGCCGGATGATTGATGTCCCGCGGGCAGGCTGAACCCGTCGCTCTGCCGACTACCCCACCGAGCCGGACGACATCGCGTTCCGCAAATCGCACACGAGGCAAAGCCTGCGCTCGGCTGTAGACCGTCTGCGGCGCAGGCAGCCCGTCATCCGATCGGGAACAGGCCGTAGGCCGTGCAATCCTTGCCCGGTTCCTGCAATACGTGGGAGATGCCGTTGCCACCCTGTACACTCTTCCGCAAGGCAACGCTGTCTTGGTGAATCGATCCGTCCCGTTCCCCCCCGCCGTCGAATAGCCGTCTCAATCGCGTGCGGGCTACGCGATCAGATCCTCCAGGACCTTGTCGAGAGCCATCTCAAGTCGCTCCGTCAGATCGTACTCGCCCTCGGTAATCTGACGGCGAAGCTGGAGCACCTTCTCCTGGCGAACCTCGGGCAGAGCAGCAATCTTCTTCAACACTTGCCCAAGAGGTGTATTGTGAACATTCTCCAGGATCTGCTCCATGACCAAATCCTGATCCGCGGAAAGATCCGCCTCAAGGGGATTGCCCCATCGCTCGCCCTGCCTCCCAAACTGATTGGAACCAGAATCCGGCATTCATTCCATCCTGCAAAAGACCGGCTTGCCCAGCCGGCTCGCTTGCTCCCGCGAGCAATCGATACCACTATATGTTGTATGCCTCGCAATTCCTTCTGAGGCTCAGAACAACATTGATATCGACACAATCGGCACGAAAACTTTAGAAAAGTTCCAAAGAGCACGAGTGAGTTCTTCAGGCCCGAGACGGCCTCAGACACGGAACAAAAGCCGCCTTTCAACACAGGAAAACGGCTCCGGGGCTGACCCGCCGGACTTCATTCCACCCTGCGCAAGAAGCGATCACGGCGTAGATGGGGAAATGGGAAACATACTACATATAGTGATGCCTCCGGCCCGCCCCATGTTAAGGAAGGAGATTCCGGTAAAAGGCACCTGTTCAACACTGACCGGGCCGATTCAGTAGTAGTACACGAAGTCAAAATCCACATCCCACTGGTCGGCCATCCCTTTCTTCTTGGTGAGCTTGACCTTGTCGCAGGTGAGGTTCACCCACATCGATTGAATCCTGGAGAGGAAGGTGGCGGCCTGGACAATGTCCACATCCTTGAGCTTGACCCTGGCATCCTGGCGCCTTTTTTTGTCCGAGACAATGATATTGCCGGCCGTATAGTTGCAGTTGCTGGCCGGAATTCGGCACAGGTTCGCCACGCGGTCGACCGCCGGGCCGTAAGAGAACTCCGCCGATACGTCGTTGGCGTCGGCGAAATTCAGACGATCCGGATCGATCCGCAGAATGTCGACGATGTTGGTCTGGCCCTCTATGTACAGGCTCTCCTCGACTCCCCGGTCGCGCTCGGCTTGCGGGAGGTAGATTCCCCAGACCAGCAACGGCCATAGAGCCACCAGGACGGGGATGAGCAGGTAGTACGACATGGGGTTCCTGTAGATGTCACGCATATCTAACTCCCTTGCGGTCGCCTTGCCGGCTCGACCATGATGGTGAAGCTGTCCCGTCTTCCTTCCGGCGTCGCGCTGTTCTGACGAAGCTCGAGGCCGGCTTGCTTCATCGCCTCATGCACGGCCAGTGTGTTCTGCCGGCTGGACGTGTCGCCGATTACGATCGTGCTGTTTCCGGTGATTGTAATGGAATCAATGTTCAGGTCCGTCCGACGGGCACAGTTGGTCAGCGCCTGCAGAACCAACGTCATTTTGGCGGATACGAGCTCCTCGTTGCCTCCGATACCGGTCTTGTTCGCTTTGAGAATTCTCAAGGCCCCCTGAAGCTTGTTGACGGCGGTCTTCATCGGGGTCGGGAGTCTCTTCTCGCCCAGCATGACGGCCAGGTAGTCCGGCTCGAGCTTGGCACGCAGGGCCGCCCGGTAGCGCCCCACGCGGAGCAGTTGCGAGTGATAGTATACCCCGACGGCCAGCAGGAGAATCGTCAGCGAAATGCTCAGGAACCGAACGGCCTTTTGCAGCCGCATCTTCTTGCCGAGATACGGCATGTGATCGTTGCGGAAGTTGACGCTGTTCGCCTTTTCCGGCAGGGCCAGAGCCGCCCCGTACGCAAGGG
>Ga0207752_1000111_pt1 | contig 35912 bp, 33 predicted proteins | sample Pon2CUnioCityCA_6_FD_187272 | JGI IMG/M metagenome (GOLD analysis project Ga0207752, IMG submission 187272) | Marine sediment microbial community from Union City, CA, USA - Pond 2C Sediment 2 (SPAdes) | ecosystem: Environmental > Aquatic > Marine > Intertidal zone > Salt pond sediment ... | reverse complement strand
AGAACGCAGATGACGCAGATGAACGCAGATTTGCACAGATTTAATCAGCGAAAATCGGCCAAGCCACGCAGTGGCCATCAGCACAATCAGCGTACTATCATCAAAGTCACTTTGTAGTACTAGAATCGCATCATAGGTTGTGAAGCGCAAGCATATGCTATTATTGATCTTTACGCACACGAGAGCGGGGGCGTTGCACGACCCGGCGGTCGCGGGCTCCCGACATTGCGTGCAGAGGATAGCGCCAGCTCTTACTCAATCGCTGTTAGCCAGTAAGCGGCGAATTTCCTGGACATTCTTTTCTTTTCCCCCTTCACGCAACCGGCGCGCCGACTCGGTGAAGTAGCGATGCTGGCGCAAAAACAGGAGCTGCCCTTCGTACCAGTCGCGTACCGTGCTGGGGTGACCGTAAGCGGCCATTTCAAGGCGGAGGCGGTGGCTGACGACAAAGAAATCGGCTCGCCCCAATGAATCCAAATCGGCATCACACATGATCGCTTCCAGGTGAGTGTCAGGCGCCTGAGGCAACCGGGTGGCCATTATTACCTCCCCAATGATGCGGAGCTGTTCATCACTGTAACCAAATTGGGGTAGCACCGCGTTGACGAGACGGACGCCAATCACTTCATTGTCATGATATTGCTCAAGATACCCGCTGTCGTGATAGAGGGCGCCAGTGGAGAGTAACAGCCGATCCTCGTCGTCAAGCTCTTCTAAGGCGGCAAGGCGCTTCACGGCCGGGAAAACGTCATCGCGGGTATGATGGTAACCGTGATAATATAGGTTTTGAGGCAACTCTTGCCGAAGTCTCTCTAGAATGTAGCGCTTTGCCGCCAAGAAATCCGGTCCGGACATATAAGAAGCCTATCGGGATAAGCGGGAATCATATGACGACAGTTTACCTCTGTTTTCGACGAACTGGCAACCTCGCCTGTAATAATTTATGATAAAATTATGGGATGCAACCTTTCTCGGACTCACCCGTATAGGGTTACGGATGCTATCCACCAGCTGAACATGGATGTCAAATCATTTTGAGGAAGTGAATATGAGCCCCACCAGACAAGCAGAAAAGTATGACGAGTTGAGGGAGTCACTGGCGACTCTCCCTTATATCAACGAGGCCCAGGTTGAACAATGGGTCGAGTTGCAGCGGACGATTGACAATACCCGTGATTACCTGATTCGCGCGGTACCCCAGGCGCAGTCCAGCATTAACGAGGCGGAAAAGATCCTCGATCAGCGAACCTACACCTTGATCTTCTTCGGGGGAACAGGTGTGGGAAAAAGCACGTTGATCAATGCCCTGTTGGGCCGGAACCTGTTGCCGACCGGCGCGGTAACGGCCGTGACGGGCACCATCGTGTACGTGGAACAGGCCGAAGAAGGGGAAGAGGAATCGCTGACCCTCGGCTACTGGAGCCGCGATGAATTTGCCTCCCGCGTGCGCCGCCTCTGCCAGTTGAGTGACCTGGACGGATTCGACATCACCGACAAGAGCGAGCGGGAAGATGCCCGGGAACGAATTGAAGGAATCGTCGAGGACAGCCGGGAGAATGCCAAAACGGAACGGGACGAATACCTGGATATTCTGATCGATTGTATTAACACCTACGAGGCGCACGACGAGCTATTCCAGAATGGACCACCGCCACCGCAGGTACTTCCTCTGGAGGAAGAAGCGTCGCTGCAGCATCTGCGTGAAGACGGATTCAAGGGACAGCCGGGACAGCGCCAGATCCGGCTGGTGAAAGCGGCCACCTTCCGCATCAAGCCGCGGGCGGGCCAGCCCAACTTGCTCATGGACGGCCACCTACGCATCGTGGACGTACCCGGCCTGGGCGCGGGCATGAAGCTGCACGAAGAGATCACGCTGGAAGAAATGAAGCGGGAAGACGCGATGATTGTGCTGGTCACCGACGCCGGCCGGCAACGGGTGGACGAGATGAAATCTCTCTCCGCCGTCAACTGGATCAAGGAAAATCGCCTCCATGGTCTGAGCGGCAATGATCTGGACGAAGCTGCCTCTAAGATCTTCCTGGCCGTCAACGGCGCCAACGTCCGCCAGGCGTTCGACCGGCTCAACAGCGGCCTTCCGGAAGCAGAGCTAGAAGTGAAGGAAGTGACCCGGTACATCGCGCCCAATTACTGGGAGCGTTATCACGACCGGGGGCACAACCGGCCGTACTTCCTGGTCATGGCTCCCCCTGCCCTCTACGTAGAGGATCCGGAACACGCGCCAGAAGAGTTTGAAAGCGAGACCGAGCGGGTTCTCAAAGTCTTCGACGACCAGCTACGGGCGCTGGGCGGTAACGGCGTGGATTTGAGCGATCCGCTGGATCCGAGCACGAAAGAGGCACTGCTGGCATTGAGTGAGGTCCCTCTACTCCGAGATAGCCTGACCGAGTTCATCCGGACCCAACGGGTACGGACCCAGCTCCGGGAAGCGGCGACCCGGGTTCACAACGCCATCCAGGCACTGCGTTTTTACTATGAGAAGCAATTGGCCGCGCGCGGCGTTCACCCACCCTTTGCCACGAGTTGGGAGGCTTTGCAGGAGCGTCGTTACGAGAATGTGCTGGCCCGGCAGCAAAAGGAGCTTCCCCGCGCCTTCCATAATGCGCTCCTGGAGCTTAGCCAGCGCTACAATGACGACGAGCGTTTCCGCAACCTTCTGCGCCCCACCCTGAACGGGGTCAAAGATATGGTGCAGGACACGGTGCAACGGGAGATCGAGACCCTGCTGGAAAGCTACGGCACCGAGCACTGGGATGACCGCGACGTGACTTACGACAACCTGATCTGGGGCACCAGCGGGATCGAAGTGCCAATCAAGCGCATTCTTTACCAGGTAGAGCTGGAAATGCAGGAAGCGGTTTCCAACTTCATGCCAGAAGTGGCAGACGTGATGGCCACTGAGCTGGAACGAACGCTGGAAAACCACGAGATTCTCAGCCGGCTGGAGCGAGCCAGCTATGGCCAGGCGTACACCTACACCCTGCCTTCGCAGCCGGGAGCGGCCGTCGATCTGGAAGCGGCCTACCGGGAACTGGTCCGGCGCGTCGGCGAGAATTTCCGCCATATCTGCCGCCAGGCGACAATGTACGAGCTGGTCAAGCCGGCGCGCTCGATCCATACACGCCTGCAAAAAAGCGAAGAACAACTGGCCCTGCCGGACAATGACCGGGTTCTGGACGCCATTCTCAACGGCGCGGATAGCGTGCGTCGCGAGTGGCAACAGACGGCCGCCGAAAGCCCAGAAAGGCAAGCAGAGACGGAACCGGACGCATTAGCCACAGAAGAGGAGATCGCCATCAACATCCTCGACGAACCGGCCGGGGAGGTGGCGATCACGTTCCCAGGAGAGGATGGGCAAACCACCCCACCCGCGCGCGAGCTGGAGACCAGCTATGCGGAGAAACTGGATAACGTGGCCGTCAAGACCAATCGCATCTTCGACGAAATTGTGAACGACCTGTTTGGCGACGACGATCTCCTCCCTCGTCTCCGGCGCCTGTTCTGGCTGGAAGCGACTAAAACGGAGCGGGATTTCAACAACCACCTCGTAAAGCCGATGTTGCGGCAGCATGATCGCAAACTCCATGATGAAGCGTTGCGCGAGGCGCTGGCCGTCGACCTGGAGTCGGTCTCGGATCTGGAAGAGCTGATGCGGGTGTGGGAAGGTCTGCACAAATTGGAAACGAACTTGCCTGCGTGAGAGAGATTGGAGAGTGGAGAGTGGAGATTGGTCCGCACGGCTCATCTCCACTCTCCATCTGGAGCAACTATGGACGAAGCAGCATTAAGAATCGTCAGACGCCTGGCGGATGACCGCCTGCTGACCTTTGCCGAACAGGCGGGAGCCTGGCTGGCGGCTGACCTTAACCGGCGCGAGGACGGCGAGCCGGTACCGGCGTTTAGCGATGCGCGGGCTCGGGCGCTGCTGCGCGAGACCGGCCTGCTGGATGAACCGACCCTCCATGATTTCCAGCGGCTTTTGGAAACACCGCCCGTGCAACGGGTGGCGCTCTACGACCTGCTCAAGGAGAGTAAGCTGGCGGCCGAGGAAGAGATAGCCGCGTTGGCTACGGTCGGGGCAGCCAGCAAGATGGCGAGTGCCCGGCCCATTGGCTGGCTGGCATTGGCAGTGGCCTCCTTTGCCTGGCAACGCGAATATCCACTGTACCAGTTTGACCCAGACTCCCCGCCGGATCGTCACAGCCCGGCCGGGCAGATTCTGACGCGCGCGGCCCAGTATCTGCGGCGCCAGGTGCAGCGCAGTGCCACCGAAAGAGAGAAGCTGGCGAAACAGGTTACGTCCCGGCCGGGCGACGCGGCCCGGTCGCTAGAGGAGTTAGAGGACGATGAGCGGCCGATTCCACCACTACCCCCACACTTCCGGCCGCCGATCCCCGTCCGCTATCCGGAAGTGGCGCGGGAGACGGTGCGGGTAGACGAGGGTGAGGAACCGGAAGCAGCGCAGGAGGTAACGCGCGGCGAACCACTGGTGATTACCGAGGATGATCTTGCCGAGAATGACGACACGCCCCGGCCGGCACCGGCCTCCGTGCCCGAGCCAGACAACGTGGAAAGCAACCAGCCGGTACGGATGCCGCCGATCACCATCAGTCGCGAGCAGGTGGAAGCCCCCAACCCACCCAGCCCGCTGCCACCTTCGGCGGTAATCATGCCCACAGCCTCGAGCGAGAGCCGGCCAGGCCTGACAATGGCGCTGCGCCAGATGTTCCGTTCGGAAGAGATGAAAACGACAAAGCTACGCGTGATCGTCCAGGAGTATCCGGACGGCGACGGCCTGTATGGGCTGCAGGTCCGGATTCGCTGCAAGGGGATAAAGAGTCACGTCGCCGGAACCACCGGCCGGGACGGGCAGTTCTTGGCCGAGTTACCGGTCCGCCCGGAAGAGGGACTGACCTACGACGTGGACGTTACCTGGCCCCGGGATATGGATGGCGAAACGGAACGGAAATCGATTACCCTGCACGCGGATAGGACGGAGTTTAAGCTGCCGTTTTACCGCCGTTTACATGGAGAAGGCGATTAGTTTCAAGGTGCAGGCCCGCGCCTGGCTTGCACGTCCGAAGTGGACATTTGTTGAAAACGGATCGGCGACAACCATATGGAAGATTGGGTACAACTGACCGAAGAAGATATCGAACGGGCGCAGAAGCTGGCGCAAGAACGGCCGCCTACGCCCGACGTAATCACGATCACCCAGCAGGATCTGCCCGAGGAAAGGGCCGCGCCGGCTGTGAGCGACGACGTACTCGTAATCACTACCGACGACCTGAGTCCGGCCGCTGCCCAACCGGCGGCCCCGGCCGATATCCGGCGACTGGAGCAGATGATGTACCAGTTGCTTAACAGCACGCGCCGCCAGCACCTGCCCGGCTGGGTGGGCACGGCCCACCTGCACTGGCACGAGGAGCTCGCAGCAGTATCCCGGCAACACTCGGCCGATATGCTACGGCGCCAATATGTAGCCCACATCACGCCTGAAGGTGTAACGGCCGCCCAGCGGCTGCAACGGCAGGCGATTGGTTACGTGGCCTGTGGCGAGAACATCGGCATCGTTTACGGTGAGGCCGCCCATACACAAGAAGCAGTTCAGGACATACATGACGCTTTCATGAACCAGCCGCGTAGCCTGACCAATCATCGCGGTAATCTTTTAAACCCGATCTGGACTCACGTAGGCATCGGCATCGCCTACAATCCAGATGGTGCCCTGGTAGCAACTCAGAGTTTCATCTCTGCTCCCGGTGCGCGTTTGCGGGGGCAGTAGTCAGTGGTGAACGCCGGTACCCCGGTCCGGAACAACGGCCGGGTCCCGTTGTTCGCCGGAGGAGGTTTCTATGGAAGGGAATTCCTGGCTAGACAATACACTTCGTACGATTCTGGCGGTCCTGGCCATTGTCCTCGTCGTCAGTCTGCTGGTGCGCGTTGTCTGCCTCGTTGGCGGCTGGAACAGCCCAGAGGAGCTGATGCTGGCCCTACGCATAAGCGCCGGGATAACGGCCCTGGGCGGCGTCCTGTCGCTTATGAGACAGCCGGAAGGGGCGCCAAGCAGCGCAGGGCAGCAAACATTAGCCGGGCGGCTGGAACAGTCGCAATGGTTCGTCTTTACGCTGCTGGCCGCCATTGTGCTCTTCCTGATGAGCTTGAGAATGTAACGCGGGTTCTGTGGTCATCGTCATGGGCACACCCACCCTTGCCAGCAGACCGAAACAGCCGGGGCACCGAGCAACACAATGCAATGACAACCGGCCCACGGAAGCTGTACGAACATACGCGCAGTTAGATTAGTGGGCTAATTATCGATTCACCGTTACCGGCATTCTCGCCGGAGCGATGAGCGAGCGGAAACAAGCAAGACCTTATGGAACAAGAGACGCTGGTTATTACCGACCCTGATACGGACCGTTACCACACCTTCGGCTACATTAGCTGGTGGCAACAGGAAGTTGTGCGTAACGCGACCATCCTCGTCGTCGGCGCGGGTGCCCTGGGCAACGAGGTGCTGAAGAACCTGGCCCTGATGGGCATCGGCAACCTGATTATCGCCGATTTTGACACGATTGAAGACTCAAATCTGAGCCGTTCTGTGCTCTTTCGCGAGAGTGACCGCGGCCGGCGCAAAGTAGACGCGGCGGCAGAACGGGTAAAGGAGTTGAATCCGGACGTCAACGTCATGGCGTGGCACGGAGATATCAACTATGAGATGGGCCTGGGTATTTTCCGCCACGTGGACGCCATCGTCGGCTGCTTGGATAACCGGGAGGCCCGTCTGTCTCTCAACCGTTTTAGCTGGGCTGTCGACCGGCCGTGGGTGGACGGTGCGATCCAGGAATTGATGGGAATCGTGCGCGTCTTTTGGCCCGGCCGGGGCGCCTGTTATGAATGCACCCTTACTGACGAAGATTACAAGGCAATTAACCTGCGCTACTCCTGCCCCCTGCTGGCCCGCCAGAATTTGCTCCAGGGGAAGGTTCCTACCACGCCGACCAGCGCCTCGATTGTGGCCGCCTTCCAGACCCAGGAAGCGTTAAAGCTAATCCACGGGATGGAGGTGCAGCCGGGCAAGGCGCTGATGATCAATGGTCTGACCAACGATGTCTACACCACGGAATACCCGGAGAAAGAGTATTGTATGAGCCATGCCCGCCTGGAACCGATCGTGGAGTTGCCGGAGACAACGGCAAAAACGACGGTGGGCGAGTTGCTGCAAATTGCGCGGGAACGGCTGGGGAAAGGGGTGGTGCTGGAGTTTGAAGGGGAGCTCGTTACGGCGATGGAATGCCCCGATTGCGGGCGCGTTGAACCGGTGTTCCAGCGCATGGCCCGCCTTTATGATAGTGCGGCTGTGTGTCCCCACTGTGGGGCGCGCCGGGAGATGGTACTGACCCACCGGATTACAGGCGAAGAAGATTTCCTGGGGCGGACGCTGGCCGAAATAGATGTCGCCCCGCTGAGCATCATTCGTGCGCGCAATGGCGACGGGCGGGCCTACTTCGAATTGACCGGCGATAAAGAAACATTCTTCCGCTTTGAATGAGCAAAAACCAGACCATACGCTCTGCTAACATTCGACGTGAGCAAGCGTACCGTGCCCGGCTGCAGGCAATAGGCACAGATTTCTGGTAAGATTCCTGCAACCAAACGTAATCGTTTGCGTACAGTTAAGTGAATGAGTCATGGGGAAAATGATAGCGGTACGTGAGATATGAAATCAAATACCCGGCCCGTGACACCTGATAGTCGATAGACGGAGGCTACAAACCAATGGCAAGCATTAAAGTAATCATCTATGATCCCACCGGCTCGAAAAAGACTCCCGTGGAATTACCAGACGACGTTCCCATGCGCCGCCTGATTCCCGCGCTGGTCAGTAAGATGGGTCTGCCCACCACCCAGGGTGCTAACCCGATCACGTACCGGCTGGATCATCGCGCGTCGGGCAAGCGGCTGAGCGAAGACGATTCCCTGGCCGACGCCGGCGTCGACGAAGATGATATTCTTAGCCTGTTCCCTGAAGTGACAGCGGGCTAACGAATCAACGGCGGGCAGTGGACAGTAGCCTTTTACCGTCCACTGTCCACTAATCACTGACACTCCTCTTTACCAAATCAGGCAGGTACATGTCATACGATATTCGCGAGAAACGGTTGCGCAATGAATATAAGCGAGTCATGGAGCTGGTAGATCGCAGTGACTTCATCGAGGTGCTCTCTACGGAAGCCGACCCGCCCGAGCGCTACCTGGTCCGTTTCACGTGCACGGGGGTGGAGAAGATCAACGCTCACGGCAGGCCGGTGATGCGGGACACCCACGAAGTCAGTATCTACCTTCACGCCGAGTATCCGCTAAAACAGCCGCAGCTCAAGTGGATGACGCCAATATTTCACCCCAACATCCACATCACCGGCGCCGTCTGTATCGGCACCTGGTGGGCGGCGAAGACCCTGGACGAGTTGCTCCTTTCTCTGGGGGAGATGATCCAGTACAAAAACCTGGACCCCGGCGATCCGATGAATTCCAAGGCAGCAGCCTGGGCCAGCCGGCACAAGCACCTGTTCCCCATCGATTCCCGGCCGTTGAAGGGACGCTCGCTGAGCGACCAGATCGTGATCGGGGAAGCGGAAGAAGAAACATCCGATGACATCGGCATCAAACTCCTCTGAGGTGAAAACCGGGAAGGAACACCGCCCACGCCCGGACAGCGATGCCGACCTGAACCACCTGCCCCACCGCGCTCCTCCTGAAGCTGATTACGTTTTACACGGCCGGCAGTTGCGGCCGGGACAGGCAACGGTCCTCCTCACCCCCCAGGCTCTGGCAGAGATGGCAACCCACGCTCATAGTGACGTGGAACGGGAAGTAGGCGGCGTATTGCTGGGGCGGGCCTACCGGCACGAGGCGCGGCTATACGTGGAGGTCCGGGCGGCATTGCCCGCGCGAACTGACGACCATGGTCCGGTCCATTTTACATTTAATGCCGATGCCTGGTCCCGGCTGCACCAGGACCGGGCAAGCCACTACCCGGAGCTGGATATCGTCGGCTGGTTCCACACCCATCCCGACCTGGGCGTGTTCTATTCGGCCGATGATGTGGTTGTTCACTCCGCCGCTTTCGTCATGCCCTGGCACGTCGGCCTGGTGATCGATCCGGTGCGCCAGGAGGCCGGTATGTTCGGCTGGCAGGCTTCCGCAGACGGCAGTCGCCAGATCGTGCCGCTGCCCGGCTTCTACGAGGTTGTGTTGGAGGAAGAAAGCACCTTCCCCTGGCGACCGGTGCAAAGCGCAGTCTGGGACAGGACGTACGAAGAGCATCTGGCGCAGCGTCGCAGACGAAACACGACCGCTGAGGCCGGCGTGGTCACGGCTGTGCCCCAATGGCCGGCCCTACCACCGGTTAATCCCTGGCTGGGCGTAATGGCCGGTGCCTTTGGTGTGCTCCTGACCCTCTTCCTCGTAGTAGCGGTGGTCATCCCCCTGAACCGGCGGGCAAATGCCCTGGAAAGCGTGGTAGTGCCCCTGGCAGAACAGCAACTGGCAGCAGCAAACGCCAGCGGCGCTGCAGTCTGCGAGAATCCTACGGTGCGCATTCTGTCACCGCTGCCCGGACAGATGGTACCTTACCGCGAAGTGGCGATTGTAGGCACGGCTGCCCACCCAGAGGCTGCCCGCTACCGGCTGGAATTACGCCCGGCCGGCGCGGAACAGTGGGTGACGCTGGCCCAATTCCGCCGGGACCGCCACCGGACGATCCTGGCTGAATGGGAAACGACCTCTTACGCGCCGGGGGAATATGAGCTGCGCCTGTTACCACTGGACCGGGATCAGCAGGCGCTAACTGAATTCAGCAGCTGCACTATCCGTTTTACGCTGCAATAACCATTGACTGAATGCTATCATGGAACAGAACCGACTCACATACGCCGCAATTATCACCATTGCCCTGCCCGGTATGGACCAGCCAGCGACGGTTTCCGTTACGCTGACGCCGCAGACGACGATCGAGACAAGCTCTGGACAGCTTAAGCCGTTACGAGAGTGTTCTCTGGCCGAACTACAGACCTTTGCCGATGCTCTGGAGGCGGAACTGTGGGCGCGCTACCGGGACGATAAGCTTGGCGAACTGGCATCCGGCACGGATACACAGGTAAAGATCACCGTCCTGGACGAAGGTGGCCAGCCGCACCGCCTCGAACCGGAAGCGTGGCTGGAACATGCCATCGTCCTGGACGAGTCTGTCCCTGTTTCCAAAACGGCCACGTTCGAGCCAGAAGATGCTGAGAAGGAGACGGAGGCCGGAGAGGAGCAGGTGGCCGGCGCGCCCGCTGCGACTGCGGGCCCGATCGAACAAAGAGAAGAAGCAAGCGTAGTGGGTGACAGCGAATCCACGACCGTGGAGGAAACGCCAGCCGCAGAAGAGGAAGCCCCGCCGGACACGGAAGGAACAACGGCGGAAGCGGCAGAAGAAGAACCCAAGCCGCTCACAGAAGCGGCGGGAACGGAAGCGGCGCAACAGGAAGCGGCGCAACAGGAAGCGGCGCCAGAAGACGGAGCAGGTCCGGGCGTGGCACCGGCGCGGATAGAGACGGTGCCGGAAGAGGACACCCCCGCGCCAACGGTGGCGGAACCCGGAGAAATGGGCGCGGCGCCGGTGACAAAAGAGGATGCCGGACCATCCGGCCAGGAAGTGGAGGCAACGCTGCCGGTGGCGGCGCCACCGGCAGAGACGCCGGTTGTTCCCGGACCGGAGCCACGCCAGGCGCCGGAAGAGCTGGAACCGCCGGTAGCCGCTCCCGAACTGCGGATTGCGGGGCTAAGGCGACCGCCAGGACACCCTACCCCGGCAGCAGTGGACATCCTGATCAACGAACCGGCGTTCCGCGACACCCAGGCGCACGCGCTCACCAGCCTCAACCGGGAGGTAGCCGGCATGCTGATCGGCCCGCAACCGGAGAAACAGCCGGACGGCCGTTACGTCGTGCACATCACCGACGTGATTATTGCGCAGCACACGCGCATGCATGGAGCCAGCGTGACCTACACGCCTGAGAGCTGGCGCTATGTCACCGATGTCCTCCAGGAGCGCTATCCGAAGGAAGAGGCCATTATCGTCGGCTGGTACCATACTCATCCTGGATTCGGCATATTTCTCTCGGGCATGGACCTTTTCATCCACCAGCACTTTTTCACCCAGAAGTGGCATGTCGCCCTGGTACTGGATCCGCTCGCCCGAAAAAGTGGGTTTTTCTGCTGGAACCGGGGCCAGGAGGCGGTCCAGCCCTATGACTTCCCCTGGCCGTCCTGGGCCCAGCACGCATGGTAACTCAACTCGCCGCCAACACGCTCTCGCCGGCAACGGCTCCTTAAGCACCAGTTAACCCGCCCGCACCGGTGCCCGCAAGACGCCGGAGTATGGTAAAATGGGAGAGACGTTTTACAGACAATTGCGTACCTGATATGAACGAGAACGAGGAATTAATTCGCATTACGCGTGAAGACATCGCCGAGGCTAACCAGCTTAGCCTCAATTGCCCGATCTGTGCCGGCGCCGTGGAAAAACATACGGGCCGGGCGGAAGCGACCCCTGTCTTCTGCGTCGAGTGCGAAACCCTTTATCATTACGCCTGCTGGGAGCAGAATGGCGGCGTTTGTGCTGTTCTGGGTTGTGAGGGTTCCGCTTACAAGCGATATGGGGTGATTGACCTGGAGCCTGCGCTGCGGATTGAACCTCAGGACATTCCACGAGAAGTGCCCGAGCCTGTCTTCTCCCCCAACGGCCGGACCAAACGGCTCAAGGAAGATGAACGACTTAAAGGACAGATCCGGGTCGGCTCCTTCTGGCGCAATCTCTGGCACAATCTGCTCCAAGCCATCAAATTATGGCCATCCGACCCATCCTGATCGACAAGGCTTCCCCCTTCCTCGGGGAAAGCTGCGCCCTCTGTAAGGAGCCTTTCTCCCCCGGTCAAGAGATCATCATCTGTCCTGAGGATGCCACGCGGCACCACGTTCATTGCTGGCAGGCCAATAACAACCGCTGCTCTGCCTACGGCTGCGAAGGGCACGGACGCCCGATCCTCCGCCGGCCGTTGGCAGAAGAGGAAGAAGAAACGCCGGAAATGGTGGAAGGGGAAGTTGTGACGGCGGAAGGGTCCGCCGAGCCGGCGTCGAAAGTGCGCACGATGCCCAGCAGTAGTTTTGGCTGTGCCCAGGGTTGCCTCCTGATCGCCATCGCCCTGGCCATCCTTCTCTTCGCCATCAGTTGCTTTGGTCTGTGGGCGATGCTGGACTATCTTTTCCTCAACGTCCTTGACTGGCAATACCGGGAACCGCTCTCCGCACTCTGGCAAAACGGTGGGGAGTGGATGGTGGACGGTGGTCACCTCCTGGAGTCATTCCTGTAGCGGTCGCAAGCCATAATAGTAGCGGTTTTCCGGCCGGGTGAGCGCCCCTTGGAAGGGGCGAGAGCATCGTCCCTCGTTTACCCTTACCAAAAGCGATAGATCTACGGTACACTTGTCGGCGCAGACAATCACTTCAGCCTAAAAAGGATGGAACATGACCGGTAAGTTTGATGCCCTTGTGAAACGGATCAATGAGATTCATGATCTACAGAAAGCGTCGCAACTGCTGAGCTGGGACCGCGAGGTGATCATGCCCAAGGCGGGTGAAGAGATCCGGATCCAGCAGATGACCACGCTGAATCGCTTCTCCCACACCCTGTTTATCGCCGACGAAACGGGGGAGCTGATCGAAGCAGCCGCGCAAGAGATGAACGGGGCACCCTACGACAGCAATGAAGCCAGCCTGATTCGCTATCTACGCCACAGCTACGACGATGCCCGCCGGCTCCCACCGGAGTTTGTCGCCCGTCGCAGCGAGATTAGTGGGCGGGCACACGTCATCTGGCGCCAGGCGCGCGAAAACGACGATTTCGCGTCTTTCGCCCCCTGGCTGGAACAGGTCGTCGAATTGGGCCAGGAAACGGCCGAGCTTTACGGGTACGAGGAGGAAGCGTATGATGCCCTCCTGGACAAATATGAGCGCGGGGCAACCACGGCCCAGGTGCGGGAGATTTTCGCGGCGACGAAGGCGGAAACGAAGCCCCTGCTGGAAACAATCCAGGAGAAGGGTAGCAGTGTAGACGACAGCCTGCTCCACCAACCGTATGACATAGAAAAACAGAAGGAATTTGCCCACTACCTTGCCGAAGTGGTCGGTTATGACTTTGATCGGGGACACCTGGGCACGGCCGTCCACCCATTTGCCACCAGTTTCTCGCGCAATGACGCGCGCATCACCAGTCGCTGGTATCCCGAATTCATCAACCCGTCGGTCTTTGGCGCCCTCCACGAGTCGGGCCACGCAATGTATGAGCAGGGCACCGCGCCGGATCTGGCCCGCACGCCCCTGGCCCGGGGTACCTCCTCAGGTATTCACGAATCCCAATCCCGGATGATTGAGAATATCGTCGGGCGCAGCCGGGGCTTCTGGCGCGCGCACTTTCCCCGGCTGCAGACACTCTTCCCCGAGCAGTTGGGCAACGTTACCGTCGAGGATTTCTACCGGGCGGTGAATAAGGTACAGCCTTCCCTGATCCGGGTGGAAGCAGACGAGTTAACGTACAACATGCATATCATTCTGCGTTTCGAGCTGGAGCAGGCGCTGATCAAGGGTGACCTGCCGGTGGCGGAGCTACCAACGGCCTGGAATGACAAGATGAAATCGTTATTAGGGATAGTGCCCCCTACTGACCGGGAAGGTGTATTGCAGGATGTCCACTGGTCCCGACCCAGCTTCGGCTACTTCCCCACTTATGCCCTGGGCAATCTGTACGCAGCCCAATTCTTTGAAGCCGCTTCGGAAGAGGTCCCGGCAATTGAGGCGGAAATGGAAGCCGGAAAGACGGACGCTCTCCTCGCCTGGCTCCGGGAACAGATTCACCAGCACGGGCGCAAATTCACACCGGATGAGATTGTGCAGCGGGCCACAGGCCGGCCTCTGGACCATGAGGCGTTTATCCGCTACGTGACGGCCAAATTTAGCGACGTTTACGATCTGGCATAAGGCTCTGGGAACCAGAATAGTGCCTGACGGCACTATTCTGCTTTTTTCTCGGCCACGCCCGGCCGTTCCTCGTCCAGCGTTTTCTCTATCCCATCCGGTTCGCCGGGGCCGTCATCTTGCAGTATCGGATACTCGACTTTCGCCCGGGCCACTGCCCGGCCGTCTACGTCCAGCACCGTGAAGTGAACGTCCTGGTCATAGACCAATTCATCACCCAGTTGGGGTGGGCGTCCCAGACCGGTGACAATCAGTCCTCCTACCGTTTCGACGTCGGGCAGATCTTCTTCCTCACCGAGATAGACGTGATCGGCCAGGTCGTCAAGCAAGAAGTTACCTGCAACCTCCAGCACGCCGGGCCCCAGCTCGGTCAGTGGTTCCTTCTCGACATCAAACTCATCCCTGACCTCACCTACCACCTCTTCGATCAGGTCTTCCAGGGTAACGATGCCGGCAATGCCGCCAAATTCGTCCACGACAACGGCCATGTGCATCCGCTCGCGCTTAAAGGCAGTGAGCAGTTTTTCCACCGGCTGGTTTTCGGGTACGACGGGCGCCGGGCGCAGCAGTTCGATCAGATCCGCCTCTTTCCGGGCGCGCAACTGTTGTTGGAGCAAATCCTTCAGATGCAAGATGCCGACGACATGATCGAGGTCGCCTTCGTAAACGGGGAACCGGCTGAAGGTGCTCCGGGCAACAAAGATCAGTAACGCTTCCAGAGGCATCTCTCGAGGAATGGCCTGCACCTTGCGCCGGGGTGTCATCACCTGCCCCACCTGGCGGTCGCTGAAGTCGAAGATGTTGAGAATCATCTCCTCTTCCTCTTCATTCAGCAATCCGCCTTCGGCGCTCTCCGTGACGATTAGCTCCAATTCCTCAGGGGAATGCAGGCGAGCATGCCCCTGGGCAGGCGGGATCTGGAGCAGGCGAAGAATGCTATTACCGATGCCGTTGAGCACGCGCACGGCCGGATTGAGAATGGCCTGGGCAATGCTCATCGGGCGGTTGAGCCAGAGAACGGCGCGCTCGGCGGAGAGAAGAGCCACCGACTTGGGCACCATTTCTCCCAGGACAACGTGGAGGTAGGTGACAAAGCCGAGGCCGATGATGAAGGAAATAGTGTGAAGGATGGCCGGGGTCGATGCCTCGCCTAACACCCGCTCCAACAACGGCTCCAGGAAATGGGCGATCTGGGGCTCACCATACATACCCAGACCTAACGATGCAATGGTTATTCCCAGTTGGGCGGTAGCGATATAGCGATCCTGTTCCTGAGTCGAATTGAGGATGCCAAGCACCCGCCGCGCGCGCTTATTGCCTTCACCGGCCAACTGCTCCATGCGGCTGGCGCGCACCCCGATGATGGCGAATTCGGCCGCCACGAAGAGCCCGTTGAGCAAGACGAGAGCAAGAATGACCAGCAGGACGACCCAGAGTGACGGACTATCCGGCATCTCCTCCTGGACCAACAGCGAAGCAAGGAAGAGGGCAAGGCCAGGCGAGGCCATACCCAGAAGCAGTAATTTATTCACCGGTGCTGATTTCCCACTCTTCGACACGGGGGAATGTATCTTCAACACCGATCTGGATCGATACTTCCGCCACGCCGAGGTCTTCCATCCTCTCGACGCGGACCACGGTGTCCCCAAAACTTACCTCCTCGCCTTCCTCAGGCGGCCGGCCCAATGCCTGGAAGACAAGGCCGCTGAGACTGTTCGCTTCTTCTTCCGGCAGGTCCAGTTCCAGATACTCGTTAACGTCGCTGATCAGGAGGTCACCACGCAGATGTACGCGGCGCCCTTCCTGGTCGACAGACATCACGGCCATCTCGTCGTCAAATTCGTCCTGGACTTCACCGAAGACCTCCTCAATCAGGTCTTCCAGGGTGATCAGCCCGGCCGTACCCCCGTATTCGTCGAACACAACTGCCATATATTGCCGCTTGCTCTGCAGCGTTTCCCAGACGGTGAAGGCCGGCATCGTCTCGGGGACATGCAACACGTCCCGCATGATCTCCGCCAGGTTTTCCTTTTCCTCGACAAAGAGGCGGAAAAGGTCTTTGATGTGAACAAACCCTCTGATATTGTCAATGTCATCATGGTAGAGGGGAATCCGGGTATGGCCGACGTCCAGGGCCACGTCCAGCAATTCGCGGACGCTGCTCTCCACCGACGCAGCCACAATACGGGTGCGATGAACCATAATCTGCCGGGCCGTCAGGTCCCGCATGCGGAAGGCATTGCGCAGCATCTGCCGTTCTTCATCGTCCAGCAGCCCCCCCTCGTGGCTTTCTGTCACCAGAATCTCGATCTCAGCCGGCGAGTGCGCGTGCGTGTGCAAATCAACCTGATCCATATCCAGCAATTCAAGGATCACGTTACCGCTGCCGTTAAAGAGCCAGATCAAAGGGCGGAAAAGGAAGATGGACCATTTTACGGGTAGGACCACGGCCATGGCCAGTCTTTCCGGATATTGGACGGCGATAGATTTCGGCAACAGCTCACCCAGAACCACCTGGAGCGTCGTGAACAGAATCAAGACCAGCGTGGCTGCGATAGTGACAGAAGCGGCGTCACCGGCCAGATCAGGGTTTACATTTAGCGCCTGCAGGACCGGGGCTAACAGATCGACCAGTTGGTTGATGGGACCGGCGAGATGATCGGCCACGTAGCGCTCGCCGAAAGCGCCCAGGGTCAGGGAGGAAACGGTAATTCCAAGTTGGCACGCTGCCACGTACCGGTCGAGGTAACGCCTCTGTTCGAGGATAGGCAACAACTGCTGCGCCAGCGGATTGCCGCGGGCGGCCATCTGGCTGACCCGGGTCTTGCGCGAGGAAACGGTCGCGAACTCGCCGGCCACGTAGAGCGCGTTAAAAAAGATGAGAATGGTAACGGCAGCTACCGTGATCAGAACAGTGGTCATTTCTATTTCAACTCAGGCGGAAGGGTCATTTTCAATTACGATCAATGCACAGGGAAAAGCCGCGCCCGCAATATGGCGTGGTCGCACGGGCCATGATGGCCCGGCCGGCGCCAGCCCGGAATGAATAAGGGGATGATAGAGGGAGGGTCGTCGTTGTCTGCAGCCTGCCTGGAGGACGTTGTCTCGGAAGGTTCTTCCTGGGGGAGCATCACGTCCGGCTCTCCCACGGCTGCTGGTTAACGGGGTAAACGATATTCAAATTGGCGCAAACAGCTTTCACGATTGTTTCCTGATATAGCCCTACAAACTCGCACTCTCGTTTCTGTTGATTTTATTCCAGAAATAGGGCTAACCAGATTATAAAACAGGCGGCACCCCAGGTCAAACCTTCTAACGCAAAAAGAATATTAGGCCGGGAAAGTGGTAGGGATCGGCTTAGCCTGCACCACTTCGCCGGAATCTCGCCTAATGCCAGGGGCTGGGTTGGATGTGGAAGGTACCTGTCTCACTGCGACCGGAGAAGGCAAACCAGCTTGCGCCGGCAGTTCCGACCTTCTCGGCATTGGCAAAGCGCACGCGAAAACCATCCCCATCCTCAGTTTCCTCGAAGCGGACGAAGTCGGCCACGTAAATACTCCCGTCCTCTTCATCCTCACCATCCTGCCGATAAATGATTACTTTGTCTACCGTCAGATGGATGTTGACAGTCAGGGTTCCGGTCAGCCCCCCGCCATTGTCGAAGCTTAGCTCACTGTCGCTATACAGGACAAGAGCGGATTGGCCGACATCGACAAGATCGTGCGCGTTCATGAATCTCTCCTGGTATTGGTTGGTTGGTCAACAGACGGCACACGGCCGCCTCACAGTATCTTGGGTAATGGTAGCGCAAAGTGAAGAGCCGGCAAGATCAGGGCGCCGGGTGCACATAGCGAAGGGTGTACTGGCTACCCTGGGAGAACTCCTCCCAAGGCTTACCGGTCCAACTCACCCGCTCCATTCCGGAGAAGTAAACGCGATAGCGACCGTCTGGGGCACGGCGGGCACCCTCGTAATTGCCGACAAAGATATCAGCCCGCTCGTCGTCGCCTGCCCAGCGGTAGATGATGACCTTATCAACATCGCGCGAGGGATCCACGGGCCACGTGGCCGTGCTTCCGCCGCCGTCGTCGTCCAGGTAGAAGACCTCATCATCCAGGAAGAGTACGACCGCCGTCTCCCCGGGTTCTACAAAATCATATACGTCCATTGATCCTCCTTGCGCGCATTATTGTTGCTCAATCTCTATGATAGCGGCAAGGGCGGGCGGGCGTCAACGACAATCTATTGCGCGGATGCGCAAATGGTCTCTTGATTCGGAGAACGGTTAGCGGTTAAGCAGGCCCGCAAGCTGGTTCCAAATGAGGTCCAGGTTATCGTTCAGGCCCGTATGGGAAGCATCCACCTCTACCAGGCGCACCTGTTCAGGATACTGTCTGGCATAAGCGCGGCTGGCGCTAACCGGGACAACCTGATCCTGGCGGCCATGGACAATCACCATGGGAGCCGGCGGCGGCGGTGCTTTCTGGTAGAGCCGGCCGTCCACTTCAATATCGTAACGCAGGGGAAGCGGCCGTCCAAAAGCATAGTGGTAGACGTCGCCGCTACCCTCATCATCCTGCCAGCTCTCACCGGCCGTAGCCACGCGCTCGCCGGAAAGATAAGTCAGGGCCGGTGCAAGCAGGAGCAATGCAGCAATCCCCCCAAATCGATGGGCGTAGTTCAGGGCAACAAGCCCTCCCATACTGCTACCGACGAGGTACATGCGCTCTGGCGGAGCGGCCCCGGCCAACCCGCGGTCGAGTAGATATTGGCGCAGGCGGTTGATCATGCCGCTGGTGGTGAGGTATTCAAAATCGCGAGGAGTGGGGTTAAAATCAAAGGCGTGGAAGGTGACTCCATCATGACCGGCCAGCCTTTCACGCAGATATTGAGCCTTCGTGCCCCGGCCGGAAGAAGCAAAGCCGTGTAGAAAAAGAATAGTTGCAGGTTCCATAGAAACATTATAGCGCAGTGGCCAGGAGAGGAACAGCAGGCGAAGGCCCTCAGCGGACAGATTGCAGGAGCCCAAATCAGTGGTAAAGTGAAAAGCATATGGCTGAGGAAATCATGTTGGTAGACGACGACAAATTAATGCGGCGCAGCCTGAGTTTTACCCTGGAGCAAGCCGGCTACACCGTACGTACCGCTGCCAGTGCCGAGGTTGCCCTGGCCCGGCTGCAGACTCACCTACCCGACCTGATTCTGCTCGACATCAATCTGCCGGGGATAGACGGGTTGGAAGCCCTTGGCCGCTTTCGCCAGGCGGTTGGAGCGCCCGTCATTTTCCTGACAGCCCGCCGTCGCGAACTGGACGAGATCCTGGGCCTGGAGCTGGGCGCCGATGACTACGTCACCAAACCCTTCGACCCCGACGTGCTCCTGGCCCGGATCAAAGCCGTCTTGCGCCGCAGCCAACAACCGCGGTCCACTCCTCAGCCGGAGGTCGTAACGATAGGGGACATCACCATCGATCCGGCAGCCCACACGGTGACCGTTGCCGGCGAAGCGGTGGATTTGACGGCCCGGGAGTTCGATCTGCTTCACGCGCTGGCTGTAGAAGCAGGCAAGGTTCTCTCTACTGACGAATTGCTGGACCGGGTGTGGGGAGCAGAGTTCGTAGGTCAGCCACAGAACGTATACGTGCACGTACGCTGGCTGCGGGAGAAAATTGAAGAAGATCCCCAAAACCCCCAGCGGCTGGTCACTGTGCGCGGTGTCGGCTACAAGCTTTTGCCGCAGGAGGAATAAGATGCGAAGCCTACGCAGCCGTCTCATCCTCAGCCACATCTTGCCCCTGTTAATCGTCGTGCCGCTGGCGGCTATTGGCCTGATCTACTTCCTCGAAACCCAGGTATTGCTGGTAGATCTCTCCGATACGCTGACCGCCCAGGCGCAGTTGCTTGCCCGGGCCGCGGACAGCCGGCCGGGCGTATGGCGTGATCAGCGGACAGCACAGTTATACCTGGCGGAAATGACGGCCGGAAGCCAGCTAGAAGTGATGATCCTGAGTTCAGACGGCCGGGTGCTGGCCGAAAGCGGGCCAGATCGGACAGACCTCGGTATAGATCCAGATGATGTGCAGCGGGCGCTTAGCGGCCACGATACCGTGCGGCGGATCTATGGCTTACAGTCCCAGGACCCAGGTGCAGTGGTCCTGATTCCCGTGACAAATGAAGCGCAGCAAGTTGTCGGTATCATCCATGCGACGAGGCAACTGGCTGCCGTGTCTGAACGATTCCAGGAATTGCGGCAGATGGTACTGGCGGTGCTGGCCGGGGAGTTGGTTCTGGGGACTCTGGTGGGGTTGGTGCTGGCCTTGCGCCTGGAACGGCCGTTGCGGCAGACGACAGAAATGGTGGAGACGATCGCTGCCGGACCGCCGGGAGCAGCAGAACCGGTGCCGGAAGAAGGACCGGCCGAACTAAAACGGTTGGCCGAAGCGGTTAACCACCTGGGAACGCGCCTCGCCTTCCTGGAAGAAACGCGCCGCCGCCTGCTGGCCAACCTGGTGCACGAATTGGGCAGGCCGTTGGGCGCGTTGCGCTCGGCAACGCACGCGCTCCTGCGCGGTGCCGACGAAAGTGCTGAGCTCCGGCAGGAGCTGCTTGCCGGGATGGAGACAGAGTTGCGCACACTGCAGACGCTGCTCGACGACCTGTCCCAGCTCCACGGGCAGGTATTGGACACGGCCGCCATCGAGCCACGGCCCACCTCACTGGCGGATTGGCTGGCAACGCTGTTGCCGCCATGGCGGGAAGCGGTTCAGCAAGCGGGGTTGACATGGGAAAGCGAGGTGCCCGAGGCGCTACCTGTGCTGGCGGCAGATCCGGAGCGGTTGGGCCAGGCTGTGGGCAATCTGCTCAGCAATGCGATCAAACATACCCCGGCCGGAGGGTTGGTAAAGGTGTCGGCCGGAGCCAATGCGGAGACGGTGTGGATCAAGGTCGGAGACACGGGTCCGGGCATTTCTCGTTCGGAGCAAGCGCGCATCTTCGAGCCCTTTTACCGTGGGGAGCGGCAGGAACGTTTTCCCCAGGGGCTGGGGCTGGGATTGACCATTGCCCGCGATATCGTTACCGCCCACGGGGGCCGGCTGGAAGTGGAGAGTGAGCCCGGCGAGGGGAGCGAATTCCAGATCGTATTACCGATCGATATGGTCCTCAGCGTAGCGCCAGAGGAAGAACGACCGGCCGGATAACACCTCGCCGGCACATTATTGGGTATCGCCCGGCGCCGGCACGCCGGGCGATAGGTTCGGGAACAAAATCAGTCAGTAACAGGAAGATCGTTCAGATCGCCACTGACGTCCGTGTACCAGGCAGCCATCCAGCCGACGGTGTCTTCATACTCAACCTGGATCCAGCTACCGTCGGCAGTGCGCCCAATGACGGTAACCGTTGTACCATTGGGCGCTACGTCCAGGATCCGGTAAGTGGTACCGGGGCCCCCACGTAACCGAAGATTGACGGTAGTGGTCGCCACGGTCGTTGCCCCCTCACCGGAAGTGACGACGAAGTTGTTGGAGAGGGCCTCTTCCAGGGTTGAGTCGATCAGGACGACCCAGGGTTCGCCGACGGTGGCCCCTTCTGGCACGGTCACCGTCGTTTCGACGGTGCCGGCACTGTTGGCCACGGTTGTGAAGGAGCTGGCCGGCTCGCTGTTGGCGCGACCAATGCTGACCTCCACCTGTTCGTTCGCCGCGAAGCCGGTGCCGGTCACGTCGAGCACAGTACCGGCCGGGCCGCGAATGGGTTCAATCTCCACTCGGGCCACGTTAGCCGGATCGGGCAATTCCAACACCTGGCCAGGTTGGATGATACTGGGATCGGTGATGGATGGATTGGCGGCTACGATGGCGTCGACGCTGGTGCCACAGCGGCGGGCGATACGTGACAGCCAATCGCCCGGTTGTACCGTATAGGTATCGCCGCATTGGCCTGGCGGCTGAGGCTCGGCGGTAACGATAAAGGCAGAAGAGAGTGCTTCTTCCGTCTCGTTGGCCCGAACCAGAACCACCCAGGGCTCGTCGATCTCGGCGGAGGCGGGAACGGTAACGGTGGTCTCCAGGAGACCGTCCGGGCCGGTGGTCTCGGTTTTGCTCGTTGCCGGTTCTGAGTTGGCCCGGCCGAAGCCGACGGTTACCGGGATATTAGCCGGAAAACCGGTTGCTGTAACGTTGACGACTGTGCCTACAGGGCCACGCGCCGGCGAGATCGAGACCGCTTCGTCGCCGGATACGTCCACGCGTTCCCAGGTCAGGCGGGCTGCGGCAACGCCGGTGTTCTCAAAATACTCTACCGCCAGATCATGGGATCCTTCAGTCAGGGTCACGACGGCGCTCTCCGCAGTCAATGGATGGACTGACCAGTCACTGATGATGTACTCATCATCCAGCCAGACACGGATGCCATCGTCGCTGGCAACGGTAAAGCGATACGTGCCCGCCTCGAAGAACGGCCGGCTGGTCCAGCGCGCCGAGAAACGGTCGGCGTTGATGGCGGGGTCCGGGGAGCTAAATCCCCAGTCGTAGTCAATCTCTCGAACGTTCCGTTCCACGATGGCAACACCAGACATATCAATGTTGTTCCAATAGCGGGCATACCACTCTGCCTCGGCCGGGGATTCTGTCTGAGCCGAGACCGGGTCGACGGCGTTTATTGCCAGCAGGGCTGCCAGCAGCAGGCCCAGGGCAAAGGCAAGGGCAGTGGGATGCCATATCCTCTTCAAGTGCATACGCAACGTCACTCCTTTAACGTCCCCCTGCGCGGTTTGCGTAAGACGCAGGAAGTTTGATTTCATCTACACCTTTAAGGGTAAGGAGCGGCCATTATAAGTGGATAAAAGCTTAGAAGGAGATTAACGAGCTCTCCCCGGCCAGTCCCCCCACCGCTCTGTCGCTCCGCAAACCCACGGGCCGGTGTAATCAAGCCACCTGGTTGTTCCGTCTATGCCAGCGTGTATAGAGATAGTAGGCGACGGCCGCGACCAGGAGTATCCACAGGACGGATTCGTAGGTCTGGACAAAGTCAAGTACGCGGCGCCAATTCCCTCCGAGATAGACACCGGCGCCGGCCAGGAGGGCGTTCCACAAGAGGGTGCCAGCTAAAGTATAAAGGAGAAACTTGAAGATGTTCATCTTCTTTAACCCGGCCGGGATAGAGATGAGGCTGCGCACACCCGGCACCAGACGGGAGAAGAAAACCCAATGCTCCCCGTGCGTGATGAAGGAGTCCATTACCTGGTCGAACTCCTCTTCGGTGAAGAGGAGATAGGATCCATATTCGGCCGTCCAGGCACGAACCCGTTCTTCACCCAGCCGCTGGCTGAGATAGTAGAGCAAGATGGCCCCAAGCAGGGCACCAAGCGTTCCGGCGAGCAGCACGCCGGCAAAGCTGAATTTCCCTTCTGCCACCAAAAAACCGGAAAAAGGCATGACGAATTCGGAAGGGATGGGGGGAATCAAATTCTCGACGAACATGATCAGGGCAACACCGGGATAGCCAAGGGTCTGGATCAGCGACTCGATAGTGAGCCGCACTCCTTCCAGGATCTGGGTCATAGAATCCGGTACCCTAAAGGTAGCGCTGCAACACCTGGAAGTCTTCTTCCAGTGTGCCGCGCCGGTTGCGGCTGTAGAGGGCAACAGCCGGGTGGTAGAGGGGGACCAGGGTCACTTCACCATAGTCAGTCTGGACGCCGATGGGTTGTCCATGCAGCTCGCTGATCTTCTGGCCATGGTGGGGTACATCGAAGTAGTCGAGCATGAACTCCATCGCAAAGCGACCCAGGGTGGCGATGACCCGCGGCTGGATCAGCTCGATCTGGCGCCGGAGGAAGGGCGCGTAAAGCTCGATTTCGTCCACGTAGGGATCCCGGTTGTCGGGCGGGCGATCCTTGACCACGTTCGTAATATAAACATGCTTCCTGTCCAGGTCGATTGTCTCCAGGAGCTCGTTCAAGACCCGGCCGGAGGCACCCACAAAGGGACGCCCGCTTTCAGCCTCTTTCTCGCCGGGCGCCTCGCCGACGAAGAGAATGTCGGCATCCGGATTACCTTCACCCACAACCGGATGGTAATCATTTTCCATCCGGTAATCGTACAGGGGAGATTCGGTCAGATTCTCTAGTTCTTCAGCTATCTTGTTCATCACACTGGCTTTATCTGTCATTATCGGAGTCCGTTTTTTTGATTACGAATTTTTTGTTTTCCAGCCACCATTATCCTAGGTGACCGGGTGGTTGCTCCCATGTACCACGATACAGAAGGAGGATACAAAGGACGTTATAATTGGGCACCGGTGATTGCCCTTCCGCCGGACGAACAGAGTCATCTTGTCATGATTGACCCGATCGGCGGGCGCAGATGCCGGTAGGTTATTGAAAGTCGGCGTAGCTGGAATGGTGAACCCAGACGCGCAGGTGACCGGGTGCCTGTTCTGACCAGTAGTATACCCACTCCGCAGCGCGCGGAGGCATATTGACACAGCCATGGCTGCGAGGGTAGCCAAAATCATCATGCCAGTAGGCACCGTGAAGACCGATCTCTTTGTCGAAGTACATGGTGTGGGGCACGTCTTCCAGGTAGTAAGGGTACCCGTCCTCCTCCCCACCGGCCATCACCGTGAGCGGATAACGCAACCACACCTTAAACAGGCCGGGGCGGGTCGGGTAGTCACCCGCGCCACTGGAGATCATGCCGGCGTAGACCAAGCGGTCCCCTTCGTAGGCCGCGAAGATTTGCTGGTTTAGATCGACCTCGACCCAGTATGCGTCAGGGGGCACTCCGGCCGGACGCTCGCGCACGGTGACCAGGGCCAGGGCGTGATAGGGTAACCACTCGCCTCCAACCTCATACCAGAAGATGCCGTCCGGACCGAGGGTCAGATTGTAAACCTGAACGAAGTGGTATTTGGGCAGTTCGCTGCTGCCCGGGACCGGTTCCCCGGCCGGTGCCAGCCGCGGCTGCACAGGGCGCTTTACCCAACCAAAGGCACGGAGCGGAGTAGCATTCACCTCGACACCGGCAAAGGTACTGGCCGGTGTGTCGTGGAAATCACGGCCGGGCAGCCACTCGCCCCAGACGTTTACCCAGCGGTTGCCCTCGGGATCGGTTTCTTCGGCGGAAATGGGGCCGAAGAAGAAACCACGATCTGCATAGTGTATGATCTCGCCAGCCTCGTCTGGCTGCTCGTAAAAACGCGCGTAGTCGGAGATCCAGCCATATTCAACGCCGGCGGTGATGCTCTCGGGTCTGGGTGCCGGGGTACTGAAAAGGGGGCGCCGGTCACAGTCAAGGGCAGAGCCGGCGCTTCTGTCGCAGGGAATGGCGCGGGCTGGCCGGGCTGCGATAAGGACAAAAAGCAACAGTGCCGGCAAAGAGAGTAAAATTCGTTTCATCGATAGTTTGGGCCAGGGGGCTAAGCGCGATATTTCCTTTCATGATCGTCGTCTCGGCAACAGAGGAACAGCCTTCTTGCCTGTAGCCTCTGTCCCTATTGTAAGGGAAAGAGCAGGCAACACGCCATACGGATTCTGTACGCGGCTGGCACGGGAAGGCAACGGAACCCAGTTTCAGGCAGGGCCGGTGAAGGGCTAACGATTCCAGCGAGCCATCTGTTCGAGGCCGGCGACCGGTGCCGGCGATTCGTCTGCTACACCGGCCGGTTCCTCCAGGAACGGGAGTGGATCGGTACTCTTGACGAAGTTGACACCGGCAGCGGCAAAGGTTTCAAAACGCGCGAGGGCCATCGCCTCGAAATCGATCTCCGGGTGGACGACGGAAGAGGTGCAGTCGGACAAGACGTAAATCTTCTGCAACTGCTCCTCGTCGAACTCGGCGACGAGGTCTTCCAGCGTTTCCAGGACACAGTGGCTCTTCGCCTCACCGGCAACAAAGACGACGTCCGTCTCGCGGAGGGTATCCAGGTAAGCCGTCAGCTTTTTGCCCTGGGGATGGCCGGGAACCGGGATCTCAGGCTGGATGGCAGAGTAATGTTCGCTCTGGGGCACGCGCCCTTTGCTTAGCCAGCCGGGCTGGGACTTGCGCGCCAGGCTATGCCACTGCACTGCCTGCCACAGCTCGCTATCCAGCGCGTTGCCCGGCCCCCCAAGCAGCACGTGGAAGGGCCAGATGGTCAGTTGCTTCTTGGCCTCTGCCTCCAGGCGATGGACATACTCTCGCGACCATTGCGGTTTGACCAGGGGACGCCAGCGGCCGCTATCGACATCGTCCGCCGTAATCAGGGTCAGGGGCTGTGGATGGTTGCCCTCCGCGTCGGCCCACCAGGGCGGGTGAAATATCTGGAAGGGCAGGTGAGAGTCGAGGGTGCAGGTGATATCCGTGATTTGGTGACTGTGACGAAAGATAAATTCGATCAGGCGGCGGATATCGTCTTTGGCCCCCGGCACGTAGAGCGCGCCTTGCTCATGGCAGAAATCCACCTGCATATCTACGATCAGGAGGTGGACGCGCCGTCCGTCGCCGGCGGCAGGCGCCAGGTTAGCCGTGGCAGCCGCCGCGGCCACCGCCGGCATGTCGGGATAAAAGAGGGTACCGATCCGTTCCGGCTGGTAAAAGTCGGGAAAGTCAGGCATGAAAGCTGCTCCTGGGAAAGCGTGGAGGCAAACGGCAGATACCGCCGGCCTCCACACCATCGCCAATTACCGGGTAGACAGGGTGACCGGGACCTCCAGGGTCTCGCCGTCGCGGAGGACCGTCATGGTTACGGTTTCTCCCGGCTGGCTGAAGGCCACGAAGGTCAGCAAGTCGGCGAAATCGTTTACCGGGCGACCGTTAAAAGCAATGACAATATCTCCGCCCACAGGGATCGGCTGGCCGAAAATGATCTCCTGGCCAACGGCCCCCTGCAAACCCGCCTCTGCCGCCGGGCCGCCGGGAACAACCTCGTCGATGAACGCCCCTCGCTGCTCCGGCAAGTTGTTGGCCTGTTGCCGGGCCAGCCTGCTGAATACCGGAGAGCTCCTGACCCCCAGGAGCGGCCATTCGTAACTACCCTCTTCGATCAGGACCGGGATCACCAGGCGCACAACGTTGGAGGGAATGGCAAAGCCGACACCACTGTTTGCCCGGACACCATTGGCCGTGCGGATCTGGGCGTTCACGCCGATAATCTCGCCATTCAGGTTTAGGAGCGGCCCACCGGAGTTGCCCGGATTGATGGCGGCGTCTGTCTGGATTACCTGGGGGATGGAATAATCGGTAATCCCTTCAAGCGCCCGGCCGACGGCACTTACAATGCCCAGAGTCATACTGCCGCCAAAGCTGAAGGGATTGCCGATGGCGACCGCCCATTGCCCCTCATCGACCAGATCGGAGTCGGCCAGAGGGAGCGGGTGTGCGCCCTCTGCCATTTCCTGCACCCGGATGACGGCCAGGTCACTATCGTCGTCGGTGCCAATGATCTCCGCTTCTACCTCTAAGCCATCGTAGAAGGTGACGGTAACCCGGTCTGCGCCGGTGACGACGTGGTGGTTGGTCACAATGTATCCCTGGTCATCAAGGATAAAACCAGAACCGGCACCGCCGGCACTGAGGGCTTCCTCTGCAAAAATGTTGATGTTGACGACGCCCGGGCTCAGTTGATCGTAAAGGGCAGTCAGGTCGTCAGTCACCTGCAGACCCGGTGGCTGGGAAAGAGGCGTCGCCTGGGCTCCTGTAGACGCGCTGCCCGACGTCGCTGCCGGCAAGGTCGGGATTGCCGACTGGGTAGCGCGCACGGCCGGAACGTCTACAACCTCTTCCTCTGCCTCGGGGACGACCGTGACGGCCACCTCCGTTTCCACGGAGAGTTCCTCGTCGGCGCCCGGCGCAAATACAGAGCGGAAGGGTAAAAAGAACATGGCAGCCACGACGATCACGACGAGGACAACCAGGAGCAAGGAACAACCCACCCCCGCTGCCACTGCAAAACTTCTGTTGTTCATAAGCTATACCTCTTGTGTGAAATCGGTGGCAATATTTTGTCACCGTCACGAGTATATCTGCCAGGAATCGTGTCGCCAGCTTCAAATGCGCTACTTGTCAAATTCATGGTATATCTCCAGATATGAGTATCAGGTGTCAGGCGCCCGGTGTCAAATAGGAGGCAGGTCTGCAGATGTTGGTGGCTCCAGCAGGTTGCCTGTGGCGGGTACGGGACGGCTGATGAAGATGAAACAATATGTTGGGTAATTGCTCGGGCCGGTCTCCTGACCGCGACCGCGGGTAGCTCGGTCAGGAAACCGGCTACAGCACTACCGCATTATTCTGTTACATCCCATAAGCCATTACTATCAACCCTTATCAAGGTGAACGACGGGTGCCGCTCTAGCCCAGAGCCACGTCGAGCGTCATCATGACTGCAAAGCCGATCATGGCCCCCATGGTCGCGAGATCGGTATTGCCTTCACATTGGGCTTCCGGTACCAGGTCCTCGACCACGACGAAGATCATGGCCCCGGCGGCAAAGGCCAGGGCGTAGGGCAACACTGCCCGGGAAAGGGTAACGGCAACGGCGCCAATCACGCCGGCGACCGGCTCCACAATACCGCTGAGCTGACCATACCAGAAGCTGCGCGGCTTACTCATTCCTGCCCGGTGCAAGGGCATGGAGACGGCCATGGCCTCCGGGAAATTCTGGATGCCGATACCGATAGCCAGAGCGACCGCACCGGCCACAGTGGCCGCCGGAACGCCAGTCGTAAATTCGGAGGCGGCTGCCCCAAAGGCCACGCCCACGGCCAACCCCTCGGGAATGTTGTGGAGGGTAATAGCCAGGATAAGCAGGGTAGTGCGTTTCCAGGTAACCTCCATCCCTTCCCGGTTTGAGAGGGGGGCCGTCAGGTGGAGATGGGGCAACACCAGGTCGAGACCCCGGAGAAAGACACCGCCCAGGAGAAAACCAACGACGGCGGGAACCCAGGCGGGCAGGCTGCCCTCTGCAGCCAGTTCCAGTGCGGGAGCCAGCAGAGACCAGTAACTGGCGGCGATCATCACCCCGGCCGCAAAGCCCAACATCCAATCGAGGACTTTGCGGTTAAGACTCCTTCCTAAAAAGATTGTTGCGGCTCCCACGGCCGTCATACCCCAGGTAAAGCCGGTCCCCAACAAAGCCTGGACAATGGGGGAGAATCCCTCGATCCACTCAATCATTTACAATGTCCTCCTCCCGCGACAGAGAAATCCGGCCGGCAACGGTGCGTTTCTTGTTTTCGCCGGCGACGAAGCTATACGGGATCGACAAAACTTCAATCAACAAGTTACCGTGTACCAAGCATCGTATATTACCGGTTGGAGGACAAAGAGCAAATCCCATTCCCACAAACGACTCCCACAGGCAAGCTATGATGTTGAACTAAGAGCGTATCCGGTAACCGAACAGGGGCAGGCGCGGTCCCCAGGTAGAGCAATTTCCCACCCGGCGACCGCGGTGCGCCCATACGTTCCCCCACTGTTAGCGAATGCGCCAGGTGACGCGAACAGAGGCTTCGACCGTTTGCTGCCCCGCCTGGATTGGCACCGTATCGGCGACGGCCCGGGCTTCCTCCGCCTGCAGCGTAACCGGCCGCGGTGGGGCACCATCCAATTCCTCAATGGTGACAACTTCGCCAAGTTCGGCACCGGCCAGTCCGGTTAGCTGCTCTGCTTTGGCTATCGCCTCGGCCATAGCAGCTTCGCGGGCGCCGGCCCGGAGCGCATCATTGTCGCTGATTTCAAACTGAATCCCTTCGATAGTATTGCCACCGGCATCGACTGCCGTATCCAACAATGTGCCCAAATCGGCGAGATCCCGGACGGTAATTGCCACCGTATTGGCTGCCAGATAGCCGGTCAGCTCGGGCGGACCGTCCTCGCTGCTGTCGTAACGCGGGTTAAGTCGAAGACCCGCCGTCTGGATGTCTGATTCGTCGACACCGGCGTCGAGCGTCGCGCTGATCACGCCGTTCATACGTACGTTGTTCTGTTCTAATGCTGCGGCGGCGGTTTCCGCTTCGGTCTGGACGCCGATACGGACGGTGGCCATATCGGGCCGGGCCATCACGAGCCCCTCTCCGGTCACGGTAATCAGGCGCTCCGTTTCCTGAGCCGCGGCTGTCGACTCAGTGGTATCATCGGTCTGGGCCAGGGCCGGTTGCTCCAGCAATACGCCGGCGAGGGCAGCAAAGGCGAGTAGCCCAGCCAGGAGTCCGACGAACGCGATTCCTTTAAGTACTCGATTCATCACTAATCACTCCAATGCCCGGAGAGAGAAGAGCGGCGGATGTGATAACAGCACCCACGCCGGCACCCGGAAGGGCAAGATTGAGGCTTGATTTTTCCATCCAGCCTCAACAAGCATCTTCTCTACTCTGCGCGTAAAACCGTTCAACTTAACGTAATCGTAGAGGAAGCTCCCTGCCCCTGCCTATGCCAGGTTACATTTTTCGGGTATAGAGTAAGATACACTTCCGGGCAGGAGTAAGATTCAGCGCATTCGGCGGGGGAGTAATGGCGGAAGGCGAAGAACAGAGATTTCAGTGCGGGGAGCCAACGGCTGCGGCGAGCCGACGACCAGCATAGATTCTTAAGATCGTAACAGCACCGGCGTTAAGGCTCAGACCAGATTATCTTCGTTGGTTTCAGCGGAAGCCAACCCATGGCGGATCGCGTAAAGAACTGCCTCAACCCGGGTATCCACCCCAAGTTTACTGAAGATACTGCTCACGTGATTCTTGACGGTCTGCTCGGTAATATAAAGCTCTTCGGCGATTTTGCCATTGGTCAGGCCCCGGGCAACGGCGCGCAGCACCTCCACTTCTCGCCGGCTGAGAAGTTCGGCCGGGTCGGGTTCCCCCTGGCGCACGGAATCTACCAGGACGTTGGCGACACGGGGAGACACCCATTCGCCACCTTCGGCCACAATGCGAATTGCCCGCAAGAGCATTTCCGAGGAATCGTCTTTGAGTACATAGCCGGCAGCGCCTGCCTTCAACAGGCCCACCACGTATTCGCGACGGTCATAGGCCGATAGAACGAGGATGCGCATGTCGGGCCACTGCTTCTGCAGGCGATGGGCGCTATCGACAACATCCACCTCATGACCGGGCATGTGGGCATCGAGGAGGAGAACATCAGGGCGCTGTTGCCGGATAATCTCGAAAAGAGCAGGACCGCCTTCCCCCACTTCACCCACGACTTCAATATCGGGGTGTCTTGCCAGATAGGACGCAACTGCAGTGCGCACAACAGTATGATCTTCGGCAAGAATGATACGAATAGTCATTAAATTTTCCTATTCGGGTCAGAGAGTGTTTTCTACCTCTTCCATCGCCTTGTTTTGCTCACAAGATGTGAGCGACATCTAGATGGAAGATGACCTCTGACCTAATGATAACGGCTAATTCATTGTGGTCAACGGTGACTTTAGGGCTGGTCGAGGCCGTTTTTATTCTCCTCCGGCAAGAGGGATATGGGCCGAGAATCGCGTTCCCCGGCCAGGCTCGTGTTGCAGGTCCAACTTGCCTCCACACGCGCGTAGCCGCTCCCGCAGGCCCAACAATCCGCGCCATTCACCTCGCACTGGCTGCTCATGGTGCGGGCCGTCATCGCTTATGGTGAGCGAGAGAAAGTCAGGTTCGATCTTCAGAGTTACTTCTACGCGTTCCACACCGGCACGGCGTGCCTGGTGGGCCAGGACCTCTTCCAGGACGCGGTATACGGTGATCTTGATCCTATCTGGGAGCACCGGCCGGGGCGCGCCGACGTAGGCATAGCTAATATCCAAACCACCCTGGCCGGCCGAATCCTGGCACAGCCCCTCCAGGGCCGGATTCAGGCCCAGGTCGTGGAGCGCGCTGGGATAGAGCCGTTGCATCAATATCTGGATCTGGCCGGCTGCTTCCTCAGTATGACTTTTGGCCTGCCGCAACTGCGCCTGCATGAGCTGGCGCTGCGCCTCGTCCGTTTCCGCGATAGACAACAATGCCAGATCTTCCAGGGTCATCTCCAGGCTCAACTTGAGCGCCGTCAGGATCTGGCCGGCCTCGTCGTGAAGAACGCGGGAGAAATAATGGCGTTCTTCCTCCTGGGATTCAATCGTGTCACGGATAAGGTGGCGTAGCTGCTGCTGCTCCTGGTTGAGCGCGTTCACGCGCTGCCTGCACGCTGCCAACTGCTGGCGCACCTTCGCCAGTTCGCGGCGAAATTCAGCGGCGGACGGTTCAGCTGGCATACCTTCTTGATCGGCCTTCTCCGTCATACGTAGAAATTGTACCGGAAAATCGCCCACTGCACCCACCCTGCACCGCCCCAAAGCCGCAATAGGCCGCCATGGAGCGGCCTGTCAAGCATTCGAGGTTTCAGCATCGGAGCAATCCACGTCTTTTCAGTACTTTCGTACCAGAAAAGCGGTACGCTCGTAAGGGGCGCCTGGAGCTTCTTGCCGTTATCATAGAGGCAGACCTCTTCCCTTGTGGGGGGGAACCAAGAGAAGGAGGAGCAAAAGCCCGGAGACGGGCTTTTGTTTTGCCAGGTGGAAAGGGGCCAACACACGCACCGGCGAGTGGCCTCACGCCCGGCGGCGGTTAAAGCGCCAGACAATCAGTAAGGGAACCAGGGCACCCACCAGGAGGATAAAGGCGAGTCCCAACCCCAGCGCGGCCGGCGTGAAGAGCGCGGCTTCCAGGAAGAAACCGGCCAACCCCAGGATCAGGGCTACCAGCAACACCAGAGCCGCGGCCCCCCCCGCGCCCAGAGCGACCCGGCGGGCACGAACCATGGAAGCCCGGCGGATTCCGCTAATCTGCCCGGTCTGGCCGTTGAGGAAAACCGGCCGCGGGCGACCCTCGTCGTCCCGATAGTAAGTGGCATAGACAGGGCGCAAAAGCTGGGTCCAGTTGCGGTCGCCGTAGGCCGGGGACCAGCGGAAATCGCGAATATGTTGCGCCTGCGCAGCCTGCCGGCACTCTTCCTGCGCCGCCTGGCGCACCGCGGGCACTGCATCGGGCCAGGCATCGGCCGGGCTCCGGTCAGGGAGGGTCAGCATGGCCCCGGCCAGTTCCTCCGGTTTGTAAGGGGCGGCTCCATCAAGACTATAGGCCCCAAGTTGCCGCTGCCACTCAGCTTCCTCTGCCAGGGCGGGCACCGGCACGTTAGCATAGTGCCGGTGAAGACGGCCGGCCCGCGGCTCCCAACGCACCCGGTCTTCCTGCACCTCCTCCGTCTGCCAGCGGTCGCCGGCGTACCGCTCCCGGTGGCTGACAACCTGGTAGTCAAAGCCGACTTCTGCCTGGAACTCCGCTTCAACATCGGCATCGACGAGCCAGCGGGAAAGATAGAGCCGTTGGGTTCTCTGGCGCAGATTTTGCGGGGTCAGGTCGGCCGGGGCAAACGGAATGGCCCGGGTGAAGGCATCTACTTGCTCGGCAAAGCGTGCCTCGGAAATGGTGAAAGGAAGGGCCAACTCGGGCGGCTGCGTATAAGGTAAGTGTTCCTCCTCGATGTTCAGGGGAACAAGCTCATCACGAAAGCAAAGGGGACAGAGCGGCGCATCGTCTTCTGCCGGGTAAAGAAACCGGTGGTCACAGTCAGTGCACAGGGCCGCTTCCAGATCAACCCCCCACGCTTCAAGCCGGGCAACGGTACTCATGCGTCGTCCATCCCCTGGGCCTGCTGGACGATGCGGATGGCCCAGAACACGCCGACGACCAGGATGATGAAACCAAATACGCCCACAAAGATACCGGTCTCGGTGCCCGATGCCGCCAGCAACAGCGCTACCAGGCCGGCGATCAGCCCGGGTGCAATCAAGCCAAACGCCGCCAGCCAGACCTTGCGCCAATCTACCGGCCGTTGGCCGGCAACAGTGCCCGTCTGGCCGTTGACCAGCACCTGGTAACGCTCGTCCTGGTAGCGGTAGGTGGCGACATATACGGGCAACAAAATATAGCGCCAGGATTCTTCTGAGAAATCCAGGGTCATGCTGAAGTTGCGCATGCGGCTGTTGCTGGCCTGGCCCCGGCACGCTTCCTGTGTCGCTTCCCGCATCAGATGGCGCGCGCGTTCCCAGGCCGGATCGAGGGTGATGTCATAGGCCTGAGCCTGGGTACCGGCAAGGAAACCGGGCTCATAGACGACAAGATCCTGTAGATTGTAATCCTGCAGGCGCTGCAAGAGCAGCCTGCTTACCTTGCCTGTGCCCGGCACGAGCAGGTCGTCGAAGAAATGGTCCACATGGCCCGATTCCCACTTCCACACCGTCCTGGTCCGGCTGCGGCGCCGTCCCTCGCTGTCCGTATACCACTCGGTTTTCTGGTGAGCCACCTGGGCACGCCAGTCGGCCGTGGTGCGGGCGTCAAAGGTCCAGTAGGGAAGATAGAGGGGCGTGAATTCCGCAACCCGGGCGATCTGCTGCAGCTTTGCCGGGGTCATCCAACTGCTGCCCAGCCACGCCCGCACCTGCTGCCGGCATTGGTCAGGGATCACCGTCAGAGGAACGAGGAAGCGCGGGCGCAACAGTTCCTGGGGCGCCTGTTGCTGGATTACCTGGTTGGAGCCACAGAAGGGGCAGGTGTGCGTGAGGGCGTCAGGGGGCACGCTGGTCTGGGCTGCGCAGCGCTGGCACACGAGGGCTTTGCGTTCGACGCCCCAGCCATGGGCAGCGCGGTTGACGGTGGTGACCGTGAATTCGAACTCTTCGGCACCCTTGCCCACAATTTCCTGGGGCGCCGGTTCATGGTAGCCGCAGTAGGTGCAGGTCAGGCCGCCACCCTCCGCGCTGTAGGCGGTCTCCGCATCGCATTGCGGGCAACTGAATTGGACTACTTCCCGGTGCTTGTCCGCTTCCGGGGCAGGCATATAAAGGTCAATGCCCGCTACGGCAGACTCTGTCGCAACGTAACCGGCCGGGGGGAAGGTGATGTCATTCATGAGACGGAATTATACCAACAGACGGCGACGGTGTTAAGCGTACTGGGCAGCAGTTGAAACAAGATGATCAACCTACCGATGGCGATCAGGTTGTACACTTCTCCAGACCGCTGCCCGGGGGCGGTCAAGGCTGCGCGGCGATGACCTGATCGACCAGGAGTGCCTGCTTGCCTTCGACGTCACCAAAAATGCGAATATGGTAGAGACCGGAACGGCCTTCGCTATTCAAGGGCATGGACCGGTCGAAAGGAGAATCAAGGGGCCAGACCGTCACGCTCTCGGCGTTGGAGACGTAAACGCCACCCTGGTTCAATTGCTCCAGGTTCAAGGGGTCTGGGAAGGGTTCGTAGGCCAGGCTCAGGAGCAGATTTTCGACACCCGAAACCGGGACGCTGCCCTGGACGGGGATAATCTGGCCAAGGCGGCCCACCAGGGGAATGGGTTGCTCCAGCCGGACGTACTGCTTGGTGAACTCCTGGGCCAGGCGAAACTCGCCGGTCTTGGGATTGTAGGCCAGGCCAATTCCGAGGTGGGTGTGGGCGGGGGCCAGGACGTTTTCGCGGTGACCCGGGCTGCTCATCAGATTTTCGTGAGCGTCTGCGATCACCTGCTCCCAATCCTCAATGGGCGCGCCGCTGCCGTCAGGATAGGTATAGGAGAAGGCGTGGAGGTTTTCTTGCACTGCATGCCGGCCGCCGGCGAGGGTGTAGCGGTGGTCGGGGCCGAGACCGGCCGGGTTGCGGTGGCTGAAGTAGCCGAGACGGACCATATCGGCGGCATGGCGCCGGCCGGCCGCGGCAGCAATGGGGTCCCAGGCAAGCGGGGATTGCCCTTCGGCCACCCGCGCCTGGTTGACAAGATCGAGCATCTGCCGGGTGAGGGCGTCGAAGTTGGCGTTGGCGGGGGGGGG
>Ga0207752_1000110_pt1 | contig 35974 bp, 35 predicted proteins | sample Pon2CUnioCityCA_6_FD_187272 | JGI IMG/M metagenome (GOLD analysis project Ga0207752, IMG submission 187272) | Marine sediment microbial community from Union City, CA, USA - Pond 2C Sediment 2 (SPAdes) | ecosystem: Environmental > Aquatic > Marine > Intertidal zone > Salt pond sediment ... | reverse complement strand
TGGTGGCATACAAAGAACAAAACATGGATGAACGACGTAAGATTCTGGATGAGTTGGCTAAACAAGGTCAGGATTTAAAAATGGGTTACTAATTACATGACGAATTTCACCGCAGTATTTGATGCCTGCGTATTATATCCAGCACCACTTCGCGATCTGCTCATGAGTGTCGCTATTACTGAGCAGTTTCGTGCCCGCTGGACGAATGAAATTCACGATGAATGGGCTCGTAACCTGCTAAAGAACAGAGAAGATATTACTGAGGAACAACTACAAAGGACTGTTGAGATGATGAATCAGGCTGTACCTGACTGCCTGGTTGAAAATTACGATGGTTATATTGATTCATTAGAATTACCCGATCCCGATGACAGGCACGTACTGGCTGCTGCGATAAAGTGCAGTGCTGATGTCATCGTTACGAATAATCTTAAAGATTTTCCTAAAGATGAACTGGACAAATATGATGTCGATGTTCAGTCACCTGATATATTTTTAAGTCACCTCTTTGATTTAAGTCCGCCCGCATTTTGTTATGCTGTTCAAGAGATGCGAAAACGCTTACAAAATCCCCCTTATACAGAAGAAGAGTTTCTTGAATTACTTTACAAACAAGGGTTACCCCTAATTGTTAGCAAGCTTAAAGAAGTGATTGACTTAATCTAATTTGGATTATGGTATTTTTTCTTGAGGGTAAAATTTAATCCCTCCGGCACCTTTTTGCACCTTTTTATACAGGTAAGACAACGATTACAATCCTAGCGGGAAGCATTTCATTTAATAATAAAGGGCTTCTATAAAGAAGCCCTTTATTTCCTCTTATTTTAAATTTACATGTTTTGCTTGGTAATATTACATAATGCCCAAACGGCATAAGCAACGAACATCACGGCAATAGACCAATCATAAATTGGATATACTGGACATACTCGTTGAAATGGAGCAACAATGGTTTCAATTGAGTCGTTGCTTGCTCTTCGGTTAACACAGTATGATACTGAGAATTTTAATGCTGTTTCAGCTGTAATTTCTCCGTATGTTTCTGTAATTGCATCATTAATATTATCAATAAAGGCCTGATTAGCCTGATTTGGGATTGCCATGGGCGTATCCTCCTACTTAAAAGATCAAAAGTTGGAGGAAGCCGAAACCCTTCCGATTAATATTACAATCAGTAATAAAAACTTCTTGCTAAAACCGGTCGGATTTCATAAAGTGATTTTGTTCCGTCAACAAATGTTGATCCTCACCTACTTCCTCATGTTGTCGGTGGGAACAAAGCCTCAGAACTTGCCGGTTCTGGGGCTTTTTATTTCACACCGTATTACTTCAAACACAATATGTAGTGTCATGGTTTAGCATATTGGCTATTATCTACTACTGTCAATGTTATTTACAATCTTGTAAAAACGGGTAAAATATCTTTAAATTCAGTAAGTTAAGTTTTTTTGACAGCCTAAAAGAAAGCTTTTTTTTCACTTTTTTTCTTATTTAAACACTATATGTTGTGTTGTTAATATGAAAAGGTGCCGGAGGGATTAAATTTTAACCATTCTGGTATCTTTTCCCTTTTTTGTATTATTAGTTATGCACCAAGTCGTTCTGAAATTTTCTTGCCGGCCTGTTTGACTAATTTTACCCATTCTTCTTTACGGCGTTCGATAGGTGCGGATATTGATAAGCCGGCCACCACGTTATGGCTACCGTCATAAATGAGTACCCCAATACACCCAACACCTTCTTCGGCTTCTTCATTATCGTAGGCAAAGCCCTGGTTCTTAAGTTCCTTGGTGATATTCAGCAGATCGGCCTCGGTGGAAATCGTGTGGCGTGTGTAGGATTTAAGCCCGGTGCGTGCAGCATAGGCACGGATAAAATGCTCACCCAGTTCAGCCAGCATAAGCTTACCCACCGCGGTGACATGCAAGGGCGCGCGACTGCCAATTACCTGTTCGACCCGCATCATTCGTTTTGCCGTGACGCGTTCTATATAGATTACTTCATCACCTTCTCGTACCGTAAGATTTACGGTTTCACCAATTTCATCACATAGCCCTTCCATAATGTCCAGGGCGAGTTCTCTAAGGTCAATGCCGCGGCGTACTTTGCTGGCTAGCCGTACTAACTTGTTCCCCAGCATATAATGCCCAGCGGTATCCTTATCCACAAAGCCGGCCTCAGTTAAAGCGGCAAGAATGCGAAAAGCGGTGGATGGGTGTAGCCCGCTATCCGCAGAGAGTATTTTTAGACTGACCGGATCTTCATATTGGCTTATCGCATCCAGCAAACTGGCACTACGATCGATGACTTGTATTGATGACATATTGCCTCATTTCGTATTATGAAAACGATTGTGTATTGTAAAATTATAAAGTCTGAGCTATGGTTTACACAAGTGTTAAATATATGCGGTGGAGAACTAATCACCGTTTTTTTTGAAATTTAAATTTCATAATGCGAGATGAGAATTGTATTGTGAAATATAAAGTTAGTTAAAATATTACGAGGGTCTCACTATGAGCAGCAATAATTCAAATATTCCAGATTTTTGTCAGGGTATTCAGCACTTCGGTAAGAAGTGGGCCGATTTCGATAAGCATGCTGCTCAGGCAGTGATTGCAGAAGGCAAAAGTGCAATAGATAACAGTGCAGATGACGATAGCGTATACCAGACGTTATTGGCCGCAGATGCACTACGCTACCTGACACTGCAAGTGACAGGTTCAAAGGGCAGTGGCCACCCCGGTGGTTTTGCCTCAAGTGCAGAAGCACATGCCTCTTTAATGATGTTGGGTCATACCAATATCGTTACTGAAGTCGGTCATCACGCACCCGGTTTTTATTCTTCTATGTTCCTGGATCGGTCTCTTGAAGAGATGGGTATAAATAACATGGATGACATGATGGAACGTTTCCGTGAGCAAGATGGATTGCTCGGTCATCTATCAGGCGCCATTCCAGGTTTATTAGCACCTGCCGGTCCATTAGGTCAGGGTCAACACTTTGCAATGGCAGGCGCCTATTTACATCGCGATAAATTATTCCCGGTGACTATCGGTGATGGTGGTATGGGCGAACCCTACGTATTGAACTCCATGATGCACTTCAATACCGCTTACCCGGAAGTAACGAACTTCTTACCGTGCCTGATCTGGAATGGTTATTCGCAGGAACATCATTCAATGGTGTCATTACACACTAACCAACAAATGATCGATTACTGGACAGGTCATGGTTTTGAAGAGGTTATCCTGGTTGATGCGAAAGACTTTGATGATAGTGATCAGCAAGGTGAGTATGTTGATAGTAGTCATTTCTCATTGGAACAACGCCTGGCATTTACCAAGGCAGTACTACAAGGTGTTGATACCGCAGCGAAATCAGCAATGGGTGGAAAGTTAACAGCATTCATTATCAAGCAGTTAAAAGGTACGGGGGTGCATACTGTTGGTGCCAAGTCTCATAACCTGTACCCGGCAGATACACTGGGTCAACCTCATATCATTGATGGTTTAAAACGTCGTGCATTGCCCGCTGAAGCATGGCAACTGGTTCGTGATAATTTAACACGTGCCGGCGGTGGCCCTGCTGCTAAAACAGTTGTGACCGAAGGTGAACTTGAATTTACGCCGTTACCTGAATTAAAGATGGAAGAGTTTGCTATCGGTGAAAAAGCTGTGCCTTCTACCGCGATGGGCGCCTTGGTTGGACAGGTTGGTAAGTCGGATGCACGTTATGTTGTAACCAATGCGGATGGTAACGAAGCATCGGCAATGAAAAACATTAATGATGCGTTAAAAATTCGACACCCAACTCAGGATCCGCTTTACAACCAGGAACCGAATGGACAGGTGTATGAACCATTGAATGAAGATGCCTGTGCGGGTTTTGCAGCAGGACTGTCATTGTTTGGTTCTCGTTCAATCTGGTTATCGTATGAATCATTTGCGATTAATGGCTGGCCGATTATGCAAACGGTTGCCCAGGCTATGGCTGAGTTACGTCGCAAAACACCATCGACGGTTTGTATGTTTACTGCCGGTGCATTAGAGCAAGGTCGTAATGGCTGGACTCATCAGCGCCCGGAAATTGAAAACTATTTTGCGGCGATGATGCGAAACGGTAATTCGTATCCACTGTTTCCTTGTGATGCGAATAGTATCCAGGCTGCTTATGAATATGCGACGGATAGTTATAACAAGAGCATGGTGATCATTGCATCGAAAAGTCCGTTACCGGTATACATGACGATTGACCAGTCACGCCAGGCAATGGAAGAAGGTGCGGCAACGATATACGAGTCTAAATCAGGTACTAAAGGCACGGTAGTATTTGCGGTAACCGGCGATATGATCTTCCTGCCAGTATTTGAAGCAAAAGATAAACTGGAAAGTGATGGCTATAACGTTCGTATTGTTGCGGTTGTAAATCCGCGCCGCCTCTATCGCCCGAGTGACATTGCATGGAACACAGTTTCACAACCTGATGACAAGTTTATGGATGATAATCAATTCAATGAACTGTTTGATGGTGATGCCTTGCTGGCGGTAAGTGGTGGCCCAAGTGCAGCGTTAGAACCTGTGTTACTTCGCACTCGTGCACCTAAGCGCGATACTTTCTGCTGGAAACGTGGTGAAACCACGGCAACACCTGCTGAGATTATGGCATTCAATGGTATTACTGCAGAAGCAATGCAGGCGAGTATCAATGGTTTTTTTGCAGCCAATAAATCAGCGGCTTAATAAAGACTAGTATTTGATAGAGGTAATTTCGCTGTTACGAAAGTAACAGCGAAATATACTGGAGTAATTGTTTATGAGTAATACTAAAATCATTGTACTCGATGATGATCCAACAGGTTCACAAACCGTTCACAGTTGTTTGTTGTTAACTCGCTGGGACGTAGAAACATTAAAACAGGGCTTAACAGATAGTGCACCTTTGTTTTTTGTGCTCACAAACACGCGAGGTATGAGCGCGACGGATGCTGCTGATTTAACGCGAGAAGTTTGTGTTAATTTACGTGAAGCATTAAAGCAACTATCCGCAGAAGGTAATGATATAAACCCGATGTTAGTGAGTCGTTCAGATTCAACTTTGCGCGGTCATTACCCGGTCGAAACGGATATCATCGCCGAAGAATTGGGTCCATTTGACGCACACTTTATGGTGCCTGCCTTTTTTGAAGGTGGTCGTATTACCAGGGATAGTATCCATTACCTGGTAGTTGATGGTAAGCCGGTACCGGTACATGAAACAGAATTTGCACGTGATTCTGTATTTGGCTATTCACATAGTTACCTGCCAGATTATGTTGAGGAAAAAACGGCTGGACGTATTCAAGCAACAGAGGTTGAACGGTTTATTTTACAAGATGTTCGTGCTGATTCAATGCCTCGCTTAATGGCGTTGAAAGATAATCAATGCTGTGTTGTGGATGGTGAGACGCAAGATGATCTCAATCATTTCTGTTCGCAATTGATGCAGGCCGCGGCAAATGGAAAACGATTCCTGTTCCGCAGTGCAGCAAGCTTGCTAACGGCATTGGCACAATTACCACCTCAACCAATTGCGGCGGAAAAAATGCGTGAGTATGTGCGTGATGGTAAAGCCGGTGTAGTCATTGTCGGTTCACATGTTTCGAAGACGACACAACAGTTAAATCACTTGTTGCAGCAAGAAGGTATACAAGGCATTGAAATTGATGTTGCAAAAATCTCCGGGCAACGTGATACGTTACTTGCAGAAATTACGGCGGCGGCAAAAGATTGTCATGGAAAAAATATCACGCCAGTCATCTATACCAGTCGTACAGAATTGCAATTCGATGATCAGCAAACACGCCTGGAATTTGGTGAGCAGGTATCTGCGTTCTTAATGGATGTAGTGAGAAACTTACCTTCAACGATTGGTTTTTTGATCAGCAAGGGTGGTATCACTTCAAACGATGTATTGAGTGATGGTCTTGCTTTAAAAACTTCACGCGTTGTGGGACAAATATTAGCAGGGTGTTCAGTCGTACGTTGTCCCCATGATCATCCCCGTTATCCTGATATGCCCGTGGTGATATTCCCTGGAAACGTTGGTGATGAAAGTAGTATAACAACAGCAGTTAAACGACTTGCTGCATAGAGTTGTATATATAAAAGAGTTAGCTGATGAAAACAAATCTTAATCAAATATTAAGCAAGGATGCTAACACAGCAACAGGATCATTTAATATTCTTGATCTTGATATGGCACTGAGCATTATTGATTGTGCAGAAGCATTGCAAACTCCGGTTATAATAGGAATAGCAAGTCGGCACTATGATGATATCAATGCGCCAGTACTTGTACCTTCTATATTAAAAGCTATTGAGTCGACAGAGTTGCCGGTAGCATTACACCTCGATCATGCGGCACCTGATCAACTTGATATGATTAAGCAGGCACTTGATTTAGGTTTTAGTAGTATCATGATTGATGGTTCGTTATTACCTATCAAAGAAAATATTGCTATTACTCAACAAGTTGTTGAAATAAGCCATCGTTATAATGCGAGTGTTGAAGGCGAGATAGGTGGTATTGCTGGTGAAGAAGGCGTTGCGGATACTCAAGCTGATAGCCCGGAATATATTCCGTATACCGATCCACTAGAAGCTCAGCAATTTGTTAATGCAACGAATGTGGATGCGCTGGCAATCGCGGTGGGTACTGCGCATGGTATTTATAAGTCTGAACCACACATTAACTTTGATGTAATTAAAGAAATCGACTCGTTGGTAGATGTACCGTTGGTATTGCATGGGGCAACAGGTGTATCGGATGCATCGATACAGAAAGCTGTTTCTAACGGTATACGAAAAATTAATTATTTTTCTGGTTTGTTGCAGACCGCGATGAATGAAATCAGGGCTTACGACTCACAGGGCAATGATTTTCTTCAATTTAAGCAGCAGATGCAGCAGCAATGGTATAAGATCATTACTGAACAAATGTCGCTTTATGCTAACTTACCTGAAAAAGCGTATAAACAGGCTTGATAGTTTTTAAAAAATTATGACGGATAACCAAACACAAGCGGATAGTAAAACGCATCCAGGCAACAAGGTCTCATTGCTTAAAGATTTATTAAAGCTGCTGCCTAAAGATGCTGTGCTGCATGAGGAAGAAGACTTGCATCCTTATGAATGTGATGGCCTGTCTGCGTACCGGCATTTGCCGATGATCGTGGTGTTACCGGATACGGTTGATCAAGTTCAGGCCGTTCTTCGCTTGTGTTATGAAAGTGAAGTACCCGTGGTTGCGCGTGGGGCCGGTACTGGTTTATCGGGTGGTGCGTTACCACTGGATAATGGTGTCTTGTTAAGCCTGGCCAAGTTTAAAGATATTCTTCATATCGATCCAAAGCGCCGTATTGCACGTGTTCAGCCTGGTGTGCGTAACCTGGCAATTTCACAGGCTGTCGATCAATATGGTTTGTATTACGCGCCGGATCCTTCATCACAAATTGCCTGTACCATTGGTGGTAACGTGGCTGAAAATTCGGGTGGGGTGCATTGTTTAAAGTATGGCTTAACGGTGCACAATATACAGCAATTAAAAATCCTGACGATTGAAGGTGAGTTGCTAACCATTGGTGGTAGTGGCCTTGATAGCGCAGGTTATGATTTATTAGCCTTAATGACAGGTTCAGAAGGCATGCTGGGTGTGATTGTTGAAGTCACGGTTAAGTTATTGCCGAAACCTGAGCGTGCCCAGGTCATATTGGCAGCGTTTGATAACGTGGTAAAAGCGGGTGAAGCCGTCGGTAATATTATTGCTGCAGGTATTATTCCTGCTGGCCTGGAAATGATGGACAAGCTGGCAATCAGCGCAGCTGAAGATTTTGTACATGCCGGTTACCCATTGGATGCAGAAGCGATCTTGCTGTGTGAGCTTGATGGCACCAATGAAGAAGTCTCAGAACATGTTGCCAGGGTTCGTGAAGTGTTACAGCAAAGTGGTGCAACAGAAGTACGCACCGCAAAAGATGAAGCTGAACGGCAGACTTTCTGGAAAGGCCGCAAAGCTGCGTTTCCTGCAGTGGGTCGCTTAGCGCCAGATTATTATTGTATGGACGGCACTATTCCACGCAAACAATTACCGCGTGTACTGGAGGCAATGGCTGAATTGTCGAAAGAATATAATTTACCCGTGGCCAATGTATTTCACGCAGGTGATGGCAACTTACATCCGTTGATTTTATATGATGCAAATATACCGGGTGAATTAGAACGCACCGAAGAATTTGGTGGGAAGATCCTGGAGTTTTGTGTCGAAGTAGGTGGGACCATTACGGGTGAGCACGGTGTGGGCATAGAAAAAATCAACCAGATGTGTGTGCAGTTTAATCCTCTTGAGCTTACACAATTTCATGCTGTGAAAGCGGCATTTGATGCTGAAAATTTATTGAATCCCGGTAAAGCCGTACCAACATTACATCGCTGCGCCGAGTTTGGTGCAATGCATGTGCATAAAGGTAAATTACCCTTCCCTGAACTGGAACGGTTTTAATGGCTTATTTATGATGAAAGAAAATATTATAGAAGCAGGCATGAATACTGACATAAGTTTGCAACTTCAACAGCGTGTTCAGCAGGCTTATGAAGATAAAGTTGCTCTGCAGATAATCGGTGGTAATAGCAAAGCGTTCTATGGGTATGCCATTCAAGCTGAAACATTATCGCTTGCTGAGCACCGTGGTGTATTGAGTTACGAACCCACTGAGCTAGTCATTACTGTTCGTTCTGGTACAACATTAAAAGAAATTGAAGCATTGCTTGATCAGCATGGACAGATGTTGCCATTTGAACCAGCGGCCTTTAATGAGGCTGCAACGATTGGTGGCACCATTGCATGTAACTTGTCCGGACCGCGCCGTGCTTATGCAGGGGCTGCACGTGATTATCTTTTAGGTTGTAAAATTATTAATGGTAAGGGTGAGATATTGACCTTTGGCGGTGAGGTAATGAAAAATGTCGCCGGCTATGATGTTTCCCGATTAATGGCAGGCGCCATGGGGACACTCGGAGTTTTGCTGGAAGTGTCATTAAAAGTGTTACCTAAAGCTGAAGCAGAAATGACCCGGTTATTAAGTTGTTCTGTGAATGAAGCCATCGAAAAGATGCATGCCTGGTCGCAAACCCCCTTACCCATATCCGCCACAAGCTTTCATGATTCGGTTTTATCTGTTCGTTTATCCGGTGCAACCAAAGCAGTTAATGCCGCGGTTAACCATGTTGGTGGTGACGCTATGGAAAATGCAGAAAAATACTGGTTTGATGTGAAAGAACAGCGACTGGATTTTTTTAATAGCGAAAAACCCTTGTGGAGGTTATCGCTCGCCTCGGATATTGAATCACTGTCACTTGAAGAAAAGGCAGATGATACTTTTTATGAATGGGGTGGTGCATTACGCTGGTTGAAAAGTGAACTACCTGCAGAAACGATACAGGCGAGATTGGATGAACTTGATGGTCATGCCAGTTTATTCCGAGATGCTGAAAAATTAAACGTGTTTCAACCGTTAACTCCCGCGTTAATGCGTATTCATAAAAATTTAAAAAATGCATTTGACCCGCATAACATTTTAAATCCAGGCAAACTTTACCCAGAGCTATAATCGTTATGCAGACTTCGATCAGCCAGACATTTTTAACTAATCCTCATATCGAGGATGCGGAATCAATTTTACGCTCCTGTGTGCATTGTGGTTTTTGTACTGCGACTTGCCCAACCTACCAGTTATTAGGTGATGAGCTTGATGGGCCGCGTGGTCGGATTTATCTTATTAAACAAGTGCTCGAAGGGAATGAAATGAGTCACAAGACTCAATCTCATTTAGATCGTTGTCTAACCTGTCGTTCCTGTGAGACAACCTGTCCTTCAGGTGTACGTTATGGTCGACTGGTAGAGATAGGTCGGGAGATTGTTGATCAACATGTACCACGTAATATGGTGCAACGTGTTACGCGAAAGCTGTTGCGTACCATAATACCTTACCCGGCACGCTTTGCTTTTATCTATAAAACCGGGTTGTTATTCCGTCCGTTATTACCTGAAAGTCTAAAACGAAAATTACCGTTACCACAATCTTCTACTGCTATGATAGTAGAAACCAAAGCGCGCAAGATGCTGGTATTACAGGGCTGTGTACAATCGGTAACCACACCACAAACTAACCAGGCTGCCACAAGAATATTGCAGAAACTGGATATTGAATTAATTGCTGCGCCGCAAGCAGGTTGCTGTGGTGCAGTAAGCCATCATTTATCAGCGCAGGAAGAAGGACTTGATTTCATGCGCCGTAACATTGATGCGTGGTGGCCGCATATTGAACAGGATGCCGAGGCTATTGTTATTACTGCCAGTGGTTGTGGCAGCGTGGTTAAGGAATATGCTGAACTGTTAAAACATGATGTTGATTATGCTGATAAAGCAAAACGTGTGAGTGAGCTGGCAAAAGATGTTAGTGAAATTTTGCATGGAGAAGATCTTACGGCTCTTGTAATAAAACAACCTGAACTTAAAGTCGCATTCCATAGCCCCTGCACGTTGCAACATGGTCAGAAAGTTACCGGTGTGGTGGAACAGATACTACAGAAAGCAGGATTTACACTGACACAGGTAGAAGACTCACATTTGTGTTGTGGTTCAGCAGGTACATATTCAATATTGCAGCCGGAATTATCACAACAATTATTAAATAATAAATTATCTGCTTTGCATAAAGAACAGCCGGATGTCATTGTTACGGCGAATATAGGCTGCCAGATGCATATGGCAAGTAAAGCACAGGCCCCGGTAAAACACTGGTTAGAATTATTAGATGAAAGCGCTGCATAGTTAAGCGTCGCTAATTTTAAATAGTTTATGCTCTATAAAGATCTTACTTTTCCTTAAGTAATTGCACTAACTTATTTCTCGTTGATTCATTTTAAATCCTGCTCCATATCATCGTAGTCTAGCTGCGGGCTAGATATGCTATTGAGCGTTGTTTAATCAATGTCTTAAACGCTATGCAATGTGCTGTAAACATCATAATAAACAGGCCACGAAATGATTAAAATCTGATAAAGTTTATAATTAGATATCAGTGATATGTCATTCATTGGTTGCATGATTATTCTGGAATAGCGTTGACACTTAATTTTTCACAAATACGCGATATTTTATCTCAAAAGCCTGATTCAGCCCGGCATCGTAATATCTTGGTTCTGGCCGGTGAGAGTCACTGGCAAAAAGACTGCCTTGAGAATATTTTAAAAGAGCATGAAAACGACAGCCTTTGGCTGGGTGATGAGCCGCTGCCAGATATTCCAGCTGTTGCCGTAAAGCAGGCACAGAGCTGGTTAGGCAGGGAAAAACAGGTAGTCATCTTTGATGCCAATAGTTTTTTCAATGCAGATGCCTTTGCTGCAATATCGGGCATTGTTATGGGTGGGGGCGTGTTTATCCTGTTAATGCCCGCGGTTGAACGATGGGATAATGTTTACCTGTCTTTTTTTGGTCAACGCCTGGTGCATAGCCTGACTTCAACCCCCGAACTGGTGATTGTTAAGCAAACAGATACCGAAATTAGTATTAGCCCTGCTGCGAAAATACCCATTGCGTCTAATCAATGTATAGATCCTTTTTTAACCTCAGAACAGCAGTTTGTCGTTGAGGCGATAGAAAGTGAAGTAAAACATAAAAGTTTTAACCCTGTAGTCATTAATTCTGATCGTGGTAGGGGAAAGTCAGCAGCAATTGGCATCGCTGCAGCAAGACTTATTGAAAGTGGCGTTAAAACGATTGCCATTACTGCACCACGCTTACTCGCTGCAGAAGTTATTTTTAAACATATCGCATTACTCTTACCCCAGGCCAAAGTCAGCAACGGCAAAATAAAATATAAAAACCGTACGGTACAATTTTATGCGCCGGATCAATTAATCGCTGAAGACATTAAAGCCGAGATGCTTTTTGTTGATGAAGCAGCAGCGATACCAGTACCGTTATTAACAACATTATTAAATAAATATTCATTTTGTGTTTTTTCTACCACCGTCCATGGTTATGAAGGTACCGGGCGAGGTTTTGCGGTACGTTTTCATAAAGTGCTGAATGAGCAAAATACAGGCTGGAAAAAATGCCTGATGAAGACACCGGTTCGCTGGGCAGAGAATGATCCGTTAGAAAACTGGATGTTCAGTTTATTGTGCCTGGATGCAGAAATCGTCCCTGCTGATGAAATCGGCATCATTGATACCGAGCAGCTTGAGTTTACTGTTTTGAATCGTTTGCAAATAAGTAAAGATGAAAATTTGCTTAAAGAGGTGTTTGCATTACTGGTATTGGCACATTACCGCACGCAACCGAGTGACCTACAGCGTATGTTAGACGATGCCCAAATATCAATTTATATAGTAAGACATAAAAATCATGTCATTGCTGTTGCGCTTGTGAACCGTGAAGGTAATTTTTCTCATTCCTTGTCAAAACAGGTTTATCGCGGTGAACGACGACCGCAGGGACATTTACTTGCACAGGCTCTAACATATCATTGTGGTGTTGAAGATGCGGCAACATTAAATTATGCACGTGTTATGCGAATTGCTGTTCACCCGGAATGCCAGCAGCAGGGAGTCGGCACAAAGCTGCTTGAGTTTATTATTAAGCATGAAAAACAATCAGCATGTGATGTAGTTGGAACAAGTTTTGGAATGACACCGGCATTACTCAATTTTTGGGGCAAGCCAGGACTTGATGTGGTACGTATTGGCTTTCGCAAAGAACAGACAAGCGGTGAGCATGCCGCGATTATGATAATCGCTTTATCGGCAAAAGGGGAAAAAGTTAAGCATGAAGCACAAGAACGCTTTAGCGGGCAATTGAGTTTCTGGTTTGATGATGTACTAAAAGATCTGCCTGCAGATATAAAACAGCGTTTCCCTTCTGAGCTGGTTAAACCTGTAATGTTAAAAGAACTGGATAAAAAAGATTTAAATGCATTTATTCTTTATTCACGTAATTATGAATTAAGTATTGCGGCATTAAATAAACTGGTGATGCTAAAGCAGGCTGAGATCGCAGATGAAAAATTCCCCGATCACTATCGTAAAGTTTTAAATTTAAAAGTTATCGATAAAACTGACTGGAAAATGATTGTTAACAAGCTAAGTTTAAGCGGTCAAGCTGAAGCGAGAGAGTTATTTAGCCAGGCGATTAATTATTTATATAATTTAAAATAAAACCTTTGTCATGGCTCTAGCTAACATTTAATTAGCCATTCAGATTAATTACATAAAGTGAGTGAATTTCGCAGATTTACTTTAGTTTAGGGGACTGGTGTCGATATAGAAAAGAGTCAGTTATATGAAAATATGAACTGAAGAGTTCATCTGACATTGCAAACCATACCAGGTGTAGCAGGTAAAATATTAGAATGATAAGTAACGGCAAAAATTCAGAAATATCACCTGAGCTTGAAGAGCTGCTAAATTCATGTACAAATTTGCCCAGCCTGCCCGCAGTTGCATTACGAATCATAGAGGCCAGTAAGGATCCAGATATTACACTGCATGACGTGTCGGAAATTATCTGCAGTGATCCCGCGATATCAACTAAATTATTAAAAGTGGCGAATTCCTCACTTTATTCGCAACGTCGTTATATTAAAAGCATTACTGACCGGGTTGAAGAAATAGAAAAATCCAGTCGTATCGATCACTTAACCAAAGTTTATAACCGTCAGCATATCGACCGCTTATTAGAAGATGAATATAAAGAATCGAATATTAATCGTTGGCCACTGTCGCTAGCGTTTATCGATATTGATGATTTTAAGTTAATTAATGATACCTATGGGCATTTAGTTGGTGATGAACTGCTTAAACTCATTTCAGATTTTTTCTTAAGAAATCTACGTGACACAGATAGCCTTGCACGCTATGGTGGTGATGAATTTTTACTAATGCTTCCTGGCTCTACCGCGGATATATCCAAATCTGTATTAGACCGTTTGCTTAAAATTTATCTTGAACAAGTTGTGCTGGAAACAAAAGGTCTTAAAATATCTGCAAGTGTATCAATTGGGCTTGCAACGCATATGGATATGCATAAATTTGACAGTTTGAAAGAATTTATGGCTGCAGCAGATGAAGCTTTATACAAGGCAAAATCGCAGGGTAAAAACTGTATTTCGGTTTACTAAGATAATTTAATATAACACTGTAATTTTAATTCAGGGGATTTGATGTAGTGAGTATAAAAGATAATTTGTCTTCATCACTTGAAGAAGTTAAAGGTGATGAAGCATGGCGTATGTTCAGAATTTTAAGCGAATTTACCGAAGGCTTTGATAAGCTCTCTGATCTTGATTTTGCCGTGACCATTTTCGGTTCAGCACGTTTTAAAGAAGACCATGAATATTACAAGGCCACTGTTGAAATTGCCCAGGCATTAGCAAAAGAGGGCTTCCCAATAATTTCCGGCGGTGGTCCTGGCGTGATGGAGGCGGCGAACAGGGGCGCGACCGAAGTGGAGCAAGTTTCAGTTGGATTAAATATCCAGTTACCTGAAGAACAGACTCCTAACCCGTACCAAAGTGTAGCCTTAAATTTCCGTTATTTTTTTGCACGCAAAGTTATGTTTGTTAAACATTCCATGGGTTATGTCTGCATGCCGGGCGGCTTTGGCACCATGGATGAATTTTTTGAAGCATTAACCTTAATGCAAACCAACCGTATTTATCATGTGCCACTGGTCTGTTACGGAACAGAATTCTGGCAGGGCCTGATTGACTGGATGAAACATACTTTAATGAAATATGAGACGGTTTCAGATATCGATTTTGACCTGATTACCTTAACCGATGATGTCGATGAGATTGTTTCGATTATGAAAGATCACCGGGTCTGGAAACAAAAACAAATTGAGCTGGCGAGAAAGAAATGATAATCATAAGAAAAGCTAAACAGGTAGCATTAACGACTACCGAGTAATTTTGCCACAGCCTTGTCGCTGCCTAACAGTCCAACGATAAAACCGACCAGGCTGAGTCCACCAAAAACAATCATGACAAACCAGTAGCCCATTTCAATTAACATTGGCATAAAAGCGGGTAAGCCAAATGCGAGCAAAGAAAAAACAACACTGACAAATAAAACAATCTTTCTGTTTAATGGCCGATGAAGATATTCGTCATTATTTGTTTCAAAGATATTGAGTAGCGGTGCAAATAATTTTTTAAGCAACGTTGTCATATTGTTTTCCGTTTTAATGGGGCTTTGAAAGTGTTGTCTCAACCGGTAAACCCGCCACTTTCCATTCCGGGTAGCCATTTTCCAGCCGATGGGCCCTGAAACCTTTTTCCCTGAGCCGGGCGACGGCATCAAATGCGAGGATGCAGTGTGGGCCACGGCAATAGGCAACAATTTCCTGTTCGGGATCAAATTGTTCAAGATGTTGTTCAAGTTCTTCTATGGGAATATTAATCGCGCCACGAACATGGCCGGCATCAAACTCTTCTTTAGGGCGCACATCCAGTACCGTGACGAGATCCTGTTTTGCCCGTTCCAGCAGTTCAGTGGCCGGGATAGGATCGAGGTTATCTTTAGCGGTAAGGTAAGTGTTCACTATCTTATCAACATCTGAAAGATGGCGTTCTGCCACGTCGCGCAATGAATCCAGCAGGTTAATAACATCATCGCCACTGATACTGTAATAGACTTTTAAGCCATCCTTCTGACTTGTCACCAGGCCCGCCTGGCGCAAATGCTGTAAATGCTGCGAAGTATTGGCTACGGTGAGTTTAGCAATGCTGGCCAATGACTCTACACTACGCGCACCCTGGGCCAAAAACTCCAGTAATTCCAATCGGTTAGGATTACTTAAGGCTTTTCCCACGCGGGCAAACTGGCTAAACAGCTCGCTTTTAAATGTATTTTGTTTCATCTACTTTAGATTTAATCTATTCAAGTAATTAATTGAATGCTAGAATTTAGTTTTCATATTATAACTAGATGGGTTTCAGGGCAAGCCCGTAGCATCTATCAAATGCAGAACATTATTTGTACACGAGGAGTTTATGTCGTTTGAAGAATTTTTATTGAGCAATGAAAAACAGGTTCGCATGGGGTTCTTTTTTGGCATGCTGGCTTTTATCGGTTTATGGGAAATCATTGCTCCCAAACGGGCCTTAACCATTTCGAAAACGATCCGCTGGGTGAACAATCTTGGCCTGGTCTTTTTTAATAGTTTTATTCTCAGGATTTTATTCCCCGCGGCAGCGGTGGGTGTCGCGGTCGTGGCAACTGAACAGGGCTGGGGATTATTTAATTATTACCAGCTTCCAGGCTACTTAGCTATCGTGGCCTCGGTTGTGATCATGGACCTGGTCATCTATATCCAGCATGTCATGGTGCATGCGATCCCGTTGCTGTGGCGATTACACCGGGTGCATCATGCCGATCTTGATTATGATGTTACTACCGGCTCACGTTTTCATACCCTGGAAATTATTCTTTCCATGTTGATCAAGTTTGCTACGATTTTTTTACTGGGTCCACCGGTTGTCGCGGTGATCATTTTTGAAATTATCCTCAATGCTACCGCGATGTTTAATCATGGAAATATTTCCTTACCGAGAACTGTAGATAAATATTTACGCTGGTTTTTAGTCACGCCTGACATGCACAGGGTGCATCATTCTATTGAAGATGATGAAGCCAACAGTAACTTTGGTTTTAGTTTACCCTGGTGGGATCGCATCTTTGGTACCTACCGTGCGCAACCCCGAGCAGGTCATAAGGGAATGACAATTGGTATAAACAAGTATCGTGATCCTAAACAAGTCAGCTGGTTACCCGGCTTACTGACCTTACCCTTTATCGGTAAGATGTCCGGCTACGTGATTAACCGCCGGCAATGGGATGATGGAAAAACAAATCAAAAAGAAAATATAAATGAATAAATCTTTATTACGCATAATTTTATTAGTCATTCTTATCGCGGGGATAACAACCGTCGTTGTTTACCGTGATCAACTTGATGCAGCCGTGCTTGAAAGCTGGATTAATGATGCCGGCATACTTGGCCCACTCGTGTTTATGTTGATTTATATTGTTGGCACGGTATTCTTTTTTCCCGGTTCAGTTTTAACCCTTGCCGGTGGTGCTTTATTTGGGCCGATTTATGGCACCTTTTATAATTTAACTGGTGCAACCATTGGTGCGGCAATTTCATTTTTAATTGCACGTTACATGTTATCGGACTATGTAGAACAAAAAGCCGGTGGCCGTATGAAACAACTTAAGCAAGGTGTAGAAAATGAAGGCTGGCGCTTTATTGCTTTTGTACGTTTAGTACCGTTATTCCCGTTTAACTTATTAAACTATGCACTGGGTTTAACCCGGATCAAGTTCTGGCATTATGTGATTGCTTCTTATATCTGTATGTTCCCAGGTGGCCTGGCCTATACTTATTTTGGTTATATTGGTAAAGAAGCCGCAACCGGTGGAGAAGGTTTAATTCAAAAAGGCTTAATGGCATTAGCTTTAGTTGCCGTGATTATCTTTATTCCACGTTTTATCAGTGCCGTGCGCCAGGGCCCTATGCTAGATGTTGAGTCATTAAAACAAAAGCTGGATAACAATGAAGATATCCTGGTGCTTGATGTCAGAACAGCAGAAGATTTTGTCGGCGAACAGCGGCATATTAACAACGCGATGAATATTGCCGTTGAAGAATTACCTTCTCGTATTGAAGAACTGGTTGATCGCACTGAGAAACCCATTGCCATAGTCTGCCGAACTGACCGTCGTTCAGCCAGGGCGGCACAAATTTTAGCGAAGAACGGCTTTTCAGATGTGCATGTTGTGAAACAGGGAATGACCGACTGGAACAAAAAAGGTTTTCCCACTGAATAAAGATAAAGCAAAGGCAAAATCTTTTGCACAAAGAATATTCAATAAAACCTGAAGTTTATGATGCCTGGTATTATTCAGCGCGAGGGCGCTGGATGGCACAGCAAGAATTCAGCAGTATTATGAAACTTTTCACCCCTGCTCATGGTCAGACTTTACTCGACGTTGGAAGTGGTAGCGGCTATTTTTCCCGCTGTTTTAGTGACGCGGGTTTAAAAGTTACTGGCTATGATGCCTGTCGTGAAATGAATCACTATGCCAGTACGAATAACCCGGGTATTAATTTTATTCAGGGTGATGCAACAAATCTTCCATTTGACGATGGACAGTTTGATTATAGTGCAGCGATTACCAGTTTATGTTTTGTCGAAAATCCACAGCAGGCATTGGCTGAAATGTGGCGTGTTTCGCGTAAAACGGTCATTTTAGGTTTATTAAACCGTCACAGTTTACTTTATTATATGAAACGAAATGCGAAAGGCTACCAGGGAGCACGTTGGGATACCTTAAGCTCGGTGAAAAAATGGAGTGAACATTTGTTGCCTGCTGCAAGTTTAAATTTTCGCTCGGTCATCTGGATGCCGGCTGCAGGAAAAGTATCAAGGACAATTGAACGGCTTATGCCACAGGCATATCCCTATGCCGGTTTTTTAGCATTAGCATTATCAAAAAAACAGGATTAACTATGCACGCGACACTGCCGCATTTAGCAAAAACAGATTTCCCGGACCTGAAACGCGATCAACTTGAAACATTACAGGTGAACCTCGGTTACTTATGTAACCAGTCTTGCTTGCATTGCCATGTTAATGCCGGGCCAAAACGTAAAGAGATTATGCATCGTGAAACCATCGATGACATTATTCGGTTTCTAGCTAAGCATAAGATCAAAAAACTGGATCTTACCGGGGGCGCACCCGAGCTTAATCCTGATTTTCGTTACCTGGTATCTGAAGCGGTAAAGCTGGGTGTGCATGTTATCGACCGTTGTAACCTGACGGTATTACATGAACCGGGACAGAAAGATACGGCGGATTTTTTAGCGCAGCATAAAGTTGAAGTGGTTGCATCATTACCCTGTTACCTGGAAGAAAATGTTGATGGTCAACGTGGTGAAGGTGTATTCCATAGTAGTGTTGAAGCTATTCGCTTACTCAATAAAACAGGCTACGGGATTACAGGCAGTGGACTGGAATTAAACTTAATGTACAACCCCGTTGGTGCGCATTTACCACCAGCGCAATGCCAGCTAGAACAGGATTACAAGCGTGAATTAAAACAACGTTACGGTATCGTTTTTAATAACCTGTATACCTTAACCAATATGCCGATTAAACGCTTTGGTAGTACCTTAATTTCAAAGGGCGAGTTTGATGATTACATGTCATTGTTAAAGGGCGCTTATAAACAGGACAACCTTGAAACAGTGATGTGCCGCAGTTTAGTTAGTGTGGACTGGCAAGGATACCTTTTTGATTGTGACTTCAACCAGATGCTTGAATTGCCCTTAACAGAAAAGGGCAGAAAAATGCATTTGAATGATATTACTGAAGATAATATGTATGCGCGTGACATTATTATTGCGGATCATTGTTATGGGTGTACCGCGGGCCAGGGATCAAGCTGCGGCGGGGCGCTTCACGAATAGTAAGAAGCTTAATAACTGCGTTGAAATCTCTTCGAAATGCTCATGTACTTGAGTACATTCCGCTTTCTCATCGATTTCGCCTTGTTCTAAAGCTTCTTACTATCCGTGAGAGTAATATAAATTTTGAATTCGTCATTCCGGCATGCTCCTGGCCGGAATCCAGAAAATATTAATATAAGATTCCGACTCACCTGTACCCGAAGGGTGAAAGGCATGCCGGAATGACAAATAAGATTCGTATGATTATTTCAATTATTATCCCTGTTTTGAATGAAGAAAGTTCGATAAAGAACTTGCTGCAACAACTGCAAGGGTGTCGTCAGCAAGGTCATGAAGTGATTGTTGTTGATGGTGGAAGTCAGGATAAAACAATTGCAGTGGCAGAATCACTGGCAGATAAAGTCATTCAATCCGAAGCAGGGCGGGCAAATCAAATGAACGCTGGTGTTGCACAAGCGACAGGTGATATCTTGTGGTTCTTGCATGCTGATACTGTTATTTATGAAAACGCAATTAACGATATTAAGTTTTATTTAAATAAAAAAAATAAAGGATGGGGACGTTTCAATGTAAAACTGTCCGGGTCACATTTTATGTTTCGTGTGATTGAAAAAATGATGAACCTGCGTTCCTGTTTAAGCAGTATCGCAACGGGTGACCAGGGTATCTTTGTTAAGCGCAAGATATTTGAACGGGTGGGGGGTTATCCTGCACAGCTATTAATGGAAGACATTGAGCTGAGTAAGAAATTAAAAAAAATTTCGCCTTATGCATGTGTGAAAAATACAATCATTACGTCTAGTCGTCGCTGGGAACAAAGAGGAATATTACCTACCGTGTTATTGATGTGGCGATTACGATTCTTATACTGGCTCGGTGTCAGTGCAGATAAACTCGCCGGGCAATACAGGTAAATATAAAAAGTATAATGAAAAATAACTCAGCTAAGTTACTTATCTTTACAAAATCACCGGTACTGGGTGAGGTCAAAACACGTTTGCAGCCTGAGTTCTCGCAACAGCAGTCATTAAAGCTACATACTAAAATGATGCTTGATACCCTGGTGTTATCTGAAAAATTACATTATTTAGATACAGAATTGTGTTGTACACCTAACAGGAATACCTCGTTTTTTTTGGAATGTGAAAACCAGTTTCCTGTTACCCTGAGTAACCAGTTGGGTGATGACCTCGGGGAACGCATGGCCTTTTCACTCTCGCTCGCATTACAGACTCATGAAAAGGTTATTATCATCGGTACGGACTGCCCTGCAATTGATCAACATTATATTGAACAGGCCATTACGGCTTTGGATACTGCCGATGCTGTTATTGGCCCAGCGGCTGATGGTGGATATGTCTTGCTTGGGCTGAGAAAATTTTCTCCGAAATTATTTAATGGATTAAACTGGGGCAGCGACATGGTGCTGGCGCAAACACGACAGGTGTTAAATGAACTTAACTGGTCATACCAGGAACTTGCTATAATGCACGATATAGACCGGCCAGAAGACCTTTATCGCAATAAAGAATTACTGAATGAAATTATTTGAAGGAATGCATCAATGAAGTGGTTAGATAAAATACCTTTTTCAACATTAATTATTATCTCGTTAACACTGGGGCTTGCACCGTTTACCCCGGAAGCACATGTTTGGGAAAAGTTGAAAATGCTGGCGGAGGGCACGCTGGCTAAACCCATTGATATCTTTGATTTATTTATGCATGGAACTCCATGGCTTTTACTCGGTCTTAAGGCTATACGTCACTTTTTACTGGTGGGGAAGCCGCAGGACAATGAACAATCTAACTGATTCCAAGCAAGCGGGTATTAAACAGCTCGTCTTTGTCTATAACGCCGACAGCGGCATGTTTAATACCTTAACGGATATTGCGCACAAGGTATTTTCACCATCTACCTATTCGTGCAACCTCTGTGCAATTTCGCACTCGTATTTCAGTGAACGTGATGAATGGAAAGATTTTATCACTGGGCTGGATGCAGAGTGTGAATTTCTTCATCGTGATGAGTTTGAGAAAAAATACCACTTAAAAGGCGATGATTATCCCCTGGTGTTTGAAAAAAAAGATAACCAGTTAGAAGTCTACCTCGATGCAAAAGCCATTAATCAATGTGCATCAATGCAGGATTTACAGCAAAAAATAAAATCGGGAAGTAAATAATTAATTTATTTTTCTGGCATATGATCAAAAAAGATCACTTCACCTGTTTTCAATGAATATTCTGCTCCAACAACCAGTAAGCCTTGATTATCAATCAGGTCTTCAAGTATTGCAGAACCATGACGCAACTGGTTAACCGAGGCGCGAACATTGGCGCGCATAGATTCATGAACCAGGGTTTTATTGTCATTCCATAACTCGGTTGCCCTGAACGGTTCTATACATGGCTGGATGCGATCAACAATGGCTTTAATGTTTAATGATTTTTTATCATTCGGATTTTTCATGTCTTCAATGGTTGCACTGATGGCACCGCATGATGAATGTCCGAGCACAACGACCAGGCGGGTCTTAAACATGTCGGCTGCAAATTCAACACTACCAACTTGTGAAGGTGCAACAATATTTCCGGCAACACGAATTACAAACAGGTCACCTAAACCCTGGTCGAAAACCAGTTCTGCTGGAACACGAGAATCGGAACAACCGAGAATGATCGCAAAGGGCTCCTGTCCTGAGCTTAGATCATTATGGACTATCATCTCATCCCGGTTATTACCTGAAACAAATCGCTGATTTCCTTCCTGGAGTTTTTTTAAAGCCGTTAGTGCATCAATCATGAAGTTATTCCTGTGTTTTTGATGCCCGAGATTTTACTATGAGTACATATATTATGAAATAAAAAAAGGGTACGAAAAATTCGTACCCTTTATGCTTCACTACTAAGCCAGTGTTACTGCATTTTGATTCAGGGGTGTTTCCTGGTAATCGCCCAGGTACCATCACCATCTTCTGCAGCTGAATGCTGGATGTTTACGTACAAGGTATGGGGATTTTTTGGACTAAAGTAAATACCTGTACCTTCAGCAGCGGGATCAGTTAATGAAGCAAAGAGCTTAACTCTTTTTGAAGCGCCAAACTTGTTGGTTCTGCTTGATGCAAACCAGATATCTGATGGCTTATTATCTTCAATCATAACCAGATCACCATTCGGTGCTTCTGCAAGATTATCAACACTGTCAAAGCCTGTTTGGTGGCCTTCTTGACCTGGCTTACCAATTTCAACCGGTACATTCACGCCAGGCTTAACAAAGTTAGTCACTTTCATATCTTTCAGGTTAATTGCTATAACACGGCCTTCATACAGTTCTTTTTTAAATTCCAGCGTTCCATTAACTGATGCAACATCACGTGGACCTTCAGTGATTGCCACGTAAAGTTTATCACCGATGATTTCCAGGTCTTCCGGACGTTGGTAACTTTGACCACCCACTGCCGAACCTGATTCACGCGCTGTTAAAGGATCAATTGGTCCAACCCATTCACCCTGACCAAGGCCATCAGCTCCAGTTACTTTTAATACGTAAAGTGAACCACGTGATAGGTCACCGTATATATCAGGTACAAATTTATAGACACCACCACCACATGGAACAACACCATTACAACCTGAAGAACGGCCACGGTGTTCATCTACAACATAAATATTACCTTCACTGTCGATATCAATCCCTTCATGTGCTAAACGACCGACAGCCGTGTGATCAATCACTTTAGCCGCAGACATCATGTCTTCATTCAATATAATTTCAAAGAAACGTCCACCTTCAGTTTCTTCAGCAAAAACAAGTGTGCCCCATGGTGTCCAGCGAATACCATCAAGTGCGTTATAAGATTCGTCCTGTACTAAAATTTTTGTTTCACCTGTTTTCAAATCGACAACAGAGACAGTACCACCAATGGCATCAACGACAGCATCGCCACGACCCGTACGCACTTCATGTGTGCGGTACATAAAACGACCGGCCATTGGACCTGTTTCATTGACCACATTCATGTCATGCCAGTCATCGCGGCCTTCAGGGTAGATATTTAAATCTGTTTCATCTGCTACTACTTTTTGGCTAAAGCCTTTTGGTAATTTCCATGGGCTTTTTACATTCCAGTCAGCTGAGTTTGCTGATAAGTCTAATTCTTTAAACTTGAATGGTTTATAAACACCACCAGCAAAGGCGGCATAGGAGATAAGTAATGATGTCGCTACCGAGTAAGCAGCAATTTTTTTGTTAAAGATTTTATTTAACATGATTCCAGTCCCTTAAAAATGAAAAAATAATGCGTGTTAAGTACTGGAAGAACTATGAAGTGAAAGTATGTAAGGTGTTTTACAATTGTGTGACAGTAAGATGAATTATGGAAAGTCTTTTAGACAACAGCGTCCGGAGGGATTGCGGGTTTCGCAGGCACAATTTCCAAGTTTCGTGTGCTGCATAACAAAGGCTTTAATACCTGGATTTTCTTTTGCTTCTTGTAAAGTAACGCCAAAGCAATAACAGATCACCTTATCTTCAGATACGTCTGTTGTTATCAGCGGAGTTCTTAATTCTGTTTTCTTTATTATTAAACCGTCTTCGGAAAAATACGCGACGTCACAATCTACGGCATCACAGAAATAATACGCCTGTTCTTTTAAATAATACTTCCACGGTTCTCTTAGGTGATGGAGGAGGGTTTTAACAGGTACCTGGACATACTCAAGTTGATTTAGCGGGCAAGCGAGCTTCCTGGCTGACTTTGATTTTGAAACCGCTTGTGAACAGCAATCACTCATAAGGTTGGATTTCTTATGTTACGTTAGTAAAGAAAACGTCCTTGTGTATTTGTGGGGGGTAACAGCCTTCATGCCTAGGTAAAGTATAAACTCCGTACTAAAGTACAGAGTCAATGAGAAACATGCTGGCGAGCTTGCTTCTTTCGGCAGGGCTTATTTCGACAAGACCTCGACAATGGCACATGAACTACTCGCCGAGTTGCTTTTACAGCATAAAATTAGTTCGTTTAAGGTTCTTTTCAGATTCTTTAAGTCATTGATTTGCTGTTCTATTTTGTCTCGTTTTAATTCCGCAAGTTGCCGCACATCTTCACAATGGCCTTCTCCTAGCTGGAGCAATTCTTCTACTTCCTTGAGGCTGAAGCCTAGTTGCTGGGCCCGTTTAATAAACTGGATACGTTTCAAAGTTTCTTCAGGATACACCCGGTAGCCCTGGGAGGGTTTGACGGGTTCTGTGATGAGATTAATGCGTTGGTAATATCGAATTGTTTCAACATTTACCTCGGCTGCTTTGGCTAAATGACCAATTGTCAGAGGTTTCGTTTTCATATTATCGCTTCCTACTAAACTCCGTATTTAAGTACAGAGTATAGCAAAAAAGTTATTATATATGCTTTACCATATATATGGGTTAACGTATATTTCGCGCATGACGATTAAAGACATTGAGCCCTCAGAAGTTTTTAAACAATTAGCTGATATTACGCGTCTGCGTTGCCTGCTTTTACTGCAGTCAGAAGGCGAGTTATGTGTGTGTGAATTGATTCATGCTATAGGTGATTCACAACCTAAAATTTCGCGTCACCTGGCACATTTAAGGAAATCCGGGTTGGTCACTGATCGTAAAGAAGGTTTGTGGGTTCATTATCGTCTTAACCCAGAACTACCTGACTGGGTCAAAGCAATTTTGACTGAAACGCTGAGTGAGGTAGCCAGGCAGCAACCGTTTATTTCAGATCATACAAGTTTATCGAATATGCCTGATCGTCCCGGAGGGCGGTGTTGTGCATAAATTAATTTTTCAGGATTTAAACGATGAATAAAAAACGTGTTGGCATTAATGGGTTTGGCCGCATGGGGCGTCTTGGTTTCCGCGCGGGCTGGAACCAAAATGAATTTTCACTGGTACAGGTTAATGAAACTGCAGCCGATGCCACGGGCTCGGCGCATTTATTGAAATTTGATTCGGTGCATGGTGTCTGGGATAAAGAGACTTCAGCTAAAGACAATAAAATGATCGTAGACGAGCAGGAAATCTTATACTCATCAAACCAGCAGATAGCAGATACTGACTGGACAGGTTGCGATATTGTTATTGAGGCAACCGGGGTACATCATAAAAATCCTGAAAGCCTGAATGATTATTTTACGCAAGGTGTTAAAAAAGTAATTGTCGCGGCGCCAACTGAAGGCGCGTTAAATATTGTTTACGGTATTAACGATGATCAGTATGACGCGGATAAACACCACCTGGTAACGGCAGCTTCATGTACAACTAATTGCCTTGCGCCCGTTGTTAAAGTGATGAATGAAAGTTTAGGGATTAAGCATGGTTGCATGACCACGATCCACGATATCACCAATACCCAGACTATCGTTGATAAGGGACATAAAGACTTACGACGGGCACGTGCCTGTGGTCAGTCTTTAATTCCAACATCAACCGGTTCAGCAAAAGCGATAACAAAAATTTTCCCCGAGCTTGAAGGTAAGCTTAATGGCCACGCGGTACGCGTTCCATTATTAAATGCCTCGTTAACCGATTTTGTTTTTGAGTCAGAAAGGGCGACAACTAAAGAAGAAGTAAACGAGTTGTTTAAGTATGCTTCTGAAAATTACCTGCAAGGCATTTTAGGTTATGAAGAACGTCCGCTTGTCTCGATTGATTATGTTAATGATCCACGTTCTTCCATTATTGATGCTTTATCAACAATGGTGATTGATGCTACCCAGGTAAAAATATACGCCTGGTACGATAATGAATGGGGCTATGTTAATCGCATGATGGATTTAACCCGTAAAGTTGCAAGCCTGCTGTAAGCTGATATAACTTCAACATGAGCGCAGCATTAAAAAATTATTTAGTGGTTACCGCGGGTTACTGGGCCTTCACTATTACCGATGGTGCCATCCGTATGCTGGTGGTGATGTATTTTCACTTACTCGGTTATTCACCTTTTGAAGTGGCCATGCTGTTTTTGTTTTATGAATTCTTTGGCATTGTGACTAACCTTGTGGGTGGTTGGTTAGGTTCACGTATTGGTTTGAATTTAACTATGCATATAGGCATGGCAATGCAAGTAATTGCATTGGCTATGTTAATGGTGCCGGAATCATGGTTATCGGTGATGTATGTTATGGCGGCCCAGGCCTTATCGGGAATTGCAAAAGACCTGAATAAAATGTCGGCCAAGGCCAGTGTTAAAACACTATTGCCAGAACATGAAAGCGAGTCAAAGTTGTTCAGGTGGATAGCGGTCCTGACAGGTTCTAAAAATGCACTTAAGGGGGCAGGCTTTTTTATTGGTGCCTTGTTATTGCAAACGCTTGAATTCAGGGGGGCGTTAGCTGTTTTATCCATCAGCCTTTTTTTGGTGTTAATCATTACCATGCTGTTATTACCTTCTGGCTTAGGCAAGTCACGAAGTAAAGCAAAATTCACCCAGGTGTTTTCCAAGGCACCTGCTATAAACTGGTTATCTGCGGCACGATTTTTCCTTTTTGGCGCACGCGATGTCTGGTTCGTGGTGGCCTTACCGGTTTATCTTTATTCCGTTTTTAACTGGAGCTTTATGCAGGTGGGGAGTTATCTTGCGCTCTGGATTATAGGCTACGGTTTTATCCAGGCCAGTGCACCGAAGCTGTTACGTTATAGCCACCATGGTAAGGGACCGGATGGTAATACCGCGAAGTTGTGGGCGTTTATCCTCGCCTTAATACCAGCGTTAATTGCAATCGCGTTAAGCTATGAAGTTCAACCACAGCTTACCCTGGCAACGGGGTTAATTATCTTCGGCGTTATTTTTGCCATTAACTCTGCAGTACATTCTTATTTAATTGTTGCCTGGTCAGATAAAGACAAGGTATCCATGAACGTGGGCTTTTATTACATGGCCAATGCCGGTGGACGTCTTACCGGAACAGTATTGTCGGGATTGGTCTATCAAACACAGGGATTGATCGGTTGTTTGATTTGGTCGAGTCTATTCGTAGTTGCAGCAGGATTACTATCGCTGAAACTAGCCGTTAATAATACAAGCGAGGAGGTGGTGTCATGAGTGCGCAATGTGAAGTCACGGCAAAAAAATCAGCTGGTGCAGAAATGGGTTTCTTTGAGCGTTACCTGACGCTATGGGTCTTTCTCTGCATCGTTGTTGGGATTGCGCTAGGTCACTTTTTACCGGCAAGGTTTCATGCCATCGGTAACATGGAAATTTCAAAGGTAAATTTGCCAGTCGCACTACTGATCTGGTTGATGATTATACCGATGTTGCTAAAAATCGACTTCAGTGCCTTGCATCACGTTAAAGAACACTGGAAGGGTATCGGGGTTACCTTGTTTATTAACTGGGCGGTCAAACCGTTTTCCATGGCGTTGCTTGGCTGGCTGTTTATTCGTGGTTTTTTCTCAGACTGGTTACCGGCTGATCAACATGACAGTTATATCGCCGGGTTAATTATCCTGGCAGCGGCACCCTGTACCGCGATGGTTTTTGTCTGGAGTAACCTTACAAAGGGCGAGCCACACTTTACTTTAACCCAGGTGGCATTGAATGATGTCATTATGATCTTTGCTTTTGCTCCCATTGTTGGTTTGCTATTAGGTTTATCAGCCATAACAGTGCCATGGGATACATTATTCCTGTCCGTTATTATTTACATTGTGATCCCTGTAATTATTGCCCAGCTATGGCGGCGAACTATTTTTTCAAGATCGCATGCTGATGTATTATTTGAAGTAACATTAAAGCGACTTAATCCTGTTTCATTATCAGCATTACTGTTAACGATAGTCCTGCTGTTTGGATTTCAGGGGGAGCAAATTCTTGCGCAGCCATTGATTATCGCGCTATTGGCAGTGCCTATTATTATCCAGGTCTACTTTAATTCCGGTCTGGCTTATCTGCTAAACCGCCATTTTAAAGTGGCACATTGTGTTGCGGGCCCGTCTGCCCTGATTGGCGCAAGTAATTTTTTCGAACTTGCTGTGGCAGCGGCGATTAGCCTGTTTGGTTTTCAATCGGGTGCTGCACTTGCAACTGTAGTTGGTGTGTTAGTAGAGGTACCTGTGATGCTTTCAGTGGTGAAAATTGTTAATCGAAGTAAGCAGTGGTATGAACAAGGTTAAAATTAAAAATGATAAAATTTTGAATGAACTGCATTATTAACAGTTAGAGTCAGTGTGAATCTGAACTGGTTGCTTCAGAAAAACATTAACGAGTAGGAACTATGATGAAATATTTGACGGCAAAACAACTTAAGCAACTACTATACACACAGATTCCATTGACCAAGTCGATGGGGATTGAGGTGATACAGGCCGAACCAACATGTGCAATAGTCTCTGCTCCCTTACAACCGAATATTAATCATCAGGGCACAGCCTTTGGTGGGAGTGCAAATACCCTGGCGATAGTCTCAGCATACAGCTTGCTATTTTTACGACTCAATACGACTCATCCACATTGTCATGTTCTTATTCAGCAAAACACGATGCAGTATCAACGACCGATAGAGGGAGAAATGATTGCGCGTTGTGAATTTGAGGATGCTGTGTGCTGGTCCCGTTTTATGAAAACGCTGCAGCGCCATGGCCGTGCCAGGATTTCTCTTGATGCTGTTGTTACCCAAAATGAGCAGCGCTGTGCAAGTTTTAAGGGTGACTTCGTTGCCTTGTGTCATTAAATTTGTTTCTTTAAAAGCGAGCAGGAAGGGAGTTCCTGACTTTATTCGAGAGAACACGTAAATATCCAATAGATTACCTGCGTAAAATCAGGAGCTTATAAAAGAGTAGTGATAAAGCAGGCTAGGAGTGGAGCAGGAGCGGATAGTAGTAATTAAGTATATGCTGATTAGTAGGTGTTACAGATGTTTACAGAAATATTGAACGAAGCTAAGAATTTGTTGCCATACTGAATATGAGCACAACATTAAAGAATTCTTTTTTGATTCTTTATGTTCTCCCTCCTCAATAGTTAGGTTATTTTAGGGGTACCCCAATTCCATGGCGTACCCCATTTTTTTACCTGTTATTTACCTAACTCGTCTTCAATTTGTTCGATAGTGATATGACGCACGTCTTTACCCTTAACCAGGTAAATCACGTATTCACAGATATTCTTGGCGTGGTCACCAATACGTTCAATTGCACGTGCCGCCCACATAATATCGAGCATCTGGGTGATTTTCCGTGGGTCTTCCATCATATGTGTCAAACATTGACGCATCAGGCCATCATATTCCTGGTCTACCTGGTCATCCTTCTTGCTTACCGCGATCGCGCTGTCAACATCCATACGGGCAAAGGCATCAAGCGCACCATGTACCATACGTGCTACATGATCTCCCATGTTTTGCAGTTCATTATAATTATTTTTAGGTCGTTCAACTTCAGCCAGGCGAGTTCCCATTCGCGCTACACGTTCAGCCTGGTCGCCAATCCGCTCTAAATCAGTAATGGTTTTTATCACTGCAATAACAAGACGCAAGTCTGTAGCTGCAGGCTGTCGGCGGGCAATGATGTGGGTACATTCCTCATCAATGTTCACCTCTGCTTTGTTGACATTAACATCACGACTGATAACCGCTTCAGCGAGTTCAACATTACCTTCGACCAGTGACTGTGTCGCATTACGAATTTGTTCTTCAACCAGTCCACCCATTGCAAGAACGAGGCTTCTGATTTCTTCAAGTTCGGCATTAAACTGCTGTGATATATGGTGACCAATATTTGCATTGTCCATCATCGATTCCCCTTTCCTTTTTATCCGTAACGACCTGTAATGTAGTCTTCTGTTTGTTTTTTGCTTGGGTTGGTAAATATCGTATCAGTATCACCAAACTCAATCATCTCACCCATATACATAAATGCAGTATAATCAGAAACACGCGCAGCCTGTTGCATATTGTGAGTAACGATAACTATAGTATAGCGATCTTTTAGTTCACTGATGAGTTCTTCGATTTTTAATGTTGAAATAGGATCAAGAGCTGAAGCCGGCTCATCAAGTAATAACACTTCAGGTTCGATAGCGATAGCACGTGCAATTACAAGACGTTGTTGCTGTCCACCTGACATACCAAGTGCACTCTCATGCAAACGATCTTTTACTTCATCCCAAAGTGCTGCACCGCGTAATGATTTTTCTACAACTTCATCTATTGTGCGACGACTTTTTACACCTTGCAATCGTAAACCATAGGCCACGTTTTCATAAATTGTCTTTGGGAAAGGATTCGGCTTCTGGAATACCATACCTACTCGACGGCGTAATTCAGACACATCAACGTTTTTGTCGTAAATATTACTTCCATCAATATTGATTCCACCTTCAATACGGCAGCCATCCACCAGGTCATTCATGCGGTTGAAGCAACGTAATAATGTTGATTTACCACAACCACTTGGTCCAATAAAGGCTGAAACTTTTTTATCCGGGATACTCAGGTTGACATTTTTTAACGCCTGTTTCTCACCGTAGTAAAGGTTCAGGTTGTCAGTTGAAATACATGTTGTTTCATCATCCAGGTTATTGGTACGTTGTTCACGTCCAAGCGCACTGAGATTTACTGCATGTGTTTTCGTTTCTGTTGTGTTTGTTGTCATAATAATTACCAGTTAAGTACCAGTGTATAAATATTTAAATAAGTTTCAGTCGCTTAAGTCTTATGTTTCGAGACTACGATACTGTTCGCGTAAACGGTTACGAATATAAATTGCGCTTAAGTTAAGTAACACAATGACTGCTATTAATAAAAATGCAGTGGCATAAACTAATGGTCGTGCCGCTTCCACGTTAGGGCTCTGGAAACCAACGTCATAAATATGGAAACCAAGGTGCATAAACTTACGCTCTAAATGGAAGAACGGTGCATTCATATCAAGCGGTAAAGATGGTGCCAGCTTTACAACACCAACAAGCATTAGCGGTGCTACTTCACCAGCCGCACGTGCAATCGCCAGGATCATACCGGTCATCATGGCAGGTGTTGCCATCGGCAAGATTGTGCGCCACAAGGTTTCTGCTTTTGTTGCACCAAGCGCCAGGCTACCTTCGCGAATAGCGCGTGGTATACGTGATAAACCTTCTTCAGTTGCAACGATAACAACAGGAACCGTTAGTATGGCTAGCGTTAATGCAGACCACATAATACCGGGTGTGCCAAAAGTTGGTGATGGTAAGGCTTCAGGGTAAAACAGTTGATCAAGGTTACCACCGAGGAAATAAACAAAGAAACCTAAACCAAATACACCGTATACAATTGAAGGTACACCCGCGAGGTTATTTACCGCGATACGAATAATACGGGTAACGGCACCTTGTTTAGCATATTCACGTAAATAAACTGCCGCGATAACACCAAAAGGTGTTACTAATACAGACATCAGTAATACCATCATCACGGTACCGAAGATAGCAGGGAAAATACCACCTTCTGTATTAGCCTCGCGTGGTTCATCTGCTACAAATTCCCAGATTTTCGCAAAATAAAGTCCAATCTTCTGGAAAATGTTAAGCGCGTTAGGCTGGTAAGCGCGAACGATTTTAGAAACAGGAATCTCGATGATTTTCCCGCTCATGGTTTCAGCAGTAATGCTATCGCGTTTAATCTGCGTATAAAGTTTTGTCAGGTCTTTTTCTAAAACAGCGTATTCTTTTTCAAGTTGCTTACGTTCAAGATCAAGTTTTTGTATGTTTTCAGGTGTATCTTCTTTATCGAGTTCAAGACGTCGTTTATTTAAACGAATCTTTTCCATCTTGTAGTTGATTCTACCAATCGCACCTTTTTCAATATCACGAATTTGTTCATATATATGCTCGGCACGTTCCAGGCGTTGCCCCAGTTCTTGCCATGCAGTATCTGCTAGTGCAACAGTATTGTTATTACTTTTAACAGATTTCAGGTAACCGTAGAAGTTGCCCCACTCGCGACGCTCTAAGACAACGATTTCTTCTGGATACTGTTCGTCTTTTAAATATGGCTGTAACATCCATTTAAAATCAGCACCACTGACATCACGGTTACCCGTTTTTATCAGTAACCGAGTTGCGGTTAAACTGTCTGTCTCTATATGAACACCCATGCCTTTTAATGCTTCAATAGTGACTTCTTCATCATTATGAAGTTCACCAATAATTCGCATTGAAGCAGGGTTTGAATCTGTAGCCGTTGCCTGTAGGTATTGGGCTTGCATAACAGATTTTGGCCAGAAGTGTGATAAACCCTTAACAGCAATAAGTGCGAGTAATCCCAGTACAATAATTAAACTGGCACTGACGGCTGCGGCATTAAGCCAGATCCAGGGATCACCTGATTTGAACCATTTCTTAATCATAAGCTGCTATATTTCTTTCTTAGACGCTGGCGAACAATTTCAGCCAGGGTGTTAAATATAAAGGTAAAGACAAACAGAACCAGTGCGGCAAGGAACAAGATACGATAATGCGTACTATCAACTTCTGATTCCGGCATTTCAACTGCAACGTTTGCTGCAAGTGTGCGCATACCCTGGAAAATACTGAAATCCATAACAGGTGTATTACCTGTAGCCATTAATACGATCATGGTTTCACCAACAGCACGACCCATACCAATCATGACGGCAGAGAAAATACCAGGACTTGCTGTTAAAATTACAACAAAGATGAGTGTCTGCCATGGTGTTGCACCCAATGCGAGTGAACCAAATGTCAGATTCTTTGGCACACTGAATATTGCATCTTCAGTGATGGAGAATATAGTTGGGATAACCGCAACACCCATCGCTATACCGACGACTAATGAATTACGTTGGTCATAATCCATACCCAGGTTGTCACTTAACCAGATCTTCATGTCGCCGCCAAAAAATAAGTTTTCCATTGGTAAGCTAAGTGACATTGCTATCCAGCCTGTAATAAGTAAGACAGGAATCAATAGTGCAGCTTGCCAGCCATCAGGAATCATGTGACGAATTTTCTTTGGTAGTTTTTGCCATGAGAAGGCAAAAAGTAATACACCTGCGGGTAATATCAGCAACATGCTAAACACACCGGGCAAGTGACTTTCAATAATGGGGGCTAACCAGAGACCCGCAAGGAAACCAAGAATAACGGTTGGTAAAGCTTCCATTATTTCGATTGTAGGTTTTACATAACCGCGCATTTTTGCAGACATAAAGTAAGCGGTATAGATTGCCCCCATAATGGCTAAAGGCATGGCAAACAGCATTGCGTAAAATGCAGCTTTTAAAGTACCAAAAGCAAGCGGCATTAAACTAAACTTAGGTTCAAAGTCATTACTTGCCGAAGATGATTGCCAGGTATATGAAGGTTCAGGATAACTTTCGTACCAGATTTGATCCCATAAAACACCCCATGACATTTCAGGATGTTCATTATCGATATGCCAAAGTTGTATTTGCTGTTTGTTATCTTCAGTAATGAATGTGTTTGCGCGTGGTGATACGGCAAGCATATTTAATCGCGTGTTACTGATGCTATCGTGTAAAAGAGTACGATGAGCAGTTGAATGGTAAAATGCCAGTTGGCCTTTGTCATCGATAGCCGCAAAGCCTTTACGACGTTGCTCGGTAACGATATCAGTAACTGCAGTGTGCTCACTTTCAAAGTCACGAATATGCGATAAGGTTAAACCCGTTTCTTTTTGTACCGGGAACCATTGGCTAATGTTGCCCTTGTTATCACCAATCAGTACTGAAATTTCACCGGTTAAGAACGTGAACTCGGTCAATTCAGCATCTTCTGCGACTACGCGTTTGCGTTCCAGTACCTGGATATCATCAAGATCATCAATATCAATTAAAGAAACTTCACCATTATTATGAGCAACATAAAGCAGGCTTTGTGATGCATCAATTAGCAGGTGACTCACGTATTGAATATTAGGAATTTCAACTTGCGTGCTTTCATAAGTGATTTCTTCAGAATCATTTTCGAGTTCTTCGTCAAACACTAACTGGTTTAATAGCAGGCGATTATCATCTGTGTAAGCAACAAAGGTCGCTTTCTCTTCATTATGCATCATGCCTATATGCGTTAATGCACTTTTACCTGAGCTATCCATTTCAATCGCTGTTTCACCAAGAGGATAGGCAAGAGAGGGGACAACTTTTTTATTATTATCAGTATAAGTGGTTCGATATTTATGTTGAGAAAAAACTATCTTGCCATTGTTTAATCCAAAGCCGATAAAACCTTTAGCCAGTCGACTGGTAGCAAAACTCGTGATTTTAGAATTTTGTGGTAACTCAAGATCAATATTTTCTTCAACCTGGCCATTTTGAATATTAAAGAAAATCACCTTAGCCTGCTCGGTAAAGCGTACAGCAATCGAGTTTTGTTCTTCTATTGCCAGGTGCAGTGTTTTTCCTTCAGTACTGGCGGGTACTGGATACTGGGTGGTCTTTTCCATTTCCGGGGCAAGAAAAAGCGGGAAAACGACATAAGCCAGGTAGAAGAAAATTAATACAATCGCAATAATGACACTGATACCACCCACAGCCATACTGACACTGGTAATTTTATTTTTCAGTGCGCGCGCACGGTTCATTTTTGAGGTGAGCGCTTGTGCTAATGCAGACGCTTCACTTGATGCTGGATTTTGAGTGTTAGATTCTGACATGGGCGAATGATAATACCTGAATATGACAGTAATATTACAATAGCTAAGTTGTTGATATTGCTGGGTTTATATGTCCGTGTAAATATACTTTCGGCAGCGACGAAGCCGCAGAAACCCTGTTTATGACATTTTCGTGAACAACATTGCGTGTTATCTGGGCAAAAGTAGTTATTTTATGTGTTTTTGCATCTTTCTATTTGTAAACGAGCCGGGTTTCTCCGGGCCTGGTATAGCCAGGCAGCCAGACACCTGCCGGAAGATTTGATGTTAGCCAGGTTTTGTCGACTGGGTAACAATTTTCATTATTTTCCGATTGTATACTCGTTTAAAAGGATGGCTTGAAGTGAGCAGAAAAGTCATCCTTGCGCCTGTACCTTGTGCGGGACATAAAATAAAAAATAAAGACACTCATTCTATTTTTACGAGCCGAATCGGTATGCCGTATTTTATTAATAAAGATAGCACCAGCGTTATTACAGTCATTTACCAGGGGCAGGTAGATCTGGATGAGCGAAAAAAAGCTGTTGATGAGATTTGCAAACTCGTCAATCCTGGTGAGCCGGTAAAACTGCTGGTTGATGTTCGAAAAATCGTTATGATTATGAGCAAGGACGAGCAGCGCTACTTTGCAAAGTACCTTGCTGACAAGAAAGAGTTGTCAGATGCCAGGGTGGCTTTAGTTCATGTTCCCTCAAACAATCCCAATAATATAATTAATGCCGTGGCTTATACAGAAGGCTATGAAGTTGTTGATTTC
>Ga0207752_1000109_pt1 | contig 36125 bp, 23 predicted proteins | sample Pon2CUnioCityCA_6_FD_187272 | JGI IMG/M metagenome (GOLD analysis project Ga0207752, IMG submission 187272) | Marine sediment microbial community from Union City, CA, USA - Pond 2C Sediment 2 (SPAdes) | ecosystem: Environmental > Aquatic > Marine > Intertidal zone > Salt pond sediment ... | reverse complement strand
GGATCCACTTCGTAGCGATGGCGGAAGCGCATGCGCACGGTGTCTTTGCGGCCGAACAGGTCCCACGCCAGCGTCTCCGGCTCGATCTTGATGTCCCGGCCGCCGAGGCGCATGTTGCCGCCGAGGCCCTCGATCTTCTTCTGCTCCGGCAGGATGTCGATGACCGGCTCGGGACCGTCCGGGTCCAGCTCGGTGCTGCCGGCGTTCTTCAGGCCGCAGACGTTCCGGGCGAACTCCAGCACCGCCATCTGGAAACCGAAGCACAGGCCCAGGTAGGGAAGATCGTTCTGGCGGGCGTATTTGATGCAGGCGATTTTACCCTCCGAGCCGCGGGTGCCGAAGCCGCCGGGGACGATGATGCCGTCCACGTCGGCTAAGTGCTCGCCGGCGTTGGCATCCGTGATGTCGGTGGTGTCGATCCACTTGATCTTGACGTCGCAGCTTAGCGCGATGCCCGCGTGTTCGAGGGCGTTGATGATCGAGGCGTAGCTGTCGCGCACCGAGGTGTACTTGCCGGTAATGCCGATGGTGGTCTCGTATTGGGCGTGGCCGATCTTGTCGGTGAAGTCGCACCATCGAGCCCACGCCTTGCGTTCGTGGCGCAGGTTGATGCGGTCCTCGATCTTGAGGAGGCGCAGGACCTCGAAGTCCATGCCGTGGTCGCGGAGCATGGAGGGGATCATATAGATGCTGGCCGAATCGTGCAGACTGATGACCCGCTCCAGCGGGACGTTGCTGTAGATGCTGATCTTCTGGCGGGCCTTTTCGTTGACGGGGTTGGTGGCCCGGCAGGCGATGATATCCGGCTGAATCCCGAGCTGCATGATCTGCTTGATACCGAGCTGGGCGGCCTTGGATTTCTGCTCGCCCAGGGTGGCCGGCTCGAGGATGTACGTCAGCGCCACGAAACAACTGCTGCCCGGCCCCTCCTCGTAGGCCAGCTCGCGCATGGCTTCGATGTAGTAGGCGTTCTCCAGGTCGCCGACGGTGCCGCCGATCTCGACGAAGACGACGTCGGCCTTGCTGTCGGCGGCGAGCTGCCGCAGCCGGAGCTTGACCTCCCCGGTCACGTGCGGGATCATCTGTACATCCCGGCCGAGATAGTCGCCGTGTCGCTCTTTGTTGAGCACGGAAGTGAAGATCTGCCCGCTCGTGGCGAAGTTGGCCCGGCTCAGGTCCTGATTGAGGATCCGCTCGTACGTGCCGAGGTCCATGTCGGTTTCCATGCCGTCGTCGAGGACGAAGACCTCGCCGTGCCGGAAGGGATTCAGCGTGCCCGAATCGACGTTGAGATAGCCTTCGAGCTTGATCGGCGCGACCTTCAGGCCCTTATCCTGCAGCAGCTTGGCGAGGCAGGACGAGAAAATCCCCTTGCCCAGCCCGCTCATCACCGTGCCCATCACGAACACGTACCGGGTCTTGCCCCTCTTATAGTTCGCCGGCATCGGCGAGAAGAACTCGCTCTCCGTCGAAACGTCACTGATCTTCGTCAACAGCTCTTTGCTATCAGCCATCTGCCTGTTTCCTCATGACACAGATTCAACTCCATTAAGTGACACCCGCGACAACAGAGGCAAACACTACACGGGTTGAAAGACTTCGAGGGCCTCAATGGCCTTTTGCAGACTCGGAGAGTTCGCCTTCGCCACAGCGGGGTTCCAGAGGTTGTCCACGAAATACACGAGTCTTCCGTTATAGTCCGGTCCCACCTTGGCCGTGCTGGCGGGCGCCGGTGCAATGTCAACGCGGACTTTCTTTTTCCTGGATCGCCTGGCCAAGTTCACCACGAACTCTTTCGGATTCGGTATTTGTTCCACATTGGCAGGGATCCGGCTGGCTGGCACTCCAAGGAATCCCGCAAACGACTCACGACATCCTAACAACCATGCCTCGACTTCTCTGACGGCGATTCGAAAGAGCAAGTTCGGGTGTTTCGTCGTGGTCAGCCATTCTTCGATCAGAATCGGCGGGCACTCGTGCCGGTCCAGATCCGTCAAGACAAGATAGGGCATTCCCTTGGCAGCGTGGTTGAATCCATGGATTTTCTTTTTGATCCATCCGAATCCACCGGCGTTGTAACGATACCCAACAACGTAATTCCGATGCGAGTGGGCCAGGAGCTTGGACAGGACAGACTCGCTTAGACTATCCTCAAAGACCAGATTGATCGCGATATCAGACATCAAACAGCAGCCCCTGATGGTAGGTCTTTGGCTCAGTTCGCGGGATCACCGCTTCGGCAGCGGAGAACCCACTTTCAAGGAGGTCTTTGACCTCAGTAATAGTCGAGGCAACCTGGACTTCCGTCCCCTCCGCTGTCGGCGTGAGCACAAGGATTTCCTCACCACCGATACCCTCGTCAGACAATATGTCCGCGCTGTGTGTGCTGATGATGACCTGCCGCTTCTGCTTGCTTTGAGCGCGATGGATGATCTTGGGCAGGGTTCTGACGATTGCCGCATTCAGTGATAACTCTGGTTCTTCCAAAAGTAGCAGGGATTCACTTTCCAGAAGCGACCACAACAAGGCAATTAGCCGCAAAGTGCCATCTGAGAACTGATCTTCACGCTGCTTTGCACCCTGCGGTCGCCAGTGTTCGTAGATAGCCTCAAGATGCGGTACGCCAGTCTCATCCTTGACATCAGTGAGATGCTTAAGTTGAGGTACGGCCTTTACCAGCGCGAGCTCGATTTTTCGCAGCCGCGCCCGTCTTGTCCGTTGCTGGGTTCTCGCGACTCGCTCAAGGAAATTGCGACCGAACGGATCGCCGGGAATGCCGGGCCCCGTAAACGCTTTGGGACTTCGCACAAGCTGTGGAACCAGGTGCAGATACAGCACCGAGTCAAAGAACTTCGCTACGCTCCTGAAGTTCTCATTGGCACTTATCTGCTCCAGGTGTGTCTGCGTAAGGCGCAGATCGTCTTTTCTGTCAAAATCGTCGGGGCGATTGAGTACCTGCTTCTGACCTTCCCATATACGTTCATACACGAGATAAGGAAGTCTCGAGCCTCTGGGCTGTTGTTTGACCCCAATGCTGTATGTCCACGAAGGTCTGTTGGAGGTGTTTTCAGACAACTGAACCTCAATCTCTATGTCCGGTTCTTTTCTGGCGGCCAGGCAGCGAATCTTCGAAATGCCGCCTCTATCCTGGACGGCCTGTTGTAGCCCGCCCCCCCTCTTGGTGATGTCTCTCAAGAATCTGAGTGCATCAAGAAGATTGGATTTGCCACAAGCATTGGGGCCGGCGAGGAAAACCCTGTTCTTCAAGGCTACATCTACACTCCGAAAGTTCTTCCAGTTCTTCAGACGCAGATGGGAAACAATCATGCCTGTCTCTCCAGTTTCTGCTTGCTGCATTTTCGGACAAACGTGGCGTATTGGGCGGGGGTGTCGATTCCTTCGGCGGTGTGCTCGACCTTGCCGACGAGAATCGTGTGGCCGTTTTCGAGGGCGCGGAGCTGCTCGAGCTTTTCGAGCTTCTCCAGCGGCGTCTGCGGCAGCGAGGTGATCGTCAGCAGGAACTCCCGGCGATAGGCGTAGATCCCGATATGACGCAGATAGTGGCCCACATCGCCTGCGCCCGCATGCTCGCGGTCATAGGGAATCACGGAGCGAGAGAAGTAGATCGCCCGGCCGTGGGCGTCCAGGATCACTTTGACCACGTTCGGGTCAAGGACCTGCTCGCGGCCGGCGAAGGCGGCGGCCAGCGTAGCCATCGGGGCCTCGGGGCTGTCCAGCAGCAGGCGGGCGAGGAAGTCGATGTGGTTCGGATCGATCTGCGGCTCGTCGCCCTGGACGTTGATGATAATTTCCGCGTCGCTGTGCCCAAGGGCCTCGGCGATTCTATCCGTCCCGCTGTTATGTTCGGTCGAGGTCAGCACGCACTCGGCCCCGAACGTCCGGGCGGCCTCGACGATCTTTTCGTCGTCGGCCGCGATGACCACCCGCTCGGGCAGCTTCGCCTTGCGGGCCTGCTCCCACGCGTGCTGGATGAGGAACTTGCCCGTATCTTTAGCGAGAACCTTCCCGGGGAATCTCGTAGACGCGTAACGAGCAGGTATACAGACTGCGATCTTCACTTTCACCCGGACCCGAACGCGTGAGCCAGGAGCCCACCGTGCATCCTGTGTCCCGAACCCAAACTCCGGCCACGTCGCTCAACCTGATCGATGATTCACCCTGCCGGAAAGGAACGTTTCTATTGTGGCGACGTGCCCCAACACGCAACAGCCGCCATCTTACACGGCCCGCCCCGCCGTGTCAACACCCGCCCGGCCGCCGGGAGGGAGAATCCTGAGTCAATCCGCCATCCGGGGTTGCAATCCGCGCGTGCCCGGATATACTGCATCGGCAATTGGCTTGGGGGTCTCGGCAAGAATAGAGGGGTATTTGTATGACGGCAAGCGTTCTCGCCGCAGGCAAGATGGCCGTCGGACCGATTGATCTATCCGTTATCATCGTCTACCTCGTGGCGATCGTGGGCATCGGCTGCTGGGTCGGCCTGCGCCGGCGAAAGGGGGAAGTGGGCCGAAGCTACTTCCTGGCCGGCGGCACGCTGACCTGGCCCGTCATCGGCTTGGCGCTGTTCTCGACGAACATCTCGACCATCCACCTCGTCAGTCAGGCCCAGGAAGGCTACATGAACGGCCTGGCTCACGGCAATTTCGAGTGGATGGCGCCCTTCCTGCTCATTACGCTGTCGCTGTTCTTTGCCCCGTTTTACTTCCGGTCTCGCGTGGCGACGCTGCCCGACTTCCTCGAGCAGCGGTACAGCCGGGCCTGTCGGGACTGGTTGGCCGCGCTATCCATCGTTTCGGCCATCGTCATTCACATCGGTTTCACGCTCTACACAGGCGCCCTGGTGCTGAAAGGGCTTTTCGGCATCCCGATCATGTACAGCATCGTCGCGGCGGCGGTCCTCACCGGCCTGTATACGATCATCGGCGGCCTGCTCGCCGTCGTCCTGACCGAATCACTCCAGACGATCGTCCTGCTGGTCGGCGCCATCACGATCACGGCGGTCGCGTACGTCAAGGCCGGGGGCTGGTCGGGGATCGAGGCCAACGTCGATCCCGTCAAGCTCACGATCCTGCGCTCAGCCGACGACCCCGCGAACCTGCCCTGGTACTCGGTGTTCCTGGGATACCCCGTCATCGGACTATGGTACTGGTGTGCCGATCAGACCATTGTCCAGCGCGTGCTGGGCGCCAAGGACGAGAACCACGCGCGCGTCGGGCCTCTGTTCGCCGGCTTCATCAAGATTCTGCCCGTCTTCATCTTCTTCCTCCCGGGAACGATCGCGCTGGCGCTGATCAATCAGGGCAAGCTGCCGCCGCTGGACGACTCCAAGGATGTCTATGCGTTCATGATCACGCATCTGCTGCCGACCGGGCTGACCGGGCTCATGGCGGCCGCCCTGCTGGCGGCGCTGATGAGCACGGTCTCCGGCGCGCTGAACTCGATCGCGACGCTGTTCAGCTACGATCTCTACCGGCGCTGGCGGCCGGAGACACCGGACCGCAAGCTCGTCGTCATCGGCCGCATTGCAACGTTCGTCGCGATGCTCATCGCCATCTTCTGGTCGCCGCTCATCGCGCGGTTCGAGAGCATCTACCAGGGCGCCAACACGATGATCTGCTATATCGCGCCGCCGATTACCGCGGTGTTCATTTGGGGCGTCTTCTGGCGCCGGGCCTCCAGTCGCGCCGCTCTGGCGACCCTGGCCATCGGCTCATGCCTCGGCCTGACCGTCTTCCTGCTGGACTGGTACAAGGAGTATACGCACTGGCACGTGCAGTTCATGATGGCGGCGTTCTACCTGTTTGTGATCTGCTCGGCCGTGCTGGTCGCGGCTTCGCTGATCTGGCCGCACCAGCATACAGCCCAGAGCGAGAAGCTCGTTTGGAAACACCCATGGGAGGCGCTGCGCGATCCCGGGTGGAAAGGATTGCTCAACTACAAATTGCTCGCCGGTGTGCTGTTTGTCGTTATGATCGCTCTGTATGTGATATTCGCATAGCGCCCGATTGCGCCCGGCGTTGGTGAATGGTGGGCATGGCCCACCCTACGGTCTTCGGTCCGTTTGCGGTGACAATCGCCGGGGCGTATTTTCATAGAGGTGAAGCATCCGGGCAATGAATAGAGAAGGCACTTGCGATTCAGGAGGCTCTTTCATGAAAGGCAGATGGACTGTGAGTCTTGCGGTTCTCATGGTGACAGCGGCGTTCGTCGTGGGAGGCTGCTGCTCGATGTGCCCGCGTTCCTCGAAGTGCCCGCTCGCCGCGAAGACCGCCCCGCAGCGTCACGGGCAGGTGATCGGGATCCCGAGCGAGAACATCCCGGAGTACAAGCGGCTGCACGCGGATACCTGGCCGGGCGTGCTCAAGATGATCGACCAGGCCAATATCCACAACTACTCGATCTACCTCGGCGAAGTCGACGCGGGCGAACACTACCTCTTCGCCTGTTATGAGTACACGGGCAAGGACTTCGAGGCCGACATGGCCAAGATGAAGCAGGACAAGACCACGCAGGAGTGGTGGGAGCATACGGATCCGCTGCAGAAGCCGCTGCCGACGAAGCAGGAAGGCGAGTGGTGGTCGGCCTGGGAAGAGGTGTTCCACCACGACGGCCCGGCGTACAAGCCCGGCGACGTGAAGTCGCGTCACGGCGGCATTATCGGCATGCCGGCCAAAAACATCCTCGCCTACACGCAAATGCACGCGGCGGTCTGGCCCGGCGTCCTGGCGGCCATCGAGAGGGCCAACATCCGCAACTACTCGATCTACCTCGGCCAGATCAAGCCCGGCGAGCACCTGCTGTTCAGCTACTTCGAATACGTCGGCGACGATTTCAAGGGCGATATGGAGCGTATCGCCGACGAGGTAACCAAGACGTGGTGGACGTATACCGATCCGCTCCAGGTCCGCCTGCCCGGCACGCCGGAAGGCGAGCAGTGGAAGCCGATCGAAGAAGTCTTCCACACAGACTAAAAGAACATAGGTCCTATTCTCTTCTCTAAGGAAAGGCTCCAAGCCATGCTCAAGAACATCCCCCCGATCCTCTCGCCGGACCTGATGAAGACCTTGATGGAGATGGGTCACGGCGACGATATCGTGTTGGCCGATGGGAATTTCCCGGCCGCTTCGACTGCCCAGCGGCTCATCCGCTGTGACGGCCACGGCGTCCCGGAACTGCTGGAGGCCATGCTCAAGTTCTTTCCCCTGGATACCTACGTGGACCGCCCCGTGGCTGTGATGCAGATCGTGCCCGGCGACCCGACCGAGCCGACGATCTGGGAGCAATACGAGGAGATACTCAAGGACAGCGGACAGCAACACGTCGATCTCGACTACCTTGAGCGGTTCCGCTTCTACGAGCGGGCGAAGAACGCCTACGCCGTCGTCGCCACCAGCGAAAAGGCCCTCTACGCCAACATCATCCTCAAAAAAGGCGTCTTGTAGCGGGGCAGCCGGGCGACCGGGCCACGGGACTGCTTTTTTCTGGGTACGCGACCGCACTTCGCCTGTGAATCTGCGTAAAGCCAGGCTTGTGCCGGTCTTATGGATTGGGTGGCCGCGGTAGGATGGCAGGCCGAGCCGTCCTATAATTGCCCGCCAAAATTCTTGACAGCCCTGCGGGGGCGTGGTACAATCGATTGGTTCGGTGGTAGGGGCCCGCTCCCGAGGAACCCCTCCGAGAGGAGTACGAACGTAAGCGCTGGCGGCACAAAGGGTTGTGTTTCCAGAAAAACCGGGCAAGGCGTGGATGCGGCCGGGATGACTCCAGGGAACAGAACGTATCCGGGGCGCATCTTTGCTTGTGTCGGGTCGTCCGAAGAGAACAAGTCCGTCCACGGCAGAGTCGGCTTTGGATGCTTGGATCAGACGATCCTGATTGCCTCTGCCGCGTACGAAATGAGGTGAAATGCTTGCTGGATTGGCACGAGGAAGAGTAGCTGCTGAGGAGATGCGTAATGCGTAAACGAAGGGGCTTCACCCTGATTGAGCTGTTGGTGGTCATTGCCATCATCGCCCTGCTAATGGCGATCCTGATGCCGGCTTTGCAGCGGGTGAAGAAACAGGCCAGAAAGGTGGCCTGCCTCGCGAACCTGCGGCAATGGTCGCTGATCTGGAAGATGTACTGCGACGACAATGACGGCTATTGGCTCAGCGGTGAGGGCGGCGGCAGCGGACGCTGGTGGTTCGAGGAGATGTCGGAACTGTACACCGTCGAAGAGAAGATCCGGTTCTGCCCGCAGGCTACGCGGGTCGTCCGTCCGGATCTGAATCAGGGCATAGGCGGGTGGGGCGACCAGGCTTGGGAGGTTCCCGGCACCGACTACCGAGGCAGTTATGGTCCGAACGGCTGGATGTGCAATCCCCCGTCGGATTGGACAAGTGTGTGGGGTCGCTCTCCCGTATCCGACCATTGGAAGACGCCAAATGTCTCCGGGGCGTGGAACGTTCCGCTGTTCACCGGCATGTGGTGGGTGGATGCCTGGCCCCGACATACGGACCAACCGGCTCCGACTCCGGAAGGACCGCCGGATCAGCCCGGCCAAAATGAGATGATTCGCGTCTGTGTGGATCGGCATGACGGCTTCGTAAACTCCATTTTCTGCGACTGGTCGGTCCGCAGCGTCGGGCTGAAGGAACTCTGGACGCTCAAATGGAACAAGAGCTACGTTGTCACCAACACATGGACGAAGGCAGGCGGCGTGGCGCCGGAGGATTGGCCGCAGTGGATGAGGAGATACAAGGACTATTGAGCGCGGTCGGCGTACGGCCGCGATGACGAGCATCGGGTGTGTGGCTGCGATTTGCCAGCCATCGGGTAGTAGCGACTACAGTAGGAGTTGTGTCATGAGAGAACATAGAAGGGGCTTTACGCTGATCGAGCTTCTGGTGGTGATTGCCGTCATCGCGGTCCTGATGGCGATCCTGATGCCGGCGCTGCAGAGGGCCCGAGAGCAGGGCCAGCGGGCCGTCTGTATGGGCAACCTCAAGCAGCTCAGTCTGGCCTGGATCATGTACTGTGATGAGAACGACGACAGGATCGTCAACGGCGCCGCCGGGTTCCACTACTTGAGGAATGGCAGCAGCACAAGCGATGGTTCGAACCCCGATATCGTGGAGAGAGCCTGGGTTGGCCGGTGCTGGGCGGACGACTACGGGGCCGGCGGACAGCTCCCCGTGCCGACTCAAAAAGCGCGGATCGCGAACCGGGACGAGGCCGCCCTCTGGCCGTACGTCTCAGAGCTCAAACTCTTCGCTTGTCCGACGGGCACGAAAGGTGAGCTGGTCACGTACGCCGCCATGGACGGGGTCAACGGGCTGAACGCCAACAACGGCCGTACCGGCGTCAGTAGCGGGGCCAACCACGTTGTATCCATAGGCACCCGCGTGAATGGGACAGTGCTATGGCTCAAGAAGAGGAGCGAGATCAACCAGCCGGGGCCGTCCTATCGGATGGTCTTTATCGATGAGGGCTGGGTCACGCCGGACAGCTTCGCGATGCACTACACGGCAGCGCGCTGGTGGGACGATCCGCCGGTGCGGCACGGCGACGGCACGACCCTCGCCATGGCCGATGGCCACGCCGAATACTGGAAATGGAGAGGCGCCGACACCATCAAGGCCGGAAGAGATCGGCAGCGCGGACACAGCTCGGACATCACCCCCTCGACTGACGCAGGCCTCGAGGACCTTTACAACACGCAAAAAGCCTGCTGGGGCAAGGTCGGCTACGCCCCAGGCTTTTGACATAGCGGCATAGTCCATCGGCGGTTGTGCCCGCAGGAAACGAGGTGTACGCGCCGGACTATGGAATGAGAATGTGAGTTCCCATTCGAGCGCCGCTCGGATGGGAACTCTTCTTTTGCGCTATGCCGCCGGCGGTCAGGAATGCGCTCGGGCGTTGATCAGCGCAGCCAGCAGGATGTGCCGCAGACGGTCGGGGCTCAGAGCGTCCAGATAGGCGTCGGAGAAATCGAGCTTGAACCGGCCTCGAAAGTTCTTGATTCGCTTCTTCAGGTCGTCTTTTCCCAATGCGGCAATGGACGTTGCCGTCTTCTCAAATTGGCGCGGTGCGTACACAGTTATGACCTTCGTCAAGGCGGTTCTCTTGCGGATTTCTCGGCCAAACGCCGAATCGCATCTGAGGTATCGGGCAGCACGACGGCGGGCTTTCGCGGAAACTCTTGCGGGGCGGCGCAATCGCCGAAATTGGCTTATTATTGGCCGGGAAATTTTTTGTTCGGCCCGCGGACGTCTGATAATCTGAACTCATGAGAACAGACCAGCTTGATTACGTACTCCCGTCGGAGTTGATCGCCCAGCATCCCCCTGACGTTCGCAGCGCGTCCCGGCTGCTGGTGCTGGATCGCGCCGCGGGCCGTCACACGGACAGCCGTTTCGACCACGTGGGTGACTTCTTGCGGCCCGGAGACTGCCTTGTTCTAAACGATACGAAGGTTCTGCCCGCGCGGTTCTTTGCCCGGCGCTCGACCGGCGCGAAGCTGGAAGGACTGTTTCTGCATGAGACCTCGGCCTCCGGCGTCTGGGAGGTCATGCTCAAGGGCGCCCGCAAGATCAAGCCGAACGAAGCCATCCATCTCCAGGCCAGAGAGCAGCGTGACTTCTGCCTGGCAACGGTGCTGGAGAAGAAGCCGGAGGGGATATGCCTGCTGAAGGTCGAGACGCAAACGAGTGCCGCAGAGGTGCTCGAGCGCGTGGGCTTCCCGCCGTTGCCTCCGTATATCCGGCGGGACCGCGACCCGGCGGTGGCGCAAGATGACCTGCGCCGCTACCAGACGGTCTACGCCCGGCAGCCCGGCGCCGTAGCAGCGCCCACGGCGGGGCTTCACTTCACCGATGAACTAATCGAGCGGTTGAAAGACGCCGGCATTCGCTTCGCCCATGTGACCCTGCACGTCGGCGCCGGCACGTTCAAGCCAATCGCCACCGAGCACATCGAGGAGCACCCCATCCATCACGAGTGGTACCGCATCGACGCGGCGAACGCCGAGGCCATCAACGCCGCCCGCCAGGCCGGGGGGCGCATCATCGCCGTGGGCACGACCGTGACGCGCGTCCTGGAGGCGGTCTCTGAAGCGGGCCGGGCCGCTGCCTCCGAGGGCTCGACGAACCTGTTCATCACCCCGGGCTATCGGTTCAAGCTCGTCGATGTCATGGTGACGAACTTCCACCTGCCCCGGTCGACGCTCCTGGCCCTGGTGACCGCCTTCGCGGGGCTGGAGAAGATCCTCGCCGCCTACCGCCACGCGGTCGAGCAGCGCTATCGCTTCTACTCCTACGGCGACGCCATGCTGATCGTGTGACCGCGAGTGACGCGGGCTAAAGAATTCGTCGGGCCACGGGCAAGCGGCGTACCGCTGCTCCCAGCGCGAAGCACAGGGGGACCATCACGAGCGCTACGAGTGCGAATTTCAGCAGGGGGTACAACTCGACATCCCGGACCGCCAGCGTGACGAGGATGACGACGGGCGTGTGGAGGATATAGGTCGCGTAGCCGGCGCCGGCGGCTTCCTTAGCGAGCGAGCCTTGGCGATTGAGGTGCTCGCGGAACAGCACGGTCAGTCCTACGATCATGGCCACGCCCACAAGCTGTTCCCACATCGCATAGGCGAAAGCCTGCCAGTGGAACCCGCCGAGGAACTTCCCGACGTCGCCTTCCAGCGCTCCGCCCAACGTGAACAGCAGCGGGAAGATGACGAAGATGAGAACGGCGGCGAGAGCAAGCCATCGTCGGCCGGTCGCTCGGGACATGCGTGCCAGCCAGTCGTTTCGGCACGCCACGATGCCCAGCCCAAACATGCAGGCGTATTGTGAGACGAAGGGCAGCTGCAATCTGAGAGGGTCGAGACTCCAGGCGACGGGCAGGCGGACGCGAACCAGGAAGTTGGCGAGCCCCATGCCGGCTGCCAGAGCGATCAGCGTAAGGCTGCCGGGAGGGGCCTTTTGTTCGGACGTTGGAGGGTCGTTCCGCAGCAGGCGGTAGCCCACGTAAACGAATGAGAAGACGAGGAGGATCTCGACGAACCACAGCGGACCGCTGCCGAGGTGAAACGACGTGTAGTACCCAGCGAGCATCTCTCCGAAGGACCCGTCGATGTCGAGGGCGCCCGCCTTGATGAGGGGGTAGGCTTGCAGAGGATGGATCACGAACTCGTAGACGAGCAGGGGGATGCCCAGTCTCAGGAGGCGGTCGCGCAGGAACCGCCGCGGGCCCTTGCGGTCGTAGGAGCTGGGCGTGAAGTAGGCGGCCAGGAAGAAGAGAACGCCCATGAAGTAGCACTGGGTGACGGCGATGAAGAAGGATAGGGCTGTGATGGTAAGCATGTCGGCGGGCCGCTCCTTGTAGAACCAGGCCCCCTCGCCGCCATAGGTGACAGACAGATGCACCAGAATCACCAGTACGATCATTGCCGTGCGAAGATTGTCGATGAACAGCAGTCGGTTCTTCGCCATGCGCGGTTCCTGTCACTGCCACCTGATTGTCCGCCGGAACGTGATTCGGCGGTCACACCGAGATTGTCGCACGAACGCGTCTGATATTCCCGAAAAAAACTCGGCAAGTTTCTCGGCATCTGTGACGGGACGGGACCGTCAGCCCTTGGGCTTCCTGACCGGCCAGGGCCGAACGCCACAACGCTTGGCCCACTTTTCGTACAGGACCTTCATCTCATCGACTTTGTCGGGGTGGCTGCCTGCCAAGTCGTTCAACTCGGTGCGATCGGCCTCCAGGTCGTAGAGCTCCCACGCACCGCCGTGGGCCGCGACGAGCTTCCATTTGCCCTGGCGAACCGCCCGGTTGCCTTCGTGCTCCCAGTAGAGGGCGTCGTGACCCCGGCGGGAGCCGTTGCGGAAGATGGGCAAGAGGCTCTTGCCTTCCAGAGGAGTCACGGCCTTGCCCTTGTGCGTCCTCGGATACTCGGCGCCGGCGGCGTCGAGGCAGGTAGCCATCACGTCGATGATGTGGCCGGCCTGGCGTGTGATCGTGCCGCCGCTCTTGATGACTGCGGGCCAGGACGCGATGAACGGCGTGGCGATGCCGCCCTCGTGGACCCAGTGCTTGTAGCGCCGGAACGGCGTATTGCTCGCGTTGGCCCAGGACAAGCCGTAGCTCATGTAGGAATCGACCCCGCCCGGCGGCAGGCCGTTCTTGCGATTGTCGAAGCCGCGCGGCCCGCCCTCGGCGCAGCCGCCGTTGTCGGCCAGGAACATCACCAGCGTGTTCTTCTCCTGGCCCAGCTCTTTGATCTTGCCGAGGACTCGTCCGATGCCGTAGTCCATCCGCTCGATCTGCGCGGCATAGACCGCCATCTTCAGGTCCATCAGTTCCTTGTCTTTCTCCTCGGCCCAGGGCCACGTCGTCGCATCACGCGGCGACATCTTCCACCGGTCGCTGATGAGCCCCATCCGAACCATGCGCGCATATCGCTCCTCGCGAAGCTTGTCCCAGCCCTTGCGGTACGTGCCCTTGTATTTGGCGATGTCCTCAGGCCAGGCGTGCAGCGGCCAGTGCGGGGCGGTGTAGGCGAGGTAGAGGAAGAAGGGCCTGTCGTCGCGCCCGTATTCGTCGATGAACTTCACTGCATGGTCGCTGAAAGCGTCGGTGATATAGAAGCCCTCTTTCGGCGGCTGGTATGGCTGGTCGTCGAGCGCCATCGTGCGCGTGACGCCTTTGGCCTTGCTCTTGGTGATGTCGAAGTAGTTCGCGCCGCCGCTAACCAGGCCGAAAAAGCGGTCGAAGCCCCGGTCGGTGGGCCAGTGCGGCCGCCGCTCGCCGACGTGCCACTTGCCCGACATCAGCGTGCGATAGCCGGCGAGCTTCAGCGCCTCGGCGATGGTCACGCACCGATCGTTGAGATAACCCTGATAGGCGGGGTAGCCCCGGTCGGCGACCATGTGGCCGATGCCGGCCTGGTGCGGATAGAGCCCCGTCAGCAGCGAGGCCCGTGTCGGACAGCACCTCGCCGCGTTGTAGAACTGCGAGAACCGCAGCCCCCCCGCCGCCAGCTTATTAAGGCTCGGCGTGTGCACCTCGCCGCCATAGCAGCCGATGTCCGAGTACCCCATGTCGTCGGCCATGATGAGCACGATGTTCGGCCGCTTGCCGGCTCTCGCGTGAGAACTGATCGACCCCGTGCCGAAGCACCCGCATAAAGGCGCCGCAATGGCTCCTCCCGCGAGCGCCTTGAGGAACTCCCTGCGTGAAGGTTGTGAACTCATCGCAATCGCCTCATTGCGGGCCGAAGGGACATTTCACTCTGCGGTTCATCACTGCAAAAAACGAATGTCATCGCGAGCAAAGCGAAGCAATCTCTTTTGCCGCGAGGGCGAGATTGCCACGGCCTGCTTCACAGGCCTCGCAATGACATTTCATCGTTTCGTCTGTGACTGATCCGGGTGCCATGCTTACGCTTGCGTAAGCATGTTCCGACGCTCGACCCTACCTGTACATCTCGTCGAAGTACTTCTGCGCGCTGACGACGGCGGCGCGCATCATGTCTTCGGCCTTGGCCGTCTCTCGCTGGGCCAGGACGTTCATGAGCGCTTTCGTATCCAGCTCACGGGCCGCCTTCTCGCAGGCCTCCCAGCTCAGGACGCTGCGCACGACGCGATCGATGCCCTGCTCGGCATTGTCGTAGGCGCGGGTCTGCATGTCGTGACCCTTCCAGCGATTGTACCCGGCAGCTTGGATCAGCCCGGCGATGGCGACGTTCATGCCGTTGATGCGGGCGCCGTGGTCGATGTCATACTTGCCGGGGCCGCCCAGGATGATACCGTCGTTGTAGCCCTGGCTGTTGAGGTGCATGTGCACGCACATGCCGTTGTCGAGCTCCTCGACCGTATCGGCCACGTGGTCGAGCCCGATCATCTCGGAGTGGCCGAACTCCTTATTGACGCCCTTGTTCTTCGTGGAGACGCCGAACTCCCTCTCGACCTTGTACCAGAACAGCAGTGCGCTGGCGACGGTCGGGATGAGCATGGCGGGATGTCCCTCGTTGGGCTTGGGCTCGAAGCCAATGTAGAGTTGGCCGCCCTTCTTTTGCTCATACTTGCACAGGCCGGCCACGCTCTCCTTGAGGTTCTGGTACATCTGCTTGATGCCGACGGTGGCGATGTCGTACCCGAAGGAGCCGTTCCAAATGACGAGGGCCGGGGCTGTCTCCGGATGCCAGGCCTTCTTCATGGTGCCGTAAGCCAGATCGACGGTCCGGGTCCCCAGGTCCTCCGCGGCCTTGCGCTCGTTCGGATCGAGCGAAGCGATGCCGCCGTAACCGAAGTGCGTGTGCGCCCCGGGCGTGATCATGGCCAAATAGAGCTTGTTGGACACCAGCGCATCGGCGACGGCCTGGGCGTTGTCGTCGTCCACCTCGGCGTCGTAGTGCATCTCGATGCCGAGCACGACGTTCTTGGGGATGCGCAGCCTGATCTTATCCGCGACGAGCTGAATCATCTCAGGCGTGCCGAAGTCGCCACCCCATTCCGGCCGCATATCCCCCGGCACGAACCCCCCCTTACCCGCATTGAACGTCCACCGGCATATGCTGTGCAGAGATTTCTGTGCCATCTCAATCACTCCTTGGTCTGCATCCATTTGCGTTCTTTCGTGCCTTCGATAGGCCGATTGCCGCCCCCATAGTACAGCCAACACCCATACAAGGCAACCCACCAGCCAAAGGGCAGTAGCAGAACCCCGAAAACCACATTCCAAGCGGCCAATTGCCTGCAAGCACGCTCAGCATCGCCACGCACCATCGCGGTCAAGACCTGTGCCAACGGCCACAATTCTTAACGATTCCCCTCATCTCGCCTTCTGTTCTGCCCGATGTTGCCAACAGAAGGGAGTGCACCTAGGCGACGGACTACCACAATTCTGACAAGAACGGAAAGGCAAGAGAAATGGCACTTTTCGTGTTCGGTGCGGGTGCGACGAGAGGTTGCAGCTTTGTAGACCCGAAGACTGACCCTTGCTTACCACCTCTCGACCGCGATTTCTTCACGCAACTCCAGCGTGTACGTAATACAAAGCACAAGACGTTGATCAGCCAATTCCTGCAAGACGTTGTCGAGGTGTTTGGGGCGAATTTTGATGTGACAGTGGAGACGGTGTTCACCACCCTTGAACACACGATCAGGATGCTTAATGTCACCGGGGAGAACCGCGCGTTCAAGAAACAGGAACTCCAGGAGAAACGCGTCCGACTTGAACAGGCGATTGCCGTCGTGCTTGAGGACTCTCTGATGGAGAAGGATTCCGAAGGGCACTCCAAACTGACGCAGCGCAAGTGTGACTACCATGATGCTTTTGTCGCGAAGATATTGCAGGCGCGTGACGATATCATCACCTTCAACTATGACTGCGTTCTCGACTTCTCACTCAAGGACTGTGGGTCTAGCAAATGGAACCCGCGTTACGCCTACTGCTTCGATCTGGGAAGTCGTGGTCACCGACTCGAGGGAGACAACTTCTGGGAGCCACAAGTAAAGGCAGAACAGGATGGGACGGTTCATCTTCTGAAGCTGCACGGGTCTCTGCATTTCATTGTGAGTGGACCCGATGACAAACCCAAGGTCAAATTGAAACAACGTCCGTATACCAAACAGAACGGGAACCTCCAGTTTACTATTATTCCACCGGAGTGGCACAAGGCGTATGACAAGGGCGTATTCGCAAAGTTGTGGAAGCATGCTGCTGACGCAATACATGGCGCCAAGCACATCGTTGTGATCGGCTATTCCCTGCCCGAGACAGATCTACACTCAACAGCCCTATTTAGAACCAGCCTTCTCCTTAGGAAACTCAAATCGCTCGTCGTAGTCAATCCGGACCGGCACACACGCAAGAGAATTAGGACAGTTCTTCAGCGTGGCCTAAGTAAAGACACAAAGGTTCTCTCCTTCGAGCGATTTGAGCACTTCCTCTCGTGTGATCGCCAAGTGTGGGAGATATGATGGAAAAGGTAGCGACAAATAGCATGTCAGGAGCCTGTGTAGAATCCGAGAAACGCGATATCGTGGCCGACCACGATGAATCTCTCTGCTGGTTCTGCAAACGACGCCCGGCAAGCGACGAGGCAATACACTGGGTCAATCTGCATCGCGTACTTGACCGAAAACAGACATACATTGTCTTGGGAATTGAATACAAACAGAGGTACGTGACAACGAAAACTGGGGTCCCGCGGTGCTGCGGATGCAAGAGCTTGCACGACAAGGTGGGGACCGCTTTCGGGATAGTCTGGCTTGTGTGTGGTCTGCTGGCTGCGGCGTGGGTACTGAAGAACCCAGAAGTCCGTCAGGGCAGCGTGCTTGAGAACATCGTGCGCATCGCGGTTGGCGTCCCAGTGCTCTTCGCGCTGTGTGCTTTTCCGGTCTATGGCGTCTATTTCCTGGTGGGTGTTTGCTGGAAGTCAGAAGGGTATGCCTGCGAACATCCCAGCGTCAAAGCCCTGACAGCCGCTGGCTGGGAAGCCGCCAGCAAACCGGGGTACAAGTGGTAGTTTTGAACACCGTCACGTCTCTGGGAAAGCCACGCCCGTGCGGAGGGACGCTCATAGACTCCCGTGCTGTGGCCTCCAAAGCGTGTGCGGCCGGTGGCTCCATCGGCAGCTTCCTGTCGCCTGGGAAACAGGGTGCGGAAAACCGCTTGAAGGCGAGGGCCTGATATGGTAGTCTTGGGAATAGACGTGAGAATCGAAATGAGTGAGATCGAACGTTAATTGTGCCTCCAGCGAGAAAGGAGAGTTCTCCTTGAGGCTGCCGAACATCGAGAACGCAGTAATCGATTCTGAGAAGTTGCGCGATTACCTGTTGTCACCGTCGCACCCGGTGGGGCGGTTCAAAGCCGCATTTTTCGCGGCGCTCGGCTATACTCAGGAGAAGTGGAGACAGTTCGAGGCGGACCTTCGCAAGCAGCATCTCACCAAAGATGCCGTTCTTCGCCAGCAAACTTTGTATGGCAGGAAATACGAGATTCGTGGTAGAATAAGGGGGCCTGCTGGAAAGACAGGTGCGGTTGTCAGTATCTGGATCGTACTGGCTGACGAGAAAGTGCCTCGGTTTGTCACCGCGTATCCAGGAGATCGTTAATGAAATTCAAGACGCTAGATACCGTTGTCCTGAGCAAAGACATGCCGGATTTCGGATTGAAGAAGGGCGACCTCGGGGCCGTGGTGCAGGTTTATCCACCTGACGGGCTTGAAGTGGAGTTTGTGACAGCGGCTGGAAAGACGGAAGCTCTGGTAACATTGAACCCGAGAGATGTTCGCCATGTCGGGGATACCGACCTCATCGCGGTTCGATCCCTTCGCCAATCGGCCTGAGAGATTGTTTGGGCAGCCGGGTGGGATGGGCGGATTTCTGCCCGTGCGGGTTCTATTCGCTTGAGAAGCGGTCCTGACCTTGGTCCTCTACGGCTTCAGCAGGGGCACAGAGTGTGCTGCTCCAGCATTTGTTCCGCACAGCGTTTGAGGCTGCCGGAGGAGTACCAGTACATTCTCACTGATACGTCGTACCGCGCGCTGGTAGAGCTATTGGCCGAGTAGGGCGTCGATCAGGTCCTGGTTGGGCCGGCCGTTGCGGCCGACGACACCGAAACCGCCTTTGTAGTCCCAATTAGCCCAGGCGATGCCGTGCCTCTCCAGGTTGGCCCGCATGTCGCGATACCACCGCATGCGCGCCTCGTGCGGCGTGGTGGGCAGCGCACCCCATTCGCCGCAATAGAGGGGCAGGTCGAGCTCGCTCGCGAGTTTCAGCGGCTTGGCCAGCAAGGTTTCGAGCTTCTCGCGGTTGTAGACGCCGTTGTTGCTCTTGACGATTCCGGCGACTTCCGGGTCGAGCTTGGCGATCTCGTTGGGGTCCACGAGCAGGCCCGGGTAGTTCACGGGGCCTTTGTACTTGCCCACGCTGGTCCAGGAGGCCTTGTAATGCGTGATCAGCATGGGCGTGTAGAAGTGGAAGCTCAGGATGATGTCACGATCGCCCTCGGGAATGCGCAATTGGTCGAAGGTGCTCGCCGACTGCCAGCGATTCGAGCCGATGACGATCTTGCGGTGCGGCTCATTCTCCCGAACGATGCGCACCGCCTTGGCGACGAGCCGATTCCAGTCCGCCGGATCGTCGGCCACGGGCTCATTCATCAGCTCGTACGCCACGAGCGAGATGGGATACTTCTTCAGCTCGGACGATAGCTCCCGCCACAACTGAAAGAATTTCTCCTGCGCCTTGGGATCGGTCCAGAGCGGCTTTTCCGCCTCATTGAAGTGGTGCGAGCGCAGGATGTGCAGATCGACGACGACGCGCAGCTTGTTGTCGCGCGCCCAGCCGATGGCGTTGTGCAGGAGCGTGAATGCCTCCGGCTCCCTCCCGCCCGCCTCGTCCCAGAGCTGCTCTTCATCGACGGGCAGGCGAATATGATCGTAGCCGAGCGAAGCGATAAGCTCCACATCCTTGGCCGTGAAGAACTCGCGCCTCGGCTCGCCCCGCCGCCTACTCTGCGAAAGCCAATGACTAATGTTTGTCCCTCGACGAATCTCGAACGTACCATCCTTCTCAGCCGCCTGGACGCCGACAGCGGCCGAGAGCAATGCAATCACGATCGCGGCATAGCGCAACATCTTATCCTCCTCATTCAGAGTTGCTTCTTCAGGACCTGTTCCCAGTTGGCGTAGGCTTGCCCGTATGCCTCGGCGAGTTTGGCATCGGGCTTGACGGTCTTCACGGGTTCGAGGCCGACGAAGGCGTCGGCGGGGCCCTTGTAGAGGCCGGCGCCGATGCCGGCACCGCGGGCGGCGCCTTGCGAGCCGTCTGTGCTGTAGAGCTCGACGGTGGCGCCGGTGAGGGTGGCGAAGGCCTCGGCAAAGAGCGGGCTCAGGAACATGTTGGCGTGGCCGGCCTTGACGGTCTTGAGCTGCGTGCCCATGCCTCGCATGATCTGCAGGCCGTAGTTGAGGGCGAAAACAATGCCCTCCTGCGCCGCGCGGAGGAAGTGGGCCTTCTTGTGAATATTGAAGTTCCACCCGTGGCCGGAGGCGCCGATGTTGGCGTTCTCCAGCGTCCGTTCGGCGCCGTTGCCGTAAGGCAGGATGACGAGGCCGTCAGACCCGACGGGGACGGTCGCAGCCAGCTCGTTCATCTGGGGGTAGTCGAGCCCCTCGCCGCCAACAAAGTTGTGTTTGAGCCAGCTATTGAGGATGCCGGTTCCGTTGAGACACAACAGCACGCCGTAACGAGGATTCCCGGCGGTGTGATTGACGTGGACGAACACGTTCACGCGCGACTTCGGGTCGTAACTCTTTTGATCGGTAACGCCGTAGACCACGCCGGAGGTGCCGGCCGTCACCGCGATCTCGCCGGGCTCAAGCACGTTCAGCGACAGTGCGTTGTTGGGCTGGTCGCCGCCGCGATAGCTCACCTTCGTCCCGGCCGCAAGGCCTAACTCGTCGGCGGCCGCCTTCGTCAGCTCGCCCTGCACGGAGAAGGTGGGAACGGTCTCGGCGACCAGGTCGGTCGAGATGCCGTAGTGGTCCAGGACGAAATCGGCCGGCGCGTCGCTCGCGAAGTCCCACATGATCCCTTCGGACAGGCCCGACGGGGTCGTCTTGATCTCGCCCGTCATCTTCATCGCGATGAAGTCGCCCGGCAGCATCATCTTGTCGATCTTCGCATAGACGTCGGGCTCGTTGTCCTTGACCCACTTGAGCTTGGAAGCTGTGAAGTTGCCCGGCAGGTTGAAGAGGCGCTTGAGGCACTTGTCGGCTCCAATGCCGTCAGCGGCCTTCCGGCCGACCTGCACGGCCCGGCTGTCGCACCAGATGATCGACGGGCGCAGCACCTCTTTGTTCTTGTCGACCACGACCAGGCCATGCATCTGGTAGGAGATCCCGATGGCCTTCACGTCGCCGGCGTCGAACTGGGCCTCCGCCTTGATCTTCTGCGTGGCACGTCCGACGTGCTCCCACCAGGTCGACGGGTGCTGTTCGGCCCAGCCGGCGTCTTGGGCGATGATATCCAACTCTTTGTCCGGCGAGGTGGCCGCCGCCAGGGCCTTGCCCGTCTGGGCGTCGATGAGCGTAGCTTTGATCGATGAGCTGCCAACGTCATACCCCAACAGAAGCGACATCTCCTTGCTCCTTTCTTCTTCAAGCAAGCCTAATCTCCACTTTGCAGAAGGTCAGTCAGAATGACCGACCGTGCGGGGAGTCATTATATCCGCAAAGGGGGGCCCTGCAATTGGCAATTCCATGGTGGGTGGGAGCCACTGCGGGCGCAGTCAAGAAGATGAGCACAGGGACCGAGGACCTCGCAGCCCGAGTCCCTGAATGGCGCAATCCGCACACCGCCTGCGCGTTCGGCCAGGGGCCTGCTTCGTGCACAGCGTTGACGGCTACCGAGTGCCTCAGAACGTCGAAGGGTCGTTCAGCTCATAGGCTCCGAGATCCACGATCCATGGGTAGAGCGGGGCGTCCGCCACCCCGGTGTCCGCCGTGCTCGGATCATCTGCGAAGCGCGGCAGACTGCCGAGGTCCAAAGCCATCCGCTCGAGGCGATCTCCATCCAGATCCAGATCGTCGGTGTCCGCGGGCACCGCCGTGTTGTCCCCGGCATCCACGCAAGGCGATCCGGACGGGACACGCAGATCGTCATCCAGGGTGCCGACGACGTTGTCCGCACCCTCAGGATTCTGGAATTGCGGATTGGCGTCGAGATTCCCCTGGCCCCAGGTGACGGTGACCGGTCCGGCGCGCGAGACCCCGTTGACGCCGCCCAACACATCGCTGTACGACACAGTCAATTCGGCGTAATTGTCACCCGTACCTGCCAGTGCGATCTGCACGCCGGCGCTGCCCTTGTGATCCCAGATGATACAGTTGGCCATTGTAACCACGGTCTGGTGCAGAGCCAGGGCTTGCGCCGCTTCGATGTCTTCCGCGACGTTGCGGTTAAAGGTGCAGTTGGTCAACACGCCAAGAGCGGGCGCCAGGAACGCGGCCCCGCCGTCCAGATACGCGAGGTTGCCGCTGAAGAGACTGTTGGTGATCTCGAGGTTCAGCCCCGCGTCGAACACCGCTCCGCCCGAGCCGAGCCCTGCGTTGCCGACGAAGCGACATCCGGTCACCCGGGAATCGCTGCCCTCATGGTTGTAGATGGCGCCGCCGTCCCAGGACCAGTTGCCGTGGAACGTACAATCGAGCAATACACAGTTGCTGTCCTCGGTGAACATCCCACCTCCCTGGTCGCCTGCGAGGTTGTCCTGGAACGTGCAGCCCACCAGAGTCGGTTTGCTCTCCAGGCTGTGCAAGCCTCCTCCCTGGCCGCCGGCCCAGTTCTGGTAGAACAGGCACGAGGCGAACGTAGGCTCGGACAGGTAGCAGGAGACTCCGGCCCCTTCGCCCCAGCCTTCGAGGCCGTCGCCGGAAAGTTGCCCGGCGCGATTGGCCCGGATCGTACATTCCGAAATGAGCGGATTGCTGCGGATCAAACGGATGCCGGCCCCCTCGATGCTGTTGCCGCCCGTGACCGTGACACCTTCGAGCAGGGTCGCGCTGTCGACGTTGCGCGCGTTGACCACGTGGAAGCTGTTGTCGATGCGCAAGATTTCGCTGTACAGGTTGTGCGATTCCGAGACGGGCCGGTCGTCGCCGTTCAGGTCTCCGCTCAGGATCGTCCTGTAGACCGGGATGTTGCGCGCATTCGGATCGGCGTGCCCGAGACCGGCGTAGCCGCCTTTGACCTTCACGCCGCTCTTGAGTTCGAATGCGACAAGATAGTCGCCGAGGACCACGTTCTTGCCGAAGTCCGGCTTGTAGGTCCCGCGGGCAACCCATATCTCATTACCCACTTGCGCCACGTCCAGCGCATCCTGCAGAGATACGTAGGCGTTGTCCCAACTCGATCCGTCGTCGGCGCCCTTAGCTCGGCCGTCCACATAGATGCGCGTGCGCAGGAAATTCGCGACGAGCGTGTAGTGGGCATCCACGAGTACGGTCGTTTGCGCGGCGCTCGGATCGGCGACGCGTCCCGTATCGACGGCGCTTCCGGTCCAGCGGAGGAAGTGATAGCCCTCGTCCGGCACGGCCGCCAGATCAACGGTGGCGCCGGGGGCGTAACGGAACACGTCCTGCCCGGGCGAGCTCACCTCACCTCCCGCCGTCGCGCTAACCGTCAGAGAGCGAAACTCCGTGGACTGGGCGCCGAGACTGACCCATGCGGTTTCCAGGCCGTCGCCGTTGCGGGCCTTGACGCGGTAGGCATAGGTGGTGTTGGGCGCCAGACCGGTGTTCTCCCACGTGGTGTCCGTGGTCCAGCCGGAGATCATCCCGGCCGTGGTGTTTTCGCAAAGGTACAGGGTGCCGGAGGGATTCCCGTTGGCGCCCCATTGGATCTGGATGCTCGTCGTGGTGATGCCGGTGAAGGCAACCGGCGTGGGTACATTGGCATGTGTGTACGCGTAGACAGTCTGGCTGGGGGCGCTCTGCACGGCGTCGCCGTTGCGAGCCCGGGCCCGGAAGCCGTAACGACGGTTGGGCAGTAGTGCATCGTTGACCCAGAAGCTGTTGTCCCGGCGCCACAGCGACGCCTGGCCCGTGGTGACGTTCTCAAGCCACAAGCCCGACTCGCCTCGGTCCAGACCCGAGGGCGTATTCTCCGACCGGACCTGAATACTGCTCGCCGTCACGGCGCCAAAGACGACCCCGGTGGGCGCCTCAATCGCCGAGTAGCTTTGGACCGTGGCGGAGAACGCCGTCTCCAGGTCGTCGCCGTTGCGGGCCTTGACACGATGGCCATACTGAACGTTCGGAGACAGATCGGTATTCAGCCATTGCGTATTGGTAATCCAGCCTGAATTCGCCCCGGTGACGGTGTTCTGGCACCAGTACTGCGTGCCGGCAGGGTTGCCGTTGCCGCCCCAGTGGGCGAAGATCTGACTGACGGTGATATCGGAAACGCTGACAGCAGACGGCACGACGGCCAGCGTGTAAATGCGAGTCTCGGGGCTGAACGACGTGGCGTCGCCGTCGCCGTTGCGGGCCTGCGCGCGGAAGCTGTATCGCGTGTTCGGCAGCAATCCATCGCTCGTCCAGAAGTCATTGTCCTGCTGCCACCCGGACCCGTGACCGGTCGTGACGTTCTCCAGCTTCAGGCCGGAGAGTCCGCGGTTCAAGCCGGATAGATCGCTGCTCGATTTGACCTGAACGCTGCTCGTGCCGATCTGGCCGAACGTGACACCGGCAGGAGTTTCGATGCCCGTATACGCATACCATTCCGGTGAGTAGGCGGTCTCATTGCCCTTGCCGTCCCGCGCCTTGACGCGGTAGCCGTAGAGATGGTTCGGGTTCAATCCCACGTCCAGAAAGATGGGGCTGATCTGCCAGGGCGAATCCGAACCACCGGCCCCGCCCGTAGGACTGGCGACGAAATCGAACGCGTACTCTTCGGGTCCGGATACGTCGCGCTCGATATCGGCCATCATGCTGATGGTGGTGGTATCGATCTGATCGGGTGCGGCGACCCAGACGGCCGGATCAGGAATGGGAGGGACGTTCTCCTCGAGTGTGACGAAAGTCCCGTGATACCCCCCGTCCCAACCCACGGAGTTTTCCGCCTCGATGTAGTAGTAGTAGCGCGTTCCCGGAACCAGCCCGGCGATCTTCTGGCTGAGGACCGCTCCGGTGCTCTGGTCTTCAATCCACTCGGTGTGCCACGTATGACTCTCCACTTCCCGATAGTTGAATCGGCACCGGCAGAACTCGCCGCCATCGTCGTAGAGGGTCGCCTGCAGCATCGCCGTCGTCTCCGTGGGTTCGGCTGCGCCGGTAATCACATAGGGTGACTCGACATCCTCCGGCTCTTCCTCCTCTTCTTCTTCCTCCTCCTCCCAGTCCTCATACTTGTAGACGAATGAGGCCTTCACTCGTTTGAGGTACGGGATCGGACTGGCGCCGTCATAGTACGTGCCCCTGACTTCGATGACGTCCCCTGAGACGAGGTTCATCGGATCGTCGTAACAGACGTCGAGGCTGGTCACGTATTCCACCACACCCTGGGGATCGTCAAGAAGATCCATCATGTAGACTTGGACCGTGTAGCGACCGGCACATACAGGGTAGATCTCCTGGTGTTCATCGGTGCTGACATAGGCCCGGAACTCAACCTCACCCGTACCCCACCCCGTGGTTTGACCGGGAACGGCGCCGAGCAAGGCCAGAACGATAGTACACAGTGATGTGGTTGCCATCACTCTCCTCCTTCCATTGTCGGCGGCAAGAGAGCATCGCAGGCAGCCATGCTATCCACGCCGGGGCATGGCTGCGCCCCGTGCTCTTGCGCCGAATTCAGGACTTTCCAAACCAATTGAGTATACCATGTCAAGGGCCCTGGGTCAAGATAACCATGGATTGTCACGGCCCATAGTTATAGGACCTTGCATGGCCTTCCGGCGGCTGGGGCGCATCCACGGAACGGGCATCTGCCGGCAGTGCTCAAGAACGGCTAACCGTGGCCCGTGAGGGGGTCGCGACGTGGTCCTATGGCTCGATGGCACGGCTGTAGATGCGGACGTCGTCGATCAGGCCGCTCCAGAAGGCACCGCTTTCGGCGTTTGGGCCGCAGGCGAGATGCAGACCCGTGGTCAGGCCCTCCAGCTTCGATTGGGTGTCTTGGGCGGCTTCGACCTCATCGACGTAGAGGATCCGATTGGGGCCGTCCCAGACGAGACCCACTTCGTGCCATTCGCCGTCCGTGACGGGCGTTTGCGATTCGAGGTCCCGCGCGCTGCGTCCGGATCCCTTCAGTTCCGTCATCAGCATGCCCGCCCCACTATCGGCCATCAGCCAGCTCACACCGCCGGCCTGTGAGAGGATCGTCTGGCCCGGGGCGCCGCCCTGGACCCACGCGAAGATGCTGAACGACCCCTGCGACGGATTCAGGACGAAGGGTGTGCGAATACAATCGTCCACGCCATCGAGTTCAATCGCGCCATCCACTTTGCCCGCGGATGGCTGCCAGACGGGGCCGGCGACGAGAACGCCGTCGTGGTCGCCCATGCTGTCGCTCGCGACATCCCCTTGCGTCTCATCGAGCTTCCAGTGGGCGAGGAAGGAGAAATCCTTCGACCATTCGTCGGAGCAGAGCGTCTCGCCGGCCGTCATGATCTTGACGCTGCACGCGGCGCTCTCGGCGAACAACTGGGCGTCCGCGAGCGTCCCGACGCTCTGGCCCCAGTGATAAGGGACGGCCAGCTTCGGCAAGAAGTAGGTCGTGGCCTCGGCCGCCTCGGCGGCGTTCATCGTGTACGTGCCGCCCGCCGGCAGGAAGGCGACGTCGATATCCTCGAGGTCGCGCATTTCCGGGATCAGGTCGGTGTCGCCGGCGACGTAGACGCGCTTGGAGCCCAGCTCAACGACAAAGCCGACCCAATTATTCGTCTTCGGATGGTTCGGCTTGTTGGTGTTGTATGAGGCCACCGCCGTCACGCGGACCGGCGGCCGCTCGAGGGTCTGGCCGGGAGCGATGGCTTGTCCGCGACCGTAGGCCTGAACCACGCCGGCCGCCGCGATGAATTCCGTGGCCGGTCCCGAGACCTTGGCGATGTCGCCCGGCACGTAGTGGTCGCCGTGCGTGTGCGTGACCAGGACCAGCGTCGCATCATGCGGCGACGTCGGCATGTTGCGCGGATCGACGTAGACCACCGTATCCTCCCACGCGATCCTCACGCTGGCATGGCCGATCCACGTAATGCAGACCGGCGTCTCGTCGTCTTGTGCCTCCGGAGCGAACTCGTCGCAGCCGATATCGCAGCGGTCGCCGACGACGCGCGGGTCCCCGTCGATGTCCGTAGCAATGAGCCCGACCGTGAGAGCGGGATCGCCCGCATCGACGCACGGCGAGTCCTCGCGCAGGTGGCAATCACCATGAACCCAGACGGCGGCCGGGTCGCCGGGGACGGCGGGCAGATTCGCATCGGCCGGGTCGGACCAGTAGCCGGGCTGCATGAAACCCGGGTCGGCGTCGATGTTGTCTGTGCCTGCAGAACCGCCCTCGACGTTGCAGTAGCTAACGGTAGCCGTGGCTGTGTCGATCTGTGCGGCATCCACGTCCACCCCGTTGGAGTAGACGATGGAATTGGCGACGGTCGGCATCCCGCTGCGGATGCCGGCGCCGCGATTGCCTACGATCGTGCAGCAGGCGATCGTCGCATAGTTTTGCCAGCGCCCGCTCCGGGACATATCGATTCCGTCGCCGCCGTTGCCGGCGATGATGCAGTTGATGAACGTCGGGTTCGACGCCGGGTCGCTGCACTGCCAGAGCTTGACGCCGGCTTCGACGTTGTCGACGATGCGGCAGTTGCGAATGACCGGCGCGGCGTCCTCACAATAGACGCCCAACCCGGCCCCCGTGATCGTCAAACCTGCTAACACGGCCCTGGCATCTCCGCCGCCGGCGAAGACCACCGACTGTGCCCCCCCACTGATGATCGTGGCGGCGACGACGTTCGGGTCGTTCGGGTCCTCGGAGCGGAGGGTAATGGCCTTGCCGCCGAAGTTGACGCTTTCCGCGTAGACGCCGGGAGTCGCGACAATCATATCGCCCTCGTTAGCGTCCTGTATGGCGTGACGGATGTAGTCGTACCGCGTGCCCTTCGTCACGTTCTGCACGGGGCCGTCCTCGGTCGTCAGGGCCGGCATGACCAGCTCGATCCCTGCGTCCATCCCGAGATTGCGCGAGTACTTCTTCTCCGCAACGTTGTTCCAGTGCTCGTGGGCGCCAAGGCTGGCCAGCCGCGTGCCGTCCCCGTCGGGGTCATAGGTCGTCCCGGAGGGCGGATTGTCGGCCAGCGCCGCCTCGTGCAGGTAATTGTCCACGCCTGGGCCCGTGCAATCGGTGGCTCGCGGCTCGTTCCGGATGAAGTCCAGCGCCACCGAATCGATCGCCACGGGGTCCTGGGAGACGAACAGACTTGATGTCCAATCGTCGCCGAACGAGGTGAAGCGAATCACCTCGACACTCTGGTTCCGCGCCGCGTACAGGGCATCGACCATATACAGCAGCGTCTTGCCGCCGAGGTGCGGATGCCCGATCAGGTCCACGAGACAGCAATAGGTTCCCATCGGCTGGCTGCGATTGCCGAAGTTGTGCAGCGGCTCCGGCGTCCAGCCGCCGGCGCTCGAATAGCCGGGGAAGTGGACCGATCCGAAGTGGTTCTTGCCGCACGCGGTGATGCCGAACAGGCTGTGCGCCCTCAGCAGCGCCATGTTGATCATGTAGTCCGCCTCCGTCACACAGCGCGGGACATACGCGCGGGCGTTGCCCCACACACTTGGGTCGGCGAAGTGTATCGGATGGGCCGGGTCGGGCGTCGCGCCGACGCGCCCGCTCCGCGCATAGCCCGGGCGAACCACGAACCTGATATTCCGAAACTCCGGGTCCGGATCCGTGCGGATCCTGTTATAGATCGGATCGCCGATGTACCGTGCGGCGTCGTAGAGCGTGATCGCCGAGCCGGGCACACCCACGACATGGATGAGCTGATCGAGCAGCGAGTGAATCATCTGGGGGCTCGGCATGCCGGCCCTCGAACCCCAGGCCCCGCCACTATCCTGGTTCATGTTGATCTTGATGACGATTGTCTCGCCGTTCTGGTAGCCGACCTCACCAAGGTTGCGGCCCTGGTTGAAGTGCTTGAAGAGCGCGTCCCACGCCCCGGCGTCGTCCTTCTGACCGGTCAGCGTCCGGATCGACTGCGAGACCATCGAATCCACGATCGCCTGATCGACGTTCGCATCCTCCCACCAGCGGCCCGTCGCACCGTCCCAGCGCGTCGATTCCGGATCGTGCACCCACACGACGCGGCCGGGGAAGATCCCTTTGCCCTCGCCCATCGGCGCATTCGGCGGATCGCTCGGCGTGAACGCCGCCTCGGCCCCGCGGTCGGCGGTCGTGCTGATGGACCACCACATCGCCGCGACCGCCACGGCCATAAAGACCCCGGCCACGACGTAGCGCGACTGGCCCAGCAGCCGCCGGGCCTTGCGGTAGGCCAGCATTGAGCCGACGATCCCCGTCAGCCAGATCACGAAGCCGCTCGCGATCGGAGCGGCCAGCCGCTGGCACGGGTACGTCGCCCGCGAAGGCTTCGGAATCACGCGAACCAGAAACCAGATCAAAGAGACCAAGCCCGCAAGCGGAAACACCCACCGAACCCACCCGTATCGCTTGCCCGCACGAATCGGCCGGCCCGTTTTGGGACATACACGCAGCTCGTCGCTCTTTCCGTCAGGTTCCATCGGCATACTCCTCGAATTCCCCCTGAACTTCACCTGAGAACGATCCCTGCCGGCCCCCGACGCCAGGACGTGCTCCTCCCTCGTACGCTCGGAGCCGACCGTTTCCTATTGTACCGGCCCGCAAGGCAAATTTGAAGCGAAGAATCCCTCCACCCGTACTCGGGCCCCGGGTGCCCCGAGCATCGGGGGCGCCTCGCCACGGCCCGCAAACGCGAAGCGGCGCTGGAATCAAAGGCGGTGGATGCGGTAGGGATTGATGGTCCGGCCGCAACACGGGCAGGGCGGCCGACCCGACCACTTCCCGGGCGGGGCCGACGATGTGGCGTAGCCGGTGAACAGCGTCTTTCCCGTGGGCCGTCGGAGATAGCCAATCGCCGGCGAATGCCGATGCCAAAGACAGCGGAGCCGTTCCTTTTTTTGAACGGCTCCGCAGGGTATGGTGAACAGAACCTACCGAGAGTCCCCTCCGGGGTCGGTCCTGGCGTGCGATCAAAAGGTAGGGCGGGCTGCTCCTCCTCCGTAATGTGCGAAGTTATGCAGGTTTAGGACGCTCCGCCCTATCTGTTTGGCACTATGTCGGATACGAAAGAGCTGTCGCGCCCAGCCCCATGCCTGTCGACCGCCAAGGTTTCGTCGCTGCCTTCCAGCCCTTCTTGGCGCAGCCATCCACTGCCGGGACGCCACGAACGAATCTGCTCCCATCTTAGCAACGGCGCAAAACATGGCAATAGTAAAATCCCTGAATTTTCCAAAAACCCCAGCTTGCCCATTTAGTACAGGCAGCCACACCCTAAACCCTCACGGCTTTGCCTGTTTGCATGGCTGCACGGGCGAGGATCTGCTATTTGTGATGGGCGATTTGCCGGCGGATCTCAGCCGGGGGAGTAGGCATTTGGAGGGGGTAGCAGCATTTGGGAGAGTCGTTTGAAGAGTCAATCGCGGGTAGGAAATCGCAGGCTATTTGCCTTGCTCGTACTTGACGGTGGAACGTCGGCCGTTCCACTTGCACAGCCAGGAATCGAACAGCGGCGTATAGCCGTCGGCATCGTCATCGAGCTTGAAGATGGTGTTTCTGCGCCATTCGATGATTTCGGTGCTGAGTTTCTCCGCCTCGCCTTCCGGCAGCTCCAGTCCGTTCATCTCCAGCGGGTCGGCGCCCAGTCGGTACAACATGACACGATCGTGCTCGGGATCGTAGACGTACTTGCTGTCGCCCCGGACAAAGCCGACCGGCCCCTGCTGCATCCACCCGGAGAAGTAGGTCCTCCGATCGGCCGGAAGCGGTTCGAGGGCGTTGACGCCGTCAAAGTTCATCGGGTCGAGGTCGAAGCCGAGCAGACCCAGAATCGTCGGCGTCAGGTCCACCGAACTAACCGGCCCGGTGACCCGCGTGCCCGGCTCGACCAGAGAGGGCGCCCGCATACACATGGCGATCCGCAGGACCTCCTCGAACACGAAGCGCTCGTGGCCCATGATCCGGTGCTCGCTGAATCCCTCCCCGTGATCGCCGACGACGCAGAAGATCGTCTCGTCGGTCAGGCCGAGCTTGGCCAACTCCCCGTCCAGCGCGGCGATGAATCGATCGGTATAGGCGATCGTCTGCTGATACTTGCCCACGAGCGTATCGGCCTCGGGCTCAAACCACTGCGGCACCTCATACGGATCGTGCGTCACCGAGCACAGGACGACCATCAGGAAGGGCTTGTCGTCCGATTGGATCCAGTCCGTGACCGGCTCGAGCAGCGCAAACTCATCACAACCAAGGTAGCCGATGTACCGGTTGGGATCGTTCAGGTCCTCCCGCGCGTAGAACTTGTCGAAGCCCAGGTTATGCACGAGCCCCGGGCGCGACTCGAACGTGCCCTTGGCCGACTGGAAGAAGGCCGTGCGAAAGCCCATGCCCTGCTCCAGGATCGTGGCCAGGCTCGCATAGGGCTTGTCCATCGGCACGGTCTCGGCGATATCCTGTGAGGCCGAAGGCCTGCGGCCCGTCAACATGCCGAACAAGGCCTTGGTCGTATGGGTCAGGACCGATCGGGCGTTCGTGAAAGAGACCCCCTCATCCGCCAGGGTGGCTAAGTAGGGGGTCAACCCGCCCGGACGGACACTCATCTGGGGCGCCACGCCGCCCTGCTGGCCCGCGAGGCTGGTGCAATCGTACTGCACCCCTTCGAGCACGACGATCACAACGTTGTGGTTGATCGACTGCGGCTTGAGTCGGACCGGCAGACTATCCTCGCGCGGCAGCTCGCGGGTGGCATTGCTGAAGTCGTCGCGGGCGAGGTACCGGTACTGGGGCAGCACGAAGGCGAGGACCGCCCTTGAGTGGCAGTTGGATCGAAGACCGGCCGCGACAATATGCGCCGAGCCCAGGCTCGATACGGCCGTATGACTGATGACGGCGACGGTGCCAATCACAAGCGAGACGGTGACCCGGGCGCGGAACCGTCTCTGGTTGTAGTTCGGCGGATGCGGCCTGGCAAGAACGGACACCAGAAACGCTATGGCGAAGCCACTGGGAACCAGTAGGACCGCCGCGGCGCCCGGCCGGGCCGCGAAGTTCTTGAACACCATGGCAAGGACGTTGATCGGGTCGCGAATCAGCGGAAACATGTCCATCGGAAGAATCTGCGTGCCCGTGCGAATCAGCCAGGCGGCGTTCATCACCGACCACGTGCAGACCATCGCGGCGAAGATCGTCGTGCCGCGGAGCATTCTCTTCGTCGGCCAGCGGTAGCACAGCAGCGCCAGGGCGACTTCGATCGCCAGCAGCACCGCGACATCCGTGCAGATCCAACTCGGATATTCGTGCAGCAGGCCGTAGCGGGCGCCATGGAAGAACTTCACCGCCATGTTGCAGAACAGCGCGGCAAACAACACGACGCTGTGGGCGCGCGGAGCCAGCACAGCATACGCCTCTTGCCCATAGCGACGCCACGTTCCCGCGACGCCGGATTGTAAGCGATTCACCTTCATAAAAAGGAACATACTCCAAGCCGGCGGCCGGAGCAAGCCGTTTCCCCGCCGCCGATCATCCCACATCCATCAAAGACCACCCATTATCATTATATCAAAATGGGCCTGCCGAAGGCGCGAGAATTATCGATCGTCTTCTCTATACGTAGTCGGGCGCGGTTCGTTTTCCTTTCTGCGCATCGGCAGAATCGGCCCCGTGGCTTGAGAAGACCACGCTCAAGGGCCTGGGCCGTCGGCTATTATAGGGCTGATCGCCTCGCCTGAATCGGCATACGGCTTTCATGCTTCATTACCCCCGCTGCCTCGCCATAGCCTCTTCGCCCTGTTAGAGAGCCAGCGTACTGACCACCCACAGAGCCGCAGCCGCCGCGCAGCCCTCCACGAGCGTGCCCAGGGTTTGGAGCTTGTACCCTTCCTTGACGGTCATCCCGGAAAGCCCGGTCACGACCCAGAAGTAGCTGTCGTTGACGTGGCTGACAACCATGGCGCCGGCGCCGATGGCCACGACGGCCATGGCCCGCGCCGCCGGAGCGCTGAGGTTCAGAGCCTCCAGAAGAGGGGCCATAATGCCGGCCGTTGTGATAATCGCCACGGTCGACGAGCCCTGGGCGGTCTTGATCGCGGCGGCCACGAGAAACGGCAGCAGAATGCTGAGGCTCGCGCTGCCGCCGACGTGCTCCGTGATGACGTCGGCAATCCCGGAGTTCTGGAGCACCTTGCCGAACGCGCCGCCGCTGCCGGTGATGATGATGATGGTCGCCGCGGCCAACACGGCCTCGCCGACCCAGCCGGAGGTCGAGAGCATCTCGCGCGTGAGCTTGTGGGGCAGGAGGAAGGCGAAGAAAACCCCCAGCAGCAAGGCGACGACCGGCTGTCCGATGAAGCTGAGCAGGGCCGTCACGTTGCCCGGGCCGCAGCGCTGGATGTGAAGATCGGCCGCGGACTTCAAAACGATCAGGACGATGGGCAGAAGGATCGGGATGACCGACTTAAGCGCAGACGGGCGCCGCATGTCCCCAGGCACCGTGCCCGATTCATCAACCGTCGGCTCCGAGGCGACGGGCCGGCCCCGCGCCATCTTGATGGCAAAGAGCCATCCGGCCGCGAGCGCGACCAGACTCACGGGAATTCCCCAGAGGATGACCAGGCCGAGGTCCGCCTCAAGCAACCCGGCCGCCGCGATCGGCCCCGGCGTCGGCGGAACCATCGTGTGCGTGGCGTAAAGCCCGAGACTCAGCGCGATCGCACTGGCCGCTAAAGGCACGCCGGCCCGGCGGGACATCGCCCGCGCCAGCGGCGCGAGGACCACGAAACCCGAATCGCAGAAGACCGGAACGCTCACGATATACCCGATGATCCCCATCGCCAGCGGCACGTTCTTCTGGCCGACCACGCGCACCGTGCGCTCGGCTAAGGCGTACGCGCCGCCCGATTTTTCGAGGAACGTCCCGATGATCGAGCCGGCTAAGATCACGATCCCGATCGCGCCGATGGTGCCGCCGAAACCGGCATTGACCGAACTGACGACCTCCGCCAAAGGCATCCGCCCCGAGAGAATCCCATACCCGAACGCCGCCAGAAGCAGCGCCAGGAAAGGGTGCAGCTTCAATCGCGTAGTCGTCAGGACGATGAAGACGATCGACAGTCCAAGCAGTGCCAGCAGCCACATACAGTCCGTCCGTTCCTTGTAGGATCTCCCCACCACGCCGGCCCGACAGCCCGGGGCCCACAACACCGCGGGATCATACCCGCCCACGCCCGTCGATGCCAGAGAAGAAAGCACACGAACACGACGGGTGTCTGACTAAGCTTTGTGGCAGGATAGGTCTCTTCTGTCACCCCGAGCGAAGTCGAGGCCTCTGGCTGGGAGTCGGAGGCGTCCTGCGGTCGCGGGCAGATGTCTCGACTACGCTTCGCTCCGCTCGACATGACAAGAGGAAGGAGGGGCTCGGCTCCACATGGCGAATGACAGGAGGCCCGCCACGATATCTGGGCACGCGAACACGACACCGCAGCCGCCGGGCGCGGACTGGGCCGCGTCGCCCGCGCGTATCGCTCGCACCGAAATTGTCGCTCTGCGCGGGCGTTTTTTCTTGACAAAAACGCGCTCACGGCGTAGGGTGACGATGTCTCGCCGCACGGCGGTGAGCAGCATGAGCGGGCGGTCCGTGGCCGCCGGCTCTTGACAACCGATTAGACGTCACGGCGGCCGCGGGTGCCGCCCAAAGGATGACCGAGGGCCGCATTGCGAGTCGCCACGCGACCGGCGCCCGTTGACGTTCATCCTCCAATCCGCGCACGGCGGAGGCGATCCGCCCGGATCGCGAATCCGCCGCCGATTCCAGACCGAACAGCACCCGAAGAGGCTGCATCCACACTTCCAGGATCCGTCTGACGGGCCATTCCTATCGAGACCTCACAAACGCGAACCACGACGCGCGACGCCCCAGGCCGGCGTCGCAGAAAGGAGCGGAGAAATGAGAAAGCAACGAGACGAGAACGAAACGACCTCAGCCAGGCCGACCTGCTACGACTGCGTATACGCGCACTGGGACTTAGCCGCGTGGGCGCGGACCATCTCGTTGGGCCAGCCGGCTCGGCCGCTCTGCGCCAACCAGCCCGATTCGCCCGGCCGGCTGCGCGAGGTCCCGCTCACCGGCCCGTGCCCGAACTTCCGTCCGAAGCGTCAGCCGCCGGTCCGGCTGGACCCGCCGGAGCCGCCGAGCGAGGACGTCTGCTACATCGCCCTGACGCGTGGCATGTTCGCCATGGTCGATCGCGAGGACTTCGAGCGGCTCAACCGCTACCGGTGGAACGCCTTTCGCAGCGGCGGCAAGCTCTACGCCCGCCGCTCCATCCCCGGCGGCACCATCCTCATGCACCGCGAGATCATGCAGCCGCCGCCGGGCATGGTCGTCGACCACGTCACCGGCCACGGCCTGAACAACTGCAAGCGCAACCTCCGCGTCTGCACGCCGCGGCAGAACGAGCACAACAAGCCCCCGCGCGGCGGCAAGTCGCGCTTTAAGGGCGTCTACCGCCGGCGCAATAAGTGGTACGCCGCGATCAAGCACAAAGGCGTACCTTACTACCTCGGCACGTTCGACGACGAGGTCGCAGCCGCCCGCGCCCGCGACCGCATGGCCTACGAGCTCCAGGGCCCCTACGCCTACCTCAACTTCCCCGAAGACTACCCCGACCACCCCGCGGCCGGGGAAATCCGAAATCCAAAGCACGAAATCCGAAACAAATCCGAATGACCGAAAGCCAAAACAAACAGACTTTCCTCTCGCAAAGGCGCAAAGAACGCCAAGAACCGAAGACGGAGGGCAGAGAGCGGAAGACGGACGGCAGGCAGAATAATCAATAATCAATCATCGATAATCAATCCAAGGGTCTCACCACAGAGAACACAGCGCGGCCTCCGGCCGCAGCCAAAATGCTTGCTAAAAAAACAAGATGTTACGACCTTGTAGTACAGAGGAAATCATCAATCATCAATCATCCATAATCACCACGAATGGCACGAATCACACGAATTCAGGTCTCTCGCGGAGACGCGGGGGAAATGGAACCGCCGATGAACGCTGATGGACACGGATACCCGGCCGGAGGCTGGTGTCTGGCTTGTCGCTTATCACCTATCACTTCTCGCTGTGCTGCCGCAGGCCGGGGCGGGGGCAAAGCAGAAATCGCCAAATCGGCAATGCCAAATAGTAAATAGTAAATTGAATGGCTCTTGCCCGTCGGGAGGGGCGATGGTATTATAGACGCGTGAGTGGCTCGGGAAAGTGGTTGGTGAGAGTTGTATGCGGACAATCGCGGACAGGCA
>Ga0207752_1000108_pt1 | contig 36137 bp, 27 predicted proteins | sample Pon2CUnioCityCA_6_FD_187272 | JGI IMG/M metagenome (GOLD analysis project Ga0207752, IMG submission 187272) | Marine sediment microbial community from Union City, CA, USA - Pond 2C Sediment 2 (SPAdes) | ecosystem: Environmental > Aquatic > Marine > Intertidal zone > Salt pond sediment ... | reverse complement strand
CGGGCAGATGTCTCGACGGCGCTTCGCTCCGCTCGACATGACAAGACTAAGGGGGCGCTCCGCTCGATATGACAACAGTAGGGGCGCTGTGCTCGGCATGACAAAAGGAAAAGCCGATTCCGTTCCGGCCTACGTAGGATGGGTTCTCAACCCACGCGTCATATTCACGCGGATTGTTCAGACTACGGGGCCGTAGCGTGGGCCGAGGGTCTGGGCCAACTGCCTGCCGTAGGTGAGCAGTTCCTCGCGCTCGGCGTCGGTCAGCGGTTTGTACCGGCGGGCGAACTCTACGTTCTGGATCGCCTGCTCCATCGTGAATGGGCCGACGTTGGCCACGCAGACGCCTTCGAGGTCCAGGGCGTAGGCCAGGGCCTTCGGCAGCCGGTCCGGGGGCGTGTTGCAGCCGACGCCGCCGTTGCGGTGGTTCGGGAATCCGCCCTTGATGCCGGCGTAGACCTTCATCGCCACGACGCCGATGTTGCGTTTGCGGCATTCCGGCAGGACCTTGCCCTCGAAGTCGTAGATGTTGCGATCCGCGTAGTTCATCACGGGCATGACCACGTCGATCTGGTCGGTCTCGAGTATCTGCAGGAAGCGCGGCGGCCGGGCGTGGCCGGAGACGCCGATGAAGCGGATCTTGCCCGCCTCTTTTTGCCTGAGCAGGTATTCGAGGATGCCGTCCTTCGCCATGACCTTGTCGATATCCTTGCCGCCGATGTGGTGGATATGGACGAGGTCGAGGTGGTCGGTCTTGAGCGTTCGCAGGGACTCCTCGAAGGACCGCTGCGCCCGCTCGCCTGAATCGGTCCAGCACTTGGTGACGAGGAAAATCTTGTCGCGCCGCGAAGGCAGGATTTGTCCGAGGGCTTCCTCCGCGATGCCATAGATGCGAGCGGTGTCGACGTAGGTCACGCCGCGGTCGATGACCTCGGCGAAGATCTTCGCGGCCTGTGATACGTCGCCGCGGGCCTCGCCGATTGGGGCGGTGCCCAGGCCCAGAATCGTGACTTTAGCGCCGGTTCGCCCGAGCACGCGCATGGGCAATTCGGCCCCGCCGCTTTCCGCCGCCCGGATCCCCGAAGCGGCCATCATCAGTCCCGCCCCGGCCCCTGCGGTCTTACGCAGAAACTCCCGCCGGCTGAACCTCGATGCGGATGCTCTCTCTTCTCCCGTGGGAATCAGAGTATGACTCATGCTTACGGCCTCCCGTCTCTGTCCTTCCAGTTCCACCATTTGAGCAACTCCGGATCGGGGTCGCTGTTCGACGCATAGTATACCGCGCATCGCAACACGTACAACATACACCGGTCAACGGGCGAAGCCTTGAAGTCGCAGAGCCTTCGGTACAGTTGCTCCGGGTCCTTGCCCTTGAGCTCGTCGATGGACGTTATACCGAGATGACGCAGGTCCTGGGCGATGGATTTCCCGACGCCGGGGATTTGTTCGAGTTCGTTTCTTGCCGTCATGCCGCCGGCTCCTTTCGTCCACAGGCGAGCGTCAGCATACTACTATTGCCGTAAGGTCGTTCTCTTTGCTTTCGCTCGTATGGAATATTCTACCATAGTGTCTGAACGCTGCAACCAATGTGCGAGCGTTCGGCTCGGGCGGATTCGGGGCGAGGGGAGCGAAGCGCAGTCGAGACACCTGGCTGTGGCCGCACCATGCCTTCGTTTCCCAGCCAGACCCCTCGACTGCGCTCGGGGTGACAAGAGGCCTGTGGATGCGGGAGACCTTCCGGCTTCGACGCAGGTCGCTGGGGGCGACAGAGACGAGCTGTTTCGCCACAGAGCGAAGTCCTTCCCGGAGCGATGGGGTTGGAGGTCGAGATTGCCGAAGGGGCGGCTTGGTGGTAAACTACCAGTTTTGGTGAACTGTCGTATCGGGGGATAGACCCTATGAAGAGTTCTCAGGATTGTGCCTTCGTCACGATTCTGCTGCTTATGACGCTTGCCGGCTCCGGCGGTGCATCCGCGCCAACGGAGGCTCGGCCGCAAGATGCTCTGGTTGTGATCGTCAGCCGCAACTTCGTCGGTATGGGAGCCGGCAACGGATTCGTCGTTGGTGACGGCACGCTCGTGCTCACGAACGACCACGTCGTTGTTGAGAAATCCTCCGAGGGCGAGCATCGCGTGGAGAGCTTCGTCTCGGTCTTCAGTCCCCATCTCGGCCAGGCCTGCGACGTCCGGGTCCTTGCGACCGACGAAAGGCTGGACCTCGCTGTGCTGGAGGTCCCGTGGAAGGGCCATCCTGCGCTCGCTCTGGCAGACGCGAATGCGATCACATCCGCCCGGTCCGCCCGGGTGTTGGGTTTGCCTGCGGTGGTGCAACGCATGGACGCGTGGAACGCGGGCGCTCCGTCGGTGGAGGAATTCAGGGCGGATGCCGAGGAATTGCCGGTCGGTTTCATCGGCGCCCGCCGGGGTGATCCGCGCGTGGTGATGCTCGTGGGGACCGGACGGCTGCGCCCCGGATGGAGCGGAGCACCGATGGTGCTGCCGGACACCGGTACGGCTATCGGATGCTTTGCCAGCATCGACTCCACGGTGCGCGGGTCGCAGGTCTTGCGGCGAGACGCCAGAGGGCCGGCAGTCTGCCAGGTGGCTCAACTCCTTGGCGACGGATGGAGCGAACGTTTGGCCCGGCCTTCGCAAACGCATCTCGAAAGCCCTGCAGATGCTCGGGAGGCCTGTTCGCTGGCGCTGAAGGCCTCGGCCCTCTTGCGGCCCGACGGCTATGAGTCGGTCCCCGAGTTGATCCGTGCGTTCCTGGAACTCAGGCCGGACAGCGTCTTCGGCCACAGGGTCCTGGCGTATGCGAGTGATAAGCTCGGGCATACGGACGCCGCTCGCGAATCTTACGAACGGGCCCTGGAGCTGGAACCGAACAGCTTCAGCGTTCAGCTTCTTTACGCGCAGCTCCTTGCCGACAACGGTGAGCAGGAGAAGGCATGGCAAGTTCTGGAGCCTCTGGCGGGCTCGGGCCGCTCCAACGATCTTGTGACGATCGCTTTCGTGAATATCCTGAGCGAGCAGAGAAGATTCGATCGCTGCCTGCAGATCCTCGAGAACGCCGTCAGGATCAGTCCGAGGAACGGCTATCTGTGGCAGCAGATGGCGGCCTGCCGCCTCCAATTGCGCGGTCCGCAGGCGGCTATCGGTCCGCTGACGCGCGTCGTTGAACTTCTCCCGGAGACCGGGTCGTTCCGGGGCACGCTGGCGCGCCTGCTGGAGACGATGGGCGTTCTGGACGAGGCCGAGAAGCATTACCGCGAGCTGTTGGAGGTCGAGCCGGCCAATCCAGTCGTGTATTATTGGCTGGCCCGGTTCTTGAGGGAACATCGCCCACAGGCCCGGCGCGAGGCGCTGGCCGTAGCCGAGAAGGCACTCGACCTGCCGCCTCATTCGAGCCTGCCCAGAGAGAAGATCGAGGAGTTGATCGACGACCTCCGTGCCGACGTCGTCGGCCGGATGGAAACGGAACCAGATCAGATATGAAACGCAACGGTATAGGCCTGCCGGTCGCAATCCCGATAGTCACTCTGATGGCTTTGCTCGGGCTCGCCGGTCTGCCGAGTTCGGCCCGGACCGCGGAGACGTCGCGCCCGGAAGACGCGCTGGTGCTCGTGACTTCTCGCATCTACGGGGCCGGCAGAATGGGCCATGGGTTCGCCGTCGGAGACGGCACACGGATTGTCACGTCCAGCCCGGCGGTCTTCGACCAGGCCCCCGGCGGCCGACATCAACTGGTCGGCTGTATCACGGTCGCCAGTCCCTACCTCGGCGTCGTCGCCGATGCCAGGGTCCTGGCCTTTGACATGTACCGCTCTTGGGTGGTGCTGGAAGTTTCGTGGCGGGGCCACCCGTCTCTGGAACGTGCCGGCGACGGGAGCATTGCCGAGGCGAGCCGGGCCGTCCTGGTCGGCATGCCGCAAGTGTTGGCCGCGGTCCGCACGGGGCAATGGGATCGGCTCGCAGGCGACGTGCCGTTCGAGCGAATCCTGGCCCCCGTCGACTACGTGGCGCTGCGGCACGGGATTCCCCATGTCCTTCGGGTCATGCCGACGGAGGAGATCGGGGCCGACTGGAGCGGCGTGCCCATCCTCACGGCCCAGCGGCGCGAAGCCGCCGCCGTGTTGTCCACGCTGTCGTTGCGCGACCGCACGGCCGATGGCCCCGTCCTGAATCGAGCGAAGTCCCTGCTGGCCGGCGCGCCGCGACTCGATACCGCCTCGCCGGCCCCGGACGCACACGAGGCCTTCGGGCTTGCCCTGCGCGTCCGGCGCTCCCTTCGCGCCGGGCAATACGAGCAGGCGGCTTCGCAGGCCGACCGGCTCATGGCCCTCCGCCCGGACTGCTTCTACGGCTACACGACCGCAGCCGAGGCCGCCGAAAGATTGGCCCGCCCGCAACAGGCCGAGCAACTCCACAAGAAGGCGATCGCACTCGCGCCGGATTCCATGACGGCGGGCTTGTCCTACGCGGCCTTCCTCGAAAACCAGGGTCGGCTCGACGAGGCCATGCGCATCCTGGAAAAGTTGTGGCAACGCGCGGATGAGAGGCCGTATCTCTCGGGTTACGTCACCTCCGTGCTGGAGAAGCAGCGGCAGTACGAACGCTGCATCGAGTTCCTCGAGCAGGCCCTTAACATCGAGCCGAACAACGGCTACGCATGGATCGATCTGGGCAACTGCCACAAGGCTCTCGGGCAGTCTGGTCAGGCGGCGGACGCGTTCGCCAGGGCCCTGGCACTGCGACCCGGGGAGAACTCCAGCAGGCGCGCGCCGGGCCCGGACGATTGACGCCCGCATGAGATAGCGGACACAGGGCATCCGTACGACCCGCGGTCGCGACTGTGCCTTGACAAAGGCCGGATTCCTGCTGTGCAGGACGCCCATATCTTCAATCCTCTCGAAAAAGCGCAAATCGGGGCGAAGGATTTGCGCGATCTCTGGTGTATATAGATAGTGAAACGGCCGCCGTATTGTAGAGCGTGTCCATGGACCAGGCAGAAGAAAGGACCCTCGTCCGACAACTCGTGAAGATGGATGATGGGGCATGGGAGATTTTTTGTCGAGAGTACTCCGTGCCTTTGCGGGAGTTCGTTCGGGTGCAGTTCGGCTGCACTCGCGAGGCCGCTGAGGATATTGTGCAGATGTCGCTCGTTCGATGCGTCAAATCGATCAAGAGCTTCGACCCTTCGCGTGGAAGGCTGTTTACCTGGCTGAAGGCCGTCTCAAGGAATGAAGCGCATACATCGCTGCGCAATCAAGACCCGCCCGGGACCGCGGCATGCGCGTCCGGTTTCTGTGGCGCGATCGGCGACATCGACCATGCCCCGCTCCCGGATGAGGTCCTGGCACAACGGGAAGTTCAACTGCTGATTCACGAAGTGATGGTGGGACTTCACAGCCGGTACCGGGAGGCTCTGGTTCTCAAGTATCTGGAGAATCGAAAGGTGTCTGAGATGGCGGCGCAACTGGGGCAGTCGGAGAAGGCAACGGAGTCACTGCTGACCCGCTCCCGAGAGGCCTTCCGAAAAGTCTTTCTGAAGAAGCTCGCGGATGGCAATGCGGGCAAGGACGGACGAATCCCATGAGACCGGAATCCGATCCCCAGGTTTTTGAAGAGAACCTCAGGAAGCTGTTGGCCGTCGCGGCCGAGCAGAAAGATTCGGGCTTCCAGGAGAGTCTCTGGCAGAGCGTGCGTGCGGAGGTCGGGAGGCAGCGATTCGCGGCAAGAAGAAGGCTCGTGCTGGGAGGTCTCTCCGCTGCCGCCGCCGTGGTTATATGCGCGCTCGCTTGGCTTCTGCTCGGTCCCACAACCGAACCGGTCGGGCGAGTCCGCGCCGTCTACGGATGGATCGAGCTGACGGAAGGCAGTTCCGCAAGAAGGATCTCGGAAGAAGAGCCGCTCTTCGCGCACCGGCCGGTCAGGACGTTGTCCGGCAGCCGGGCCGAGATTCGATTGGAGGATGGCAGCCGGTTCGTGCTGGAGCCTCGCACGATCGTCCAGGTAGCGGATGAAGGGAAGGGACTTCGTGTGCGTCTTCAGAGAGGGACCGTGGATGTCGAAGCGGCCAAGCAGCGGCCTGGCAGGTGGCTGGCCGTGGAGACCCCGAGTTCAAAAGTCAAAGCGCTGGGAACGGCCTTCGACGTCAGGCTGGTCAGACGGCCCGACGGGACCGGGCGCACCAGGGTGAATGTCACATCCGGGACCGTGGAGCTCGAATCCGGCGGAGGAAAGATCCTGCTGCCGGCGAATACAGAGGGCGTGGCGGATGAAGGGAAACGCCCGGAGAGACATTTAGCGGACCTGGAGTTGAACGAAATCCTTCAGCTTCTTGACAGGACCAACGAACTCGCGCGGCAGCGGAACAGCAGGGCGGGGCGGCCCTCGATTGTCCACTTCAAGGGTGGCAGCACCGCCGCCGTATGGACACTGGCTCGCCTCAGCGACTTTGGGCCGCGTGATGGAACGGCGTACTCGCTGCGGCTGAAGTGCCCTGCTGCAGAGGCCATGGTTTTCACTCTCGAGGGGCAGAGAGTGCCCACGAGCAGTCAGGGCCGGGAGTTGAGGATCGATCGATCTGCGTTGGACCCCGCATTGCGGATGGACACAAGGCTCATCCTGGAACTGCCGGAGGTGAGCGGCGTCTTTCAGGCCGAATCCGCCGGTGCGGTCCAGTTCCATAGACCGGCCGATCCCGGCGGCATCGTTACGCTGATCCAATTCCACCTGCCGGCCGCCGCCAACGTCGAGAGCATCTCTCCGACACCGATAGAAGTAACGACGAAGCTGGGTCGACAAGTCATCACAGTTGCAGCCGAAGTAGAAGGACTGGAGCTTTGGGAATAGAGATTTCAATCAGGGAAAAGCGAGGTGACCCCATGTTGTACAGGAAGACAGTCGGCATCCTCATTTGTGTGTCAGTGTTCTCGTTGATGTTTGTTCATGACGCCGGCGGTGCTCCGGCCGGCGGGGTGGATCTCCAATTCTCTCTGGAGCCCAAACCTGTCACAGTCGATGTCTCCGGCACGGTAACCGACCGCCAGACCGCAGAGCCCATTGCTGACGCTTTGGTGCGAGGCCACATCGTGGTCTGGCGATATCAGGGCCCCGATCATTTCGAGCGGTGCCCCTACGAGGAAACCCGAACCGATTCACAGGGCCGGTATCAGTTGCAGTTCGTCACTGCCCTGACGACGTCGGGACCGATGAAGGAGAAAGACGGATTGTGTGTGGACGTCGGCGCCCCCGGATACGAGACCCGGCCGAAATATGCGAGGCCTGATGTCACGCCCGAGAGCACACAATATCACGACTTCGACTTCGCGCTGGAACGGGGGCGGTTGATCGAGGGGACGGTGGTTGATGAGGACATGAATCCCGTGGACGGTGCGGTCGTTCGGGTTCAAGGGGGGCTGAACGGGGATTGGGACTTCTTTGGTGCGACGGGCAAAGCCGTGACGGACGAGAGCGGCCGCTTCGAGCTGTGGATCGCCAAAGGCCAGGGACGCTGGCTGAACATCTCCAAGAGGGGCTACGGCGTCTCGTTCATTTGGGATTATCTGGAGCGAGGCGATTTGAAGACCATCGAGCTCCGGCGCGGCGGACAGATCAGTGGAATGGTGGTCGATGCAGAGGGCAACGGCATCGCCAACTGCGAGGTGTCGGTCCGAAACTATCCTCGCGGCCTGATCGACAAAGTCCTTACGGACAGCGAGGGCAAATACCTGCTTCGCGGCGTGCCGGGAGATCCGAGCATCATCGAGTTCTATAAGACAAAGAATCGAAGCTATCTGGAGGAGTGGGGCCAATCCGATGTCTACGCGCGTCTCGACCCAGCGATGAACCTCGCGGCGGTGCCGCAGTACAAGATCCTGGCCCGCGATGGGCAGACGGTCACGGGCCCTACCCTCGTTGTTGGAATCGATGCCAGTGTTTCCGGCAGGCTCATTGCCTCGAACAGCACCTACGGCCTTGGTGGACTGCTCGTGCGCCTTGACAGCAGTTGGGGCAATATGGTGGAAGCGGACGTCGCCGGCGAGTTTCGATTCCCGTTTGTCCCGCCCGGCAAGCACCGGCTGACCGCCTACCTTCCCCACAACCTGCGTTATGACTACGGCATCGGACGCACGGAAATCGACGTCATAGCGGGCCGGCCCATGGAGAACGTTCAAATCCACCTGGAGAATCTTGCGGAACTGCGGATCCAGTACCTCGACGCCGATGGAAATCCCCTCCAAGGCATCACGGCGGGCGCCACCCGGTCACGGGATGGCAGCGGCGGCTGGACGGAAGGGACCAAGTCCGACGGGGCCGGCTGGGCCGTCCTGTACCTGTATCCGGGTGAAGTGCAGTATGTTCGCGGCTTCGATCGCGCGGGCGATCTTGTGGCGGAAGGGTTCGAGCAGGTCGAGCCGCAAGCCGGAGAGACCCTCGGGAATCTGCGAGTTGTCATGGTCCCCGCCGGCCGTCTCCATGGTCAACTGATGGGCCAGGATGGTGCGCCCTTGGCGGAGGAAACCGTAGAGTGCAAGTTCACTTTCGGCGACGGCGTACAGACAAGGCGTCCCCTGAAGACCGATGGCGCGGGCCGCTTCGAGATGGACAGAATCACGCCCGGCGTCATCAGGGTCTCGATGGAAATCGGCTCCGTCCTCTTCAATGATGTCATCGGTCCGGCGTTTGAGCTTCGCCCCGGTGAAAGGAAAGACCTCGGCCGAATCGTACTCAAGGACGGGCTCGACAAGGAACAGATGATCCGTGACAAGCACGCGCATGCCATGGAAAGCCGTGAGGAAATTCGGCAAGCGGCCGAGCAACTCTTCCAGAAGATCCGCACGGCCGATTACGAGCACTTCCTGAAGGAGGGCGTGCATTGGACCAGCTTTCCCACTGTCGGCTACTACCAGACCCATCACTGGTTTGACGTTCTCGTCAAGTGGATGTGCGAGACGTTCAGGGCCAACCCGATTACAGGGGTCGAGTTGCGCGAGGTCTTCTTGAACCCGGAAGAAGTCAACGGCCAGAAGAATCTTCCCACGGTGCCCTACCGAGTCACTTTGCAGGATGGCACGGTGCTGGAAGGCAATTTACCCTTCCAATTTAACTTTGATGGCGATATACCCCACTGGCACGGAATCCATGGCCTGGACTGGCACCTGCGGGATTAGCCGCCCCTGATCATGCCTCCAATACGCCCTTGCCATGGCGGGGTTTGGTCAATAGACTGACGTCCGCTATGACTCTGGCTATCGAAACGAATGGGCTTACCCGTCGCTTCGGCGATCTCCTGGCCGTGGACGGCTTGGACTTGCGCGTGGAGCGGGGGACCTTCTACGGGTTCCTCGGCCCCAACGGGGCGGGCAAGTCTACCACGATCAAGATGCTCACCGGTCTGCTGGCCCCCACGGGCGGCGCCATGCGCATCCTCGATCAGGACCTGTCCGATGCCCATGGCGCGAGGGAGGTCAAGCGTCGCATCGGCGTCGTGCCGGAACAGCTCGCCCTCTTCGACAACCTGACCGCGCGGGAGTACCTCACCTTCGTCGGGCGGATGTACCGCCTGCCGGTCGCGACGGTGCGCGACCGCTGCCGAGAGCTGCTGGCCATGATGGACTTGGCAGAGGAGAAGAAGCTCACTCTCGAATTCTCGCACGGCATGAAGAAGAAGCTGGCCCTGGCGGCGGCCCTGATTGCGAACCCGGACATCCTGTTTCTCGATGAGCCGTTTGAGGGTGTCGACGCCGTGGCGTCCCGCGTGTTGCGCGATACTCTGAAACGTTGCGTGCAGCGAGGGGCTACTGTCTTCCTGACGTCGCACGTTCTGGAGATCGTGGAGAGACTTTGCACGGCTGTCGGCATTATTTCGAACGGCAAACTCATGTGTCAGGACACCATGGAGGCCGTTCGCCAGAGCGGCTCACTCGAGGACCGCTTCCTCGAAACCGTCGGCCACGGGCAGATCGAACGGCAAACGCTAAGCTGGCTGGAGGGCTCGTCATGACCATGTCGGCTCTTGCTCCTGTCTTGTGGAGCGAAACATCTCCTCTTCTCGCCATGTCGAGTGAAACGTCTCTCTCGTGTCATGTCGAGCGGAGCGGCCCGCCCTCCTGTCATGTCGAGCGAAGCGCAGCGCAGTCGAGACATCTGCCCGCGGCCGCAGGTCACCTCCGGCTTCCGTCCAGACCCCTCGACTTCGCTCGGGGTGACAAGAGGGAGGCTCGGGGTGACGAGAGAGAGGCTCGGGGTGCCGAGAAGCGGCCGGACGTGCTGGAGGGTTGAAAGCGCGTGAGCCAACTGCACACGATCCTCTGGTTGCGGTGGCGCCTGACGCGGAACCAGTGGACTCGCAGCGGGCCCCTGAATGCATTGATTACCCTGGTGGTGGCCGTTTTTCTCGTTTGCGCGGGTGCTGCGGGGGGCATCGGCGGCCTGTTGGCCGGCGCATTTGCGATGCCCGAGGTTTCGCCCATGGTGATGCTCCTCGTCTGGGACCTGCTCATCGCGTTGTTCCTGCTGTTCTGGCTGGCGGGAATCGTTGCGGAGATGCAGAGGGCCGAAGCCATCGACGTAACCAAGATCCTGCACATGCCGATCTCGCTGAGGGGCATCTTCTTCATAAACTACCTCGCGTCGTATGTCACGTTGAGCGTCATCACCTTCCTGCCGGGGATGGTGGGGCTTTCGATAGGATTGGCTTGGCGCGATGACCGGACTATGGCGTGGCTGTTGCCTCTGGTGTTTGGCTTCCTGTTCATGCTTACTGCCTGGACGTATTACCTTCGCGGTTGGCTGGTGATGCTCATGAAGAACCCGCGACGGTACCGCGCTATCATGGCAGGCGCGACGGTGGCGTTCATCCTGCTGACACAGCTTCCGGGCTTTTTCGCGGAGGTCATCGACGAGGATGAGTCGCCTCGCGAGAAGAGGGAGACCGCCGCAGAGAGGGCCGACGAGCGGGGCGTGCCCTCGGCTGTCCTGCTGGTGCATAAAGTGGCGCCGCCTCTATGGGTCGGGTACGGTGCGATGTCCCTGAGTCAAGGCAACGCCTAGCCGGCGGCTCTGGGTACGGCCGGCGCCTGCGGCCTGGGCGCTCTGGGCCTCGGATGCGCGTACCGATCCACACGTCGTTTCTACGAAGGGCGAGCTAGCGGTGCAAAGTGGAAACGAAGAGACGGGGAGGTCGCCGCGGCCGCCGTGACGGGGCGAATCCTGCTCGAAAGAACTCTGCCTGTCGTCTCGGAAGAGGCCGGCGCGCTGGCTCTCGCTTCCTTTCGCTCGCTGATGCGCGCGACGGAGGTCAAGATGGCGCTGGCCATCAACCTCGTCTGGCTGTTGATCTTCGGCGTGAGCTTGCTCTCCCGTTCGGACCCTCCTCCCGGGAGCGTGCGCGCGTTTATCGCCACGGGCGCCGCGATGGCTCCGTTCCTGGGCATGATGCAGATCATGTTCAATCAGTTCGGCTTCGACCGGGCGGGCTTTCGCACACTGGTCTTGTCGGCGGTGCCCCGGTCGCAGATCCTGCTCGGCAAGAACCTTGCCCTGCTGCCCTTCGCGCTGGTAACAGGATCGATCATTCTCCTGGTCGCCGCGATCGCGCTTCAGGTCTCACCGCTCGTGGTTGCCGCCGCGTATCTCCAGTTGCTGACCGCCTTCCTGCTGCTGAGCATGTTGGGGAACCTGGTCTCCTCGCTCCTTCCCCACTGGGTTGCCCCCGGTTCGCTGAAGCGGACGAAAGCCCCTGCGAAGACGCGCCTTCTGATGCTGCTGTGTCATGCGACGGCCCCGGCGGCGCTGGTCCCCGCGTTCCTGCCGGCGCTGGTGGGGCACTTGTGCTCGGCGGCGGGCTGGCTACCGGCCGCTCCGACGAATCTGGTCTTCTCCGCGATCGAGCTGTTTCTCGTCGCCATTGTCTACCGGTTCAGTCTCGGCCCGCTCGGCGATCTGTTGCTGCACCGCGAGAAGCGGATCCTCGACGTCGTCACGCAGGAAGTGGAATAGAACGCCCACGCAGGCGCCATGTCATTGCGAGCGGAGCGAAGCAATCTCAATCCCCGGGATGGGAGAGGCCCCCCAAACGCCATGCATCGCGTTTCGGGAGCGGAGATTGCTTCGTCGCTGTGCTCCTCGCAATGACAGGTTAGGCCGTTTCCGTGGGCGTCTGACGCGTAGCGGTCGTTCTGTTGGTCCTCACAGGAGGCCTCCGGCGAGGCGTGTCACGAACGACCCCGCCGGAGGTAGCTGTTCCGGAGACGGTGTGGGCTAAGGGTAGACCACGCGGTTGTAGATGCGAACGTCATCGATCAAGCCGGACCAGAAGCTGTCCGGGGTCATCATCTTGCCCGCTCCGATGAGCATCGTGCCGGAGGAGCCTCCCAGACCGCTGTGCGTGTCCTGGGCCGCGAGGACGGCGTCCACGTACAGCCGGCGGCTGCTTCCGTCCCACGAGAAGGCAATCCGATGCCAGTTACCGTCTGTGATGACCGCTTGGGACGACAAGCCGCCGCCGAACCGGCCGTCGCTCGCGAGGTCGGTCGCCAATGCGCCCTGAACGACATCCGCCATCAGCCAGTTGGCGGCGGCTCCCTGGGAGATCACCACCTGCCCGGGGGCGCCGCCTTTGATCCAGGCCAGGACGCTGAAGGGGCCATCCGCCGGACTGAGGGCGGCGTCGGCGGTGACGAAGGTCGCCCCGTCCAGCTCGAGCGCGCCGCCGACGGCTCCACCGTTCGGCCGCCACTGCGGCAGACCGATGATCTCGCCGTCATTTCCTCCCATGCAGTCGGAAACGATCAGGCCTTCTGTCTCGTCCATGGCCCAATGCGAGCGCAGCGTCCCGTCGTTCACCTGAACGCCGATATAATCCGCCAGGACACGTAAATCCCGGAGGTCAATCAAGCCGTCCCCGAACGGGGCCGGTGCGATGTCCGCCACGGGCGCATCCTGGCCCCACCGTTCCGCCAGGATTCGCACCTCGTTGCCATCGACCTTCCCGTCGCCGTTGAAATCCGTGGTCGGCGTGATCGGCAGTTGCCAGAAGTCGAAGCCGCTGGCTTGTCCGCCATAGCGTATGAAGAATAGGGTTGGACCGCCCGCCCAGAAGCAGGGACACCCATCGCCGCTGCTGGAGCTCACAGGCCGTCCGAGATTCACGGCCGGGTTCCACGGATCGTTGATAGAGGCTCGGGTCGCGACGTACAGATCGTGGGACCCGAAGCCTTCGGGACGTCCCCACGAAGCGAAGAAGAGCGTCAGACCGTCCGGGGAGAGGCTGGGATCGGAATCATCGTCGGAGCTGTTGATCGCCGAGCCGAGGTTGACCGGCGTCGTCCAGTCGCTGCCGGTGTCCGGGCGCGTGCTTACCCATAGATCGAGCGTCCCTGAGCCGCCGGGCCGGTTCGAACCGAAATAGAGACTGAGTCCATCGGCGGAAATGCAGGGACACCGCTCATCGGCCGCGCTGTTCACGACCGGTCCGAGGTTCACCGGCGTACCCCAGTCGTCTTCGGTCGTCGCTCTGGTGGTCATCCAGAGGTCCTGCCCGCCTCTTCCGCCGGGACGAAGGGGTCTGCTCCTCGTGCTCGCGAACATTTCGGAGAAGAACAGCGTCAGGCCGTCGGCGGAGATGCTCGGATAGCCCTCCGAGGCGCTCGTATTGACGGAAGGCCCCAGGTTCACGGGCTCGCCCCAGGGCTCGTTTGGGGTCGGTCGCGTGACCATCCACAGGTCGTCGCTGCCGCGGCCGCCGAAGCGTGCCGTACTGAAGTAGGCCGTCAATCCGTCGGCCGTGATCGTCATGCTCCAATCGTCGCTGGTGGTGTTGAGCGGGGCCCCTGACTTTACCGGCTCGCCGAGGACGAATGCCGCACTGGCTGTTTGACCCGCGCCGTGGGCGAGACCGATAAAGACCAGCACAGTCAAACCAAATTTCTGCACTCTCGAAAGCTTCATTGTAGGTCCTCCTGTCATGCGTTTCGTGACTTCGTTCGGCCGAACTCTTTACGTTCTATTTCTCTTAGCGGGAAAGCCATGCGGACTTGACGCGGGTTTTGGTGTTTCTTGGCAAAAATGGTATAATTGTGACGTGGTCCTGCGCATTTGGGAGTTCATAGCCCGTGGGTAGTGAGGTTGCCGAAAAGACACAGCAGTTGGTTTCGCTGGCCCAGAACGGCGATGCGTCCGCATTGGACCGGTTATGCGGCGTGTACGGGGAACGGCTGCGTCGGATCGTTCGGCTTCGCATGGGGCCGGAGCTTCGGTCCCAGCTCGAGTCGATGGATCTCGTCCAGGACGCTCTGGTCGCGGCCGTCGGCAACCTGGATGGCTTTGCCTATCGTGATGAGGGGGATTTTCTGCGCTGGCTGGCCCGCGTGGCCGAGAATCGGATACGAGACCATATCGATCGGATGCACGCGGCCAAGCGGGATGTGCGGCGCGAGGCCCAATTCCCGGCTGCGGACTCTCTCGCCGGAGATCGGCCTGCGGCTGCGGCGGTCCCGATCGTGACCACGACGCCAAGCCTTGTCCTTCGCAGACGCGAGGAGTTCGACCGGCTGGAGCTGGCCATGGACCGCCTCCCGAGCGAGTACCGCCACGTGATCGTGCTGGCGAAGATCGAAGGCGTTCGCCACAAGGAAATAGCCGCTCGTTTGAACAAGACACCTGCGGCGGTGGCCAAGCTGCTCTCCCGAGCCATCGTTGCGCTGGCCAACGAATTTGAAAGAGTCTGATGGCCCACGTCCCTCATGACAACCAGGACGAGCTGCTGGACCAGGCGGTCCGGGAGTTCATGGAAGCGCGGTTGCAGGGTGAGCCGGTTGACCTCGATGAATTCGTGGAAAGACACCCTCTCCTTGGACATCGGCTTCGCGAGAAGATCCGCGGCTGCCTTGAGGTCGATTCGCTTCTGGATTCCCTGCAAGAGGTAGGTGAGGACGAATTGCAGGACGATCCCGGCGGCGCAGCTCTGCTCGGCCGGACGATCGGCCCCTTCACAATCACGGAAGTGATCGGGCGGGGCGGCATGGGAGTCGTCTTCAAGGCCGACGATACCCGGCTGCATCGCACCGTGGCCGTCAAGGCCATGCCCGCACATCTGCTCGAAGACCAGGCCGCCCGCCAGCGGTTCCAGCGCGAGGCGAAGGTCCTGGCCTCACTCAGTCACCCCCATATCGGCGTCATTCACGACATCCTCCAGCAGGACGACGGGACGTGCTACCTGATTCTGGAATACGTGGGCGGCCGGACGCTTGCCCAACGCATCAAGCAAGGCCCGTTACCCATCAAGGAAGCCCTGATTGTCGCCCGGCAGATCGCTGAGGCGCTGACAGCCGCCCATGAGCAGGGCGTCATTCACCGGGATCTCAAGCCGGGCAATATCAAGATCGATCCGGACCGAAATGTGAAGGTCCTGGATTTCGGCATTGCCAAGATCGCATCGCACGCTGGTCAATCTCCGGACACTGTCCTCACGCAGCAAGGCCGTTTGTTGGGTACGCCTGCCTATATGAGTCCCGAGCAGGCCCGAGGCCTGGCGGTGGACGGTCGCACCGATATCTGGTCCTTTGGCTGCGTTCTCTACGAGATGCTGACGGGCAAGCTGGCCTTCGAGGCAGCGACGGTCTCTGATACGATTGCCCGCGTCCTGGAACGCGCCCCCGACTGGACGCTGCTGCCGGAGGCCGTGCCGTACAATATAAGGCTGCTGTTGCGCCGCTGTCTGGAGAAGGACCCTCGCGACAGGCTCCAGCATGCCGGCGATGCCGCCGTCGAGATTCGCGAGACGCTGGATCCTCCCGAGGTGGCGCCACCGATCGCTACGGCGATGGGCCGAGTGAAGGGCTTTCGGCCTGCCCCGGTGATAGGGATCGCAGTTCTGCTGGTCGTTCTCGTCGCGATTCTCTGGGGTGCGGTGTCCCGGAGATTCTCGCGGCCGCAATCCATCCCGGCCGCGCCCACGACCCGTTTCGTCATCCCGCGACACATCAGCTATCCGGGTCTGAGTCTGGTCTTTCCCGCCCTGGCGTTTTCCCCGGATGGAAAGACTTTGGCCTACGTTGCCGAGGACGTGGATGGCAGGCGACGACTCTTTCTTCGGTCCCTCGATGCATTCGATGTCCGGGTCTTGGACGGGACCGAAGGCGCGATCTGCCCGTTTTTTTCGCCTGACGGGCAATGGATCGGGTTTGCTGACCACCATCTGCGCAAGCTGAAGAAGGTCGCGGTCGGCGGCGGCGTGCCCGTCACGCTGGCCGATGCTCCGGATTTCCGCGGCGGGACATGGACCGCGGACGGACACATCATCTTCACGCCGGATTTCCGCGATGGGCTCGTTCGCATCTCCGCCTCGGGCGGCAGCCCCGAACAGCTCACCACGCCTGACCCGAACGTGGGGGAGCGCGGCCATCACTGGCCGCAGGCGCTGCCCGACGGTCGCGCCGTGCTCTTTCGAAACGCAGGGAAGGAACCGGCTCTGGAGGTCGTCCAACTGAACGATGGTCGGCGTTCCGTGCTCGTGAAAGGCAGCTACAGCTTCGCCCGTTACGACGGGGCGGCGTATCTCTTCTATGGTCGCGACTGGTCGCTGTATGCCGTGCGTTTCGATCCACGCTCACTCACATTGGAGGAGCCGCACGTGATGGTGGTGCCGGAAGTGTGGGCTTCGAGCCTTGGCGTGTCGCAGTTCGCGGTCGCGTCGACCGGGGCTCTGGCTTTCATTCCTGGACGGTGGAACACGCGAAAGGTCCAGCCGGTCTGGGTGGACCGCGACGGGAAGCGGGAACGGTTGCAGGTGGGTTGGCACAACTACCACGAAGCCAGAATCTCAAGCGACGGCACCCGGGTCGCTCTCTGCGCCTACGACGGGGGCGACAGCCCGAGTGCCTGGGTCTACGATGTGGCCCGCGGCACGACCACGGATCTGTCCCAAGGCCGGGCCAGACACTTCTTCACCTGGGGAGGCGACGCCTTGTTCTATGTGGATCGGCAGGAGGGAATCTGCGAGTTGGCCCAGGGCCAGGCCGAACCCCGGGTCCTGGGGCGGCCGCAACACCTGTACAAACTCTGGGACTGCGCGCCGGACGGCCAAACGCTCCTCGTCGATTGCAGCGATCCGAACGATCCCTATCTCGGTCATGATATCTGGACTGTCTCCGTGGCCCAGGAAGGGACTCTGGAACGGACGCCGTTCACGCGCGACCTCAGCTATCAGATGCAGGCGGCCTGGGCGCCCGACGGCCGTTGGATTGCCTACACATCCGAAGAGTCCGGACGGTCGGAGGTATACGTGAAGCCCTGTCCGGGACCGGGTCCGAAAGTGCTCGTCTCACCGGACGGAGGCCGCGAACCGGTCTGGTCGCCCGACGGCAGGGAACTCTACTACCGCCATGAGGGCAAACTGATAGCCGCACAGGTTGACACCAGGTCCGGGTTCGTGGTTATGGGCACTAAGGTGCTGTTCGATGACGAATTCGTTTACTGCGTCTACTGCAAGACCTACGATGTCGCTCCCGATGGACGCCTTCTGATGCTCCACGATCCGCGTGCTTCCGAGCAGTCCCAGATTTGCGTCGTCCTCAATTGGCGGGGGTCTCAGCCGTCGCACCCGTAGGTCGGTCTGCGCGTTCTGCCGGTCCATCGGCGCGAATGAATTGTCCCACCTCGTCCGCAACCTCCTGCTCATCCTCGTCTGCGCAACAGCCGATGTATCGCAGGTGACCTTGCAGGATGGCCTTGCTTCTTATGGGACCACGGGGACAACATATGCCGGGACACGAGAACGCACGGGGGACGCTTCTGACACCACCGATGGAGGCGGACAATGCACGCGATGTCCGTGACAGTGTGTGGAGTGACGACCGGGCCAATGAGTGGCACAGACAGGTCCGGAAGCGTCGAGGCGAGGACTCGCTCGATTCTGTGGATACGCGCCTTTTGCTGACGCCTCGCCCATCGGCAAGAGAAGCGGCACTACCTTATCTCATTGGGGCCTTACTGCTCGGGTTCGGCGCATATCAGTCCGTCCTGTATTTCGGGCACAAGCCCATCCCCAATCCCGATGTCACGGCATTTTTGCGGGTAGGTCGTGAGCTGCTCTCCCTGCAGGTTCCCTCCAGCTTCAAACGTGCGCCGGTTGTGGGCCTGCTGCAGGTCGGCCTCAGCCGCCTCGTAAGGGGGCCGCATCCCGAGCTCACCGCGGGCTGGCTGCTGAACGCGATCCTTCATCCGTTCAGCGTCGTGCTGTTGTGGCTGATCGCGAGGCGGATCATCGGGCGCGCCGGGTGCTGGGTGGCGCTGATCGTCGCCATGAATCCATGGACCCTGCAGAACCTGCGAGAGCCCATCGCCGAGACGACCCTGTACTTCTTCATCCTGGTGACGTTCTTCTGCATCCTCACTCGATCCCGCTGGCGTTACGTCCTTGCATCGGCCGCCACGATGGTCCGGTACGATGCGGCGGCCCTGATCCTCGTGGCCTTCATTCTCGATCTCGTGCGAGATCGGAGCGTCCGGGGGGCGGTTCGCGCGTTTGCCTATGCGGCGGCGGCCAGCATCCCACTCGGGATCTGGCTTCTGGGGACCGTGATGAATTTTCAGGATGAGGGCTCGACGCACTACCTTCGGGAACTCGGCTCGGAGGGATCGTTGGGCAGCACTCTGGTTCGGTGCCTGGCGGAAATCTGGGCGGTGGTCATCCTGCCTCTTTTCCGGGCGCCTGAGAGTCTTCCCACGGGTATCGCTGGTGTCTTTGCGATCTGTGTCGGCATCCCGGTTCTGGTCGGCTTCTGCTTCGGCGTGATTCAGGCCGTCGCGGAGCGTCACCGCGAGGTCCTCGGCCTGCTGGCGTTTCTTCTCGTGTATATCGTGGTGCACACGCTTCACTCGTTCATCCTCGCTCGCTTCTGTTCCATGGTACATTGGATCTTCCTCATCGTAGCCGTGTACGGATTGCGAAGCATCTGGCTTGTCGTCCGCAAAGAGCTCCGGTTGTCCGCCCGATGGAGGGTTGTCTTGCAGGGTGCGGCTGTGACGGCGATTGTTCTGTGGGCGGTCGATGGGGCGTCGCTGCTGCCCGACCTGGCGCAGAACAGCGCGCGATCGGTCAGTATGCCGTACTTCGTGATCGCGACGGCGGTTCTGTTCCTCCTCGCACGATGGTTGTGTCGTGGCGTGGAGCGGCCCATGCAGCGCGTGCTCGTGCTGGCCCTCGTGGTCCTCGTGACTGTCTCAAACCAATGGACGCTGGCCCGCGTGATGGGCAACGGCCGGACGGACCTGGAGTTCAAGCTGCTGGTAGACTGGTTCCGGGACAACGCCGGGCCGAAGGACAAGCTCCTGACGACCTACGCCGGCGTCCTGGGGCTGTATCTGCCCGACCGCCAGGCCGATCTCATTCATACCGGCGAGATGAGAGCCGATGATCCAAACGGATTCATCGAGAACTGTCGCGCGCGAGGGATCACCTACATCGCCTGGGATTCACGGTTGGGATTGGAGCCCACAAATCGCTATTATGGATATTACAGCCTCGGTAATCTCAGCGCGCTCGCCGCGGCAGAGGATTCGGGCCCTTACGAGTTTGTCACTCAGTTCAAGGTGAGCCCGGAGCGGTACATCAATCTCTTTCGCTTGTGGGAATCCGAGTCTACTGAGAGCGGGCGGGCGCAATCGTCGGTTCTCGGCGGGGCGGCGTGGCTGAAGGTCGATCCTCGTCCTCCTGCTGCTCGTGATACTGCTGCTCAGCATTGACCGCCCAGATGTTCTCCTTCGAGATGCGTCCGGCCATGAGGTTCTCGACGGCCGTCATGGCGGTCAGCATGGAATGGTCCTGATTGTTGTATCGGTGCATGCCGTTCCTGCCGATCAGGAACAGGTTCTCGATCTCATCCGTAAACGCCCGGACCGTGGCGAATCGGTCGTACGTCCCGAAGTAGGCCGGATACGTGTACGGCATGTGAATGACCGTGCCGTCGAGCACGTCCTTGCCGTCGATGATGCCGAGTCGCTCCAGCTCCTCGATGGCGAACTTCTTCATCTCGTCGTCCGGCCTGCTCCATAATTCGTCGCCGGCGTTGCAGAAGTACTCCAGACCCATCCAGGGCGTGCCTTGATCCCGCACCATGTACGGGCTCCAGTTGTTGAAGATCTGCAATCGCCCGACCTTGACGTCCCGCTCCTGTATGTAGATCCAGTTATCTGGAAACAGGCCCGATTCCGTTTGGTCCCGTGCGCCCTTCGTCGTTTTCATCTTTTCGAGCAGCAGCCCGACCGTGACGAAGTCTCGGTACATCAGTCCTTCGGCAACCGTGCGGACCTCAGCGGGCGCCGCCGTCCCGAGACCGGCAATCAGCTCGCGGACCGGCATGGTCGAGAAGACATGATCCGCCGGCCTTGCGACGACCTCTCCCGTATCCTCCTTGCGAACGACCACTTCGACGATTCTGCGGCCTTCGGTCCGCAGCCCGACGACTTTCTGCCGCAGGTGAATCTCTCCGCCGCCTTCCCGGATGGTCGCAGCCACCGCTTCCCAGAGCTGGCCCGGCCCGAACTTCGGATAGAGGAACTGCCGAATCAGCGAGGTCTCCGTCCGACTCTGGTCGATTGAGGCATCCCGGGTGACAAGGCTCTTCAGCGCATCCAGAATCACCTTGCGAATGGACAACGCCCGGATGCGCTGCGATCCCCACTCGGGGCTGATCTGAGAGCACGGGACACCCCAGACCTTCTCCGTGTAGTCTTTGAAGAAGGTCTCATATAGGACCTTGCCGAAACGGTCGATCAAGAAATCTTCCAGGGACTCCTGCTCGCGGCCGGGATGGAGTCTTGCCGCCGTGTAGCTGAATCCCATCGCGGCCGTTCGTTTCCATCCGAGATTGGAGATCGTGCGCAGATTGAGGCTCAACGGATAGTCGAAGAATCGGCGCTCGAAGAGAATCCGTGACAGGCGCGTCCGGACGAGCATGACGTTATCGACAACATCCGGGTCGGGACCGTCGGCTACACCAGAGGCCGACAAGTCACCTGTAAGTTGTTTGCCTCCGGCCGGCGAACCCTGGAGCGGAAAGACGTTGAGCCACCACTGCATGACGCGGTTCGACTTGGAGAAGAACCGGTGGCCCCCGATATCGATGCGGTTGCCTTTGTAGTTGACGGTCTTCGAGATCCCGCCGATGTCGCCGCTCATCTCAAAGATGACGGGCTTGACGTCCGTCTTCTGGAGCAGCTCGAACGCGGCCGTCAGGCCGGCCGGCCCGGCCCCGATAATGATGGCTTCTTTTCTTCCCATGGCGCATCCCAGGATACAGGAGGATCTGCGTGCCTGCATCTCTTTTCGGCCGGAAGGCGGCTTGCCTTGACAGGGCCCCGGGCGAGAGCCGCGGAATTGCCACCCGCGCCGGCCGGCGTTACAATGACGGCACGATGGAATCAATACTGAGGTTCAGCCACAGGAGCCAGCCATGAGCGCATCGACGAATCGTGCCGTTTCCTCCCCCTCGACGTCCCGTCGGGAATTTCTGAAGTTGTCCGGGCGTATGGCGGCGGTCTCGGCCGTCACGGCGGGGATGGTTCCGCGCATATATGCGGCTGATAACAGCACGATCCGGCTGGCGCTGGTCGGCTGCGGGGGTCGCGGCACCGGCGCGGTCGCCGACGCCTTCTCGACGACGGGCGGGCCGGTGAGGCTCCATGCCGTCGCCGACCTGTTCGAGGACCGTGTGCAAAACAGCTTGAAGAATCTCAAGGAAGCTCATGCGGACAAGGTCGATGTGCCGCCGGAGCGGCAGTTCGTCGGTTTCGATGCCTACAAGAAGGCCATCGACTGCCTTCGCCCCGGTGACGTCGTGCTGCTGACGACCCATGCGGCCTTTCGACCGCTCATGTTCGAGTATGCCGTCAACAAGGGCGTCAACGTCTTTGCCGAGAAATCGTTCGCGACGGACGGGCCCGCCGTGCGCCGCTGGCTCAAGGCCGCCGAGCTATCCGAGCGTAAGAATTTGAAGGTCGGCGTCGGCTTCATGTGGCGTCATTCCAAGGCCCGGGCCGAGGCGATCCGGCGTATCCACGACGGCGCCATCGGTGACGTGCACACGTTGCGAATCTACCGCGTGCACGGCCCGGTCCTGTGCCCACCGTTGCCGAAAGACGCCAACGAGCTGATCTTTCAGCTTCGCTACCCGAACAGCTTCACGTGGGTCTCGTCCGGGTTCTTCATCGACTGGCACTGCCACAACGTGGACGTGGCCTGCTGGACAAAGGAGGCCTGGCCGGTCACGGCTCAGGCCATGGGCGGCCGGTGCTTCGAGCACGCGGGCAGCCAGTTCGACCACTACACGGTCGAGTACACCTTCGCCGACGGCACGAAGCTTTTTGCTTTCTCGCGGCACATGCACAATTGCTGGGAGACCTACTCCGACTACGCCCACGGCTCAAAAGGCTCGGCCGTGCTCATGGCCACGCTCGGCGAACCGCGGCCGAAGATCTACAAAGGCCACGACATGACGCCGGCGAATCTCCAGTGGCAGTTCGAGGGCTCGGACCCGAACCCGTACCAGGTGGAATGGCAGTTGTTGCTGGATGCGATTCGCCAGGACAAGCCGCACAACGAGGCCCGCCGCGCCGGCGAGGCCGAGGTCGCCGCCCTCATGGGCCGCGCCGCCACCCACACCGGCCAGCTCATTACCTGGGACCAGGTGATGCAGAGCGAGTTCCAGTTCGTCCAGGACATCGACCACATGACCTTCGACACCCCCGCCCCCATCGGCGCCAACGCCAACGGCCTCTACGACCCGCCCCAACCAGGAATCACCAAGGAGATCTGAGGCGGGAGTCACGAGTGTAGAGCCAAGAATTCAGGTTCTAAGCGGCACGACGCAGGCTCCTGATACAGAATTGCCTCCGCAGTGGCTGGCTTCCATGTGGGTGTGCCGGATACTGGTCGTCTTCTTGCCTGCAGCCTCAGGATGTTCGCGTGCTCAGGTCGATCTGGATTCCAGCAGCTTCAGTCTCTCTGGCAAGCGAATTCCTGAAAATCCAGATTTTCCTTGACTTTCAGGCCCGTATTTCCGATACTTTCCGTGGACTGGGATTGCCCGGTCGGCGGACAGCTCTGGCGACGGAGTTGTCCGTTTTCCTTTTATGGGAACACTTTCCATCCGGATACATTCCCCTTCCCTTGATACAGATGCCCCTGGATTACATCGAAAGGCCTGTTCGGTTGATCGGGCCTCAAGATCCGTCTTGCCGCCGGGTAGGCGCATAGATCGGCCAATTGAATGCCGACAATGTTCTTGCGTTTATCGTGGAACTGCAGGGGGAAGTGAAACCGCTGAAACCGTAGCGAATTGACGTAATCGGTTCCACGGGCAGCTAGGTCATAGAATGTTGCCTTGAGACGGTTGTCTTCATTCTTCCCGCGGGCCTCCACAACCATGGGTAGGGCTGTCTGGTGACGGTGCTCCAGGCAAGAGACGATGCGTTCCATCACGAAGGTCAGCGCCAGCTCGTAAGGATTGGTCGCGTGCACGTACTGCTGGCGGAGTCGTTGTTTGTGTATGCCTACGATGAACAGTTCGTATGGAAGAGACGCCATCAGGGCTGAAATCTCCACCATGAACGTCCTTCGCCGGATGGGATTCTGCAGTATCGCAAAGGGACCTTCCTCCTTGCGGATGTCGCGGCTGTGCAGGTTCACTCCCTCGTGATCCCAGTACTTCAACTTGAGGCCATTGATCGCCGGCAGTATTGTGCGGACATAGTCAGTGCGCTTGAGTAGGGCCAACGAGAGGACGAAAATGGGGAAGTCTTTATCGATCTTCGTCAGAGAGTGATCTCCGCACTCGTCCAGAAAAGCCATGTAGTCTGACAGACCTCGCTCTTCCATAGTAGTTGGCCTCGCCTTGTTGGCTTTAGGAATCGGCTCGCCGTCTGCTCAATTCATACCGGCGGATCTGACACAGGGCATTCATCTCGGCTGGCTGAATTATACTGGCAACCTGGCAACAGGTCAAACGTCAGAATACGAATGCCTGAAGAGAAAGACCCTCCGGGAGGATAGGGCGGCGGCCGCGCGAGTGGCTTGGCGGAACGGGAGGATGCCAACTTCACAGATGCCGGCGGGGCTGGCTTCGGATGCATCTCGGGGTCGAACTCGGGGGGGTGGGCGGCGTAGGGATCGGTGGGGCGTCGGCCGGTCTTCGTGATCTTCTTCAGGATTTACTGGTCGGCTGACGATAATACTCGGTGATGGATTGCCCGGCGGCAGGGGCTGTAGACGGGCAATTGCTGCAGCGGTGGGGTCGTGGCCGCGTGCAGATCGGAAGACATTCGACGTGTGCCGTAGGAGAGCATGATCATGAAGAGGACTACCATATCGTTGTGTGCGTTGCTTGTGCTGGTTCTGGCGGTGGGGGATGCGTGGGCGCAGGGGAAGGGCCAGGGCGGCGGCAAAGCCGGCGGTGGAGCGGGTCGCAGCGCGAGCGAGCGAGAGGCCGCAGGCCGGCCACGTCCCGCCGCGCGCCGGCCGGACACCCGGCGACAGAGGCCATCGGCCGTCGAAGAGGCGGAGAAGGCCGCCAAGGAGGCGAAACGCGCCGCTGAGAAACGTCCCGTGCGGCAGACGCCGCAGCCCGTGCGCAGGCCTGCCAAAGATGCCGTGGCCGTCAGGGGAAATGCTCCCGACGCCGTCGGGCAGGCGAGAGGCAAGGACCATCAGCAGCAGATACGTGCCCTTGACAAGCAGCTTCAGCACGGGCACGCCAGGCACCTGAGACGCGTGGCGCGCCTGGCGCGGATTCGGGCGCTGGCGGCCGAGAAGGGCGACGCCGAGATGCTGGCCCGGATCGACAAGCTGACGACTCGGGAGCGTGAGGTCTACGGGCGTAAGGTCCTGCGGGTGCAAAAACAGCGGCGGGCGATGGTACAGTCCGGCGAAGCGGTCGTGGGCGCAGGCCCGAGCGCACCGGGCAAGATCAAGGTCGAGACCAAGCCGGCGAGAGAGAAAGCCGGCAGCGACATCGATCCGGATGATGAGGTAAAACGGGTCAGAGACAAAGCCGCCCAGAGCGGCGCTTCGAAGGAACCGGATCAGCCGTAAGTTTGTCTCCGCCGGGGGCAAATGCATCGAACGGTAGAGAGATGGAAGGGGCCGAATCATGTTGTCGAAGATTGTTGCAGGATTGCTGGTTGTGATGCTCTGCGTAGTGGGCCTGGCCGGATGCGGGAAGACATCGGAGGAACCCCCGCCTGCACCGGAGCAGGCGAAGACGGCCGCCGATTATGAGGCCGAAGCGGAGAAAGAGATCACCGAAGAGAACATGGCCGACGAGTTGGACAAGCTCGAACAGGCGGTCGAAGAGGAAGCGGCCCAGGAGTAATCCCGGCCGAAGCCGCGATGGTGCTTCTCAGCTCCTGATATCTCGAGCCGGCCGTTTGATCGGTTCAGGTCAGTAGTCCTTGAAGCCGCGCATCCACTCGGGCCAGTCCTGCGGCTTGACGCCGCCGGCCCGGGTCCAGACATTGGCCGTGTTGAACGTTTGGTTCCACTTGAAGCTCCACAGTTCCTTGAGGCCGACCTTCCGAACGCTGAAATCCGCGAAGAGGTAGTTCACGTAGCCCGAATGGCGGTCCATACAGACGAGCGTCCATTCGTTATAGCCCGTTATGTCTCCCTCCAAAGGAGGTGGTCCCGCATTCGCACTGGGATACACATCGAGGTACGCGCAATCGAAGAATAGAGGCGTGTTATCCGGCTTCTTGATATTGTTGCGGTTCTTCCAGTACGGATCGGCCTGGCGGTCGCAGATCCACTCGTTCTGGCCATAGCTGCCGCAGTCGGGTGTCTCCTTCTGCATCAGGTCCCCCCATCCCTGCTGATCCCAGGACCAGGCCCGGTAGGCGAACCGCCCGGGGGAGAGCATCGGCAGTCTGGCGGCCGGACACAGCGTCAGCGCACCACGCTCCTGATAGTAGGGCATCAGTACGACGGGCCAGTCATTGGCAGCCTCGCCTCCGGCGCTGTCACCGGTGTTGAACTTGCCGCCGTGGTCGTCGGTGTACATGTACCAGATGTAGCTCCACTGCTTGAGCATGGCTCGGCACGCCACCGCCCGCGCCTGCTTCTTCGCTCTCTGGAGACTCGGCATCAGGATGGACATGAGCAGAGCGATGATCGCAACCACGACGAGCAGCTCGATGAGTGTGAAGGCGCGTTGTTTGGCTGCCATGTCCCACCTTCGTTCGAATGATTCGGTCAAGCCGATAGCAGACCATCGACCCGATACAAGCCATTATACGCCGTGCGATACATACGGCAAAGCCGAAAGTACACGGCGTCGCTCAGTGTGTGCGACTATGTCTTGTGGCCGGAGAAGCTTCTTCTGTCACCCCGAGCGAAGTCGAGGGTCTGGCTGCGAGCGGGAGGCGCCTCGCGGTCGCGGCCAGATGTCTCGACTGCGCTTCGCTCCGCTCGACAAGACAAGAGAAGAGGGCGCCCCACTCGACATGGCCGATGATAGAAGGCCCGACACGATACTCGGGCACACCGCTCAGTCCTTGGCCGTGTCCACGAGTGTGTTCGGTTGCCGTTTCAGTGCGGTTCGGTGTGGAGCGGTGATTTCGACCAGTTGCTCGCGGGACTGAAACGGCAGGTACATCGCTCGCATGACGAAACGGTAATGCCTACCCACCTGATATTGCGGGATGAGCCATTGAAAATGCCAGGCGGGATTTCCCTCGCCGCCGCCCGAGGGGGACTGGCTGAAGCGCACCTCATCGCACGGGCGGAACATCTGCACAAGGGCCATTCCGTGGCTGATGCCGTAGTACCACGGCTCGCGGTAGCGGTAGTTTGAGCGGTTGAACACCAAAGTCAGGGGGAAATCCGGATCGTGCGGGAAATCGCGCCGATCCTCGACGGCCAGGTGCGTCGCAAGCGTTCCGTGAGCGGGCGTGACGCCGCGAATCCATTCCGGTTCGGGGCGTGTTTCGTCGGTCGGCTGTCCCAGGAAGTGAGTGTCCAGCGATTCCGGCCGGTGGATGTAGCCGGCAAAGAACAGACCGATGTAGTCGTTCTTAAACGTCCTGGCGCGTGGGGTACATTCGAGGGACATTTCAATGACGTCGTCGTCGAGCAATTCATATCGCAGCCAGCTCTCCAGTTGCCAGTGCGGCGTTGCCGGCTGATGCAGCTCTACGATGTGCTCACCCGTCCGCCTGATCTCCATGGGCGCGTGTCGCGGCTCGAAGAGGATGTCCCTCGGCTGGACCGTGCCGTCATGGATGTGCTCGAAGTTGAGCCCCGCGTACGCCGGCACGAAGAGATTCTCATCCCGTCGGCGATGCGTCAACGAGGCCACGCCGCTGTATCCCCCACGATGCCCGGGCAGCACCTTGTCATCCACCGGCTCGTTGTTCACGATCACGATCCGGACGTCCCCACGCTCCAGCACAACGTAAGGCTTGTCCGCGTCCGGGACGGTATCGCCATAGCCGCGGGAATCGCCCGCCAGAGAGCATGGTGTCACTGTCAGGGATAGAACCGACATCAGGAGAGTGATACTGCCGACCGATCTGCATCTCATATCATGACCTCCTTTGCTTGGATTGGACCAGATTATAACGGAAAGGCCATGTGAGATGGAGGAAAGTAATCTGCTTGCATCTCGCAGGCCGGCGAGGAAGGGCCGGATGCCCAGTCCGATCTTGGGGCAGGGTGCCGCAGGCCGTTCCGGATGCTCATAGTCGGCGGATTCTTCACGCGTTTCCAGCTTTCCTGGCAAAACCCTCCTCGCTGGGCTCAAGCGGGACGTTGACGGTTTGGCGGGTGCCTGCTACGATCCATACAGCCGTTAGGACGTTCGGGATTCCGGAGTTGGACGGGAACGCTCGGCGACAATGCATGGATCTAAAGGGGATCATCTTGTGGCTAAGATCTATCGCGACGATGATGTTGATATGGGCGTGTTGAACGGGCGGAAGATTGGCGTCGTTGGATACGGCAACCAGGGGCGCGCCCAGGCCCTGAACATCCGGGACAGTGGTTTTGCGCCGATGATTGCCAACCGGGACGATGAATACAAGCAGCGGGCGATTGAGGACGGCTTCGCGGTTCGTTCCATTCAGCAGGTCGCTGATGAGGCGGATGTCATCTTGTTTCTCATCCCCGATGAGATTCAGCCGCAAGTGTACGAGGAGCAGATCAGACCTTGCCTCCGGGCCGGCGACATCCTGTGCTTTGCCAGCGGGTACAATGTCTACTATGGGGCCATTACGCTTCCTGAGAATGTCGGGGCGATCATGGTAGCACCCCGGATGATCGGTGAAGCCGTACGGAACCTGTATAAGAATCATCTTGGCTATCCCTGCCTGGTGGCCGCCCAACAGGATGCCGGCGGCCAGGCCATGTCCGTGGCCCTGGCCCTGGCGAAGGCGATTGGGGCGACTCGCTTCGGCGCGTTCGAGTCCTCGTTCCGGGAGGAGACGCTGATCGATTTGTTTGCCGAGCAGATGCTCTGGCCGGGCATCATCAAGCTGTGCCTGTTGTATTTCGAGAAGCTCACGGCCAACGGTTGCGACCCGGAGATTGTCACAACCGAGCTGCACCTGTCGGGTGAATTCGTCGAGATCGCCAAGGCGATGATTACGCACGGTTTTTTCGGTCAGTTGAAGCTGCATTCCCAGACCAGCCAGTACGGCCAGTTGTCCCGACTGGATCGGATGGCGCCGCCGGAATTGCTGGCCCATATCGACGAGGTCGTCGAGGAGATCTCCTCCGGCACATTCCATGCCGAATGGATCAACGAACAGAAACATGGCAAGCCAAATATGAACAAGCTGTGGCGGCGGGCCCTGGAGCATCCTCTTGCCGGGTCTGAGGCAAAGCTTGAATCTCTTCGCAAGATCGTCGCCGGATCTTACGAGCGGAAGGAATAGGCTGAGGATCGGACTGTATGGAACGAATCGTCGAACCCGAGGTTATGGATGATGAGGAGCAGGCCGTCGCCTACGCGCTTGCGGATTTCTCGTTATCGAATCAGACGTTTGTGGATGGTGTGCTTGAGGAGCATTCCCCACGACTGAGGAACGTTCTGGATATTGGATGCGGACCTGCGGATGTGCCCATCCGGCTGGCCCGGGCGAGACCGTCGATTCGGGTCACCGCCGTCGATGCCTCGGGGGCCATGGTGCGACTCGCCCGGAAAGCCGTGTGTGCCGCCGGTCTCGACCGACGGATACAGGTCATCGAGGGGCGCATTCCAGGGCTGCCGTTTGGCGAGGCGGACTTCGACACGATCCTCTCGAAGGACCTGCTGCATCATTTGGCCGACCCGATGGTCTTCTGGGAGGAAGTGAGGCGTCTGGGACGGCATGGGACGGCCGTCTACGTCATGGACTTGTTCCGGCCCAAAACGGAAGAAGACGCGAGAAGCATCGTCGAGTTCGTTTCGGGCGGCGAGCGGGAAATCCTCAAACGCGATTTCTACAGTTCTCTGCTGGCGGCCTTTACGCCGGCGGAAGTCGAGGATCAGCTTCGCCGGGCCGGACTGGCCCTTACGGTTGATGTCGTCAGTCACAGGCACTTGCGAATCAGAGGCCTGCTCGGGTAATCTCTGTGGGAAATTGACTGGACCACCGGGAGTCAGACACATGCTTCGTCGCATAGTCAGCGTATCATTTCTCTTGCCCATATTGATTGGCTGCCACACCACGGCGATCCGGCCGGATGCGGCATCGCCGGATAGGACGGGCCATGCCTATGCGTATGGTAGTTCGCAGGCACAGGTCTCCGGCACCTTCTCCATTGTCGCCGTGGACCCGAACGCCGGCGTCTGCGGCGCGGCCGTGGCCAGCAAGTACCCCGCCGTCGGCAAAGTGGTCCCTTACGTTCGCCCCGGAGTGGGGGCGTTCTGCACGCAGCACTGGCACAATCCTGAGTGGGGTGAGCGTGCCTTGGATCTTTTAGCCGAGGGCCGTTTGCCCGAGGAAGTGCTGTCGGAGCTACTGCGTGACGATCCCCGGCGGGACAAGCGTCAGTTGGCCGTGATTGATATGTCGGGTCGGGCGGCCAACCGCAATCCTGTTGCCGCCGATCCCTCCGGCGTGTGGTGGGGCTCGGCTGCCGGGCGGTACTACGCCTGCCAGGGCAACACGTTGATCGGTTCCGAGGTCATCTTCGCCATGGCCCGCGCCTATGAGCAGACCCGGGGCAGCTTGGCCGACCGGCTCATGGCAGCGCTGATCGCGGGCGACGGTGCCGGCGGGGACCACCGCGGTCGTCTGGCCGCCGGAATACGGGTCGCCAAGGAAGGCGTTGACGGTTGCTGGCTGGAATTGTATGTAGACGAGAGTGACAATGCCGTGATCGACCTGGCGAGGAAGTATGCCGCGTTGGAGCATGAAGCGAAGGGCGATTGGCCCGGCGGCAAGCTGCCGGCCACGCGTGCCCGCCCGATGTCGGACGAGGCGAACCGCACACGCGAGAAGGACAACAAATGACTCAAACCGGCCCAGGTGGCGTGTCGTTTCTACAAGGCCGGAGTCCGAATGTGATCGATTGTATCGTTTGGGAGGTTGCACGATGAGAACGTCTCTGTTTCGCACAGTGCTTGCGATGTCTGCACTGACCCTGATTGTCTCACAACTCTGTCCGGCAAAGGAATCGCGGCCTTGGCTGGGCGTGCACGTCCTGACCGCAAGCGGCGACAAGATCGCCGAACTGACGGAGGTCGCGGGGCGCCTGGCGGAAGTCGGAATCAATGCCATCGTCGCCGAGGTCAACTATGGGTATCAATACGAGTCTCACCCCGAGCTGCGAGCGGCGAACGCTGCAAGCAGGGAGCAGATCGCGAAGCTGGTCGCCGAATGTAAGAAGCACCACGTTCGCCTGATCCCGCAGTTCCAGTGCCTGGGCCATCAATCCTGGAGCCGGCACACCTTCCCTCTGCTGACCAAGTACCCCCAGTTCGATGAGTCGCCGGGACAGTACCCGAACAACGAAGGGATCTACTGCCGGAGCTGGTGTCCCCTGCATCCGGAGGTCAATGCGATCGTGTTCAGTCTCATGGATGAGCTGATCGCGGCCTTCGAAGCGGACGCCCTTCACGTCGGCATGGATGAGGTCTTCCTCGTCGGCGAAGAGGCGTGCCCCCGCTGCAAAGGCAAGGACAAGGCGGAGCTGTTCGCGAAGGCCGTCAACGATTACCACAAGCACCTGGTGGGGGACAAGAAAGTCGAGATGCTGATGTGGGGCGACCGCCTGATCGATGCCAACGAGATCGCGTATGGCAAGTGGGAGGCCAGCGCCAATGGGACGGCCGGCGCGATCGATCGGATCTCCAAGGACATTATCATTTGCGACTGGCACTATGAGCCCCGCGATGCGTACGAATCAGTCCCGATGTTTCTGCAAAAGGGCTTCCGGGTCTGGCCGGCCAGTTGGCGCAAGCCGGAAGGGGTCAAAGCCTTCGTGGAGTATTCCCTGACCTTGAAGAACCCCCGGATGCTCGGTCATCTAAACACGACCTGGGGCTCTGTCCCAATCCGTGAAATGCCGACGTGGGAGCCGATCCGCCGCGCCACGGGCAGCTTTCGGTAAGCCCGCCGCACATCCTGAGACGCGATCGCACGGTCTGTTGTCAATTGTCCTTGAAGTGGGCCATCCAGGGTGCTTCACTTGCCCAGTCCGGCCCGGGTGCGAACATGTCGAATCGTTTGCTCCATCTCTGCCGCCACAGGGCCTTGAGCCAGATCTTATCGACATGGTAATCGACGTACACGGCGTTGACTGACTGGTGATGGCGATCGAGGCAGAAGCGGTTCATGGCGTTGTCATCACCCGGGATGCGTGCCTCACGGCCTTCGAACGCCGGCGGCGTATTCGTGTGTTCCGGCCAGCCGCACCAGAACCAGCAGTCCAGGAACATCGGAATCTCCGACGCCGACTTGACGTTCGGTGTCTTCCAGAAGAATTCTGCCGGCTTGCCATAGAGCACGCCGCTCGGGTCGGCGTTGCGATAGATCCACCCGTTCACCCCGTAGCTGCCCCATGTCCCCGCCGGCCGGCCGCCGCTCTCGGCGATTCGACCCCAGGAGGTCTGCGCGTCTCCGCCAAGCTCCAGCGTGCCGCTCCCTCCCGGTGGATACTGCGGGAAAGCGATCTTGGTCGCCACCGGACAGACGCGGAACTTGTCGTTCCTGTAATAGTAGTCGAACAGCACGTTGATCCAGCGAGTCTCGTTCGTCCCCCCGGAGCGTCCGGGGAAGTAGCCTCCGTTGTCGTCGGTGTACATGAGCCAGACGGTGCCCCATTGCTTGAGATTCGACTGGCAGACCACGCCCCGCGCCTGCTTGCGAACCCGCGACATGGCCGGCATCAGGATCGACATCAACAACGCGATGATGGCAATCACCACCAGCAGCTCAATCAGAGTAAAGGCTTTTCTCATGGTCATAGTCGTCGTACTCCATGTGTCGTGGGGTTTAACCATCGGGAATCCTCAAGGTTTGGTCAGCCAGATGTCGTCGATGTAGAGCAGACCGCTGCCGTCCGGGACCGGATTGGCCCGGTCGCCCACGCCGATGACCATCTTCTTGACTCTGCTCATGTTCACGCCTGCAAAATCGCTCAACGGGATCTTCCACTCGGTCCAGGCGGTCGCGTTCACCGCCGCCGGGTCCGGATGGATAACGGTATCGATCTTACTGCTACTGTCCTGGATCGCGACGTACAATTCCTGGGGACTGTTGCCCGGCAGCGGATTGCCGTCAATATCCACGGAAGGCGCCGGGCGGCCCTGGTAGTGCAGGACGAGCGTGTCCACATCGTAGACCGTCCAGTCTTGCGGCGTGTCCCACGTCCGTTCCGCCTCGGAGTAGTATGGCGCGACGATATTGTTGTAGTCGAGCGGCATCGACTGCCTGCCGCCGTGGACAATGATCCGCTCGGCGAACGGCGCCATGAAGTAGCCCACGATAGAGCCGGTGTTGTTGGTCAGGCCGTCGATCCACGTCTGCCAGATGGCTTCGCCGGCGTCGAAATCGTCCGTGTAGCTTTCGAAGTCATCCACGATCAGGTAGTCGGCGACCATGAACGTCCACAGGCTGCCCCGACTGACGGTGCCGTCGGCGTCAACCTCGTCGATCCGCCAGGAATACACCTGGCCCCATTCGAAGCCCTCGTCAGGCGTGAAGTCAAGCGCCGCTTGTCGCCCGCGGTAGATGCCGGTTGTGTCGGAAGTGTCGGCGGCCTCCAGGGCAGTCGCATCCGTCCCGAAATAGACATCGCGTTCGACGGCGTTGTCACCCGCAGACCAGCGGAGCGGCCCGGCCTCACGAATGTCGAGGATGGCCCTGTCCTTCGGCGCCGGCGCCCAGGCCCGCGTCGGATCGCCTCGCATCACGTTTAGAATCTGCTCCTCGCTCAACGCGATATCGTACACGCGAACGTCGTCCAGCACGCCGTCGAAGTACTCGTCGCCGCCCGCAAAATCGCAGCCGAGAATCAATGCCTCGCTGACGGTTGCGAAAACGATGTTCTGGTTCACTTCGGGGCTGTCCTGCTCGGCGCTGAGGTAGAATCTCAGGGTCGTGCCGTCGTAGGTGACGGCCGCATGCACCCACTCGCCGGCGGTCATCTTGGCGGTGCTGTTCCATGTGCCTTCGCCGACCCCGCCGGCGGGAGCGCCCCAGTTGGCGGCGAACCGCAGGCTCCCGTCGCTCCACATCTGCATGGCGTAGGGTGACACGTTGAGGCCCTTGGAGACCAGACCGTCCCAGTCGCCGAAGATATCGGTTTTCACCCAAGCGGCGATCGTAATCTGCTGACTCACGTCGAGACTCTCACCCGCGCCGCAATCGACGTAGTCGTTCGCGCCGTCGAATCTCAGCGCGCCATCGACTACGCCGGCCACCCACTGGGGATCGCCTCGGAGAGTCCCGTCATTGCCATACCCCGACCAATCCACGGCTGTCGAGCCGGGCCCCTCGTCCAGCTTCCACCAGCCAACCAGGTTCGGATCGGAGATAGCGATGGTGGGCAGCGTCGTGAAGCTCCATATGCCGCCAGCGTGTTTTGCCCCTCCCTGTTCGATCTCATCCACGCGCCAGTGGTACGTCGTGCCGGGTTCGAGCGTTCCGGGATCGAACGTCAGCACCACGTGGTTGCCCCGGAAGGCGTCGGTCGCACCGGCGGCGACGTCCTGTTCGTTCGTGCTGAAATACACATCGTGGCTGGCGGCGTCCTTGCCTGCCATCCAGGTCAGATCGGTATCCGTAGCGCGGAACCTGGCGCCGTCGGGCGGGTTCGGCGTGTGCGCCGCCATGGATACTGCCGTGAACGACCAGACGTCGCCGGTGTAGATCGTCACGCCGTCCACCTCGACCTCGTCCACGCGCCAGTAGTACGTCATGCCGGGTACGAGACCGGGGGCATGGTAATGCGCGTTGGCCGGCAGCAGGTTGCCCACCAGGTCGGCCTCGGTCAGTTCCGGATGGTCGCTCAGATAGAGGTTGTGCCACTGTGCGGTCGTTCCGACCGACCATCGCAGCAGGGGAATCAGAACACCGGTTTCGCCGTCGGCGGGAATGGGATCGAAGGCCTTCCGCGGGCCGCCCAAGCTGTAATTGTCGCGAATTTGCTGCTGTGTGAGCACCCCGTCGTGAATGCGCACCTCTGCGATCGAACCGGTGAAGCTGACCGCTGCAAGCACGTTCTGGCCGGAATCATCGCCCTGCGCGGCGACGCGGATGATATTGCCCGCATGGGTGTTCAGCGCCACAGCTCTCTGCCCGGCGGGATTGCCGTTGGCGTATAGACGAACGGTGGTGCCGTCGTACGTATACACCAGGTGCCACCACTTGCCGGTCTGCGGCGTCGGCGCGACGCTGCCGCCCCAGGGCATGTCCGCCGGCCCCCAGTGGCCCACGGCACCCCATGTGGCATGATTGCCATAGTTGAAGGCGATGTTCGTGCCGTCCGGGCCGCCGCGGTGGCTCCAGTGCACGATCGTCTCCTCACCGATGGCGGACGGATTGTATGCCCAGACCTCGATGGAGCGCGTGCCCGCCCCTTCGATTCCGGGCGTCGAGGTTGGCCCATCGAACCAACAGGTGCCGTCAAACGTGACTGCCTGGAGTCCGCCGACATCTTCCACCACGGGGGCGCCTCTGGTGAGGAAATCCCCGAGCGTGCCATGATTCGGCCAAGTGGTGACATCGGAGCCGTAAGCCAGGTCCGTGGCGCGAAGATCGACCAGCAGCTTTTCCGCCACGTTGATCTGAGCGATGGCACGGATTGATATCCCGAGCACCAGGACAACACAAGCCAAATGGATGGTCTTCCTGCTCATAGCCTTCCTCCCGAATCAACAGACTTTCCCACCACCCGGGTACACCTACATATTGGGGTATTCCGATCTCAAACAGCGGACTGGACACTGTCCCACCTTCGCTCCATGCCGCAGACAGGATCCCGTCCTTCCCGTGCTCCCAGGCCTTCCCGGGCATGTGAGCCGCAGTTCCCGGGGTTGTCGCCCGAGCGTCTGCCGGCCAATACCGACTGTGTGATTATACCATGCCAGGGTCGATCCTGCCACCAAAAAGGGCAACCACCTTCCCTCACACCGGGCTCCAGCATAATAATTGGGCCTGCACAGGAAGGAGGATTCAGTGCAGGCCCAGCACCTGGTGTGTAGCGGCCATGAGAGCAAAAACGGCAAGAAGCCGAAGGCGCAAAGGCCGCAGTTCAGTTTGTTTCGCATTTCTCCTACTGATTCTTCACATCCTCACCGGTCGCCCGCTAAGTAACGAACTTCGGCCGCGGACAACGTCCGGTCGTAGATGCGGAATTCGTCCAGCATGCCCATGAAATACGGGTCCGCCTCATACTGCGACCGGCCCAGCCAGTTCTGGGTCGTTTCGCCCAGATCGGCCGGCAGCGTTGTCGTTGGGCCGCTGGCCACCATGTCGCCGTCCACGTACAACTGCAGGCTCATGGCGGTACTGTCGATCGTCACGGCCAAATGATGCCACCCCGCCGACAGCGGGGCCGGGGCCGTCACGGGCGATTCACCTGCGCCGGCACCCGTGGTGATCGCGAATCGCGTGGTCTGGGTGGTGCCGTTGTTCGGCGTCAGGAACATG